>Ga0075421_100008870_pt1 | contig 12383 bp, 7 predicted proteins | sample SoiMetdeltSBSDD5_FD_75292 | JGI IMG/M metagenome (GOLD analysis project Ga0075421, IMG submission 75292) | Bulk soil microbial communities from a Populus tree surrounding site in Tennessee, USA - Soil MetaG P. deltoides SBSDD5 | ecosystem: Environmental > Terrestrial > Soil > Tree plantation... | reverse complement strand
GAACGGCTCCGCGCCGATCTGGCCCGAGGCCGCATAGAGACGACTGCCGAACCTGTCGAACGCATCGCGGACGCGGTCGGCTTCGGTGACGCCGAAAACATGAGGCGGGCATTCATCCGCATCTACGGACAGCCGCCTCAATCGATCAGGCGCGCAATTAGAAGTTAGAAGCGCTCGTCATAACTATTCTAGGTTTCAATCGGCGCTGTGGAGGTCACGCAGGAACGCGGCGCGCTCGAGTTGCAGCCCGCAACTCGACGTTATGCAGGCGCGTCCGGACGCCGTGGAGCACTTCGCGAGCGCGCGGGACTGCAGCGCTGGTGTCGCTAGCAGTACTCCTTGGCGTGAGCCGACATTATCGGCACGAGCATGATCGCCGAAACGAAAGGGGCTAGCGGCTTCGACGTCCGCTAACCCCTCGTCGTGCGTGGTTGCGGGGCCAACGCGCCCACCAAACAACGCTCGAAAATTAGCGCTTCTGACGTCGTCGGCTTGGGGGCTCTTTGGGTCTCGTTGGGAGCAACTTCCTGGGTAATTCCTGGGGGAAGTTGCCGGTTGGGAACGTGGCGATCGACCGTCTCGGCCCGTCGGGTGATTCCGGCTAGAGATCACGGCGGCGGGACGCGACTCCGCGAGCTTCGTGTGCTGGCGTCAGACGCGCACGTCAGCGGGACGGGCGAGCTTGCCGAGCAACGGAAGCTGGATGTAGGCAGCCTCTCGGCCGGCATCGAAAAAGAAGCCGCCGAGTTCCATCTGACGCCACGTTCCAGGACCGAAGAGAGGTGTGATAGGGACATCCGCCCGCGCCGTGTCGCGGGCACTCGCGCCGAACTGCGCGAGCTCGAGGACCTCTACCACAGTATCCCGGGGACGACTCGGCGCGACTGCAACCGTTACGTCGCCGCCTCCACCGGGCCATTGCGGCAGTGTCTCCCGGCTCAGAAGGTTGACTGCGACCGTGATGTCGGCTCCCGCCTCGATGACGGCATCTACCGGCATGGGCGTCAGGGACACTGCGTCGACGAGACGTTGTTGACCGCGCGCCCAGGGTGAATACAGACCGGGAATCGCGAGCGCCGCCATCAGCGCCTCCCACAACGGGCCGGTCGTGATCGGCGCTGGAGAGCGACTCGCAAGATCGGTCGTCATCACGGTAGCCGGGATTGACAGGTCAGCGAACGCGCGATCAGACGTCGTCTCGCGGAAGATCCGGCTAAATTGCTCCACGCCCTGCCCCATCGCGCCCTGCCGGAAGATGGCATCGACGACGGCAGGACGGCTGCATCGCTCGCGCAGGATCGCCGCGATGTCGCCGCCTGAGTGACCGAGAGCTCGCCATACCGCGACGACGGCGCCCATGCTGCTGCCCGCAACGTAGTCAGGGTGGTAGCCAGCACGCTCCAGGACGTCGATGACCGCCGCATGGGCAAAGCTTTTCGCGCCGCCAGCGCCGAGCGCCAAACCCAGTTTTGTTCGTGACAGGTGACGCCCAAGCCACGCCACATCCGCCTGCGTGAGTGGCAACTCGCAGCGCCGCACGACGCGGTACTCGTTCGAGAGGGACGGCACCACGGCGTCGCCGGACACCAGCACGAGGTCCGCCCGATGCGCTGTGGTCCGCAGCCGTCCGGCGAGGTCTACCGGTTGCTCGCAGGCAAGTGCGACCACGCGATCCGCGTGCTCGAGCAGCAGTTCAAGACGTGCGTCGCTGTCCTGAATCGCGATGATGACAAGGCCATATGTCGCGGACAAGGTATCGACGCGTCGGTGGACTTCCTCGATCGAGGCAGGTCGGCTACAGTCTCGGATCTCGGAGGGATCGCCGCTACGCGCGGCGGTCAAATCGATGACCGCGACGCGGTGCGGGCTCGCCAGACGTGTCACTGCAGTGACCTTCGCTACCGTTGAAGCCAGCCGCTCTCCGACAACGAGCGCGACGATCTCCCCGGTGCTGCGGCTCCGCAGATCCGCGTTTCGCCTGGCGAGGCGGCCGCCCATGAGCTTCGTCATGTTCGCCAAGAGCCCGGGATGACGAGCCAGGAGCCCGGCGAAATCGTCTCCGCCAATCTCCAGCAGCTCGGCGTCTGAGCGCGCCATCACGCTCGCCGAGCGCGGCAAGTTCGTGATGAATCCGACCTCGCCGATGATGTCGCCGGCATGCAGCCGAGCGACCGTGGCGACCCTCGAGGACGTGACCGACGTGACGAAGGCCGTGGCGACGCCGCGGCACAGCACGAATATGCTATTGCTCGGGTCGCCTTCTCGGCAGATCATCTGGCCGGCCGTGTAGCTTCGTGAACGGGTGCAGCCCAACACATCGTTGAGGGCCGCCTCACCGAGGCCGCTAAACAGCGGGGCCCGAGTGAACACCATGCTGCGAGTCAACGCCAACCAATCTCCGCAAATGTCAGCAGTCCGCGGATGCTATACCGTTGAGGCCGCCGGAGCAACGACCGGAATCGGCGTCCTTGTCCGCCCGGGTCTCCGGCTCTAAAATCCCCCAAGACTCGATGGCTGGTAAGCACGCCAAAAGTAGCAGGCGCCCGGCGGCAACCCCGAAGCGAACCGCGGACGATCGTAGTCTGGAATGGCGCCGTAACGCCATTGCCGCCGAACATGCTGTGAGTGAGATTCGGCCCGGCGACCGCGTATTTGTGGGCAGCGCGTGCGCGACGCCTCGCACGCTTCTCCGTGCACTCGAAGCGATGGCCACGCCGGTGGCCGGTATTCAGCTCGTTCATTTTCTGACCGATGGGGCCACGACCGAACGGGATGGCCGTCGCTGCAGCGCATTCCGACATCGCGTCTTTTACGTCGGTCGCGACATGCGGGATCTGGCGTCGTCCGGGCTGGTCGATTACGTCCCCGTGTCGCTGGCCGAATTGCCGCGCCTGCTGCAGAGCAAGCGACTCGCCTTCGACGTCGCACTGGTGCAGGTTAGCCCGCCGAACCGCGCCGGGATGTGCAGCCTCGGCGTCTCGGTCGACGTAAGCCGGGCCGCCGTGCTGGCCGCGCGGAAGGTGATTGCAGAAATCAATCCGCAGATGCCGCGGACCGGGGCGCACAGCGAGGTCCCGTTCGATCGCTTCGAGCATGTCGTGGCGGTGGATGACCCTGTGATCGAGTACGTCCACGAGCCGCTGGGCCCCGCGGCTCAACAGATTGCCCGGTATGTGGCGCGGATCATCCCTGACGGCGCCACGCTGCAGATCGGCCTGGGCCGAGTGCCCAATGAGATGCTGCGCTTTCTCGGAGAGCGCCGCGATCTCGGGATTCACTCGGACGTCATTACGGAGCCGCTGGTCGACCTGGTGGAGCGTGGTGTCGTCACAGGCGCACGCAAGAGCCTCCACCGTCATCAGGTAGTGGCCAGCATGGCGATGGGTACACGACGCCTCTACGATCTGATCGATGGCAATCCTCGTTTCGCCCTGTTCCCGATCGAATACGTGTCCGATCCGGCGGTGGTCGCTCGCAACACCGCGATGGTGTCGGTGACCCAGGCGTTCGCCATCGATCTGACCGGCCAGGTCTGCGCCGACGTCAGCGGGGGCGTGGTGTACGGTGGTGTCGCGACGCAGCCGGATTTTCATCGCGGCGCCATCCGTTCTCGCGGTGGCAAGGCGATCATCTGCCTCGTCTCGACCACCCGTGACGGAGAATCGGCGATCCGGCCTGCCCTCCTCCCTGCTGAGTCGGTGGCGATCCCGCGGGCCGAGGTCCACTACGTCGTCACGGAGTATGGAACCGCGTATCTGTTCGGGCGCTCCCTGCGCGAGCGAGCTCTGGAGCTGATCGAGATCGCTCACCCCGATCATCGGGCATCATTGCTCGCGGCTGCCGCCGAGGGCGGCCTGCTCGCCGCCGGGCAGCAGCTTCATAGCCGGACCGCCTACCCCGTCGAGGAGGTGGGCGACAGCCGCTTGAGGGATGGACGGCGCCTTACCGTGCGGCCCGCGCGCGCAGCCGACGCGCAGGGCATCCACGACCTGTTCTTCCGCATGAGTGCCGAAGATGTCCGTACGCGATTCTTCAGGTGTCTCCGTTCGCTCACCGACGAAATGGCCCAGCATCTGTGCAACGTCGGCTACACGCAGGAGATGGCGTTCGCGGCGGTCGTCGGCGACCCCGAGTCGGAACGCATCGTTGGTACCAGCTCCTATTTCGTCGATCCGCAGACCGGCCTCGCCGACGCGGCCTATATGGTAGATCCCGAGTGGCAAGGTGTGGGCCTCGGTGCACTCCTGCAGACGCGGACCATCGAATATGCCCGCGCCCACGGGGTGCGAGGGTTCACGGCAGACGTGCTAGCCACGAATTCGGCCATGCTCGCGGTATTCAGACGCTCGGGGTGCAACATGAAGACTCGTCTCGTCGATGGGGCATACGAAGTGCAGATGCTCTTTCCGTCGGCGACCGCCACGGACGTCAACCCGCGGCTCTCCATTCGACGCACGCCCGCGCCGCGTACTGGTTGACCAAGGTTTACCGACCAGCTGCGTCTGGGGCGCGCGGTAGCTCCTGACACTCACCACGTCTGCGGCGAGGTGTGGTACCCGGTCGGGCGGATACCTTCGCGCGGCGGCCTGCGGTGCACCCGCCGCGTTTCCGGCCGGGCCTGCGCCATCAGGAATGTGCGGTTCTCGGCGAACGCCGAGATGGTCCGGTTGACATCGCCTCTGTTGAAGGCCGGGTTGATCTGGTTGATGAGCGCGCCTGCGAGCGTCACGACGCGAAATACGTTCGCTGCCGACCACGGTCGTCACTTTCTCACGGACCAATTCCTGGGTAATTCCTGGGTCGCTCTTCCGCCCGGCAAGCGAGTGGTCGTCCACACACTGACAGCGGCGAAATCGAGATGGCGGCCAACCGGTGGGCGGACAAGATGCACGAGGAGCGGGTGGAGAAGTTAAGGACGGCGAGAACCAGGCTGACATAACATGGCCGCGCCGTGCCGTCGTCCCCGAAACGACCTTAGTCTGGAAATTTAATGTGGCTGAAGAACCGAAGAAATCTGCCTTAGCGTACCGTTTCGGGAAGATTATGCGCTGACCATATCGCTCGCAAACTTGCAAATGCCCGCGAGACACCTTATCCGCCACACTCGGACGCCGGGCGCCACCGCCACAGCCTTTACGTTTTCAGACGCAGGACGTTGTGGGTGCGGACGGGACCGTGGAAGCCCTTCAGAGTCAGCTCGCCGACGGGCTCCTCCTCTATCAGCTCTTCCACCATTCCCAGCAGGCGCAGCGGAATGAGGATCTGGCCGGCCTTGGCCTCGCCGCAGAGACGGGCGGCGAGGTTGGTAACGGTGCCGATCGCTCCGTAGTCCCAGCGACCCTCGAAGCCGATGGCGCCGATCGTGGCGTAGCCCTTGGCGATGCCGATGCCGAAGCCGAGCTCGAACCCTCGCTTGTGCCATCTGACGATCAGCTCTGCCACGCGGTCCCGCATCGCGAGCGCCATGCGAATCGCGCGTTCCTCCGGATTCGGTATGGGCACCGGGTCATTGAAAAAGATCATCATGCCGTCGCCGGCAAAGCGCTCGAGGGTCCCCTCATAGGCGAGGATCAGCTTGCCCATTTCGGCATGGTACTCGCGGAGGACGCCCATCACCTCCTCGGGCTCGGACATCTCGGCGAAGGCGGTGAAGCCCCGGAGATCCAGGAAGGCGACGGTAATCTCCCGGCGGTGGGTCTTGAGGGGGTCCTCTGCCCCGCCAGCCACGATCAGCTCGGCAAGCTGGGGCGAGAAGAAACGCTTGAGCCGCCCCAGGCTCTCGAGCTGGGCAAGTTGCTCCTGGACCCGGTGCCCCAGCGCCGTGGCCATCTGGTGGGCGAAGTGATGCCCCCCCTCGCGCGGCACGCCGGTCTCGACAACATCGCAGTAGACCATCGTCTGGTTGAGCAGCACGTACCCGATCTCGCCGAACGTGAACGGCCCCGGCAGCCCCACCCGCGCTCCGTCAAGCTTGCCGTAGAGGTAGTTGAGGATGCAGTTGCAGGCGAAGGCGAGGTCCTGGGTCGGGCGCGCGGTGACTGACTTGAAGCCCTGCACGTAGTCCGGCATCGGCTTGGCCAGCCGGTACGTTCGGTCCTTAAACACGGGGGCGTAGAGGGAGACCGTGCCGGCCTCGGTGTCCACCACCTGGATGCTGACGTTGATCAGCGCACCGCTGTAGTCGGCGATCAGCGGCAGCTGCGTGTCCACCTTGTCGTCCGTTAGCCAGCGGGCGAAGTTGGTCTTCTTGCCGTCGATCCAGCAGTCGGTGACGGGCCCAAAGCCGTCCGTCTCGAAGCGGAGATCCGGGCCCGCCGAGCGCTCGAAGATGTTCACGATCTCCACCTCCGCCGTCTTCCCGGCGGGGAGCGGCACGTGGCAGGCGAGCGCCTTGTCGGCGAAGGCCTCACCAGTCTTCCCGTTGAACACCTTGGGCTTCTCCTTGCCCAGGTCATCCAGGTGGATGCCGCTGATCCAGCCCACGATCGGGTGCCCGAAAATATCCTTGAAGGTGGGCGCTTCCTTCCCGTAGACGAAATGCACGTCGGAGAAGGCCGGAATCATGAGGAAGGTGTACCCATTGGCCGGCGCGTCCGCAGTGATGCGCGCAATAGTCTGCTTGTCGTAGACCGAGATGTTCGGCAACGCTCGCTCGTCCGTCAGCAACTCCTGCACCAGCACGGAGTCGCGCGTTGTGAGTCCGCCGTTCTCGTCGGTCATCAGGTAGGGGATGGTACCTCCAACCCAATTGCCCCTGGGCAGCCGCGCCAGCAGCCGCTCGTCGCCCGCGACCGCGAACAGCTTCTCGGGCGCTTTCGCCAGCTCGGCCTGGAAGTCGGCGACGCTCACAAGCGTGCCCTTGCTGTTCTTCATCGGACGCCCCCTTCGCCTCCCAAAGACGCTCTTCGCGTTCTCAAACGGATGAAAAGAACCAGCGACCTTCGCCGCCCGATCTTCTAGTGGCCCTTGAGGGAAGCGTACTGCTTCTGAAGGTCCGTGAGCTGACCGGCGAGCTGCGTGAGCCGGCTCGGCTCGACCTGCGGCTTGGCGAGCTCGCTGCTCACGGAACTCGCCTTCGGGATGAGGGCGTCGACCTTGCTCTTGTCCGCGGCCGGCAGCTTCGGATCCTGCTTCATCGCCGTGAGGTCGGTGAGGAGCTTCTTGGCCTGCTCGAGGAGCGCGGCCTTGTCGGGGATGATCGAACTTGGCAGTGAGCCGACGCCCGGGAGCTGCGCGCCCACCGGCGCCGAGATCAGTGTCACGGTGAGCAGAGCCGCTGGAAGCACGAAAACCCTTATGGCCTTCATTGGTCATCCTCCTCGTTCCGGGGCGCCGGGTGCCCGCGACGACTATCGTCGTGTTGAGCACGAGATAGCGCCATAGGATGAAGGTCCAATGGGCCGTCGGCGACCGCGCGGCCGCGCTTCAGGGGGTTGGACTCGTGCTACGAGTCCCGTTCCAAGAGGCAGAGCGACACGCCGATTACTGGGTGAGGTCTGGGCAAACGAAAGGGGCTGCGGCTGCGACGTCCGCTAACCCCTCTTTGGTCATGGTTGCGGGGGCTGGATTTGAACCAGCGACCTTTGGGTTATGAGCCCTCTTCAAATCGACACGAGAGCCAACACGCCACAAACAACGCCTCGGAAATTAGCGCGTCCCACGTCTGTGGCTTTGGGCGTCTTTGGCTCTCGTTGGGAGCAACTTCCTGGGTGAAGCTCCGGCAGCCAAGAACAGAACCATCACGCGGCGCCGGCCACCACGTAGAGCGGCCAATCGCCCGGCAACCCCTTGAGCGCGTGCGTTCCGCGATCCTTGAAGCCGATCCCGGAGCCAGCCACGAGGTCCTTGACGGTGCTGGACACGCAGACCTCGCCCGCGGCCGCCGCCGACGCCACGCGGGCGCCGATGTGGACCGCGATGCCCGTGATCTTGTCGCCGACCACTTCGCATTCGCCGGCGTGGAGCCCGCTGCGCACCTCGAGGCCAAACGAGCGGACCTCGTCGCGGATCCGGCAGGCGCACCGGATTGCGCGGGCGGGGCCGTCGAACGCCGCGAAGAGCCCGTCGCCGGCTGTGTCGATCTCGCGGCCCCGGAAGCGGCTGAGCTCGCGGCGGGCCACGCCGTAATACTGCTCGAGCAGCTCGCGCCAACGACGATCCCCGAGCGCCATCGCCCGCTCGGTCGAGCCGACGATGTCGGTGAAGAGGATCGTCGCCAGGACCCGGTCCGTGTCCGCGGGGCGAATCCCGGTCAGGAACTCCTCGATCTCGTCGATGATCGCGTCGCCGCCGCCGACCCACGGCATGTGATCGTCGCCGGGCAATTCGACGAGCTTGGCGCCCGCGATGTGCTCGGCGAGATAGCGCCCCTGCTCGATGCGCGTCACCCGATCGCCCACGCGGTGGACCACCAGCGCGGGAACACGGATCACCGGAAGGACGTGCCTCACGTCGATCTCGCAGGTGAGCCGAATGGTGGTGACGGCGGCACCCGGGCTTGCCGCGAGCCGGAGGTATGCCGCGACCGCACGGCGCGCGTCCTGGTTTGCCGCAATACTGGGCGCCCACATTTCGAGATGGAAGTCCTTGCCCCAGTCGCGCTCCATGCGCTCGAGGATCAGCCGCATCTCTTCCTCGGTCCGTCCAGAGGGATGATCGGGAGCCCACATACGTCGCGCATAGGTTCCGTAGAGAATGAGCGCCGAGGTCCGGTGCGGATACGTCGCCGCGAACAAGATGCTCATCGGGCCACCCTCGGAGATGCCGAAGAACGCCGCGCGCTCCGAGCCAACCGCGTCCATCACCGCTCGCACATTGTCCATGCGCTGCTCGAGCGTCGGAATGGCCGCGAGGCGATCCGACATCCCGGTCCCAGGCTTGTCGAAGACGATCAGGCGCGAGAACGAGGCGAGCCGGCGCATCATGTGCGCCTGCGCCGGGTTCTGCCACTGAGCCTCCACGTGCGACACGAAGCCCGGCACCCAGACGACGTCCAGCGGTCCGCTGCCGATCACCTGATAGGCGATATGGGTGTCGCCGCTTTTGGCGTAGCGAGTTTCGGGAATATCGGCCATGGCCGTCCCTCCTCAGACGCAGCGCACCGACCGAGCTAGAGGCGTCATAGTCGAGGAAGTCGAGCACGGACGCAACCGCTACGGCTCGACGCGGCATACGTCAAAATGGAAACAGGTACACGCGTGAACCCTGTTGTGAGGACGCGGTCCGGTGAGGTTCGTGGAAGTGTTGCCGAGAGCATGAATACGTGCAAGGCGTTCCCTATGCGGCGCAGCCGTTTGGCGCTAATCGCCGTCACCCGCAGCCGGTTCCTCCGTGGAGCGGTGTGCGCGACACGCTCACTTATGGTCCGAAGCCATCGGAGTTCGACGCCATTCCCGAACGTTACCCCGTGTTCCGCATCGACCCGGTGTAAGGCTATCACCTACTCGACCACCTGATCCGCCCGCGCCAGCAGTCCGGATTTGTTTGCCGAACGACGTGCACACCGATTCCTGGGTGAAGTCTGGGCAAACGAAAGGGGCTAGCGGCTTTCGCGTCCTCTAACCCCTCGTCGTTCATGGTTGCGGGGGCTGGATTTGAACCAGCGACCTTTGGGTTATGCCTCCTTGGTTTTCGTCGGAGCAACTTCCTGGGTAGCGTCTGGGGCGGCGGTGACGGCCTTTCAGCAACCGTGCGCTGCACATCTCCGCTACTGCCAGCCGAGGGTAACGATCTCAAGCGGCTCCGCGAGTCCTTTGAGCGTGGCGAAACGCGGGGCGGACAGCGCGATCCCCGCCGGCGCGGACGCGAGCGTGTCGCGGCTCGCCAGGATCTCGCCGGCCTCGGCGAGCGCCGCAATGCGGGCCGCGACGTGAACGCCCTTGCCGCGATACGCGTTACCTTGCCGCTGCGCCGGGGCGGTGTGAAGGCCGATGCGCAACTGCGGGGCGAAGCCTGCCTTCCGGCGGTGATCGACGAGCGTTCGCTGAATGGCAATGCCGCACTCGATCGCCGGGCGCGCTGCCGAGAAAGCTACGAAGAAGCCGTCGCCTGCATGATCGACTTCCTGGCCGCCGTAGGTGGCGAAGATGGCGCGGAGGGTCTGGTCGTGCCACCGGACGAGATCCGCCCACGACTCGTCCCCGATGGCCTCGACCAGTTGGGTCGACCGCACGATGTCGGTGAACATGAATGTGCGAGTCTCCGCGCGCGTCAGCTCCGGCTCGGCCGAGTGGGCATTTGCCGCACTGGCCTGCGCCTCCACCGCCCGCTTGACGTCGAGCACGGCGCCCAGCCGCTCGAAAGCCGAGCGGGCGGCCGTCAGCTCGAGGGCGGCGGTCTCCAGATCCCCCGCGGCGCGGTGCACAGTGGCCAACGCCATCCGGGCTCGCGCCGTCTCGTACGGGGCGTCCAGCTTCTGCCAGAGACGACAGCCCGCGCGGAGACTCCGCAGCGCTCCGGCCGCTTCGCCTGCCGCGATCTGGACTTGGCCGCGCATGCACTGCGCGGCCGCGTTCAGCGCGGGCGTCGCGTACACGTTAGCGATGGCCTCGAGCTCATCGGCCGCGGCGCGGGCTCCGTCGAGGTCGCCGGCGGCCAGTGCGATCTCCACCTGCGCGGGCAGGAGCTGGCTCCGGGCGAGTCGATCTCGGGATTCGTCGGCGAGCGCGCTCTTGATCGCCGTGCGAGCGGCCTCGACCTTACCCTCCGCGAGGCGGAGCAGCGCCAAGCCGGGTTGCGGATCTCGGCCCAGCTCGTGCGCCTGCCTGAAAGCCTCAGCGGCCGCCGTAAGCTCACCCAGCCGGAGACGGACCTCGCCGAGCTCGTAGAAGGCCTCACTGCTTGCGCTCACAGAGTACGGGCGCAGCTCCTCGCAGGCATCCGTGGCCTCGCGCGCGGCGTCCGTCAGCGCGCCCCGGAGACGCAGGATGCCGGCCCGGTACACGCGGCACACGCCTGGAAATCCGAGGATGCCCTCGCGATCGCACCACTGGCGCGCGGCGTCGGTCCACTCGCTGGCGCGCCCGAAGTCGGCGAGCTTACGGCAGACATCGATGGCGTTGCAAAAGATATCGCCCGTAGCGAGCGGACCAAGGGTGCCACTGACCGCGTGCATGGCGGCGTCCTCGAGGAGCGCCAGCCCTTCGGCCACCTCGCCCTTGGCGACCAGGAGCCGTCCCTGTTCCTGCAGCTCCAAGGCGGCCAGGTCGCGGTCTCCCAAGCGCGTCGCCAGGTCGTACGCCGCTCGGGCATGCGCCAAGCCCTCATCAGGCTCACTGGCCAAGAGACCGCGCGCCCTCAGCAGATGGCCATACTCGATCGAGTTCTGCTCTGCGTCGAGGAGTCGTTCAGCGCGCCTGATCCACCCGTTCCCGATCGAGCTCTGGCCCTTGGCGAAATAGTCGTGGCTCAGCAGGAGAGCGATGAAGCCCGCACGGCGCCGATCACCCCGGGCGAGGTAAGCGGCGTGAGCACGTTCCCGCACTGCGATGGACTCGTCGAGCCGGCCGACCCACCCTGCGGCTTCGGCCAGCAGCTCAAGATCCTCCGGCGGCAGCGGTTCCGCAAAGTCCGCGCCGCGCAACTGCTCGAAGGCCTCGCGCCAAGCGTGACGCTGAAGGGCGTCGCGGCCGGCGGCAAGTGGGTTTCTCGGGCTGTCCGGCATTGCGTTGCTCGCTCGCTGGATGATTCCTGTGGTTGCCTTATGCTGGAGCGACGAGTGGATCGGACTATAGCACGCCGCATAATTGCCGCCGCCGAGCTGGGAGCAGAAGCGAATTCCTGGGTGAAGTCTGGGTAAACGAAAGGGGTTAGCGGTTCTTGCGTCCGCTAACCCCTCGTTTTCGATGGTTGCGGGGGCTGGATTTGAACCAGCGACCTTTGGGTTATGAGCCCAACGAGCTACCGGGCTGCTCCACCCCGCGGTGACCGAGGTAACGTACCCGACCGCTTCCACCGAGTCAAGCGCGACCCGGCATTGGTCCGTCCATTTTCGATAAAGTCCTTCGCAGCACTACGCGGCGAGGCGCTGCGTGCTTCGCCGCTCGGGCGCTCGCTCTCGCCGAAGCGCATCGAGACTCCACGGCCCCGGGGCGGCGGCCGCGAAAAATAGCCACGTGAGCGCATAGAGCAGCGGCAGCTCGCCGCCGTTGAGCAGCGGCCACGCGCCGCGCGGGGCATGCGCCATGAGATAAGCGACGGCCATCTCACCGGCCAGCAGAAACGCGATCGGTCCGGTGAAAAGGCCGAGGAGCATCAGCAAGCCGCCGAATGTCTCGAGCACGCCGGCCACGCCCATCTGCGACATCAGCTCAACCGGCGGCCGCGTCCCGGGGACACCGAAGAGCTTCTGCGTTCCGTGCGCGATGAAGAGCAGCGCGGCGCCG
>Ga0075421_100008869_pt1 | contig 12383 bp, 9 predicted proteins | sample SoiMetdeltSBSDD5_FD_75292 | JGI IMG/M metagenome (GOLD analysis project Ga0075421, IMG submission 75292) | Bulk soil microbial communities from a Populus tree surrounding site in Tennessee, USA - Soil MetaG P. deltoides SBSDD5 | ecosystem: Environmental > Terrestrial > Soil > Tree plantation... | reverse complement strand
CACATGACGGCAATCGTCGGCGCCCAGTCCCCACAGCCGCACTGCCTGCGGCAGCGTCAGCTCGAGGCCCGGCATCTCCACGAATTCCGCGCGCACGCGGTCGACAATCGAGGCAAGAGTCATCATGTCGCGAAGAGAGCAACCAGCACGCCACTGGACGATCGTGAGCGTCAACCGCTCTATCGCACTATTGTTGAATGGGTTAGCGACATTCGAGGAGCGCCGGTGCTGCCACGCATCCACGACATAAACGTAGTTTCTTCTGTTGCGCCAGACGTGAATGTCTGGATTTCTATTTCGCGGCGGTGCGCTGGGTCAGGATGTCGTCAAGCGCGCTCGGTCGAGACTGGTGGGCGTGGTGCTCGAGGAAGTCGATCACTGCCCGCCGCAGGCTGTGATAGTCAGAACGGCCGAGGACGGCGGCCCGGTTTCGCGGACGCGGAAATGGGACGTCGAGCACGTCGCCCACCATCGCCTCGGGGCCGTCGGTCATCAGGATGAGACGGTCGGCCAGATACAGCGCCTCGTCCACGTCGTGCGTGACCATGACGACGGTCTTGTCGGTTTCCTCCCAGACTCGAAGCAGCGTGTCCTGCAGCTCGTAGCGCGTCAGCGAGTCGAGCTGGGAGAACGGTTCATCGAGCAGCAGGAACCGCGGTTCAGCGGCGAGCGCTCTGGCCAGCGAGACGCATTGCTGCGTGCCGAGCGACAGCTGCGCGGGGATCTGCCCGGCGGCGTCGGCCACTCCGACGATTGCCAGGTAACGGTCGGCGGCCGCCAGCTGATCCCGCAACCGGCGCATCCCCGGCCGCTGGGCGACCGCGAGACGGACGTTTTCGCGCGCCGTCATCCACGGCAGCAGGCAGGGTGCCTGGAACACGATCGCGCGTTCGGCCCCCGGGCCGACGACCTCGGTGCCGTCGATGATGACGCCGCCCAGCGTCGCCTGATCGAGCCCGGCGATGATCGACAGCACCGTCGACTTGCCGCACCCGGAATGCCCGAGGATGGCGACGAACTCCCCCGCCTTCACCTTGGCGTTGACGTCCTTGACGGCAACGAAGGGACCCGTCGGTGTGTCGAAGACCTTCGAGAGACCGGTGAGCTCCAGCGGTATGCTCATGACAACGACACGGGATGTGGTTTTTCAGCAACGACCCGTGGTTTCGTTTTCTCCTCTTCGGTAGGCACTACACCCGTTCGCAGGCGGCGGCTTCCGAGCGCCGCCGTCAACGTCGCCACCACGTGGGCGCGGACGCGCGAGGCCTGCTCGTCGTGCGCAAGCTGCGCGACTGTGCGCCCGCGCGGCAGATCGACGCTGATCGGAGCGCCCAGCGTCGCCGGCGGCCCGGGCAGAATCGGGACGATCCGGTCCGACAGCAGCAGCGCTTCCTCCACGCTGTTGGTGATCATGATGGTTGTCACGGGCTTGCCCACCGACGAACAGAGGCGCATCAACTCCCCCTGCAGCGTCTCGCGCGTCAGCGCGTCGAGCGCGCCGAACGGTTCGTCCAGGAACAGCAGGTCGGGGTCGGCCGCGAACGCGCGCGCGATCGCCACGCGCTGGCGCATGCCGCCCGAAAGCTGCCGCGGGCGGCGGTGCAGCGCATTGCCAAGGCCGACCTGTTCGAGCACGTGCGTCGCTCTCGCCTTCTGCTCCTCGCGCGTCAGCGTCCGGCATGACGCCTCGACCGCCAGCCGGACATTCTCGAGTGCGGTGAACCAGGGGAGCAGCGAATAGTTCTGGAACACGAACGCGGCGTTGTCCCTGACGCCGGTGACCGTCTCGCCGTCGACGCTGACGGTTCCCGCGTCCGCGGACGACAATCCCGCCAGGATGCTGAGCAGCGTCGTCTTGCCGCTGCCCATGGCGCCGACGATCGAGACGAACTCACCGCGCTCGACCGACAGCGACACGTCGCGCAGCACGGGGCGGACACCGCGGCCCGCGGAGAACGATTTGGTGACCCCAGCGATTTCTATGTACGACAACGGATCAGACCGCCCTCAACCTGGCCTCGGCAAACCCCATCAGCCGGTCGAGCACGAACCCGATGATGCCGATGGTAAGAATCGCCAGCAGAATGTGCGCATAAATCAGGCTGTTGTATTCCTGCCAGAGGAACCCGCCAACGCCCGGCGTTCCCGTCAGCATCTCGCTGGCGACGATGACGAGCCAGGCGATGCCGAGGCTCAGCCTGTAGCCGGTAAACATGTAGGGGAGCGTCGCCGGCACGATGATCTTCAGGAACGTCGTCGTCTTCGAGAGCCGCAGCACTTTGGCGACGTTCCAGTAATCCTGGGGAATCGCGCGGACGCCCATCATGGTGTTGATGATGGTCGGCCACATCGAGCAGACGGCGATGGCGAAGAGCGCCGCCGGCTCCGACCTGCGGAACAAAACGAGGCCGAGCGGCAGCCAGGCGAGCGGGGAAATCGGCCGCAGCACCTGCATCAGCGGATCGAACATCCGCGTCAGCAGCGGCGAGACGCCGAGCAGAAATCCGACCGGCGTGCCAATCGCCGCGCCCAGCAGGAAACCCTGACCGACGCGGACCAGGCTGTAGTACGCCAGGCGTGCAATGCCCTGGTCCACTTCGCCGCGCTTGGCGAACGGCTCGAGCACGTACAGCCTGCTCTCCTCCCACGTGCGCAGCGGGGAGGGCAGGTCGGTCACCTTGAGACTCGCGCCCCACCAGGCAAGCAGCGCCAGTCCGACCCCTACGAGCGGGAGCAGCAGGTACAGGAGTCGCTTCATGAAGTGGCCGCCATGCTGTGCACCTTGAACGAGGTCGCGTACTTTTCGGGGTTCGACCCGTCGAACACGCCGTCGAACAGCGTGATCTTCTGCTCCTCGGCGACGCTGACGGCCACGCCCAGCTCCTTCATCGCCTCGAGGTAGAGATCGGACCGCAGCACGCGCTTCGGGATGGCGTTGTAATCGGGCGCCGTCTTCACCATGCCCCAGCGCCTGAACTGGGTCAGCCACCACCTGCCGTAAATCTGGTGCGGGTAATTGCAGTTCCGATTCGAGAAGATCATGTAGTTCGGGTCTTGCTCGACGCGTCCGTCGCCGTACTCGTACTTGCCCTGGAGGCGCTCGAGGATGGTCGAGGGCGGGCAGTTGATGTATGCCGGCCTGGCGATGACCTCGGCGAACTTCGGGCGGTTCTCCATTTTGTCGAGGTCGACGCTTGCCAGGTGGAGCGCCTTGAGCACGGCCTTCACCGTTTTTGGGTTCCTGTTGGCGAACTCCTCCGTGAACGCGCAGACCTTTTCAGGATGGTCCTTCCACAGCTGCTGCGTGGTGACGGCGGTGAAGCCGATGCCGTCCTCGATCGCCCGGTTGTTCCACGGCTCTCCAACGCAGAAGCCGTCCATCTTGTCGACCTTCATGTTCGCCACCATCTGCGCCGGTGGAATCGTGATCAGGGTGACGTCGCGGTCGGGATTGATGCCGCCCGAGGCCAGCCAGTAGCGGACCCACATGGCATGCGTCCCGGGCGGGAAGGTCATCGCAAATGTCAGCGGCTCGCCGGCGGCCTTCGCCTTGTCGGCGAGCGGCTTGATCTGCGCGGGCGTCTTTGCGCCGGCAGCCTTCAGCTTGTTGTTGAGCGTGATCGCCTGGCCGTTGCGATTGAGCAGCCACGGGATCACTATCGGCTTCACCGGCGAGCCCGCGAGCCCCATCGTCGAGGCGAGCGGCATGCCGAGCAGCATGTGCGTCGCCTGGTTCTCGCCGAGCGACAGCTTGTCGCGAATGACGGCCCACGAGGCTTCCTTCGAGATCACCGAGTTGATCCCGAACTTCTTGAAGTAGCCAAGCTCGTGCGCCATGACGATCGAGGAGCAGTCGGTGAGCGCGATGATGCCGAAGCGCATGTCGCGCACTTCGGGCCCGTCCTGCGCGTAGGCGCCGCCGACCCAGCCGCCGGGCATGCCCGACACGAGCATCGCGGCAGTGGATGCGCCCGTGGCTTTGATGAACGTGCGTCTCGAAGTCTTTTTCATGTCACCTCTCTGCGAGGAATACGTAGGTCGCCATGACGTAGGGGTGGCTGTAGGACGCGCCGGGCGTCGCTTCCTTCAGGAAGGCGCCGGTAAAGATGTGCGCGTAGCCTGCGGCCAGCTGGAGCTGGGGGGTGAGCGCCTTCGTCGCCTGGATATCGATCTCCTGTCCGACGTGCGCTGACGAGGCTCCGGCCACCACGCGGGCGAGCACCGCGCCGCCGGCGGCGTAGAGCGCGTCACGCTTCTCGTTGAGCCACCAGGAGTGATAGTTCGCCATCACCGGCAGCCCTTTCCACGGTGTGAGCTCGATGCCGGCGCGCATGTGGCGGATGTTCCGCCAGCCGACCTGATCGGCCAGGCCGTACTTGTCATGCGGCGTCGGGTAGAGCTGATCGAAGGTGCCGCGCGTACCATCGGCGGGGTCGCTGTCCCCGCTGGCGTAGTTGAATTCGCCGCTGGTCCGGAACGCGAGCGAGCCAGAGGGGGGCGTTCGCAGGGTGTAATGACCGGCCCAGGCGCTGACATCATCCGTGCCGAGCGAACCGGTCTGCACCGCGGTGTCGGTGTTGTATTCGAGGCCGGCGGGCAGCTTGCCGATCCACCGTACGCCCATCGTCGCCAGGCTGAGCGAGCCCCGCGTGGCCGTTTCGGTAAGCAGGTTCACGTCGCGTTTCCAGAACGCGTATGGTTCGACCGACGCCCCCGGCACCAGCGCAGGCGCTGTCGCATACGCCCCGGCGAACCTGTTGCCGGCGCCGCTCCTGTCGAACTCCCCTTCGAGAATGCGCACGACCGACGCCCCGAAGACGTCGACCGACAGCCGCTTGCCGCGGACAGTCAGCTTTGCCGCGTCGAACGTGCGCGCCGCATTGAGCCAGCCGACATGCCCGACCAGGCGCTGCTCGCCATAGACGAGCTCCTGGCGACCGACGCGGACGGCGATGCGGCTTTGCGTGTTCCCGACGTCGGCGAACGCCATGCGCACATCGAACGGCGCGCGGAAAGGCGTGCCGGTTGGGCCCACGGTCTTCCGGGCGACGCGCGCATCCTGTGCCTGGACCTGAAACGAGAGCAGACGCGCCGGCGTGATCGTCGCGTTCAGCCGCAGACGCGACAGGTAATAGAGATCCTCTCGCGTGTCGTTGAATCCAAGCCCGTCGAATCCTTCGATCCGCTCGCGGAACTCGCCCCGCACACGGACCCACGCCGGCAGAGCTTCGTTGGCGCGGTTCAGGATCGGCGGCGTCGGGACAGACGGCGTAACAGACGTCGGGACAGACGGCGTGACGGGCGGAGCCACCACTTGTGGCGCTGCCACGGGGCTGGCCTGCTGCGCGGCCAGGGGAATCGGGAGAAGCAGTGCGAGCGCGCACCAGATCGCGTGCGCTGCGCGCCCTCGAGAGCGACAGCCATACGTCACAGAAACGCCTCCGTTCATCGAGAACAGGTGAAGCCGGCGAGGGCGATCCGCGGCGTCGTGGCCGTCGGTGACGTGGCGAGCAAGCGATGTTCCGTGTGGGCGTACGGCTGAGCGCGATTGGTAACTCGTTGATCGCACACGGCTTGATCGATCAGCGCGCCCATCGCGCGGTCATCGACGGCACCAACACATTTGTTTGAAAAGAAATTTCGAGCGACAGGTTCGTGTGATTACGGGGTCCGCCTGAAGGCGGACACTACGTCCGAACTGGGTCCCAACTGCGTTCCAACGTACCTAACTACGTCCCAACGTACGTAGTGTCCGGCTTTAGCCGGACCTGATCGATCAATTCATTCAAAAATGTGTGATCGACTCGATCGCCACACATTCATGTCGCGTCGTCACGTCTTGTCGCGCGTGCGTGATCCGTGTATCTTCAGAGTCGCGGCGCGCGCTCCACGTTGCAGCGCGCGTTTTTCGCCGCCCCTCTCGCAGTTTCCCGCTCCAGGACGAGCACACGCATTCGCCGCGGTGTTTCGTACGGCGACTGCACCGCGTTTTGCACGGCTGGAGTGTCAATGCCCTTACCGCTGCTGCGGCGCACGACGGAAGACGATGCGAGGTTCGTCCTGTCGCGTGCGCGCTTGCCTGCGCCCGCCTCCGACACGAGAATGCCCGCCCGGCTGCCGCGACTCGGCGAGCAGTACCGCTTCCACGTGGACATGGGCAGCTGCATCGGCTGCAAATGCTGCGTTGTCGCCTGCAACGAACAGAACGGCAACCCTGCGTCGATCAACTGGCGCCGCGTCGGCGAAATCGAGGGCGGTTTCTATCCCGCGGCGAGCCGAGCCTACCTCTCGATGGGCTGCAACCACTGCGTGGACCCGACATGTCTGAGCGGGTGTCCGGTGGACGCGTACTCAAAGGACTCAGTGACCGGGATCGTCCGCCACAGCGCCGAGGCGTGCATCGGCTGTCAGTACTGCACATGGAACTGCTCCTACGGCGTGCCGCAGTACAACGCGGAGCGCGGTGTCGTCGGCAAGTGCGACATGTGCTACGGCCGGCTGGAGCACGGGCAGGCGCCCGCCTGCGTCAGCGCATGCCCCGAAGGGGCGATCGCCATCGAGCTGGTGAACATCGACGAGTGGCGCGCTGCGTCGGCGATCGCCTGGCCCGGCCGAGGCCTGCCCGCACTTGACGGCAGCCTCTCCACGACCCGCGTGACGATGCCCGCGCATCTTCCGCCGAACGGACGTCCGGTGGATTTGAGCCACGTGGCGCCGGAGCCCGCGCACTGGTCGCTCGTCCTCATGACGGTGCTGACGCAGCTGTCCGTCGGCACGTTTGTCGTCATCTGGCTGCTGCAGCTGACAGGCGGGACGACACGGCTGGGCACGGCGGCTCTGACGTCGCTCGGCGTCGCGGCGCTGGCATTTGGCGGCGCGACCCTGCACCTGGGACGGCCGGTGTATGCCTACCGGGCGGTCATGATGTGGCGGCGCTCCTGGCTGAGCCGCGAAGTGGCGTTGTTCGGCGCGTTTTCGGTCGTCGCGGGGTTGTATGCGGTCGTCTTGTTTACCCTCGAGCCGGCTTTAGCCGGCTTATGGGTCGGTGGATTGTGCACGCTGCTAGGTATCGCGGGAATTACAGCCAGCGCGTGCATCTACCGCGTTCCATCCCGCCCCGCATGGAACACGCGACTGACGCTGCTGCAGTTCAACCTCACCGCCGCCGCGCTGGGCCCGCTGCTTGTGCTGGCGGTCGGCGCGAGCGACGCCAGAGGACTCGCGCTCGCGGCGGTTGCGATGTCGGGCGCGCAGCTGCTGCTCGTCGCCCTTCGCTTCGTACGGCTCGTGGCCACCGACAGCGTCGAGCTGAGAGGCACCGCGCGCCTGCTTTCGACGACGTTCAAGCCGCAATTCATGGCGCGGGCGTTCTTGCTGGGTGCCGGCGGTATCGTCCTGCCCCTGGTCGCCACCGGCCGCGTGATGCCGTGGGCGGCGTTCACCCTCGCCCTCGCCGGTGAGATCGTCGGCCGCTACCTCTTCTTCGTCAGCGTCGTCCCCAAACACATGGCGACGCCATATCTCGAACTCGGGAGCGAGGCAGCATGACGCTGAGGCGGATGCTCGGCCTCGACACCCGCGCCGAACGCTACGCCTACGCATCGGATGCGGAGCTCGGCTACGTGTCTGCGCAGAAGGTGCCCGAACGGTGGGTCGCGACGACCTGCGGCTACTGCTCGGTCGGCTGCGGCATGTTCATCGGTGTCCGGGACGGCCGCGCCGTCAGCGTCCGCGGCAATCCCGATCATCCCGTCAACCGCGGCATGCTCTGCCCCAAGGGGCTCTCGGAGCATCACACCATAGACGCCGAGAACCGGGCGCGCGTCCCGTTGATGAAGCAGGGAGGTCGATTCGCCCGCGTGAGCTGGCCGCAAGCGCTCGAAACGATGGCCAAAACGTTCCGCGGCGTCCAGGCCAGGTACGGGCCCGACGCCGTCGGCGTCATCAGCACCGGCCAGCTCGTCACCGAGGAGTTCTATGCGCTCGGCAAACTGGTGCAGCTCGGCATCGGCACCCGCAACTACGACGGCAACACCACGCTCTGCATGTCGACGGCGGTCGCCGGATACAAGCGATCGTTCGGCAGCGACGGCCCGCCCGGGGCGTACGAGGATCTGGAACGCGCCGACGTGATCCTCCTGATCGGCGCCAACATCGCTGACAACCATCCGATCCTTTGCCGCCGGCTCGAAGCTAATCCCGGCACCACGCTCATCGTCGTCGACCCGCGCGTCACCAAGACGGCCATGCTGGCCGACCTGCACCTGCCTATCCGGCCGCGCGCTGACCTGGCGCTGCTGAACGGCCTGATTCACATCATCATCGAACGCGATCTCGTCGATCACGAGTACATCGAGCGCCACACGACCGGCTTCGACGCGCTGCGCGAGTCGGTCAGCGGCTACACACCCGACTATGTCGCGCAGATCACCGGGATCGAACCGGATCTGCTTCTCCGGACGGCCGCGCTGTATGCCGGCGCCCGCGCGGCCTTCATCGCCTGGACGATGGGGGTGAATCACAGTACGAAGGGAACCGAGACCGTCAACGCGATCAACAACCTCGCGCTGGTTACCGGCAACATCGGCCGGCCGGGCGCAGCGCCGTTCTCGATCACCGGCCAGTGCAACGCCATGGGCACGCGCGAAGCCGGATTTGCGTCGAGCATGCCCGGCTACCGCGCGTTCGAAAATCCCGCCCATCGCGCCGAACTGGCGGCGCTCTGGAACGTGCCGGTTGAGCGAATTCCCGACGCCCGCGGCCTGGCGTATCCCGACATCATCGAGGCGGCGCTCGACAGGCGGATCCGCGCGCTCTGGATCATTGCCACCAACCCGATCGTGTCCTTCCCCAATTTAGGCGCGCTGAAACAGGCGCTCGAGGGGCTGGACTTCCTCGTCGTGCAGGACGGCTTTCACCCGACGCCCACAACCGAGCTCGCGGATCTCGTGCTGCCGGCCGCCATCTGGGGCGAAAAGGAGGGCACCTACACCAACTCCGAGCGGCGTGTGAGCAAGGCGAACCGCGCGTGCGACCCGCCGGGAGAGGCGCGAGCCGACTTCGACATCTTCCTCGACCTGGCGACGACGCTGGGCGTCCGCGACGAGATTTTTCCTGGCTGGCACACGCCGGGCGATGCCTTCGACGAGTGGCGCCGCGTCTCGGCCGGCCGCCTCTGCGACTACTCCGGCATGACCTACGCGGCGATCGAAGCGAACGGCGGAATGCAGTGGCCGTTCCCGAAGGGCGAACCCGGAACCCGGAACCCGGAACCATCTCCCCGGCTTTATACCGACGGCGTGTTCCAGACGCCAGACGGCCGCGCGCGGCTGCTGCCCGTGCAGTGGGAGCCGTTTCCCGAGCAGCCGACCGACGACTATCCATTGGTACTCAACACCGGCCGCACCGTCGAACACTGGCACACCCGAACCAAGACCGCCAACGTTCCGATCCTCGAGCGGCTGTCCCCCAGGGCGTGGGTGGAGATGAACCCGCGCGATGCACGCGGGCTGAGGCTGAAAGCGCGCGATCGCGTCGACGTCGTGTCGCGGCGCGGCCGGATGCGCGGCGTCGAACTGCGCGTCACCGAGACAATCGCGCCAGGCGAAGTGTTCGTGCCGTTCCACTACGCCGAGGCCAACGCCAACACGGTGACGCAAAGCGCGTTCGACCCGGTGTCGCGCGAGCCGAACTACAAGCAGTCGGCGGTTCGCGTCGAAAGGGCCGTATGAAACAGCGCCTCGTCGTCGTCGGCAACGGCATGGCGGGCATGGCGTGCGTCGAGCAGATCCTCAAGTACGCCCCGCGTTTCGACATCACCGTGTTCGGCGACGAGACGCACGTCAATTACAACCGCGTGCTGCTGTCGTCGGTGCTGGCCGGCGAGAAGGCGGCCGACGACATCATCGTCAATCCGCTGGAGTGGTACCGGAAAAACGAGATCACGCTCCGCGCCGGAGTGCGGATCGTCGACGTCGATCCGGACGCCAGGACGGTAACCGGAGACGAAGGGAGCGTGACCGGGTACGACGTGCTGCTGCTGGCCACCGGCAGCTCGGCATGGTTCCCGAAGATCGAGGGGCTCGACAAGGACGGCGTGCTGGCGTTCCGCACCCTCGACGACACCCGTGAGCTGCTGCGCCGCGCCGGTCCGCAGACGAAGGCGGTCGTGATTGGCGGCGGGCTCCTCGGCCTCGAGGCGGCGCGCGGGCTGCAGGTGCGGGGCTGCCGGGTGACCGTCGTGCACCTCATGCCCACGCTGATGGAGCGCCAGCTCGATCCTGACGGCGGCCACTACCTGCTCGGAAAGATGGAAGACCTCGGAATCAAGGTGCTGCTCGGCCGCACGACGACCGCCGTGCTCGGCAACGGTCACGTCGAGGGCGTCGCGCTCTCCGATGACAGCTGCCTTGAAGCCGACCTCGTCGTCGTCGCGGCTGGGATCCGCCCGAACGTGGAGCTCGCTTACAAAGCCGGACTCCACGTCAATCGCGGCGTCGTCGTCAACGACTACATGGAGACCTCGTCGCCGAGCGTCTATGCCGTCGGCGAGTGTGTCGAGCACCGCGGGGTCTGCTATGGCCTGGTGGCGCCGCTGTTCGAGCAGGGCAAAGTGCTCGCGGCCACGATCACCGGCAACCGGGGACCGACCTACACCGGCACGGTGCAGGCGGCAAAGCTGAAGATCATGGGGGTCGACGTCTTCTCGGCCGGCGACTGGAGCGAGCAGCACTCGGAACCCGTGCGCTTCGAGGACCGCGCGCTTGGCGTCTACAAGAAGCTGACGGTGCGGGACGGCAAACTTGCGGGCGTCATTCTCGTCGGCGATACCAGTGACAGCCACCGGTACATGGAATGGCTGCGGACGCAGGCCGACCTCACCAGCCAGCGGCGGCATCTGCTGTTCCCGCCCCCGGCCGCGGATGCGGGCCTCGACGTCGCCGAGATGGCGGACAGCGCCACAGTCTGCGGCTGCGTCGGCGTGACGAAAGGCGCCATCATCCAGGCGATCCACGAGCGCGGCGTAAACACGCTGTCGCAGCTGAAGGAATGCACCCGCGCCAGCACAGGCTGCGGCAGCTGCAGCAGCATGTGCCAGGACCTGCTGCGCGCCGTGGCGCCGGAGTTCGAGGAAGAGGCGAAAAAGGTGATCTGCGGCTGTCTGCCGTTCGCCGAAGACCGCCTGCGCGACATCCTGCGGAGTCAGCGCCTGAAGTCGGTCTACGAGGTGCTGGAGATCTACGGCAACGGCCAGGGCTGCGAGATCTGCAAGCCGGCGCTCAGCTACATGCTCGACATGCTCTGGTGCGGCGATCACGAAGAGGATCGCTCGGCGCGCTTCATCAACGACCGCGTGCACGCCAACATCCAGAAGGACGGGACATTCTCGGTGATCCCGCGCATCCGCGGCGGCGTGACCAGCGCCGCCGAGCTGCGCAAGATCGCCGACGTCGCCGACAAGTACCGCGTGCCGATGGTGAAAATCACCGGCAGCCAGCGTATCGATCTCCTCGGCGTCAAGAAGGAAGACCTGCCGAGGATCTGGGCGGACCTCGACATGCCGTCGGGCCAGGCGTACACCAAGGGCGTGCGCATGGTGAAGACGTGCATCGGCACCGACTTCTGCCGCTTCGGCACGCAGGATTCCACCAGCGCCGGCGTGGAGCTGGAGCGCCGGTTCGAGCAGCTGTACACGCCGCACAAGGTGAAGATGGCGGCCGTGGGCTGTCCGCGCAACTGCGCCGAAGCAACCGTGAAGGACATCGGGCTCGTCGGCCAGGAAGGCGGCTGGCAGGTGGTGGTCGGCGGCGCCGCCGGCAAATCCGTTCGCAAGGCGGATCTCCTGACGACCGTCGAATCCACCGAGCAGGCGCTCGAAGCGGCGGAGCTCTTCTTCCAGTACTACCGGGAAAACGCGAACTACCTGGAGCGCACCTATGACTTCGTCGAGCGCACGGGCATCGAGAAAGTGCGAAAGGACACCGTCTACGCCCCCGAGCCGGTGAGGCAGGGGCTGCGCGACCGCTTTGCCAAATCAAAGGCGCGGGCCGTCGATCCCTGGCTCGAAGGACGGCAGCCACGTACAGCGGCGCAGTTCGTCCCGATCCAGGCGCTGCAGAAGGTGCTGGCATGAACGGACGGCAGTGGGTGCAGATCACCTCGTGCGAGAACATCCCGCTCCGCGAAGGGCGCGCCGTCACGCTTGGCGACCGCGAGATTGCGATCTTCAATCTTGGCGATCGGTTCCTGGCGACTGACAACCGCTGCCCGCACCGCGGCGGCCCGCTCTGCGACGGCATAGTCGCCGGCGGATCAGTCGTGTGCCCGCTGCATGCCTGGAAAGTCAAGCTCGACACCGGCGCCGTGGAGCGCCCTGCCGCGCA
>Ga0075421_100008868_pt1 | contig 12384 bp, 11 predicted proteins | sample SoiMetdeltSBSDD5_FD_75292 | JGI IMG/M metagenome (GOLD analysis project Ga0075421, IMG submission 75292) | Bulk soil microbial communities from a Populus tree surrounding site in Tennessee, USA - Soil MetaG P. deltoides SBSDD5 | ecosystem: Environmental > Terrestrial > Soil > Tree plantation... | reverse complement strand
GGAAGGCGATCAAAGTTATGGTCAAGCTCTGATGTTCCCGCGGCTCGCTTAGTCGGTTCGAATCGTCGGGGAAACAGGATGACTAACCAAGAAGATCATGAAGTCGAGGAGTAATAAATGGACATCAAAAGAAACGGCTCACAGCCTTCCGGCAAAGGGCCCGACGAGTACTTCACCGGCGCGGTACGCATTGACCCTCTGTTTGAGGCGCCCGATCCGGCGCGCGCGCGAGGCGCAAGTGTCACGTTCGAGCCCGGCGCCCGAACAGCATGGCATACCCATCCGCTCGGCCAGACCCTGATCGTCACGTCCGGGCGTGGGTGGGTGCAAAGTGAAGGCGGTCCAAAAGTGGAAATTCGACCGGGCGACGTAGTCTCGTGTCCGCCGAATGAAAAGCATTGGCACGGCGCCACGCCGACCACGGGAATGACGCACATCGCTATTCAGGAGGCGCTCAACGGCAAGGTCGTTGAGTGGATGGAAAAGGTCAGCGACGAACAATACAATGGGTGATCAGTAAGACCGGCAGCCAATACCGAAGCTCCCCGAGATGGGCCGCGCGTGCAATGAACTTCTTCGACGGCCAGCCAGGAGGCCAACATGAACGCTAAACAGTTGCTCATTCTTGGTGCATTGGTGCCGACACTATGTCTGTTATGTGTATGCAGGCGCGCCCCTGCCAAGCAGATGCAAGGCCAACTCGTGCGGCTGGCAGAACTCGAAATTGATCCCGGACAGCTGGAAAACTACCAAGCTGCGCTGCGGGAGGAAATTGATGCTTCTATTCGCGTCGAGCCGGGGGTTCTGACCTTATACGCTGTAGCGGAAAAAGATAATCCCTCGCACATCAGAATTTTTGAAATGTATGCGGATGCGGATGCGTACCAGGCACATTTGGAATCGCCTCATTTCAAAAAATACAAGGCCACTACAAAGGAAATGGTTAAGTCTCTCAAACTTGTTGAGACTACCCCTGTGATGCTCGGCGCGAAGACGAAGTGAGGATGCTTGGGACGGATGCTCAGGGTAGTTTGCCTCTTGTCCGTGCGATAACCCGCAGTCGGGTACAGGGGAAATAAAGACCACAAATATGATGAAACAAGAACAACCATCAAGGGTCACATGGGCGAAAGACGAACTGCATAGAATTGCCGAGGCCGACGACCTGCACATCTCACCGTTTCGTGAGGACGGGGTGAGATACGGCACGCCGACGTGGGTCTGGTCTGTCGCAGTTGACGACGCCCTCTACGTGCGCGCCTACAACGGGCAGAACTCTCGTTGGTATCAGGCCGCGGTGCGGCAGCAGGCGGGGCGGATCACTGCCGCTGGCATGACGAAGGAAGTCTCCTTTGAGCCAATTCATGGGCCAGTCAACGACCGCATTGACGACGCGTACCGGAGGAAGTACCAAGGCAGCTCGTACCTCAGCTCGATGATCGGCGCCCGCTCCCGCTCCGCGACAGTCAAGATCATGCCGCGCGAGACCAATACCTGATCGTCAGATACAGGTGTCGGTGGGTACAAAGCAAGTGCGGTCCCAAAATGCAAATTCGGCTCAACGACGTCGTTTGTACCCGGGCTTGGGGCCCCCGGCTCATGGCCCGACCTTGCCCGCCGTGATCGTCACCGTCTCGCCGTTGCGGCTGAGGAGTGTCGCCAGCGCGGAGTAGGGCACGGAGAATAGCCCGATGAGGGGTGCGAGGAGGAGAAATGAAGCCTGCTTCGCCGCCGAGGCGCGGCGGTAATCGGTGACAAAATAATGGTCGCCTTGGAGCCGCCCGATGAGGCCCAGCCGGTTAACGAAGCTCATGAACGAGAGCGCCGCGTCGGCGGCGTGGAAGTCCTGGCGGCGCAGGACCTCGAAGCCGCCGGCGTCGAGCAGGCGGCCCAGAGTCTCGGGGGTGAAATGCAACAGGTGGCGGGGCACGTCCAGGGGCCACCACCACCCCCGGCAGAGCCGAAAAGTCAGGCAGCCGAGGTTCGGCACCTCGAGGATCAGCAGCCCGTCCGCGCGCAGCACGCGCCGGGCTTCGGCCAGCTCGGCCGCCGGGTCCGGCAGGTGCTCCAGGACATGCCACATGGTCACGACGTCAAAGAAACCTTCGGGGAAGCCGGCGCCCCGCAGACTGCCCTCCTGGACCACCACGCCCCTGGACCGCGCCAACGCGCAGGCCGCCTCAGAAAACTCCGTGCCGTAGCCCGCCCAGCCGAAGCCTTGTAGATAGGCGAGAAAATCCCCGTCGCCGCAGCCGACGTCGAGCACCCGCCCCGGCCGCCGGCCGAGCAGCGCCCGCCGGCGGTGACGGAGCACGACGCGGTGGAGGGCCCGGCGCAAACTCTCCCAACTGAGGCGGCCGCCGGGGCACCCGCCGTAAAACTCCTCGGTGTAGAGGGCGGCGAGCTCTGCGGCCGGCGGTAGCGGGTGGGTGTAACGCACTCCGCACCCCGGGCAGGCGAGCACCTGGTATGGCTCGCCGGCGCGCGTCCGCCTCTCGGCCCGGAGGCACGGCGCGGCCCCGCGCGCGCCACACAGCGGGCAGGCGCGCGCCCCTTGGTCCGCGGCCGCAGGCTGGTCAACTCGTCCCGCGTTGGTCATCGACGCCTTGGCAGTCTCCTTACTTCGTCCCCGAAATGAGCGCGATCCCGAGGACCATGAGCGCCACCCCCGCCCATCGCGCCGGCGTCACCGTCTCGCCGAGCACGAGGACCGAGGCGAGCACGATCATGAGGTAGTAGACGCCGTTAAGCAGCGGCATGGCATAGCTCAGCTCGAAGCGCGAGAGGACGAGGATCCAGAGGAGCGTGCTCGCGCCCCCGAGGCAGATCCCGCCGAGGAGCGCCGGGGTGGTCAGAATCTGGTGGAGGAAGCCGCGGAGGTGCGCGAAGGAGGTGAGCGAGATCGTCCCGCCCTGCTTGAGCCCCGTTTTGAGCAGCAGCTGGCTCGCCACCAGGAGCGAGGCGTTGGCGAGCACGAGCAGGTGTTGCGGCAGTGATCGTGTCACGGTGTCATCCTTCCCCGAGTTGATTGGCCCCGAGTTGATTGGCCCCGAGTTGATTCCGGCCCCCGGCACGTTCGAGGTCGTGGCGCAGCAAGGCCAGCTCCTGCGCCAGCCGCTGGTTCTGCTCCGCGAGCTGCGAGAGCGAGACCGAATAGTGCATGGCCAGCAGGAAGCCGACGGCGATCACGCCGAGCAGGAGCACCGACGGCGGGTAGGCCACCCCGAGGAGACGCGCCGCGTACTCGAGCGAGTCGCGCCAGACCGCGACCAGGATCAGGACCAGGCTCGCCCCGAACCAGAGTAGCGCGTACTCCTCGCGCAGCTTGCGCCGCCGGATGAGGTGGAAGACGAGCAGCATGACCAGGGCGCTACCGAGGATCGAGACGATCTGCACTTGCGAGTTCATCGGCCGTCCTCCCGACCGCCCGGCGCGTCGCGCCGACGGCGATCGCCAGAATCACTTTGCACATGTAGTAGAGCGAGCGCCAGAGGGTGATCGACGACCTCCCCCCCTGCCGCTCGCGCATCTCGACAGCCACCTCGCGCACCTCGAACCCATGCCGGCAGAGCGTGACCACCGACTCCGGCTCCGGGTAGTCATGCGGGTAGTCGCGCGCCAGGAAGCTGATCGCGGCGCGGTTGTAAGCCCGGAAGCCCGAGGTGCTGTCGGTGATCGTCCGCCCGAGGACCAGCGAGTTAACGGCGCGAAAGACGGCGATCCCAACCCGGCGCGCGAGCGGCGCACGGTAGCCCGACGGCCCGAGGAAGCGCGAGCCGATGACCGCGTCGCATCCCCCGCGCCCCAACTCCCGGAGCAGCCGCGCCACCTGGTCGGCGCGGTGCTGCCCGTCGCCGTCGAACTGGACGGCGACGTCGTGCCCCTCGCGCGCCGCGAAGAGCAGCCCCGTCTGGACCGTGCCGCCGATGCCGAGGTTATAGGGCAGGTCGAGGAGCGTCACGCCGAGGAATCGGGCGATCCCCGCGGTCCCGTCGGTCGACCCGTCGTTGATCACCACGACCTCAGCCGCCGGGTAGTGCTCGCGTAGGTCGTGGACCACGGCAGGCAGACTCTCCTGCTCGTTGTAAGCCGGGACGATGAAGACCAATCGCGTCGTCATAGCTTCCGCTCGCGCCCCAGGGGCCGCCCCCGCTTAGGGCGCGCAGGAGATTGGCCGCCGGGTCCGGGCCAGCTCGATCTGTGTGCCGGCGATGAGCACCCGGATGAAGTGCGTTCGCCCGTCTCTGAGCCTCGCGGGCGTCGGGTAGCTGAAGCCGTGCCGGCCGTTCCCCCGCCCGGCCCGGAGCGCGTCTTCGCGCAGATTATCGGCGGGCACCGTCGCCAGCCGCAAGTCGCCGTCGTAGATGTCTACGCTGACGGCGCAATCCGGCCGCCACATGTCCCAGGCCCAGCCGGCGATGCGCTCGCAGTCGGCGCCGTCGTGACCGCCCTCGTACCCGGCGGCGGCCGGGGCACCCTCCGCGCACGGGGGCGCGGTGACCTGCTCCAGCATTTCTGGCGGCACGGGCGCGCGGCGGAAGACGTAGACCTGCCGGTCGGCGTAGACGAGTTGGTAACTCCGCGCCGGGCCGCCCGCGGGCCCGGGGTCGGGCGGCAGCCGCCGGGCGTCGTGGAGGACCACCAGCCAGGTGACGCTCTCGAGCGCCCCCGCCCAGGCCTCGTCTTTCGGCCAGACGAGCGCCGCCGTCGCCGGGTCGAACCCGATCCCCGGCAGAAAGCCGGTGACCCGCGGCCGCAAATAGTAAGTCAAATAGTTGCCGTTGACGATGTAGGCCGTGTCGCCCGGGCCGGAGAAGCGGTTGACGAATTCGGCGCCGCGGTAGCCGGGCAGATGCCTCTGCAAATACGCTTGCCTCCCCTCCGGGCTCGTCGGCGCCGCCCCCCTGGCCCGCGCAGCGACCCAGAAATAGGCGGGCGCGACGGCGAGCGAGAGCATGATCGGCGCCGCCCAGAGCGCGCCCTGAACGAGGCGCGACTCGGTCAACCTGGCCGCAAACCATGCGACGCTCTCGGAGAGTGCCAGGGCAATCAGCGGCAGGGCCGGCAACCAGTAGCGCAAGAATTGCGCCGAGGCGAACCAGAAGAGCGTGTAGGCCACCGCCCAGCATGTCCACCAGCGGACCGACGGGTCCCACGCCGCGACAACCCAGGCGAGCGGCCAGACGACGATCAGGAAGAATAAGCCGCGGCTGGTTTCGGAGCTGAAGCGCCGCGGCTGATCGACGACCCGCAGCGGCAGCAGGAGGAAATTCGTCGCCGTCTTCGGCAAGCCGACGCTGTTGACCCATTCGTCGAAGCCGGCCGCCGCGGCCGCCGGGTCCTTCACCTCGCGGCCGAACTGCGGGAACATCGGCCAGAGCGGGTTGCCGGTGTGGTAAGCGATCGGGGCGTACCAGGGCGCGCCCAGGAGCGCGGCCAGGGCCCACCCGCGCGCCAGCGCCGCCCAACCGCCGCGCCGCCGCAGCCGCTCCGCGAGGCCCACGCATGCCCCCAGCCCGACGAAGAAGAGACCCGTCATCTTCGTGCCCGCCGCGAAGCCCGCCGCCGCCGCGCCCAGGTACCACCAGCCTTCCTCGCCGCCGTCCCAGAAGACGCGCAGCGCGTAGACGCTGAGGAAGGCGTAGCAGGTGAGCGCGACGTCGACGTAGGCCGAGTAGCCGAGGTGGATGACGAGCGGGTGGCTGAGCCAGAAGGCGGCGGCCCCCAGGCCCATCAGCGGGCGCCCAACGCGCGCCCCCCAGGCGTAAAGCCCGAAGGCAGTGAGCATCAGGAAGGTGACCTCGACCAACTGCGCGAGCGCTTCGTCGCCGAGCGCGAGCGCCCAGGCGAAGAGCATATGGTTGAGCGTCGGGAGGACGGGCTGGGCGATCCCCGCCGGGGCCGTGAGGCGGTGCGCCTCCAGGTAATCGCGCGCCAGAAATAAGTGGTTGGCGATCGCGTCCCATTGGGTCGGCGGGTACTGGGCGAGGAGGATCGACGGCACCGCGGCGAGGCCGAGAATCACCACCGGCCGCCACCGGTCGCGCCGCCACGCCACGCCTGCGCGCCACCAGCGCCAGATTCCGGCCGCCGCCCCCGCGACCGTCAGCGCCCAGATCGCCGGGCGGTAGAGCGCGCCGCAGAGCGCCAGCGCGAAGAGCCCGCAGGCCCAGAGGCCGAGCCCGGCAGCGAGCGCGAAGACCGCCCTCTCTTCCGACGAGGCGAAGCGCAGGCGGCTAACGCAGGCCGAACCGAGGGCGCCGGCGGCCAGGAGCATGAGCGCCCAGGCGCCGCCGTGCGCCAGCGCCCAGACCGCCCCCGCGCCCCAATCCGTCATGAGCAAGACCATTTGCATCCTCACCCGAGGTGGCTGCACCGGGCGGCGTACACTACCACGACCCCCACCCCTGCTCAAGGCCCTTGTTCAGCCGCGCCTCCGGCGCGAAACCGAAAAAATCCGGGTCATGACAGGCTCGCAGCCCACGGACGATCGAGTACTAATTTTTTAATTGACAAACTGGAGAACCTCGATTAGGCTATGCGCGAATTCCTTAATAGTTGAGAGGGGGTGAAACGAGTGGCGCGGAGAAAGTCACCTACACTGACGGAGGTGGAGCTCGAGCTCATGGAGATTCTCTGGGAGAAGGGGAGTGGGACGGTGGGGGACGTGGTCGAGGCGCTGCCCCGGGAGCGCCCGCTGGCCTACAGTTCGGTGCTCACCATGATGCGGATTCTCGAGCAGAAGGGCTACGTCGAGCACGAGAAGGAGAGCCGGGCCTACGTCTACCGCCCGCTGGTCGACCGGGAGCAGGCGCGGCGGAGCGTGATCAGTTACCTGGTCAAGCGCTTCTTCGACGATTCGCCCGAGCTCCTGGTGGTCAACCTGCTCGAGCACGACGAACTGGACCGGTCCGAGATCGAGCGGCTCAAACGGCTGATCGACAAATCGAGCTGAGCGGCGCCTGACGCGGACCGCGGGTCCGTGCCGGTCCGCCCGATGGGCGTCACCCATGGGCCATTCGGCCCGCCAACCACTGGGGGATGGGATGGGTTCCATGCTGGATTTCTCCGGGCTGGATTTCTCCGGCCCGCTGGCGCGCCTGCTGCTCCAGGGGTTGCTCAACAGCCTGTGGCAGGGCGCGCTCGTCGTCGGCCTGGCCTGGCTGCTCTTGCGCGCGGCCGGGCGCGCGAGCGCCGCGACGCGCCACGCGGTCTGGCTGGTCAGCCTCATGGCGATCGGGGCGCTGCCCTTCTTGCCGTTCCTGCCGGCTGGCCCGCCGCCAGCCGCCGCGCCCGAGGCCGTCGTCCGGCCGGGACGGGCCGAGGCGCACGGCGCGGGCGTTGCGGCGACGGGGCTGACGGACGCGCTCGCGCCGCTCTCGGCGATCGCCCTGCCCGAGGGCGCGGTGCGGGCGACGGCGCTCCCGGCGCTGGCCCGCGCGCGCGAGGCGTGGCAGGGGCGGGGCGCGGTCACCTTGAGCAGGCGCGCGGCGCGCTGGCTGCTCGCCGTCTGGCTCGTGGGCTGCGCGGTCATGCTCGGGCGCATTGCGCGGAGCTATTATTTCCTCTGGCGCATCCGCCGCCGGCTGGGGCTGGTGCCGAGCGCCGAACGCGAGCAGATGCGCCGCCTCACCTACACCTTCGGCATCCGGCGGCCGCTGCGCCTCTTCACTTCACCGCTCGTCTCGGTGCCGATGACCATCGGCTGGCTCCGGCCACTCGTCATCCTGCCGCACGGGCTGCGCGGCAACCTCTCGCCGGCCGAGTACGCGGGCTTCTACGAGAGCATCCTCGCGCACGAGCTGGGGCACATCAAGCGCTGGGACTACTTGACCAACCTGCTCCAGCGGCTGCTCGAGGCCTTCCTCTTCTTCCACCCGGCGGTGTGGCTCCTCGGCCGGCAGTTGGAGGTCGAGCGCGAGCTGGCCTGCGACGACTGGGCGGTCAAGCTGACGGGCGAGCCGCGCCGCTACGCGAGCTGCCTGACGCGGCTCGTCGAGCTGCTCGGCTCGGGCAAACCGCTCGCGGCGGCGACCGGAATCGTCTTCGGCAAACATATCATCTCAAGGAGGGTAGAAATGATTCTCAACCGTCATCGGAATGGGGCGACCTCGGTCTCCAAGCCAGCGCTCTGCTCGGCGCTCGGGCTCACGGGCTTCTCGCTCGCGGTGTGCAGCTTCTTCTCGCCGGTGATCGCGGTGCCGCTCGCGCAGGACCCGGCCCCGCGGGCCGCCGCCCCGGCCCCCGCCGCCACGCCGGCTGCCCCCGCGGCCGTCGCCCAGGGGCGCGCGCCGGCCCCGGCGCGCGTCGTCGCCACGCCCGCCACGCCCGAGGCCCGGCCCGCGCCCGAGGCCCGGCCCGTGCCTGGGCCGTTGGACGCCGAGCCGCCCGCGGCCCCGCGCCCGCCGGCCGTGGCTCTGGACATTGATGAGTTGGCTCCGGTAGCCGAGGACGCCGACATCGCCGAGGTCATGGCGAGGCCGGTAGCGGCGCCGGCGGCCCCGGCGGCCCCGGTGGCCTTGAGGGTCGCCTACGCGCCGCAGCAGGCCCCGGGCCCCGCGCGCGCCGTCCGCATCGGCCCGGGGGAGTCGGAGAAGGCCGGGCCCCCGGCGATCTCCGAGGCCGAGCTCATCGGCGTGCTCTCGGACGTCGTCAAGCGCGACGCGGACCCGGCGGTGCGCAACGAGGCGCTCCAGGGCATCTACCGTTTCCGCACCGAGGCCGGCGTCAACGCCCTGCTCCAGCTCTACGACGGCGTCACCGATGTCAAGACCAAGGGCGAGATCATGGGCTACCTCATGCGCCGCGAGGGCGACAACAGCAAGGCCGTCGCCAAGCTCGTCCAGATCGCCCGGACGGAGCCGAATGAGGAGCTGCGCGCCGGGGCCATCAGCCAGCTCGCCAAGGTCAAGGGGGACGAAGGCGCGAACCACCTGGTCCAGGTCTACGACAGCCAGCAGGACGCGAAGATGAAGCAGCGGGTCATCCGCTCGCTGGCTTACAACAAGAGCCGGAAGGCGATCGACAAGCTCATCCAGATCGCCAGGGCCGACACCGACCCGGCGATCCGGCAGAGCGCGATCCGCAGCCTCTATGGGATCGACAACCGCCTCTACCTCGATGTTCTCGAGAAGGGGAAGAACATCAGCCTCTTCGACATCAATGATCAGTTCAACGACTTTAAGGATAAGTTCCAGGTCGACTTTCAGGACAAGTTCCAGTTCGAGTGGGACGGCAAGGTCGAGGGGCTGACCGATAAATTCAAGTTCGACGGCGAGTGGCTCAAGTTCGAAGGGTTGGGCGATGTCTTCAAGCTCGACCCCGACACGCCGCTCGTCCTGCCCCCCGTCAAGTTCAAGATCAAGTAGCCGCCCGGCTGAGACAGCGGGCAGGTCATGACAGGGCGGTCCGGCGCGGGCCGGACCGCCCTGCGGGGGGATACTCTTTTCAATTTCACCTGCGGGAGAAAACTGAGATGAGTCAAACCAACATCACAGACGGTTCGGGCCAGGCGCTGCTGCGTCTGGAAGGCGTGACCAAAGTTTTCCTCACCGACGAGGTGGAGACGCACGCGCTGGCCGGCGTCCACCTGGATATCGAGTCGGGCGAGTACGTCTCGATCGCCGGCCCGTCGGGCTGCGGCAAGTCGACCCTGCTCTCGATCCTCGGGCTATTGGATACGCCCTCGGACGGCTCCTACTGGCTCAATGGGAAGCCGGTCCAGGGGCTCAAGATGTCGGAGCGGGCGCGCATCCGCAACCGCGAGATCGGCTTCATCTTCCAGAGCTTCAACCTGATCGGCGACCTGACGGTCTACGAGAACGTCGAGCTCCCGTTGACCTACCGCGGCATGCCGGCGGCAGAGCGCAAGCAGCGTGTGCGCGAGGCGCTCGAGCGGGTTGGCATGGCGCACCGGATCAAGCACCTGCCCTCGCAGCTCTCGGGCGGGCAGCAGCAGCGCGTCGCCGTCGCCCGCGCCCTGGCCGGGCGGCCGCTGATCCTGCTCGCCGACGAGCCTACGGGGAACCTCGACTCGGCCAACGGCGACGCGGTCATGGAGCTGCTCAGCGAGCTCCACCGCGAGGGCGCGACGATCTGCATGGTGACGCACGACCCGCGGTTTGCGCGCCACGCCGAGCGCACCATCCACCTCTTCGACGGGCGTGTCGTCGAGGAGACCGCGCCGGCAGCGGTTCCCGCGCCGGCAAGATAGGTGGAACTCGATGGTCGTTGCGGTGCGTACTGATAACCAGAAGAATAGCCCACGGATGACACGGATGCGACGGATTGACACTGATCTGATCCGTGAACATCCGTTAAATCCGTGTCATCCGTGGGCTATTCCTTGTCATCGCTCACGATGAACACTTTCTGGCAAGACATTCGATACGGCCTGAGGACGCTCCGGAAGAGCCCGGGGTTCACGCTCGTGGCAGTCGTCGCGCTCGCCCTGGGGATCGGGGCGACGACGGCGATCTTCAGCGTCGTCAATACGGTCCTGTTGCGCCCGCTGCCGTATGCGGAGCCGGGGCGGCTCTTCATGGTGCAGGAGACCAAGCTCCCGCAGTTCCCGGAATTCTCGGTCGCGCCGGGGAACTTCCTCGACTGGCAGAAGCAGCAGACGACCTTCGCGCAGCTCGAAGCCTTCCGCGGCTTCTCCTTCAACCTGAGCGGGAGCGGGGAGCCGGAGCGGCTGCGCGCGACGAGGGTGACGGCCGGGCTCCTCTCTCTCCTCGGCGTCGGGCCGGCGCGGGGGAGGGACTTCCGCCCGGAGGAGGATCAGCCGGGGCGCGGGTTCGTCGTGCTCCTCAGCCACGGCCTGTGGCAGCGGCGTTTCGGCTCGGACCCGGAAGTCATCGGGCGGGGCCTGACTCTCAACGGCCAGGGCTACACGGTGATCGGGGTCATGCCGCCCGACTTCCAGTTCCCGGATCGCGAGGTCGAACTCTGGGCCCCGATGGGCTTCACTGCGCAGGACGCCCAGAACCACGGCGGTCACTTCATCTCGGCCATCGGGCGGTTGAAGCCGGGTGTTGGCGCCGAGCAGGCGCTCGCGGAACTGAAGACCATCGCGGGGCGGCTCGAACAGCAATACCTAGGGAGCAACGCCGGTTGGAGCGTCAAGCTCATGTCGCTCGCGGAATGGAGCGTCGGGTACATTCGGCCGACGCTGCTGGTGCTGCTCGGCGCGGTCGGCTGCGTGCTGCTGATCGCCTGCGCCAACGTCGCCAATTTGCTGCTCTCGCGCGCCGCGGGGCGGCAGAAAGAGGTAGCCATCCGCGCCTCGCTCGGCGCGGGGCGCGGGCGCATCGTCCGCCAGTTGTTGACCGAGAGTCTGCTGCTCGCGGTCGTCGGCGGGGCGGCGGGAGTGCTGCTCGCGTTCTGGGGGACAGGACTGCTGCTGCGGCTCGCGCCGGTGGACCTGCCGCGCATCCAGGAGGTCGCCATCGACCTGCGCGTGCTCGGCGCGGCGGGCCTGATCACGCTGCTCACGGGCATGCTTTTCGGGCTGGCGCCGGCCCTCCAGGCCTCGCGGCTGGATTTGCAGGAGACGCTCAAGGAGGGCGGGCGCGGCTCGGGCGGCGGGGCGCGGCAGCGGATGCGCCACGCGCTGGTGGTCGCCGAGATCGCGCTCGCGCTGGTTCTGCTTCTCGGCGCCGGGCTGCTGATCAAGAGCTTCTGGCGGCTCCTCCAGGTCAACCCCGGCTTCAACCCGCAACGCGTGCTGGTAGCCGACATCAACTTGCCCGGCGCGAGATACTCCGAGAATCATCAGCGCACGGCCTTCTACAATCAGCTCACCGAGCGACTCTCGGGGCTGCCCGGCGTCCAGGCGGTCGGCGCGACGCAGTCGCTGCCTTTCCTGGGCGACTTCATCCTCGGCTTCACGATTCAGGGGCGGCCGCCGGTCGCGCCGGGCGAGAGCCGGAGCACGAACTATTACGCGGTCACGCCGGGCTATTTCCAGGCAATGGGCGTCCCGCTGGTGAGGGGACGGCTCTTCACCGAGCGCGACGCGGCGGAGGCCCCGAACGTGGCGCTCATCAACGAGGCCATGGCGCGGCGCCATTTCCCCGGCGAGGACCCGATCGGCCGTCGGATTCACGTGACTAACGGGCCGGAGACCTTCCGCGAGATCGTCGGCATCGTCGGCGACGTCAAGCAGTACGGTCTCGACCGGGAGACGCCGCTGCAGACTTACGTCCCGTTCCTCCAGCAGCCGTTCTACAACAGCATGACTTTGACGGTGCGGACGGCGGGCGACCCGTCGGCGCTGGGCGCGGCGGTGCGCGCGCAGGTCCTCAGCATCGACCCGGACCAGCCGATCTCGGGGGTACGGACGATGGAGGCGGTGGTCGCGGATTCGGTCGCGAGCCAGCGATT
>Ga0075421_100008865_pt1 | contig 12385 bp, 9 predicted proteins | sample SoiMetdeltSBSDD5_FD_75292 | JGI IMG/M metagenome (GOLD analysis project Ga0075421, IMG submission 75292) | Bulk soil microbial communities from a Populus tree surrounding site in Tennessee, USA - Soil MetaG P. deltoides SBSDD5 | ecosystem: Environmental > Terrestrial > Soil > Tree plantation... | reverse complement strand
GGATTTCCCCCGCCTGCACCTCGAGGGAGACCGCCGAGAGAGCGCGCACGGCCCCGTAGGACTTCGACATGCCTCGCACCTCGAGCACGGGCGGCGCGTGCACGCTACCCTTCACGGCAGCTTCGGTCCCACCTCGATGTTCCCTTCCACGATCGCGCCGCCGGCGGCGACGACGAGGCCGCCCGGGTTCACGGTGTTGCCGCTGACCGCGTTGTCCTTGCTGTCGCCGAGGACCTGGATCGATGCCCTGGAGGACGGCTCGACTCGCCGGTCGAGGACCGTCGAGGAAGACACCCTGCACCGGAGCGCGTCGCGGAGGACGATGCCGCGGTGGCGCGAATCGAGCACCTGGCAGCCGCTGATGAGGACTTCCCGGCTCCTCTCGATCTCGATCGCGCCCCCGGCGACCGCGCTGCCCTGGAAGCATCCCTCGAGGGTGAGCCCCGTGAGCGTCACCCCTTCCGAGTCGCGGATCGCGATGCCGTCCACCGCGCCCTTCGTCCGGGCGTCCGGGTTCCAGTCAATGGTGTTCGCGCCGACGGAGATGTTCGCGGAGCGCTCGATGAGGAGCGTCCGCTCGAAGCCGCTGTAGAGCGAGTTGCCCGCGATGACGACCCCGCGGCAGTCGGCGAGGTGGACGTTGGTCGTCTGGCTTCCGATGAGGTTCCCGCTCACGGTGAGGAGGCCTCCGGTGCGCAGCCCTCCGCCGCCGAGGATGCGGACGTTCGCGCCGCCGGGGCTCGCGCGGGCCTGGATCGTGTTGCCCGCGATCGTGCCCTCGCGGAAGGTGGCGCCGTCCTCGCGCACGTCGATCAGGATGTCGGCGCAGCCCTCCCGCCGCTCGTCGTGGTTGTATTCGATGTCGTTTCCGGCGATCTGGAAGTTCCGGAGCTCGCCGCCGAGGAGGTGGATGCCCACGGCCGCGTTGTAGCTCACGTGGCTCGAGGCGATGATCGCCTGGTGCATGTTCACGCGGTCGAAGAGGATGCCGGTCTCCGTGTTGTCGTGGACGTGGCAGTGGGTCACGAGGAGGTTCCGGTTCCTGCGCGCGAGGTGAATGCCGATCCGGCACCGCCGGATGAGGAGGCCGGACAGCGTCGCCTGCATGGTTCCCTCGAGACGGATGCCCTCCGCCTCGGGATGAGCGCCCCGGATCTCGAGGCCCGAGACGAGAGGGAGCCGCTCGCGCTCCCAGACCTCGCTCCGGAAGTCGGCGGGCCTCGCGGTCCGGTCATGAGTGCCGATGAGGTGGAGCGCTGGGCCGGGCCCATCCATGATGATGCGCGCCCTTCCATCTCCCGAGACCGCGGCCGGTCCCCGCTCCGCGAGGGTGATGACGATCGGCTTCGTGATCCTGTAGGAGCCCGCGCCGAGCCGGAGGAGGCCGCCATCCGCGGCGCGCTGGAGCGCGGCGGTATCGTCGGCGATCCCATCGCCTCGGGCGCCGAGGGGGATTTCGGGTGCCGCCAGGTCCTGAATGGGAAGGGGAGCGAGAGCTCCAGCCATCAGAGCCCTTCCGACAAAACGTCTGCGATGCATGGGGACCTCGCGGGGGGTCAAGGAACGGAACGGGAGAGGGAGCGCGAGCGGGAGCGGGAACGGGTAAGAGACCGGACCCAGCATGTACAATGCGCCGTTTACCCACAAGAGCCCGGGGATCTCGCGGCTCGCTGCCTGGAGAACGAACCATGAAATCCATTGCCCTCGTCGCCTTGCTCGCGCTGTGTCTCGCGCTCGTCGTCTTCGCCGAGGAGGCCAAGAAGCCGGAGGATGCCAAGGACCCCGCCGCGAAGGCCAAGGACGCAGAGCCGGCCAAGGATACCGAGCCGGCCAAGGCCCGGCCCGAGCTCAAGACCCTCGACGACAAGACGAGCTACGCGATCGGGGTCAGCATTGGGCGTAACCTGAAGGCCCAGGGCTACGAGGCGGACCTCAGCCTCGTCCTCCTCGGCATGGAGGACGCCATCGAGGGCGGAAAGCTCCTCCTCACGGATCAGGAGGTGCAGGCGGTCCTCGCGGAGTCGCGCCAGATCCTCGCGACGAGGAAGAGCGAGCGCATGAAGGCCGCGGCCGAAACGAACAAGACAGCGGGGCCCGCCTTCCTCGCCGAGAACGCGAAGAAGCCCGGCGTGGTCACACTTCCGAGCGGGCTCCAGTACAAGGTCCTCAAGGAGGGCGCCGGCCCGAAGCCCGCCCTGACGGATACGGTCACGACGCACTACAAGGGAACGCTGATCGACGGGAAGGAGTTCGACAGCTCCTACGGCCGCGGCGAGCCCACGAGCTTCCCCGTGAATGGAGTCATCAAGGGATGGACCGAAGCGCTCCAGTTGATGCCCGTCGGATCGAAGTGGGAGCTCTACATCCCGTCGGAGCTCGCGTACGGCGAGCGCGGCGCCGGACAGGACATCGGACCCAACGCCACCCTGGTCTTCGAGATCGAGCTCCTCGGGATCAAGGGCAAGTAGGACCGGGAAGACCGAGGACCTCCGGCCCCGCCCCCTGCCTCTCGTCCCCTTCCTTCCACAGCCCTTCGAGGAACTCCTCGAGAAGGGCCAGGTTCCGGGAATTCGCCTTCCAGCCGGCGTCGAAGACGTCTCCGAGGATGGGAATCGTCCCGGCCACGAGGTCGATCAGGATGTTGATTCGCATCCGCTGGAGGAGCCGGGGCGGAGCGCCGAGCTTCCGTGCCTCCTCGACGATGTAGACCGAGAGCCCGAATCCGAGGAGATCGCCCAGGCCGGGTATCAGCCCGAGCAGGGGGTCGATCCCGATCCGGTAGCTCGTGCCCGGGATGGGAAAGGCGTTGTCGAGGAGGAGCGCGAGGGCGCGAATCCGTCGCAGGCGTCCCTGCGTCTCGTTCAGGGGTGGAGGCGGCGGCTTCAGAAGAGGATGACCCCTATCGCGACCAGCACGGCCAGCCCGAGGCCGATCACGGAGAGGACGAGCGCGGAGATGCTCAGCATGCCTCCCCGGACCCCCGGCGAGGCGGCGCGCAGGAACCCGACTCCGGAGAGCGCCACGCCCAGAAGCCCGGCCATGAGCCCCAGGAAGGGATGACCCGTGAAGCTCGCGATGATGCTGCCGATGGCCGCCGCGATGGCGAGCTTCGCGGCCAGCGAGGCCTTCGGTGTGTGAACAGTATCGTACGTCATATCATTTCAGGGGGCCGGGCTTGGCCCGGCACGATCCATAAAGGCAAGGAAGAGGGACTATCGAATGATGCTCGGCGGAGCGGCGCTCATCACGGCGCTCGGCCTCGGCGTGCCTGCCGAGGAGACGCTGCAAAAGAAAGGCCATGACCACGGGGGTCCAGCCCCCCTTTCCGAGGCTGCCGCACGGATGCTCGTGCCGGAGGGGTTCGGGGTCGAGCTCGCCGCGGGCGAGCCCGATGTCCGCCAACCCATTGCCATCACCATCGATCCGCGCGGCCGGCTCTGGGTGGCCGAGTGCTACTCGTACCCCCGGTGGATCAAGGACGGCCGCGGCGGCCGGGACCGCATCCTGATCCTCGAGGACGCGGACGGGAACGGCAGCCTCGAGAAGCGGAAGGTCTTCCGCGAGGGGCTCGCGAACGTGAGCGGGATCGAGCTCGGCTTCGGCGGCGCGTGGGTGGCCGCGATCCCGAACCTCCTCTTCATCCCCGATCGGGACGGCGACGATGTCCCGGATGGCGATCCCGTCGCCGTGCTCGACGGCTGGAGCCTCGACATCGAGCACAACGCGCCCAGCTCGCTCCGCTGGGGTCCCGACGGCTGGCTCCACGGGGGGCACGGGATCCTCGCAACCTCGCTCGTGGGGAAGCCCGGCGCTCCCCGCGAGGAGCGGACGCCCATCAACTGCGGGGTCTGGCGCTATCACCCGCTCAGGCAGGAGTTCGAGGTAGTGGCGTGGGGCACCACGAATCCCTGGGGCCTCGACTTCGACGACTGGGGCGAGTGCTTCATCACGAACTGCGTCATACCGCACCTCTATCACGTGGTCCCCGGAGCGCACTTCGAGCGCATGTTCGGGGAGGACTTTGCCCCACACCTCTACGATCTCATGGGGAGCTCCGCGGATCACCTCCACTGGGGCGGCGGCGCCTGGCAGGAGTCCCGCGGTGGCAAGGGAAGGCACAGCGAGGCGGGCGGCGGGCACGCTCATGCCGGCGCCATGATCTACCTCGGAGACTCCTGGCCGGAGGAGCACCGGAACACGATCTTCATGGCCAACATCCACGGGAACCGCATCAACCACGACCTCCTCGAGCCCAGGGGCTCCGGGTACGTCGCGAAGCACGGGAAGGACTTTCTCCTCGCGAGGGACGAGTGGTTCCGCGGGCTCGAGCTCGAGTATGGCCCCGATGGCTCCGTGTACCTGACCGACTGGTCGGACACGGGGGAGTGCCACGAGAACGATGCGCACGGGGCGCACCACGAGAGCGGGCGGATCTACCGCATCGCGTACGGTGACAGGAAAGCTCCCCGAGTCGATCTGGAGCGGGCGGGGGACCTCGAGTTGGCGGAGCTCCAGCTCCACCGGAACGACTTCCACGTTCGGCACGCGCGGCGGATCCTGGCGGAGCGCGCCGCGGCCGGGAAGGACCTGGCCCCGGCGAGGAGGAGGCTCGAGGAGATCTTCGGGACTCATGCCGACCCGACCCGGAGGCTCCGCGCTCTCTGGGCCCTCCACGGCGCGGGCGGCGTCGCCGAGTCCTTCCTGCTCGATGGCCTTGGGCAGGCGAGCGAGCACGTGCGGGCCTGGTCGGTCCGGCTCCTCTGCGAGGGAAAGAGCCCCTCCGATGGGGCTCTCCGGAAGCTCGAGGAGCTCGCGAGAAGCGATCCGTCGCCGCGGGTGCGCCTTTACCTGGCATCGGTGCTGCAGCGGCTGGCTCTCGATCGCCGCCGGGGCATCGGGGAGGCGCTCGCGCTCAGGGCAGAAGATGCCTCCGATCCGGCGATACCCCTCCTCCTCTGGTACGGGCTCGAGCCTCTCGTTCCGCGGGACATGGAATGGGCCTTCGACCTCGCGCTGCGATCGAGGATCCCGCTCATCCGGGAGCACATCGCGCGGCGGGCCGTGAGCCACGACGAGGCCCGCGGGCTCGAGGGAGCGCTGTCTCTCCTCGATGGCGAGGACACATCCTCGGCGGCTGCGGAGGACGTGATCGAAGGCCTCCACGCCGCTCTCCGCGGCCGGAAATCGCCGGCGATGCCCGAGGCCTGGTCGAGGGTCAGGGATCGACTCGCCGCGAGCGGGACGGAGGGCTTGCGGCGTCGCGCGCGCCTCCTCGGGCTCATCCTCGGAGATCCGAAGTCCGTGGCGGAGCTCGAGTCCATCGCGCTCGATCCGGCGCGGAACACGCCCGCGCGCGAGGATGCGATCCGGGCGCTGTCGGAGAGGAGGGTCGAGGGGCTCGGCCCGAAGCTCCTCCCGCTCCTCGACGACCCGACCGTGCGCGGAGCGGCGCTCCGGGCGCTCGCCGCCTACGGCGATCCCGAGACGGCGAGGCGCATCCTGGCCCGGTACGCATCGCTTTCCGCCGCGGAGAAGGCGGACGCGGTGAGCACGCTGGCATCGCGTCCGGCGTGGGCCGGAGAGCTCCTCCTCGCCGTCGAGAAGGGAACCGTGCCCGCGCGGGACGTGCCGCCCTTCAGCGTGCGCCAGATCCAGTCGCTCGGGGATGCGGCCCTGACGGAGAGGCTCGCGGCCCTCTGGGGCGCCGTGAGGCCGCCGGGGCCCGAGAAGGCTTCCATCATCGCGAAGTACAGGGCGGCCCTCGACGCGGCGAGGCTGGCGTCCGCGGACCTCGCGAACGGCCGCCATGTCTTCGCAGAGACCTGCGCCCCGTGCCACAGGCTCCACGGCGAGGGGGCCGATGTGGGCCCGGACCTGACCGGCTCCCAGCGCGCGAACCTCGATTACGTGCTCGAGAACGTGATCGACCCGAGCGCGTCGGTGGGGCGGGAGTACAAGCTGGTCACCGCGATCACGACGGATGGGCGTGTGCTCTCGGGGATCATCAAGGAGAGAACGGAGAAGTCGGTCACGATCCAGACCGTGAACGAGCGGATCGCGGTCCCGGCGGAGGACATCGCGATGCTCGAGCCCTCGGACGTCTCGATGATGCCCGAAGGCTCGCTCGAGAAGCTCACCGATGCAGAGGTCCGGGATCTGGTGGCGTACCTGCGGTCGGATGCGCCGGGATCGGGCGGCGGGGCAGGGGGCACCCAGAAACGCTGAATGCCTTTCCTCTTTCTGCCCGCTCCCGCTCCCCCTCCCGCTCCCTCTCCCGGTCCGTGGCGACCCGGTCTCCAGGGACCCCAACACTTCGGCAAGGCCCCCGCTTCCAGCCCCCTCTCTCTTCGGGCATCATGCCGTGTCCCCGTGAAAGCCGGCCCTTCGAGACCCATCCCATGACCATGGAAAACGGCACCGGCGGCATCGCCGCTCCCACGGTGGATCGTGTCGACATCGCCGAGGCGCCGCGCGCGGGTCCGGCTCCCTACGTGCCTCCGGAGGTATCGATGGCGGAGCTCACGGTGCCCGCCGTGCTCACGGGCGCCATCCTCGGGATCATCTTCGGCGCGTCCTCGATGTACCTCGTCCTGAAGATCGGGATGACGGTCTCCGCGTCGATCCCCGTGGCGGTCCTCTCCATCACGCTCTTCCGTGCGTTCTCGAGCGCCTTCGGGATGCGGCCCGCGACCATTCTCGAGAACAACATCGTCCAGACGACCGGCTCCGCGGGCGAGTCCATCGCCTTCGGCGCGGGCGTCACGATGCCCGCGCTCCTCATCCTCGGCTTCGACATGAGCATCGAGAGGGTCATGCTCGTCGCCGTCCTGGGGGGGCTCCTCGGGATCCTCATGATGATCCCGCTCCGGAGGGCCTTCATCGTGGAGCAGCACGAGAGTCTCGCCTATCCCGAGGGAACGGCGTGCGCGGAGGTGCTCAAGGTGGGGGAGACCGGCGGAACGAGCGCCATCATGGTGTTCACCGGGTTTTTCTTCGCCTTCATCTTCCGCGTCCTGAACCGCGGGATGGCGCTCTTCCTCGAAGAGGTGTCGGCTCCCGTCCGGGGCCTCAAGGGGGCCTACGCCCAGATGGATGTGGCGCCGGAGCTCCTCGGGGTGGGCTACATCATCGGCCCCCGGATCGCATCCACGATGGTTGCCGGCGGAGTGCTGGCCTACCTCGTGCTGGCACCGGCCATCGTCATGTTCGGGGAAGGCCTGGCCCAGCCCCTCGCGCCGGAGACGACGAAGCTCATCCGCGACATGACGGCGGGCGAGATCCGGAACGCATACATCCTCTACATCGGAGCCGGTGCGGTGGCTGCCGGGGGCATCATCAGCATGTTCCGCGTGCTCCCCATGATCGTCAGGTCGGCCCGCGCGGGCCTGAGGGACATCTCCCGGAACCGCGCCGGTGAGCACGTCGCCGTTCCGCGCACCGAGCGGGACCTCTCCCTGAAGTTCGTCATCTTCGGGAGCCTGGGCCTCGTCGCCGTCATCTGGTTCGTGCCGGCCTTCCACATGAACGCGCTGGGCGCGCTCCTCATCGTCCTCTGCGGCTTCCTCTTCGTGACGGTTTCCTCGCGGCTCACGGGCGAGGTGGGCTCCTCGTCGAACCCCATCTCGGGGATGACGGTCGCCACCCTCCTCATCACGTGCCTCGTGTTCCTCGCCCTGGGGTGGACGAGCATCGAGGACCGGGTCGCGGCCCTCTCCATCGCGGGGATCGTCTGCATCGCGGCCTCGAACGGCGGGACCACGAGCCAGGACCTGAAGACGGGGTACCTGGTCGGGGCCACGCCGCGGGCGCAGCAGATCGCCATCCTCATTGGAGCCCTGTCGTCAGCCCTGGTCATCGGCTTCGTGCTGAAGGGCCTGAACGACGCCCAGACCGTATACACGAAGAAGGATTTGCCCGCGATCACCGTGCCCGAGGACCAGCTCCTCGGCCCCCGGGAGGCTCCAGGGAGCAGGGTGTCCGACACCACGCTCTATCGCACCTGGTTCGCGCGGCCGGGGAACACCCTGGGGGCTCCGGAGGGCAAGTACCTGATCGATGACGCGGGACGGCCTGCCTACCTCGTGGATCCCGCCATCAATGGCAAGGCGGAGCAGCACGACAACGGGGATGCCCGGAAGCCTTACGAGGCTCCCAAGACCCGCCTCATGGCCATCATCATCGACGGTATCCTGACCCAGAGGCTCCCCTGGGGGCTCGTCATCCTGGGGGTCCTCATCGCGGTCACGCTCGAGCTCGCCGGGGTCTCCTCGCTGCCCTTCGCGGTAGGGGTGTACTTGCCCCTGGGCGCCTCGACGCCCATCTTCCTCGGAGGCGCGGTCCGCTATGCCGTGGACCGCTGGCGAAAGATGCGCACGGGCCAGGGGGAGTCGGACTCGAGCCCCGGCGTCCTCATGAGCTCCGGATACATCGCGGGCGGCAGCATTGCTCTCGTCCTCATCGCGTTCCTCAACTTCAAGCCGGACTGGGTCGAAGCGCTTCACACCGGAGGATCGGAGTCCACGATCCTCGCCCTGCTGACCATGGTCGTCGCCTCGGTCATACTCTTCCTGGCCGGGACGCTATGGCGCGCCCCCGTGGAGTCGCAGTCGGGACCCCCGGCGCGGCGCTGAACTCAATCTGAAATACACTCGGGACCTCGCTTCCGCGAGGCTGATCTCCATGAACACTCGCGCAGCCGTTCGACTACTGACACTCATTCTCGGGATGACCTCCTCCATGTGGATCCGTGCCGACGAGGGCATGTGGCTCTTCAACAGACTCCCCCTGAAGTCTCTCAAGGAGCGGCACGGGTTCGCGCCGAAGGAGGGCTGGGCCGACAACCTCCTCCGCGCGGCCGTAAGGCTCTCGAGCGGGGGCTCGGGCTCCTTCGTGTCTCCCGACGGGCTCGTCATGACGAACCACCACGTGGGCTCGGACTCCATCCAGAAGCTGAGCACGCCCGAGCGAAACCTCATGCAGACCGGCTTCGTCGCGCGCACCCGCGACGAGGAGCTCCTCTGCCCGGACCTCGAGATCATCGCGCTCGTCGAGATCGTCGATGTCACGGCGCGCGTGAACGCGGCCGTGCCGGCCGGCGCGGATGCCGCCGCTGCGGGGAAGGCGAAGCGCGAGGCGATGGCGACGATCGAGCAGGAGTCGAAGGACCAGACCGGCTACCAGAGCGAGGTGGTGACGCTCTACCAGGGCGGCGAGTACCACCTCTACCGTTACAAGCGTTACGACGAGGTGAAGCTTGTCATGGCCCCGGAGGTGGACATCGCCTTCTTCGGCGGCGACGTCGACAACTTCGAGTTCCCCCGGCAGGACCTCGACGTCAGCTTCTTCCGGGTCTACGAGAAGGGAAAGCCGGCGAAGATCGAGCACTTCATCCGCTTCAGCGAGAAGGGCGCGTCCGAGGGCGACCTCGTGTTCGTGGCCGGGCACCCCGGGAGCACGCGCCGCCTGAATACGGTGGACCACTTCCGCTTCCTCCGGGACGTCGAGTACCCGTCCACGCTGGCGACCCTGGCGCGGAGGGAGATCGCGCTCCAGCAGTTCTCGCTGCGCGGCGAGGAGGCGGAGCGCATCGCGCGCGATGACCTCTTTTCCGTCCAGAACTCGAGGAAGGCCCTTCGCGGGGTGCTCCTCGGGCTCCTCGATCCCTCCATCCTGAAGGAGAAGGCCGCGGACGAGGCGGAGCTCCGCGGCAAGGTCGCCGCCGACGCGAAGCTCGGGGCGACGGAGGAGGACTGGGCCAAGATCGCCGAGGCCCGCCGCGCCTTCCTGGACTTCTACGATGAGTACCAGCTCCTCGAGAGGGGGCGGGCCTTCTGGTCGCAGCTCTTCGGCTTCTCGAGGACTCTCGTCCGGCTCGCGGAGGAGAGCGAGAAGCCCAACGCGGAGCGGCTTCCCGGCTACCGGGAGTCCGACCGGGAGACCCTCGAGCGGAGCCTCTACTCTCCGGCTCCGATCTTCCCGGAGCTCGAGACCTTCACGCTCGCGGACTCCCTCACGGCCCTCTCGACGACGCTCGGTGCGGAGCACCCCCTCTCGAAGATGGTGCTCGCCGGCCGCTCCCCGCAGCAGCGGGCGGAGGAGCTGATCGCGGGCACGAAGCTCCTCGCGGTCGAGGCCCGGAAGGAGCTCGCGGGGGCGGGGAAGAAGGGCATCGAGTCCTCGACCGATCCCCTGATCCTCCTCGCGAAAACGGTCGATCCGTACTCCCGCGCCGTGCGGAGGAAGTACGAGGACTTCGTCCAGGCCGTCGAGAGGGAGGCCTATGCGAACATCTCGAAGGCGGTCTTCGCCGTCCGCGGAACGAGCGTCTACCCGGACGCCACCTTCACGCTGAGGCTGGCCTACGGCGTGGTGAAGGGGTGGCAGGAGGCCGGGAAGACCATCCCTCCCTTCACGACCATCGGAGGAGCCTTCGAGAAGCACGACGCGCACGGGGGGAAGGATCCCTTCCACCTCCCGGACTCCTGGATACGCTCCCGGAGCAAGCTCGACCTCTCGACGCCGTTCAACTTCGTCTCGACCGCGGACATCATCGGCGGCAACTCGGGAAGCCCCGTCGTCGACCGCGAGGGGAAGGTCGTGGGCATCATCTTCGACGGGAACATCCACTCCCTCGTGCTCGATCTCCTCTACACGGACGAGAAGGCGCGCGCCATCTCGGTCGATGTGCGCTCCATCGTCGAGGCGCTCGTGAAGATCCACGACGCGCGGGCCATCGCCGACGAGCTGGTGGGAGCGAAGGGCTCGCCTCGAGCGCCGGCACGATGATGGCGCCGAGGGGAGCGGGATCGGGAAAGTGAATCTCGACATCGCCGGCCACGTCGCGGCCGTGACGGGCGGCGCGAACGGCATCGGCTTCGCGATCGCGCGCGCTCTCGCGGCCGAGGGCGCCCGCGTCGCCATCCTCGACATTCACGAGAGCGCCGGGGCCTCGGCCGCCTCGCTCGGCGGGACGGAAGCCGTGGCGATCCGCTGCGACGTGGCGGACGGAGAGTCCGTGAGGAGCGCCGCCGCCGGGATCCGGACCCGGCTCGGCCGCGTGAACCACGTGGTCCACGCCGCGGGGATCGGCTCCGGGAAGTTCGGGTTCCCCTTCCTGAACCTCGAGCCCGCGGACTGGGAGCCGGTCCTCCGCGTCAACGTGCTCGGGGCCGTGCACGTGGCCCACGCCTTTGCTCCCGAGATGGTGGAGGCGCGCTCCGGAGACTTCCTGTTCATAGCCTCGGTGGCCGGGCAGATGGGGTCCCAGACGGACCCGCCCTACAGCGCCTCCAAGGCCGCGCTCATCAACTTCGCCCAGTGCATGGCGAAGGACCTCGCCCCTCATGGAGTGCGCGTGAACACGATCTGTCCCGGCATGGTGAAGACAGCGGTGAACCGCTCCGTGTGGGAGGCCTGGAACGCGCGCCAGCCCCCGGAAGGCCGGAGGGACTACGACGACTGGGCCGGCGAGAAGGTCCGGAGCGTGGTCCCCCTCGGCCGCTGGCAGGAGCCGGAGGACGTGGCCGCGATGGCGGCCTTCCTCGCCTCACCGAGGTCGAAGAACGTGACGGGACAGACGATCAACGTGGATGGGGGGTACGTGATGCACTGGTAACGGGCTCTTCTACCAGGAGAGCAGGGTGGTTCTGAAGCCGAGTTGCGTCGGGAGGGGGAGGGGGAGCGGGAGCGCGAGCGGGCAGAGGGCCGAAAGGATTCCTCTCAAGTCCCCGCGCCCGCCGGCGCCACCCTGGCCGTCATCCGGTCGAGTCCGCTCATCATGTCCGCGATCCGCTCCTCGAGAACCTTCCCGCTCCTCTCGGCTCTCTCGACGAAAGGCCGAGCCGCCTCGATGCCCGAGGGGCTCAGGTTGTTCGCGATGTAGCCCCTGAGCTCGCGAAGCCTGTCCAGGTAGTCCTGGAAGGCCTCGTCCATCCCCACGGCACGCTCCTGCACGTTCACCCAGGACTCCCGGGCGACGCTCATGCGCTCGGCGCTCAGCTCCTGGAGCTCGGACGTCTTCATGCCGGCGTTCTCGGCGTGCCAGCTCTGGAAGTATTGCTCGGAAGCTTCCGTCATGGCCTTCGTCCGGTCGCTCGACTCCTTGGAGATCTCCTCGAGCTTGTCGAAGTCATCCTCGAACTCGTCGAAGGCAGGCCGGGGGTCCCGATCGGCCCAGGCGACCACCTTCCGGAGGGAGGCGAGTGCCCGGTCCGCCTGCGCATTCGCCTCCTCGAGCGCCTGGCGAACCGATCGCAGGCTCTCGATGTTGGCCTCGAGAGGGGCATAGCTCCGCGAGGCGCAGCCGCTTGCGCTCCAGAGGAGGACGGGAGGTATGCAAACTGCGAGAGAAAGCTTCATTCCAGGTCTCCTTGCGGGCCGGGTCCTT
>Ga0075421_100008864_pt1 | contig 12386 bp, 9 predicted proteins | sample SoiMetdeltSBSDD5_FD_75292 | JGI IMG/M metagenome (GOLD analysis project Ga0075421, IMG submission 75292) | Bulk soil microbial communities from a Populus tree surrounding site in Tennessee, USA - Soil MetaG P. deltoides SBSDD5 | ecosystem: Environmental > Terrestrial > Soil > Tree plantation... | reverse complement strand
CTTGCGTGAGCACTCGCACGCGTAGATGTGAGTGGCCCCGCGCAAGTCGTCCAGCGCGCGTTCGTACACGCCAGGCGTCTCGCTTTGCCGAAGCAGAGGCTCGAGCCCCAGATCGGGCTCGAATCCGAGCCAGGCGAGATCCTCGAGGAGCGCAGATTCGTACTCAGGGCGGCAGCGGATGCGATCGTGGTCTTCGATGCGAAGCAGAACGCTCCCACCGAGCGCACGAGCAATCCCCCAGACGTAAATCGCGTTGACGACATGCCCGAGGTGGAGGAAGCCCGTCGGCGAGGGCGCGAACCGCGTGACGATCGGCGCGCGAATGGCTGCCTCGAGCGTTGTCAGGATTGGGCGGAGCAGAGGATTGATAATCAAGGATACGTGATTCCTTTTCTCAGTCCTCACGATCCGTTTCCGCCAGTGGCCCACGCACTGAGGGATCCGAACGGCCTCCTGGCGGCAGGCGCCGATCTCTCGCCCGAGCGGCTGCTCGATGCCTACGCCAACGGCATCTTTCCCTGGTTCGGTGACGAAGATCCGGTCTTGTGGTGGAGTCCCGACCCTCGCATGGTGTTGTTCACGAGTGAGGTCCATGTCTCGCGCTCGCTGCGCAAGACGATCCGTTCTGGCCGACTGCAGGTCACGCTCGACAACTGCTTCGCGCAGGTCATGAAAGGGTGCGCCGAGCCTCGACGAGGTCAGGACGGTACCTGGATCACGGAAGAGATGACGGACGCCTACGAGCGCCTCTTCGAGATCGGCTACGCGCACTCGGTCGAAACATGGTCCGATGGCAAGCTGATGGGCGGGTTGTACGGCGTGAGCCTCGGCCGGATGTTCTTCGGGGAGTCGATGTTCAGTGGAGTGTCCGACGCGTCGAAGGTTGCGCTGGTCGCGCTCGTGAAACAGATCGAACGATGGGGCTTCACGTGCGTGGACTGCCAGATGTCCACGGGCCATCTGTCGTCGCTCGGTGCTCGCGAAATCCCGCGAGCCACGTTTCTGCGCCACGTCCGTTCGCTGGTGCAGCAGGCCCCCGTGCCGTCTCCCTGGCGATTGGATGCGGATCTTCTAGGTACAATATGTACGTAGGCCGGCTCCTGTCTGGTGGACCCGGCGAAGCCGAGCACGCAATTGCCTGTGAGCCGCGACCCATCGTCATCGACACTGATCGAGTCGCACAGCGACCAGAAAGTCGAGCGTCCCCGGATGTGGCGCGTGCTCCTGCACAACGATGACTACACCACGCAGGAGTTCGTCGTGTGGGTGCTCGAGTCGGTGTTCAGGAAGCCACGTGCCGAAGCGGTCGAGGTGATGATGCACGTGCACTTGTCGGGAATGGGCATCGCCGGTGTCTATACTCACGACGTCGCGGAAACGAAGTTGAGAAAGACGAGACAGATGGCCGAGGAGCAGGAGTTCCCATTGCTCGTGACGATGGAGCCGGACGCGGGACTTGAACATGAGTAAGACGCCTGTGCCATTTGCGCCGGAAACGCTGGAGACGATTCAGCGTGCGTTCCGAATGGCCTCTGACCGTCGCCACGAGGAGGTCGGGCTCGAGCATCTTCTGCTCTCGATTACCGACGAGCCGCAGGCGCGGCGTGTGCTGACGGCGTGCGGCGCCAACCTTGAAGTGCTGCGTCGCCAGCTGACCGACGTCCTCGCCAAGGCGTTCACTCCGGTCCCATCGCCGACGATGGTCGAGCCGGAACCAACCCTTGGATTCGACCGCGTGATTCAGCAGGCGATGATGCACGCGGTATCGTCGAGTGCGAAGCACGTCGAGAGCGGAAGCTTGCTCGTCTTCCTCCTTCAGGAGGAGGACAGTCATGCCGCGTATTTCCTGCGCTCGCAGGGTGTCGAGCGGCTGCTCCTGCTTCGCGTGCTGTCTCATGGCTCGAAGTCCGAACCGGCGACCGCTCCAGCCGTGGGAGAGCCGGGCGCACCGTCGACCGACCCGCTTCAGGCGTACGCGTCGGATCTCGTCGCTCGCGCTGCCGCCGGCCAGATCGATCCCCTGATCGGCCGCACGCTCGAAATCGAGCGCATGGTTCAGGTGTTGTGCCGCCGTCGCAAGAACAACCCGCTGCTCGTCGGTGAGCCCGGGGTGGGCAAGACGGCGCTGGCCGAAGGTCTGGCGCTTCGCATTCACCAGGGTGCAGTTCCCGACGTGCTCAAGGGATCGCGAGTCTTCGCGCTCGATCTCGGAGCGCTCGTCGCCGGGACCAGATACCGTGGCGACTTCGAGGAGCGCGTGAAACAGGTACTCGACCGGCTCTTGAAAGAGGAGAACGCGATTCTCTTCATCGACGAGATCCACACGCTGGTCGGCGCCGGTGCCGCGTCCGGTGGCGCAATGGATGCGGGGAATCTGCTGAAACCGGCGCTCGCGGCCGGCCAGCTGCGGTGCATCGGCTCAACGACCTTCAATGATGTGAAGCAGTCGTTCGATCGCGATCGGGCGCTGTCGAGGCGATTTCAGAAAATCGACATACTCGAACCGTCTGAAGACGAGGCGCTCGAGATTCTCAAGGGACTGCGCCTTCACTACGAATCGCACCACGGCGTGCAGTACGACGATGAGGCACTGGCCGCTGCCGTGTCGTTGTCAGCGCGCCACCTGCAGGACCTGCATCTGCCCGACAAGGCGATTGATGTGCTGGACGAAGCCGGGGCGGCTCAGAAAATGCTGCCGGCCTCCCAGAGAACCGGCCGCATCGGCGCCGCACAGATCGAGCAGATCGTCGCGAAGATGGCGCGCGTGCCGATCCAGACGGTGTCGAGTGACGACAAACGCGCGCTCGAGCGCCTGGACGTCGGACTGAAGCGCGTGATCTTCGGTCAGGATGGCCCGATCGACGAGGTGGCGTCGGCAATCAAGCTGTCGCGCTCCGGGCTGCGTGCGCCGGACAAGCCAATCGGCAATTTTCTGTTCGCCGGACCGACCGGCGTCGGGAAGACCGAGCTCGCCCGGCAGCTCGCGCGAATCATGGGCATCGAGTTCATCCGCTTCGATATGTCCGAGTACATGGAGAAGCATGCCGTGTCGCGGCTGATCGGCGCGCCTCCTGGTTATGTCGGCTACGAAGAGGGCGGCCTGCTCATCGACGCGATCCGCAAGACGCCGCATGCCGTGCTCCTGCTGGATGAAATCGAAAAAGCCCATCCGGATATGTTCAGCATCCTGCTCCAGGTCATGGATCACGCCACGCTGACCGATTCACATGGCAGGAAGGCCGACTTCCGTCACGTGGTCCTCATCATGACCACCAACGCCGGTGCCCGGGACCTGTCGGATCGCAAGCTTGGATTCACCGAGCAGGGCAAAGGCGGATCGTCACGCGGCGCGCTCGAACGGACGTTTACGCCTGAATTCCGCAACCGGCTCGATGCCACCGTCACCTTCGGGGCGCTCGGCACGACCGAGATCGAGAAGGTCGTCGACAAGCAGATCGACGAGGTGCGAGGCATGGTCGCGGCGAAAAAGGTCACGATTGTCGTCGAGCCCGCGGCGCGGACGTGGCTGGCTCAGAAAGGATTCGACCGCGCGTTTGGCGCGCGTCCGATGGCGCGGCTGATCGAACGGGTGATCAAGAAGCCGCTTTCGGAGCTGCTGCTCTTTGGGTCGCTCGCCGACAGCGGCGGGGAAGTCCGCATCACCGTGGAGAACGACGCCATCAAGCTGGTCAGCGGTCAATGAGCCTGGCCGATCTCCGTCGCGAGTACATCGGCCAGCCACTCAGCGAATCCGAGTCTGACGCCAATCCGTTCCGTCAGTTCAGCCGCTGGTTCGATCAGGTCCGCGAGACGGAGGTCGATCCAACGGCGATGGCGCTGGCGACGGCGACGCGCGACGGTCGTCCTTCAGTTCGAAACGTGCTGCTCAAAAGCGTCGACGATCGCGGGTTCGTGTTCTACACGAACTATCAGAGCCGCAAGGCGCGCGAGATCGACGCGACCGGTCGCGCGAGTCTGCTGTTCACGTGGCGCAGCCTGGAACGACAGGTCCGTGTCGACGGCGCAGTGGAGAAGGTCTCCGATGCCGAGTCCGATGCGTACTTCGCGAGCCGCCCAATCGAAAGCCGCTGGAGCGTCTACGCCTCCAGGCAGAGCGAAGTCGTCGATAGTCGCGACACACTCGAACTCCTGTTCAACGCGGCACGCGAGCGGTTCGAAGACCACGTGCCGCGACCCGAGTGGTGGGGCGGTTATCGCGTGATTCCAGACGAATTCGAGTTCTGGCAGGGACGCCCGAGCCGTTTGCACGACCGCCTGCGCTACGTGCTCCATCCTGGCGGCACCTGGCGGCGGGATCGCCTCGCTCCTTGATCGCGCGAACTCCCAACTCCCAAGCGCCAACTCCAACGCGAAGGGACGCCTGTTCGAGGTTGGGAATTGGACGTTGGCAGTTGGACATTGGGATTGATGTCTTGTGCGTGTTAGAGTGTCGGCGTACGGCGGCGTGGCGCTGCCGTTCCGGATGCCCGGCGATGTGGCCGGGGAAGGTACATGGCTTTTCGCATCTACACTTCTTCTCTCGCTGCCGATCGGCTGGCCGTCGCCCGCGATCTTCTGCGGGCGCGTGTTCCGATCACACCCACTCTCATCGTCGGCGCCTCTCGCGGTGCGGCTGACGATCTCGCGCGCGCGGTTGCCGCCGGCCTGCCTGCGACCTTCGGTCTGCAGCGCGTCAGCCTGACGCAGCTTGCGGCGCGCAGCGCGATCGTCGCGCTCGCGACAGATGGGCATACGCCGAGTACCTGGCTGGGCGCCGAAGCGGTCGCCGCGCGAGCCGCATTCGATGCGACGCGACAGCAATCGCTGAAGTACTTCGCGCCGGTTGCCTCGACACCAGGCTTTCCGCGTGCGCTCGCGCGTACGCTTCAGGAGCTTCGACTGGCCGGAGTCGACACCCGGCAGCTGCTGCGCGCATCGCGTGGTGGCTCCGATCTGGCCGACCTGCTCGGCCGCGTCGATGAGTCATTCGAACGCGCAGCGAGTGTCGACCGCGCGGCATTGTTTGAGGCGGCGACGCAGGTCGTCAGACGCGCACACCCCGCGCCGATCGTGGCCCTGATCGATCTGCCGGTCGATCGTCGCGCGGAGGCGGCGTTCCTCGAGGCCCTCATTGCCGGGAGCGAGACCGCGTTCGCCACGATGCCAGCAAGCGATCGCGACGGCATCGCGCGACTCGAAGCCATGGGCGGGACCGTCGAAGTCGTGGAGCGCAGGTCACCTCAAGGGGGTGCAGATGACGGCGATCTCGCGTGCCTGCGGCGATATCTGTTCAACCCGGAAGCGCCTCCGGCTGAACGCACGCTGGACGGCTCACTCACGTTCTTCTCAGCTCCCGGCGAGGGACGCGAGGCTGTCGAAATCGCCAGGCGCATCCTTCGCGAGGCGCGTGCCGGTGTGCGCTTCGACGAGATGGCCGTGCTCGTGCGATCCCCGCAACACTACATCGGCCTCATCGAGCACGCACTCCGCCGGGCGAAGGTGCCAGCGTGGTTCAGTCGCGGTACTCGCCGGCCGCTGACCGCAGGCCGGGCGTTCCTCGCGCTGCTGGCGTGCGCCGCCGAACAACTCTCGGCGTCGAGATTTGCCGAGTACTTGTCGTTTGCGCAGGTCCCACTGGAGAGTGAGAAGACTGATACGAGTTGGGCTGCCTCGGACGACGAATCATTCGCGCGCATTCAGCCACTGGAACCCGGAACCCTGAACTCGGAACCCGGAACCGGAGCGTCCGCATCTATCCTCGCTGGAACGCTGCGTGCCCCATGGCGCTGGGAAGCGCTGATCGTCGACGCCGCTGTGATTGGTCGCGATGCGACGCGGTGGGCGCGTCGCCTGGAAGGGAAACACGCGGAGCTCGAACGGCAGATTCGCGAGGCCAAGCGAGATGACGGTGGCGACGAGGCAAAAGTGGCGGGACTGCGTCTCGTACAACAGCAGCTCGAGTACCTGAAGGCGTTTGCGATCCCGATCATCGAGGAGATGGCCGGCTGGCCAGCCTCGGCAACCTGGGGCGAGTGGCTCGACCGCTTCTCGGCGTTGGCTCCACGCGTCCTGAAGTTGCCGGCTCATATTCTGCGCGTGCTCGCTGACCTCCGCCCGATGGGCGACGTTGGCCCCGTCGACCTCGACGAAGCGCGACGCGTCCTCGCCGAGCGCCTGTTGACGATGGAGTCGGAGCCGCCGGCGTATCGGTACGGGCGCGTGTTCGTCGGGACGCCTGAGCAGGCGAGGGGCCGGACGTTTCGAGTCGTGTTCGTCCCTGGTCTGGCGGAACGGATGTTCCCGCAGAAGCCGCGCGAGGATCCAATCATGCTCGACGGCATGCGTGAGATCGTCGATCCCGCGCTGCCCGTACAGCGTCAGCGCCTGGCATCGGAGCGGCTGCTCCTGCAGCTGGCGGCCGGTGCCGCGTCGGACCGACTCTACGTGTCGTACCCGCGAATCGAGCTGAGCGAATCACGTGCACGGGTGCCGTCGTTCTACGCGCTCGACGTGATGCGCGCCGCGACCGGACGGGTGCCCCACCACGATGAGCTCGAACGGCGCGCGCGCGACGCCGGTGACGCTACGCTCGCCTGGCCGGCACCATCCGTTCCGGAAGATGCGATCGACGACCAGGAGCACGACCTCGCCGTGCTGCGACGCCTGCTCGACGAGGTCAACCCCGATGCGGTCAAAGGGCACGCGCACTATCTGCTGAAACTGAACGAGTGCCTCCGACGCTCGGTCGTCGACCGCTGGGCGCGCGGTCAACGTCGCTGGTCTCCCAACGATGGGTTGACCCGCGTTCAGCCGTACACGCGCGCCGCGTTGGCGGCTCAGCGCCTTAATGTGCGCTCGTACTCGGCATCGGCGCTGCAATTGTTCAGCGCCTGTCCGTACCAGTTCGTGCTCTCCGCGATGTACCGATTGCGTCCCTTCGAGCAGCCGGAGCCGCTGCAGCATATGGACCCGTTGACGCGCGGCAGCCTGTTTCACGAGATTCAAGCAAGCTTCTTTCGTACGTTGCAGTCGAGCGGCGCGTTGCCGGTGACCGCGGCCACGATCGACTCGGTGCGTGCCGTGCTCGATCAGGTGATCGAACAGGTGGGGATTCGCGCGCACGACGAACTGGTTCCAGCCGTCGAGCGCGTGTGGCAGGACGAGCTCGCCACGATCAGGCGTGACCTTCATGGCTGGCTCGAGTATCTCGCGCGCGACGGCGACGAGTGGTTGCCGGTCTATTTCGAGCTCGCGTTCGGATCTGTGCCGGGCGAGCGCGACGCGCACAGCATTCGTGATGACGTGGTTATCGCCGGGCGCTTCAGGCTTCGCGGGGCGATCGATCTCATCGAAGAGCACGCACAGACCAGGGCGCTGCGAATCACCGACCACAAGACGGGACGCAAGCCTGATCGCATCGACAAGGTCCTCATCGGCGGTGGAGCGGTGTTGCAACCGGTCCTCTATTCGATGGCTGTCGAAGCGGCCCTGGAGCGCGAGGTGAGCCACGGCCGGCTGTTCTATTGCACGTCGACAGGAAGCTTCTTTTCCCATCCGATCCTCCTGGACGAACGATCGCGGGCCGCCGGCCTCGAAGTGCTGGAAGTGGTCGATCGCGCGATCGAAACCGGCTTCCTGGCCGCAGCGCCGACGGAAGAGGCGTGCGGCCGCTGCGATTTCAGGCCGGTGTGCGGATCGGACGTCTTCCGCCGCGTGGCCCGCAAGCCGCCAGAGGCAGTGGCGGATCTCCTGGCGTTGAGGGAGCGACCATGACGGGGTCAGACCCCTTGACATCGCCGGACTCAAGGGGTCTGACCCCAGACGAGCGCGCTCGGCTCCTGATCGATACGGCGATCGACCAGACGCTCGTCGTCGAGGCCGCGGCCGGGACCGGCAAAACGACGGAACTCGTGCGCCGCATCGTGCGCGTACTCGCCGAGGGACGCGCGGACGTCCGCGAGATCGTTGCCGTGACCTTCACGGAAAAAGCGGCGGGAGAGTTGAAGCTGCGCCTGCGGCAGAAACTCGAAGAGGCGCGCCGGGAAGCCACGGCGCGCGACGTTCACGACCGGCTCGACGCTGCGGTTCAGAATCTCGAAGAGGCGCACGTCAGCACGATTCACGGATTCTGCGCCGACCTGCTGCGCGAGCGGCCGGTAGAGGCCTCGATCGATCCCCTCTTCCGCGTGCTGACCGAAGGCCAGGCGGAGCGACTGTTCAGCGAGGCCTTCGCGAGCTGGTTTCAGACCGTGCTCGCCAGCCCGCCCGAAGGCGTACGGCGATCGCTGCGGCGGGCCAGCCGCGGTAGCCGCCACGGCGATATCGACGAGGATGGACCGACCGAGCGGCTTCGGAGCGCCGGCTTCAGACTCACTGAGTGGCGCGACTTCCGCGAGCCTTGGACGCGCGAGCCCTTCGATCGCGCGGGCGCGATCATGCGGCTCATGGACCTGGTCCACGAGCTCGCCGATCTTTCGCAGAAGCCTTCGTACGCCGGCGACAACCTGTTCGTGGATACCGCGCCGGTCCGAAGGTTGAGCACGGATCTGCGACGCAGGCCGGCGCCGGAGAGTGATGAAGATCTCGACGAACTGGAGTCGCTCTTCGTCGAGCTTCGCAGGAATCGCGACGTCAAGCGTGCCCGAAAGGGAAGCGGACCCACGTACGCCAAAGGTGTGACACGCGCGCAGGTGCTCGATGCGCGCGACCGGCTCATGCAGGCACTCGACGAATTTCAGTTGCGCGCCGACGCCGATCTGTCCGCGCTGCTGCATGAGGAGTTGATGGCGTGCGTCGACATGTACGAAGCGTTGAAGGCGCGCGAAGGGGCGTTGGATTTCCTCGACCTCCTGGTGCGCGCGCGCGATCTCGTGAAGCACAACGCGGAGGTCCGCGGCCACTTCCAGAGTCGCTTCCGGCGAATCTTCGTCGACGAGTTCCAGGATACCGATCCACTTCAGGCGGAACTGCTGTTGCTGCTCGCCGCCGACGATCCGAACGAGACCCGCTGGCAGATGACGTCCCCCGTCGCCGGCAAGCTTTTCATCGTCGGCGATCCGAAGCAGTCGATCTATCGGTTCAGGCGCGCCGACGTGGACGTCTACCGTCGCGTGTGCGAGATGCTCAGAGACCGCGGTGCCACACCCGTCCAGCTTCAACGGAGTTTTCGCAGCGTCCCCAACATTCAGAACCTCGTCAACAGGGCGTTCGCGCCGGTGATGGACGGCGATGTCGATACGCATCAGGCACGATACGTGGCACTCGAGCCGACGCGCGAAGACCATTCAGAACAGCCGTCTGTTGTCGTCCTGCCTGTTCCGGCGCCGTATGGCCAGCGATTCATCGCGGCCAGGGAAATCGAACGCTGTCTTCCAGATACGGTCGGCGCGTACGTCGATTGGCTGGTCAAGAAGAGCGGCTGGATGGTTACCGAGCGCCATGCGCCTGACCGACGCGTGCCGCTCGAGGCGCGCCACATCTGCATTTTGTTCAGACGCTTTGTCAGCTTCGGCGAGGACATCACCCGGGCGTATGTCGAAGCCCTCGAAGCACGCGGCGTCAAGCACCTGCTCATCGGCGGCAAGGCATTTCACGATCGCGACGAGATCGAAACTCTCAGAGCTGCCCTGATGGCCGTCGAGTGGCCGGACGATCAGTTGTCGATCTTCGCGACGTTGCGCGGCGCGCTGTTCGCCATCGGTGATGAAGAGCTGCTCGAGTACCACCGCATCGCTGGTCGATTCCATCCCTTCAGGGTTCCTGAATCATTGCCGTCCGGATTGGAGCCGATTCGCGATGCGCTGACGCTGCTGCGTTCGCTGCACGCCCAGCGCAACCATCGCCCGGTCTCCGACACGATTACCGCGTTGCTCGATCACACGCGCGCGCATGTTGGCTTCGTGCTGCGACCAGGAGGCGAGCAGGTGCTGGCCAACGTGCTGCACGTTTCCGAGCTTGCGCGCCAGTACGAGCTCGATGGCGGAATGTCGTTTCGCGGATTCGTCGAGGCGCTCCGTGAGGCGGCTCAAGGAGGTCAGGCAGCCGAGGCGCCGATCCTCGAAGAGGGAAGTGACGGTGTTCGTCTCATGACCGTCCACAAGGCGAAGGGGCTGGAGTTTCCTGTCGTCGTCCTGGCCGACATCACCGCACGTCTGACCCCATGGGATGCCACCAGGTACGTCGATCTCGATCGCGGTCTGTGCGCACAGCGTATCGGTGGGTGGTCGCCAAAAGATCTCAACGATCACAAGGCGCTCGAGATCGCGCGCGAGCAGAAAGAGGGAGAGCGCGTGGCGTACGTAGCGGCGACACGCGCGCGCGATCTGCTCGTCGTACCTGCTGTCGGCGATGAGCCCTACAGTGAAGGCTGGGTGTCGCCCCTCAACGCGGCGATTTATCCCGCCGAGGGCGAACGACGCGTTCAGCAGCAGGCCAAGGGTTGTCCTGTATTTCAGAGTAAGGACACGGTGCTCATGCGGCCAGGGGGCGATCCAGCGTCGCGATCGACCGTGTGTCCGGGCGAGCATCGCATCGCTGCGGGCGGATCGCACACGGTCGTGTGGTGGTCGCCCGAGTCGCAGGTGCTGTCATTGAACGTGCAGGCACCGTTCGGCCTGCGTCGCGACGATCTGATTGTGAAGGACGTGCAGCCGGAGATTCTCCAGCGCGGACTCGACGCACACCACGCGTGGGAGACCGGGCGCGCCGACGATGTCAGCGCTGCCAGCCGCGCGTCGATTGAAGTGACGACAGCAACCAGGGCGGCTTCGATGCCAGAGCTCATCGGCGCCGAACAGGTTCCCGTCACGATCGTGTCGAGCGGGAGTGAAACGCCTCGACCCGGCGGCGTGCGCTTTGGGTCGCTCGTGCACGCACTGCTCGCTGACGTGCCCTTCGGCGATGACGCCGCTGACGTGCTCCAGAAGTTGTCCGAAGCCCACGGCCGGATACTCGGTGCGACGGACGAGGAGATCAATGGCGCAACCACGCTTGTCGCTGCTGTGCTGGCTCATCCAATCCTCCAGGCGGCCGGCCGCGCTGCGCGCGAAGGGCAGTGTTTTCGGGAAACGCCAGTCACGTACCGCCTGGATTCGGGGACTATTGTCGAGGGCTACGTGGATTTGGCATTTCGCGAAGGCGGATCGATGGTGGTCGTCGATTTCAAGACCGACCGCGAGTTGGATGGTGCCCTCGAGCGCTACGAGACTCAGGTGTCACTTTATGGCGCTGCAATCGGACGAACGGCCGGGCTTCCGACACAAGCATTTCTGATGCGCCTGTAAATCCGCCTAAACATGTGACTGGTCACCTTGGCCCACAAGTTGCTCCAAATCAAACTCGGAGGCTCGGGCAATGGTGATTCGTTTCAAAGAAACCGTTCGCGTTCGCGTGTGGGGCAAGGAAATGAGCAGCTTCCGCAAGGGAGAAGTTCACGCCGTTCCGACAGCCGTCGCTGGTGTGTTGCTCGCGCAAGGCTGCGCTGAACCAGTCGAGAGCTCGGAACCGCAGGAGAGAGGGCTCGCCAGCTAGTCGGTCTCTGCCAGTCGCCGATCTAGGTCGGCAATGGCCTGCTCGAGCATGGCGCGGTGCGCCGGTGCGCAGGCCTGCTGCAGATCGGCCAAGGCTCGCGTTCGAGCAAGCATCAGCGTCGCCCGTTCGGCGCGACGCTGCGCCTCCTGAGGACTGAAGCGCGCTGCTGGCGATGGCTTGGAGGCCGCCGCCCCTTGTTGCGATTCGACAGATTTGCTTTCCCAGCCTCTGGCCATCTTTTGTCAGCCTCTGGCCATCTTTTGTCACCCACGTAGTCTGCAGCGCAGGCCGGGTCTTGCTTTTAAGACCCGGCTTTTCAGACCCGGCGGCGTATGCCGGTTCGTGATGCGTAGACCCGGCGTTTCAGGCGGGTCCGGAAAGCAGGACTCGCCCTACAGCGACTGGTTACTTTGCGTGCGCTGCGGCCCGTTCCGCAGGCGGGACCGCCATCAGATCCGCGTGTGCCGACATGTGCGCCTTCACGATCTGCTCAGCCTGAGAGAGCGTCCCGTCGTCGCCGGCTCGGTAGACAGCATTGGCTTCGATCAGCGCCTTCTGCGAAGGCGGCGTCGAGTCGGTGCTGTCGTAGATCGCGGCCACGGGACATGCCGGAACGCAGGCCCCGCAATCAATGCACTCATCGGGATGGATGTAGAGCATTGACGTCTTTTCGAACTCCGGTTCGTCCTTGCGGGGGTGGATGCAATCGACCGGGCAAACGTCGACGCAGGCAGAGTCCTTCGTGCCGATGCAGGGGTCAGTGATGATGAACGGCATGTGAATGAGCTTATAACGAAACGGCGCCCGACATCACGAGGCCCCTTCGCTCATCGGGCGCGAAATTGAGCCGGAGCCGG
>Ga0075421_100008862_pt1 | contig 12388 bp, 14 predicted proteins | sample SoiMetdeltSBSDD5_FD_75292 | JGI IMG/M metagenome (GOLD analysis project Ga0075421, IMG submission 75292) | Bulk soil microbial communities from a Populus tree surrounding site in Tennessee, USA - Soil MetaG P. deltoides SBSDD5 | ecosystem: Environmental > Terrestrial > Soil > Tree plantation... | reverse complement strand
CTCAACCTGCCGATCTGGCCCGTGAAGGGGTACACCGCTTCGATCCCTATAGGCGGGCACAGGGGTGCGCCGAAGGTCGGGATCATCGAAGAGGACAACCTCGTCGCCTTTGCCAATCTCGGCGATACGCTGAGGGTGGGCGGCAAGGCCGAGTTCACCGGCTATGACACATCCTACGCGGAGGCCGACTTCCAAGGCATCATGTCGGTGTCGAGGGAACTCTTTCCGGATGCCGGCGACTACAGCCGGCCGCGCTATTGGGCCTGCCTACGGCCGGTAAGCGCCGGCGGACCGCCAATCCTCGGCGAGACCCCTGTCGCCAACCTGTTCCTCAACGTCGGACACGGGGCGGCGGGCTGGACGGAGGGATGCGCGACGAGCCGCGCCGTCGCCGATATCATGAACGGCCGCAAACCGGATCTCGACATGGAAGGGCTCCGGCTGTCGGACCTTTAGAGCATGGCCAGCTTGACGCTATGCGCAAGGCGGGCCGTCCCCAATGAGTCCCGGCCGCTCGGCGCCGGTCCTAACCATCTTGGATGGAACCACTCGCCAGACGCGCAATTCTGCCTGCATGATCTTCGCAGGAGGAATCCCATGCCAGTGCTCTACTTGATCATTAACCTTTCCAGCGCCGCGCCAGTATTGATCAGCGTCCCGAGCGGCGTGCTTGCGGACTGTCAGCAACTCGAGCAGCGGGTGATGGTCTCACACGAGATCGAGTCGACGAACTGCGTCTTCGCACAAAAGGAGTAGCTGAAAAGAAGGACGGGCACTTCGGTGACCTTCCAACGCTCAGGCCCGTTACGGACAACCCGGATCCATCCACCTTTTCAGGGCTTGCAACCGTTGACACGCTGATACGTCATTCTTGTTTCACAGGATTACTTCGGAGGACAATCATTACCAAATTCTCGTACAATACTTAACCGCCTTGGCCTCACTAAATACTGAAAGACGAAATATTTGCCTCTATTGAATTGTCGTCATCAACTCGTGATGATGCGCACATTTCGGCAGCGGTGTTCGCTTCTTGTCCTGGCGCGAACCCGCGTGATGACCCGGTCAAACAGCCAGTCGCATCACCCCCTTGAGCGATTGTATCCGGTAGTGATGAGCGATGACGCCCTCCGAGATATCGCCCAGGAGCGTGAGCGCTTGAGGACCGCAGAGAGGCCGTGGAATGGTCGCCTCGCCAGGGCAGGCGAACTTCCTAAGGCTGCGGCGGCTCTCGCTCTCGCCTCGGTCCCCGGGATGATTCTCTCGATGTGGCCTCAGAGGCTTTGGCCTTGGCCGGCCAAGGACTGGGAGCTTCTTGAATCTCGCGACTATTTGGTGAGGGCCGGCGCGCTGATCGTAATGGCGATCGAGCGCCTCGACCGCGAGTCGTGAAAAGGCGGCGGAATGCCCGCTTACACTGCTCCAGGCATACGGACGGCTGCCGTTACGCTCTCGCTCTTGCCATCCAGGGTTTGTGAAACATTCTGAGCTGCTGAGGATTATCGCCGGCAAGAGCTGGCGTCGGACGATCTGCAATCCTTCTGAAGCGTACGACCGGCTCGATGACTTCCATTGGTCAGGGGAAGAGTCGTCATGAGCGATGACAAACAACGTTCCCAGAAGAAATGGTCGGCCGAGGTGACCAGGCGCAGCGATGCGCTCGATCTCGAAGCGGAGGTTTTCAAGAAATCGCCGACGGGAATCGCCCAGTCCCTCAAACGATCGGCCGAGCGCAGCAAGCGGCGGAAGTCCAGCCCATATCAGTCCGCCATGTCGATGTTGACCTTCTATATAAATCGCGCCGGAAAGAAGCTGTCTCCAACCCGCCGGAAGAAGCTTGAAGCAGCCAAGGACAAGCTCAGGAAGGCTTTTGGTCGCGACGACTGAGGGGTTCCGGCGCTGTCAACCCGTCGGAGCCATATTGGGATCGTCGTCGCCGTCGGCAGGCGGGAGCATGCCGGTGCCCGGCGTGGCATCGGGGTTGATCTTCGATCGTTTCCGAGACTTGCCAGCAGCCGGCGCTTCCTTTTGGCCTTCTTTCTTTCTGGTCAATTCGCGATCGATGACATCTCGATCACCTTCCACCGGCTGTTCTCGAAATCGATGAGATCGGACCTTTTCGGCCGACATGGGGCCACCTCCATGCATCGTCCTGGCTGCTGATCGATCAGCGGCAGAGCTCCACTGGCTGGATCGAAAGCAAAACGACGGGCAATCGGAGCAGTTCCACCGTCTGGCCAGGCGGATTCAGCAGAATTGGGCCGGTTCGAAGGCTCCGCCGATCACCTACTCTTACCCGTCTGGAGAACGAAAACCGCTGCTCCACGTTGTGCTCTGCAGATTGCGCGCGGGCGATGATCTTCTCGAGCTCGCCAGTCAGCCAGGAGGCGAATATGATAGTCAGCGAAGTGATGACCCGGGAGATCCTGGTCGCAAATCCGGAACAAACCGTTCAACAGGCCGCTCGAATGATGGCCGACATCGACGCCGGTGTTCTTCCGGTCGGAGAAAATGATCGGTTGGTCGGAATGATCACCGATCGTGATATTGCAATCCGTTGCGTAGCCAAGGGCAAGGGCCCAGATGCCAAGATCCGCGACGTCATGAGCCATGACGTCAAATATTGCTTCTCCGATCAGGACATCGATGAGGTCACTCGCAACATGGCGGAGATCCAGGTGCGGCGCCTGCCGGTTCTAGACCGCGACAAGCGGCTGGTGGGCATTCTGTCTCTCGGCGACATCGCCACGGTCGAAGCGATGGAAGCAGGAGAGGCGCTCAGCGGCATTTCGATGCCAGGTGGGCAGCACACTCAGAGCGGTTGACGCGGCAGGGCGCCTCACTTCTATTGGGCGTCATGAAAGATGATCCCGACCGTGTGGCGCTTGCCGGAGCGCACACGGCTGACCCCGTGGCGCATGTTGACACGATAGCTGCCCTTGCTTCCCTGGACCGGCCGGTTATGGACGGCAAAGGCGACCGCGTCTCCCTGCTTGAGAGGGACAACTTCGACCCGGCTCTGCATGCGGGGGCGTTGCTCTGTCAACACGAACTCGCCACCGGTAAAGTCACGTCCGGGCTCCGAGAGCAGGATTGCCACTTGGATGGGAAAGGCGAGCTCGCCATAGAGATCCTGATGCAGGCAATTGAAATCCCCAGGCCCGTATTGCAACAGCAACGGCGTTGGTCGGGTCTGGCCGGCATCATGGCAGAGAGTGAGAAATTTGGCATGCGTCTGCGGGTAGCGTCGAGAAATCCCTAACCTCTCATTCCAATCATTGGCCACGCTCGCAAGGCGGGGATAGAGCGCCGTGCGCAGATTGCCGACGAGATCAGGCAGAGGATATTTGAAGTAGCGATATTCGCCTTTGCCAAAGCCGTGACGCGCCATGTGGATATGGCTGCGGAAATGCTCCTCCTGACCGTAGAGCGCCGCAAGGAGTGCGCATTCCTTCACTTCCAGAAGCTTCTCGATGACGACGCAGCCATGGCTGTCAAGTTCAGTCGTCAACGCGCGCCGGTCATACCTGCCGACGCGCTCATCGAGCGACGCCGGCGCAGACTTGATGGGAACGATCTTCGCCCGGGATTTCATGAGCGTCTTCCTTTCTGCAATCTATCCAACGAAAGTCCGCCATCCTTCTCACGCTGCCCCCTTGGCAGACATTGATCCGTTCACACCCGCCTCTTCATGCCATGATCTAGGTGCAACGCCGACAGGCAGCACTCCGAATCTTGCGACGCAATCGCCGGTTCAGTCGGCAGCCTGGCTTGTCCCTCTTTCATCGCAGGGAATATCGGCTATAGTTTCGGCTGACCGGCCGCCTCAAAAAGAGCTGCATTTTCAATGGGAGGAGAAACCCGATGAAGCGTATGATCATCGCCGGACTGTCCGCCGCGGTCGCCCTGGCGATAGCGACGACGGCTCCGGCGGCCGACAAGAAGACCCTCGTCTTCGTCGTCAACGGTGCCTCGGATTTCTGGAAGATCGCCGAAGCCGGCGTCAAGAAGGCGCAAGGCGAACTCCCCAACTTCGACCTGCAGTTCAAATATCCCGAACAGGCGGCCGCTGCCGTTCAGCAGCGCGTCATGGAGGATCTCGTCGCGGCCGGTGCTTCCGCGATCATGGTCAGCGCCGTCGATCCCAAGAACCAGACCGAAGGGCTCAACAAGATCGCCGAGCAGGCAGTTCTGTTCACCACCGACTCGGATGCGCCGCAGTCCAAGCGAGTCGCCTATATCGGCTCGTCCAACACCGAGCTTGGCAAGGACGCCGGCAAACTGATGCTGAAGGCGCTGCCGGATGGCGGCAAATGCATCGGGTTCGTCGGCCTGCTGGGCGCCGACAATGCTCGCGAGCGCATCGAGGGCGTGAAGGAAGTGCTGAAGGGGTCGAAAGTCGAGCTGGTCGATGTACGCGGCGACGAGATCGACCAGACCCGTGCCAAGCGCAACGTCGAGGACGCGCTCGCCGCGACGCCCGATGTCTCATGCCTGGTCGGTTTCTACTCCTACAACACCCCGCGCATCTATGAGGTGCTGAAGGAGGCCGGCAAGCTCGGTCAGATCAAGGTCATTGGCTTCGACGAGGACCCGATCACTCTGGGTGGCGTCAAGGAGGGTACCATCGTCGGCACGGTCGTCCAGCAGCCTTTCGAGTGGGGCTATCAGGGCATGAAGCTCATGGCCAAGCATCTCGAAGGCGACAAATCCGGAGTCCCTGCCGACGGGATCATCATCGTTCCCGGCAAGGTTATCGACCAGTCCAACGTCGATGACTTCATGGCCAGCATGAAGCAGATGATGGGCAAATAAGCCCGTTCGCTGAAAGGAGGTGGCCGGCGCCCCCGGATTGGCGCCTGCCCCTTGCAGTCGGACGCGGTCACTGCTTGACCGCCCGAGCAGGTTCTTCCGGGGTCCCCTGGGCATGACCGGTCCCTTTCTTGAGCTCATCGACATCAGCAAGATCTATCCTGGCGTGGTCGCGCTTGATCACGTCAGTTTCGCCGTGTGGCCTGGCGAGGTCATCGGGCTCATCGGCGAGAACGGCGCCGGCAAGTCGACCCTGATGAAAGTGATGGGTGGCGTCGCCGAGCCGAGCGGCGGCATGATCCGCATTGACGGCATCGAGCGTCTCGCCCTGACGGTTCCCGAGGCGATCAGCGCCGGCATCGCCTTTGTCCACCAGGAGCTCAATCTTTTCGACAACCTCGACGCCGCCGCCAACGTCTTCATCGGTCGCGAACCGCTCTATGGCGGTGCACTTCGGCTGATCGACCGCAAGAAGCTTCATGCTGCGGTGCAGCCGCTGCTCGACCGTCTCGGGGTCGATTTCGCGCCCGACACGCCGGTCGCCCAGCTGTCGCTGGCCCAACGCCAGCTTCTCGAGATCGTCAAGGCGCTGTCGCTCGACGCTCGCCTCGTCATCATGGACGAGCCGACCTCGAGCCTGACGCTTGCCGAGACCGACCGGCTGATGAGCGTCGTCGCCGGCCTCAAGGCCCATGGAGTCAGCGTCATCTTCATCACCCATCGCTTGAATGAGGTGAAACGCTGTGCCGATCGCATCGTCGTGCTCCGTGACGGGCGCGTGGTCGGCGCCCTCGATCGTGGCGCGATCGCCCATGATGCCATGATCCGTCTGATGATCGGCCGCGACCTCAAGGCGCTCTATGTTCCGCCCGCACGAGAGCCTGGACGGGAACGCCTCGAGATCGTCGGCCTGCGCACCGGCACCTATCCGACGCAGTCCGTCGACCTCGCTGTCAGGAGCGGTGAGATCCTTGGTCTCGCGGGCTTGGTCGGTTCCGGTCGCACCGAGCTTGCTCGCGCCGTGTTTGGCGTCGACCGGCCGCTCGGTGGCTCGGTTCGCCTCGATGGCGAGCCGCTCATCGTGTCCTCGCCGCGGGATGCCATCGCCAAGGGCATCTATCTCGTGCCTGAAGACCGCAAGCGCGACGGCCTGCTGGTCGACATGTCGGTCGCCAGCAACATCTCGCTCCCCGACCTCCTTGCTCATTCCCGCGTCCGGCTGATCGACAGGGCCAGCGAGGTCGCCAATGCAGTGCGCCAAAAGGAGCGGCTCAACATTCGTGCACCGGCAGTTTCGACGGTTGTCGGCAGTCTCTCCGGTGGCAATCAGCAGAAGGTCGTCCTCGCCAAATGGCTGGCAATGCGGCCGCGCGTCCTGATCTTTGACGAGCCGACGCGCGGCATCGATGTCGGCGCCAAGAACGAGATCTATCTGATGCTCCGCCGACTCGCCGATTCCGGTGTCGCCATCCTGATGATCTCCAGCGACATGGAGGAGGTAATCGGGGTGAGCGACCGTATCGCCGTCATGCATGAGGGCGGCATCAGCGGCTTTCTCGAGCGCAATCAGTTCAGCGAGCAGAATGTATTGAGACTTGCGGTCGGCCACGGTTAGCAGGCGGTCACACCTAACAACATCATGCTCTAGAGGGGCAGCAATTGTACAAGAAGGATTTCGGCCTCCTGATCCTCATCATCGTGGTTGGCACCGCGGTGGCACTCATCAATCCGCGATTCCTGCTGCCGGCCAACCTCTCGAACACAGCCAACCAGGTCGGGTTGTTCGGCCTGTTTGCGATCGGCGAGGCGTTCGTGATCATCACCGGCGGCATCGAGCTGTCCGTCGGCTCGATGATCGCGCTGCTCGGTACCATCTTCATCGATCTTATCGTCAATCATGACGTCCACTGGCTGGTGGCTGTCATCATCATTGTGCTTGGCGGGTGCGCGCTCGGCTCGGTGCATGGCTTGCTCGTCACGAAAATGCGGTTGCAGCCATTTGTCGTCACTCTGTGCGGCCTGCTCATCTATCGCGGCATCGCCCGCTACTACACCCAGGACGCCACTGCCGGCTTTGGCTTCGGCGAGAGTTTTCCAACTCTTGAGTGGCTGACCACCGGTCGCATTCTCGGGATTATCCCCAACAGCATGATCGCGCTCGTCGTGATCGCCGTGGTGATGGGCATCGTCCTGCATCGATCGGTCTATGGCCGCTATCTCTTCGCGGTCGGCAAGAACGAGGAGGCGGCGCGCTATTCCGGCATTCCCACCGATCGGGTCGTCACCTCGGCCTATATCGTCTGCGGCGGCCTCGCCGCAATCGCTGCGATCTACATTGCGATGTATACCCGCTCGATCTCACCAGCAGTGCACGGCAGCTTCTACGAGCTCTATGCCATTGCTGCCGCCGTGCTTGGCGGCTGTTCGCTCCGCGGTGGCGAGGGCTCGATCCTCGGTGTCCTGCTCGGCGTCGTCCTGCTTCAGGTGCTGCAGAACCTAGTCAACCTGCTCGGCATTCCAAGCTCGCTGAATTTCGCGGTGATGGGAGCCGTCATCCTGATTGGCGTCGTCGCCGATCAGCAGATCATGCTTTACCGCCAGCGTGCCGCCACGGCGCGCGGCCGTCTTCAGGCCGCTGCAGGTTCAGCGCAGGAAGCTGCAGAGCAGCCTCGACTCAAGAAATGAGCAACGAGCGCGCTCCCTTTGGCCACATGCACGGCCGTCTATGACAGGTCCATTGCGTATCGCTTGAGATCGCTCAGCGCGACGAGATCGAGCGTAGCCTCATGTGTCGCAGCGAGTATCACCCGCGGTGCCATTCCCGCCTCAAGGGCCTCGCGCCACCGCGCGGCGCAGAGACACCAGCGATCTCCAGGCTTCAATCCGGGAAATCCGAATTCCGGTCGCGGCGTCGACAGATCGTTGCCCCTTGCCTCGGAAAACGCCAGAAATTCCCTCGTCACCTCGACGCAGACCGTGTGCAGACCGACATCCTCCGGCCCGGTATGGCAGCAGCCCGAGCGATAAAAGCCGGTGAGCGGCTGCTCGGAGCAGCTCGCAAGCGGATCGCCAAAGACATTCCGTTGATTGCTTGATCGTCTCTCGCTGCGCTCTTGCATGGTCGCATCATGCCTCAAACGCCGCCAGGGATAAAGAAGCCGAAGTCGAGTTCGCGTCTGGTGCATGCTTCGCTTGTCGGCGCACGCGCCGGCTGGGTGCGGTCTCACGCAAAGTTGAAAGGACTGCGCCGTTCGCGGACTGAGTCATGGCTGGTCCTCGCTCTCCTTCCGACCGGAAGCGACCAGCGGCAGGTGCGACGCTTGCTCGATCACCGCCGCGACCTCTTTCGGATGGGACTCGTAGACCGCGTGGCTTGCGCCCCTGATCTCGATCGTCTGGCTCCCCGCCCGGGAATAGTACCAACGCTCGAGAGCGGGATTGATGATCTGATCGTTTCCCGCAACGATTGCCCAGCTCGGCTTGGCCTTCCAGGCGGCCTTGGTCAGCGGGGTGTCGAATACCTTGGCCGCGGCCAAGACCTGTGACCGCGCCATGAACTCCGCGCGCTCATGCGGCAGGTCGGGTGCGAACAGCTTGGGGAATTCCGCGGGCTGGAGATAGGTAAATCCATCAGCCGTCTTGCCGATCGCGCCATCGGTCTTCGCCAGCACGCTTGGCATCCCCTTGCCGAGCGCCGCCTCATCCTCACCGACATCGGGCGCGTGCGCGGCGACATAGACGAGGCCGACGACATTGGGATGCATTCCAGCCTCGGTAATGATCGAGCCTCCATAGCTGTGGGCGACGAGCAAGGTCGGTCCATCCTGGAGATCAAGAACGCGATTGGTTGCCGCGACATCGTCACCGAAGGACGTTTCCGGCTCCTGCACCATGGTGACATGGAACCCCTTCGCGACGAGAATGTCGTAAACGGGCTTCCACCCGGATGCATCGACCCATGCACCGTGGACCAGCACGATGTTGTTGACCTCCTCGGCAGCCGCCGGCACGACGGTCGACATCAGACTCATGAGCATGAGGCAGGCGGTGGACAGTTTCATCGTCATGGTTCCCTCGTTGGCTTGGCTGAAACCTATTGGCGGGGATCAGGCCGGAAACTCGCCGAGCTGACGGGAATAGGCGCTTGGCGTGATGCCTGTGAGCCGGCGAAAGGTCGACGTGAACGAGCTCGTCTCGCTGAATCCCGTGGCGACTCCGACTTCGGTCACCGACATTGCCGATTTCGCGAGCAACAACTTGGCGCGCTCGATTCTCCGCTGGATATGGTAGCGATGCGGTGGAACGCCGAACGACTGCTTGAACGCACGGGAGAAGTGATAAGGACTCAGCCGCGCCAGGCCGGCCAATGTCGGCAGAGGAATGTGCTCGTCGAGATGGTCCTCGATATAGGTCGTGACCACACGCTGTTGCCAGCCGGCAAGCCCACCGCGAATCGGCTGGCGGCCCGTCTTGTCACCACCGCCGAGACGCCGAAGCTCATGCACCAGAACACGGCCAAGTGCCTCGAGATAGGATTGGTCCTCGGGCGAGGCACGTTCGACCACAACCGCCAATCTGAGTGCCGTTTCGACAAGCATCCGATCTTCGATGAAAAGATGTGGCGTTTTCAGGTCCAGGGCTTGCAGTTTTGCTGGATCGAAATAGACGAACACGAAGCGGCCATGCGCCGACAGCCTGTGCCATTCATGATACGCATGCCCTGCTGGCAGGAAGCTGAGTTTGCGATCACTGATGGCCAACAGGTGCATAGGCCCGGAGAAGCGGAATTCGGCGCCGCGCTGTCCTGCACATTCGACTGTCTCTGCTGCCATGCCGTACCAGCGACAAGCCTGCCGTTTCACGGCATCCGCGGGGAAGATTTCAATGGATGCTGCGGCACCGGCTTCGCTGGACGGCTTCGCGAAGGCCTCGCCGCTTGAGCTGCTCGAGCAGTCGGAAGTCGCGACATCGAAGTTCAGCATGGTCGGCCACCCTCTGTTTCAATGAAAGGCGCTTGAGGTAGCCAAAAGATTAGATAGCCGCGATTCCGCTCACCATCCTACGGAGGTAGACGTCCGTAAGGTCTTTGTTTGCTGCCATCATACACAAGTATGTTTTGCGCAACGATCCCGCATACCATCACGCGGCTTACTGCGGATCGGCGGGCCAGGAGATATGGCATGCCCGATTTTGGGACGTTTGTTGCGATCATGCTTAGAATTCGCCTAATCTCGCGAGATCTCTCACTCCGAGCATCCGAATGGCAAAACCAACACCCGATCAGCAGCCCCTGGTCTTAGTCGTCGACGACGACGCGTCCCTGCGCAACGCATTGAACAATCTTTTTCGATCCGTTGGCCTGCAAACTGAGCTTTTTGCCTCCGCTTCGGAGTTGCTGCAGAGCAAGCTTCCTGATGTACCAAGCTGCCTCGTGTTGGATATTCGTTTGCCGGGGGTCAGCGGCCTCGATTTTCAGGCGGAGCTGGCTCGGGCAAATATCACGATCCCGATCATCTTCATGACCGGGCATGGCGACATCCCCATGACCGTCCGGGCCATGAAAGCCGGCGCAATCGACTTCCTGACCAAGCCGTTCCGCGACCAGGACATGCTCGATGCCGTGACCAGTGCCATAGAAGCGGATCGCAAAAGGCGCGCCAGGGAGGTTGAGCTCGCAGATATGCGCTCACGCCTTGCCGAGCTCAGCCCGCGAGAGCTTGAGATCATGGCCCTGGTAACCGCCGGGCTCATGAACAAGCAGGTTGCCGCCGAGACCGGCCTCGCCGAGATTACCGTGAAGATCCATCGGGGTCACATCATGAAGAAGATGGGAGCACGCTCCCTGGCCGACTTGGTGCGCATGGCCGAGGTCCTTGGTGTGCGTCGCACAAAAAGTTGAAGCCGCAAACCTATGTATAATTTTCGCGACCGGTTTCCGGGAGCACCTTTGGTCGTGACGCCGTGCACGCTTGATCGAAGGATTGCATTTCTTGTCACAGGTACCGGTCATTTCGATCATCGATGATGATCTGTCGGTGCGGATGGCCATCCAGAGGCTGGTACGGTCCCTCGGCTACGTCGCACAGACATTCTCCTCCGCCTCCGAGTTCCTGCGCTCGTCGAGCGCGAATGGCACGTCTTGCCTGATCACCGACATCCAGCTGCCCGGCATGAGCGGCGTCGAATTGCAGAATCACCTGGCATGTGAAGGCAAGACCATACCGATCATATTCATCACCGCCTTTCCCGAGGACAATATCCGTTTGCGGGTAATGACGGCGGGAGCGGTCGCCTTTCTCACCAAGCCATTCGATGGCAGAATGCTTGTTCAATGCATCGAGTCTGCGCTCAGCCGCTAGCGCTCGTATCGGCAGGCACGCTGAACTGAAACGTCGCCCCTGGGCCTTGATTGTTCCGAGCAATGACCTTTCCGCCATGGGCCTCGATGATCGAGCGACAGATTGACAATCCCATGCCCAAGCCGGATGTCTTGGTGGTGAAAAAGGCTGTGAACAGCTGATCTGCTATCGCCGGATCTATGCCGGTGCCGTTGTCGATCACCGCGACGACCACCTCGCCGGCTTCGTTCTGGCGTGATTGCACAAGCAGCATTCGCGGACGATCATTGATGGACGACATGGCCTGAATGCCATTGATGATCAGATTGAGCGCCACCTGCTGCAGCTGGACACGATCTCCAAGGACATTGGGCAATGATTGCGACAGGTCGATCTGCAGCGATACACGATTGTTCAACAACTCTCGCTGAACGAGCTTTGTAATCTGTTCGACCAACTCGTTTATATTGATTGTCGTTCTTTGCGATTGTGTTTTCTTGGTCAACGCCCGCAGGCCCCAGATCACCTCGCTGGCACGAACCCCGTCGCTGATCATGCTCTCCAATCCGCTCCGCACCTCGTCGAGCTCTGGCGGATCGAAATTGAGCCATCTCAAGCAGGCTTCGCCATTTGTCACGATCCCGGCCAAAGGCTGGTTCACCTCATGGGAAATCGATGCCATCAATTCGCCGAGCGTGGTGAGACGCGAGACATGGGCGAGCTCAGCCTGGGCAACCTGGAGCGCCTCCTGAGCGCGAATGTGCTCGGTGATGTCATTGTTGGTCTCGAGCGTTCCGATCGGGCGGTTGCGATCGTCCCTTTGCAGCGACCATCGGCTTGCGACCTTCACCGATGTCCCGTCGCGCTTCGTATGCACCAGCTCGCCTTCCCATCGTCCCGTCCGTGCCAATTCGGCATTGATGCTCTCGAGCGATTCCGGAAAGACTGTCCTCATGAGGTGATGGCTGTTCTTGCCGACGGCCTCGTCGGCGCGCCAGCCATAGAGCTTCTCTGCGCCGAGATTCCAATAGGTGATCGTATCATGCATATCGCGCGCGAAAATCGTGTCATGCGTCAGATCGAGGAGCCGAGCGCGTTCCCGGAGCATGGCATTGGCCGCCTGATTTCGCAGCGCCAGGAAGGTCGTGGCACCAATGGCGGCCAGGCTCATCAGGCACCTTACGAGTGCCGAGTCGCCTTCAGGCACATGCACGATAAAGTAGCTCAATAGCGTCAGT
>Ga0075421_100008859_pt1 | contig 12392 bp, 10 predicted proteins | sample SoiMetdeltSBSDD5_FD_75292 | JGI IMG/M metagenome (GOLD analysis project Ga0075421, IMG submission 75292) | Bulk soil microbial communities from a Populus tree surrounding site in Tennessee, USA - Soil MetaG P. deltoides SBSDD5 | ecosystem: Environmental > Terrestrial > Soil > Tree plantation... | reverse complement strand
GTGCCCGTGCTCGTCGCCAATCTGCTGCTGGCGCGCGTGATCGCGGAAGCCTCCGGCGTCTAGCACTCCGGGCCGTTTGCTTCAGGGCCGCCATCGTCATACGATTCGCGGCGCAGCTCATCTCACGACCGAGGTGATCCATGGAAGGGATCGACGATTTCCGCGCGGGCCGCGTCGGCCGGCGCGACGTGCTGCGGGGCATCATGGCGCTCGGTGGCGGATTCGCGATCAGCGGCTGCGCCATGATGCGATCAGCTTCCGAGGGCGCCGGGAGCGGGCGCATGACGGGTGGGAAGCTATCCGTACGATGGCTCGGGGGCGGAGTGGCGGAGCTGGCCACGCCGGACTACAAGCAGATCGCCTACCTCGACGCGTGGGTGTGGAACAACACCGGCTGGAGCCGCTTCGGAGTCTCGAAGACTCCCGAGTATGCGTCCAGGGATGGGTTCGTGCAGTACGTCGCGGGGAAGAAGCCTGCCGCCGTCTTCGTCTTGTTGACGCACGACCACGGCGATCATTTCGGGGACTACCTGGAGGTGCTGAAGGCGCTGACGGCCGCCAATCTCCCCGTGATGACGGCCGGGCAGGGCGACCTCCTGCGCAGGGGACTCCTCGATGAGTTCAAGGCCGCCGGCGTCGACCCCGCGAAGGTCGTGGTGAACTCCGGGAACGCCCTGAACTTCGGCGGGACGGCGAAGCACGGCGCGATGACCGCCCGCCTGGTGCCGGCCGTCCACTCCACGCTCCGCGGGTTCCCGGCGGCGGGATACATGCTCGACATCGGTGGCGTGCGTGCCTATCTCAGCGGCGACACCGACCTGTTCGGTGACATGAAGATGCTCGGCGAGCGGTACCAGCCGAACATCGCCATCCTCAGCGTCGGCGACGGCCCCTTCACGATGACACCGGAGGACGCCGCGCGGGCGTGCCAGTGGCTCGGCGTCTCGCACGCCGTGCCCGTGCACTACGCGCACAACGACTTCGTGCTCGGCACGGGGGCCGGCGACGAGTTCCAGCGCGCGCTCAAGAGCATCGCCCCCGACGTGACGGCGCACGTCATGAAGCCCGGCGACACGATCATGATCCAGACCTAGCCGCTGCGGCTCTTCGGATCGAAGAGATCGCGGAGGCCGTCGCCGACGAGGTTGAAGCCGAGGACGGTCAGGTAGATCGCCAGGCCGGGGAACGTCGAGTACCACCACCACGTCGGCAGGTAGTTGCGGCCGTGGCTGATCATCGCGCCCCACTCGGGATAGGGCGGCTGGGCGCCGAGACCGATGAAACCGAGGCTGGCCGCGGCCAAGATGGCCGTGCCCATGTCCATGCTCGCCTTCACCACGATCGGCGACACGCAGTTCGGCAGGAGATGCACGAGCACGACGCGAAGCCGTCCGGCGCCACCGGCGCGCGCCGCCTCCACGAACGCCTCTTGCTTCAGCGCCAGCGTCTTGCCGTGCACCAGCCGGACGTAGCCGGGCCACCACACGAGCGACAGCGCGATCATCGCGTTGACGATGCCCGGGCCGAGCGCGCCCACCACGGCCAGCGCGAGCACCAGCGCCGGCACGGAGAGGAACACGTCGGTGACGCGCATGATGAGCTCGCCGAGCCGACCGCCGGCGTGGCCGGCCACGATGCCGAGCGGAACGCCGACCACGGCCGCGACCAGCGTGATGATGAGCCCGATCTGCAGTGAGACGCGCGCGCCCAGGACCACGCGCGTGTAGACGTCGTTGCCGACCTCGTCCGTGCCGAACCAGTGCCGAGCGCTCGGTGGCTGGAGCTTTTGCTCGAGATGCACGGCGCCGCGCGCGTCCTCCGGGTACGGCACGATCCACGGCCCGATGGCCGCGACCAGCACGAAGAGGGCGACGACGACGAGCCCCGCCATCGACGAGGCGCTCCGTCCATACGCGCGCGCGTAGCGGCGCCACTCACGCGCGGCGCCGTGCGCTACGGGCTCGTCGAGCGAGAGAACACGCACGCTCACGACGCCGGCCGCCGGATGCGCGGGTCGAGCCACCCATACGCAAGGTCGACGAGGAGGTTGGCGAGCATGAAGTTCAGGCCGATCAGGAGCGTGACGCCCATGATGGGCTGGAAGTCGGAGGAGACGGCGGCATTGACCGCGTAGAGGCCGATGCCCGGCCAGTCGAAGACCGTCTCCACCAGCACGGTGCCGCCCAGCATCCAGCCGTAGCGCAGACCGATCATGGTGAGTGTCGGGATCATCGCGTTGCGCAGCGCATAGCGTGTCACCACGCGAAAGCCCGAGAAGCCCTGCGCCCGCGCGGTGACGATGTAGTCCTGCCGCAGCGTCTCGAGCATCTCGGCGCGGTTCACGCGCATGATCGAGGCGAGCGCCGGGAAGCAGAGCGTCCCCACCGGCAGCACCGCGTGCGCGAGCGCGTCGCCGAGCGTGCGCCACTCGCCGCGGAGGGCGGCGTCGACGAAGAGCAGATGCGTGATCGGCGCCGGCGGTGTGGCGGTCAGTCCGAGCCGGCCGCCGAGCGGCAGCCACCCGAGATGGAGCGCGACGAGCAGCTGCAGCATCAGCCCGAGCCAGAACGCGGGCAGCGCCACCCCGGAGACGGAGACGACGCGCGTCACGTGATCGACCCAGGTGTTCTGATGGACGGCGGAGAGCATGCCGAGCGGGACGCCGACGGCCACCGCCAGCACCAGCGCCAGGCCGACCAGCTCGAACGTATTCGGGAAATAACGGAGGAGATCATCGACGACGGCGTTGCGGCTGCGCAGCGACTCGCCGAGATCGCCGGTGGCGACGCCGCCGAGGTAGCGGACGAACTGCACGCCGAGCGGTCGGTCGAGCCCGTACCTGCCGCGCAGGGTCTGCACCATCGACTCGTTGGCGTCGGGCCCGGCGGCCAGCCGCGCGGGATCGCCGGGGATGACGTGGGAGATCGCAAACGTCAGGCACAGGAGCCCGAACAGCATCAGGCCCAGGAAGGCCAGGCGCTGGAGAACGTACTGCGTCAGCGGACGACGGTCCTCACTTCGTCACGATCGCCAGCGGGTAGAGATCGACCTCGCCGGTGAAGCGCACGGGACTGAACTGAAAGCCCTTCACGTAGTCGCGCATCCCCCAGCGGCGATTCGCGAGCATGCCGAAGATCTCCGGCTGGTCGGCCGCGATCCTCCGCTGGATCTCGGCGTAGAGCGGTGCGCGCTCCTCCCACTTCGCCGTCGTGCGCGCCCGCTCGATGAGACCCCACACGTCGGCGTTCTGGTAGAAGTGCGAGCCGTAATACTTGCCCCAGGAATTCTTGTGGTACTGGTACGCGACCGCGTCGGGATCGGTCGACACCGGCGTGGCGAAGACGGCCATCAGATCCGGAGACGACTCCACCTTGGCGCCGCGCGCCACCATGTTGGGCCAGGTGAGCGGCACCATCTTCACCTTGATATTGAGCTTGGAAAGGTTGTCGATGAGGACGAGCCCCATCTTCCGCTCTTCCTCGAGCCCCTGGACGTAGACGTACTCGAGCTCGACGCCGCCGTTCGGCACCGTGCTCTTGGCGAGGAACTCCTTGGCCTTGCCGAGGTCCTGCCGCGCCATCCCGGGCACGGCGACGTGACCGCGCGTCGCGTTCGGGAACGGGCTCGTCTGCAGCACGGCGTTGCCGTTGTAGATCTTGAGGAGCGCGTCGTAGTCGAAGGCGAAGGCCACGGCCTTCCGGAGGTTCGGGTCGTTCGTGGGAGCCTTCTGCGTGTTCATCTTGATGCCGAAGGTCGTCATGCCGGGCACGTTGGGCACGGCGACGCCCGGCGTCTTCGCCACCTGATCGAAGTCGTCGGCCGATAGGCCTTCGACGATGTCGGCCTCGCCGCGCAGCAGCGCCGCTCGCTGGGCGGCGGACTCGCGCACGAGCTTGTAGATGACGCCGGCCACGTGGTCCTTCGACGGCCAGCCCTTCCAGTAATTGTCGACGGCCTCGAGCTCGTAGAGCACGCCCTGCTGCCAGCGCTTGATCTTGAACGGCCCGCTGCCGGCCGCGTTGTCGGTGAGCCACTTCTGGCCGAGGTCACCGCCCTGCTCGTTGGCGAGCACCTGCTTGGAATTCATCACGTACCACCACGGCACGAAGGACAGGAACGGCGCATAGGGCTGCGTGAGCACGAACTGGATCGTGTGCTCGTTGACGACCTTGATGCCGTCGTCCTTCAGAAAATCCGACAGCATCCACGCCGGCCCCTGATTGAGCTTCAGTGTGCGCGCGAACGACCAGCGCACGGCCTCGGCCGTCACCGGCTCGCCGTTGTGAAAGCGCGCGTTCCTCGCCAGGTGGAACGTCCACGTGCGCGCGTCGGGCGACGCCTCCCAGCGCTCGGCGAGCCACGGCACGATCTCCGGCGGATTGCCGACATACTTCACGAGGCCGTCGTAGAGCGCCTGCTGCATCATGCGGATCGACCAGTCGTACTTGATGCTCGGGTCGATGGTCGGCACTTCCTGGCGGCCGGCGAAGACGAGGATCTTCTTGTCGCCGACGCGCTCGAAGCCCGAGGCGGACGCGACGAGAGACACGCTGAGCAGGGTCGACAGCACCGTCATGGCGAGCTTCATGGCAGCCTCCGGAGCGCGTGCAGCGGTGTACGGTTGCGCGGCAGGATAACATACGCGGGCGATGGCTCCGCTCCGGGCCGTGTCCGCCGAGGAGATCGAGTCGCTCGCCATCGGCGCCTGGATCCTCGGCACCGGCGGTGGCGGCAGCCCTTACCTCGCGCTGCTCAACATGCGCGCCCTCTACGCGCAGGGCATGCGGGTCTCGCTCATGGATCCGCGGGATCTCGCGGACGACGACCTCGTCGCGGTCGTGTCCAACATGGGCGCGCCGCTGGTCGGCCAGGAGCGGCTCACCGATCCGCGCACGATCGCGCGCGCCGTCACCATGATGGAGGAGTACCTCGGCCGCCGCTTCCGCGCGATCATGTCGCTCGAGATCGGCGGCGGCAATGCCGTGCAGCCGTTCATGGCGGCGGCCCTGCTCGACCGCCCCGTGGTCGATGCCGACTGCATGGGCCGCGCGTTTCCCGAGGCGCAGATGACCTCGTTCGCCATTCACGATCTGCGCATGTATCCGCTCACGCTGGTCGACGTGCGGGACAACGCTGTCGTGGTCGCGCAGGCCGCCTCCTGGAAGTGGATGGAGCGGCTGTCGCGCACAGCGTGCGTCGCCGTCGGCTCCATCGCCGCCACCTGCAAGGCGCCGCGCACCGGCAAGGAGGTCAAGGAGTGCGCGATCCTCTATTCGACGAGCAAGGCCATCCGTCTGGGGCAGACGGTGCAGGCGGCGCGCCGCGCGCACCGTGACCCCATCGCGGCCCTCATCGACGCCGAGGGCGGCCGCCTGATCTTCACCGGCAAGATCGCCGACGTCGCCCGGCGCGCCACCGAGGGCTTCCTGCGCGGCACCGCGCAGCTTGACGGGCTCGGCGACGACCGCGGCCGCCGCCTCGAGCTCGCGTTCCAGAACGAGTTCGCCGTCGGCTGGCTCGACGGCATGCCGCGCGTGATGACACCCGATCTCATCTGCGTCATGGATACGGTCTCCGGCGAGGCGATCGGCACGGAGACGCTGCGGTACGGCCAGCGCGTGAGCGTGGTGGCGCTGCCGGCCCCGCCGGTGCTGCTCACGCCCAAGGGGCTCGAGCACGTCGGACCCAGGGCGTTCGGCTACGACCTCGACTTCCGCTCGGTGTTCGCGTGAGGCGCATCGGCATCGACGTCGGCGGCACCAACACCGACGCCGTCTTGCTGGACGGCGACGTCGTCGTCCACGCCGTGAAGACACCGACCACGGCCGACGTGACGCGTGGGATCACCACCGCGCTGCGCGACCTTCTCGCCGCCGCGCGCCCGGCCGGCGCCATCGACGCCGTCATGATCGGCACCACGCACTTCACCAACGCCGTCGTGCAGCGACGCGATCTGACGCGTGTGGGCGCCGTCCGCATCGGGCTGCCCGCGAGCGCTTCCCTGCCGCCCTTCGTCGACTGGCCCACCGACCTCGCGGCGCTGGTGCGCGGGGAGGTCGTGATGCTGGAGGGCGGACACGAGTACGATGGCCGCCCGATCGTGCCCTTCGACGAGCGCGGCATGCGCGACGCCGCGCGGCGCATCCGGGCGGCCGGGCTGACGTCGGTCGCCATCGCCTCGGTGTTCTCGCCCCTCAATGCCGAGTGCGAGACCCGCGCCGCCGCCATCCTGCGCGAGGAATGTCCGGATGTCGCGGTGACGCTGTCGCACCAGCTCGGACGCATCGGTCTCCTCGAGCGGGAGAACGCCACGCTGCTCAACGCGGCGCTGGTCGAGCTGGCGCGGCGCACGACACGCGCCTTCACCGAGGCGCTCGGCGCCAGCGGGCTGGCGGCCCCGCTCTATCTGACGCAGAACGACGGCACCGTCATGCTGGCGGCCACCGCCGAGGCGTTTCCCGTCTACAGCTTCGCGTCAGGCCCGACCAACAGCATGCGCGGCGCGGCCTTTCTGTCCGGGCTCGGCGACGCGATCGTCATCGACGTCGGCGGCACCACGACGGACATCGGCAGCCTGCGTCGCGGCTTTCCCCGCGAGGCCAACAACGTGGTCGAGATCGGCGGCGTCCGGACGCTGTTCCGCATGCCCGACCTGCTCTCGCTCGGTCTCGGCGGCGGCTCGCTGGTGTCGGACGACGGCCGGCGCGTCGGGCCACAGAGCCTCGGCTACCGGCTCGTCGAGGACAGCCTGGTGTTCGGCGGCACCACGCTGACCACCACCGACGTCGCCGTCGCCGCCGGGCTGCTCGACCTCGGCGACCGCCGGCGCGTGGCCGCCCTGCCGGCCGACGCGGTCAAGACCACGCTGGCGCGCATCCACGCCATGATCGACGAGGGCGTCGACCGCATGAAGACCGACGCGCGCGAGGAGCCGCTGATCGCGGTCGGCGGCGGCTGCTTTCTGGTGCCCGAGCGCCTGCCCGGCGTCTCCGAGGTCGTTCACGTTCGACACCAGGCCGTCGCCAACGCCGTCGGCGCCGCCATCGCGCAGGTCAGCGGCGAGGTCGATCAGATCTTCCAGAACCTCACGCGCGACGCGGCCATCGCCGAGGCCCGCCGCGTGGCCGAGGACCGCGCCGTTGCCGGCGGCGCGGATGCCGGCAGCCTCCAGCTCGTCGAGGTCGAGGATCTGCCGCTCGCGTACCTGCCCGGCAACTCGCTGCGCGTCCGCGTGCGCGTGGTCGGCGACATCGCCGAACGACCGGCGCCTCAGCGCAGCCGCTGACGCAGGTACTCCGCGATCTCGAGCGTGCAGGCCATGCCCTGCGGAATGGCCTTCGTCAGGGAGACGAAGGCGTGGATCTGTCCCGGGTACTCGCGATGGACGGCGTCCACGCCCGCCTCGCGGAGCTTGTCGGCATAGGCCCGTCCCTCGTCGCGCAGCGGGTCGAAGCCCGCGGTGACGATCAGCGCCGGCGGCTGGCCGGCGAGCTTGGCGGCGCGCAGTGGTGAGGCGCGCAGGTCGGCCTTGTCCGGCTCGCCTCGCAGGTACTGCTCGGAGTACCAGAGGATGCGGTCGCGCGGAATCACGTGGCCGTCCGCGAGCTCGCGGTGCGACTCGGTCTCGAGCGAGAAATCCACCGCGGGATAGATGAGCACCTGGCAGCTCGGCGCGGGCACAGCCGCGGACGCGGCGAGCTGCGAGACCACGGCCGAGAGATTGCCGCCCGCGGAGTCGCCGGCCACCGCCACGTGTGCTGGATCGGCCCCGATGTCGCGACCGTGCGCGCGGAGCCAGCGATAGGCCGCGAAGCAGTCATCGACGGCCGCGGGAAACTTGTGCTCGGGCGCCAGACGGTAGTCGACGGCGACGACGACGACGTCGGCATGCAGCGCCAGGCGGGCGCAGAGCCCATGATGCGTCTCGAGGTCGCCTTGCACCCAGCCGCCGCCATGGAAGTAGGCGACGGTCGGGCGCGGCGTCGACGCCGCGTGCGCCGAGTACACGCGCGCGGGAATCGCCCCGGCCGGCCCGGGAATCTCGATGTCCTGGACGCGCGGCACCGTCGGGGCGGGCTCGTCCATCAGGGTCACCATCGTCCGCAGCTGCTGGCGGAGCTCGGGCAGCGGCGGATAGTATCCCGGCACGCGGATCGACTTGACGAACTCGCCGACGATCTGCGCCTTCGGATCCATGACACGACTGCCGTGACGGATGCGATGGCCGTCGAGAAAGCGCAGCGCCTCCTCCTCGGTCATGAGCGTATGAGCCAGCTCGAGCTGCGGCGGCGCGGTCCGGTCCGTCATGGCGTTCCTCCCGGCGAAATTGTACCCCGCCGGCCGCACCGCGGCGGACGCCGGTCAGCTTCGCAGGCGGGGGCCGCCCGGGAAGCGAAAGCCGATGACGCGGGTGATCGCGGCGCCATCGGCACTCAGGATGGCGATCGCCTCGTGCTCGCGGAAGAACAGACGGCCGTCGCGCGCCGAGCGGACGACGTCACCGGCGATGCGACGCTCCCAGTCGCCCCGCGCCGCCGGACGCGCGGTGGCCGGCAACCGCGTGATGGCGCCGGCGCGGTCGAATCGCAAGATGCCGGCGGGCGCGCCCTCGAACATGGCGGCACCGAGCCAGCCACCGCCGCCGGCAGTATCGGGCACCGCCCACGTCAGTCCCTGAAAACGCGGCACGCGCCACGCGATGCGCCCGTCCTCATCGACCCGTGTGAGCTGAGTGCGATTGGCCTCGATGACGTAGAGCGTGCGCGTGTCCACGGCGATCTCCGCCGGGTCGTTGAGGTCCCCGTACTCGCGCACGACGCGTCCGCTCGCGGCATCGAGCCGCGTCACGCGATGGCGCTTCGTCTCGAGCACCCACATATCGTCGCCGACGGAGACGACGGCGCGGGGGATCGACTGGAACGGCCCCAGTCGTGGCTCGCGAATCCCAGCCACGCCGGTGCGCTGCACGAAGTGTGGCGGCTCGGGCCGGGCGACCGTCGGCGCCGCCACGCTCCAGATGCTGCCGGAGGCGGCATCGAAGCCAAGAACCCGATCGAGCGCGATCGGCACGCTGCGCTGGAGGGCCTGGCCACGCTCGTCGAGGCGGACCAGCGACACCTCGGAGCTCCAGCGCTGCCGGGCCACCAGCGCGAGCAGATGTCCGTCCGCCTCCACGATTCCATCCACGATGCGGCCTTCAACCTCCGCGGCGCCGACCTCCTTGCCCGTCGTGTCGAAGACGAAGACGTCACTGCGGATCTGGCCGTCGGACTCGGCCCCGCCGCGCTTCAGATCGGCCAGCGTCATCTCACGCGGGGCGAACACGATGAGGCGCTGGCGGGCTTCGTCGTACGCGAACCGCGCGTCGGCCGTCCACGCGCGTCCGGCGAGCCGGACGTCCGTGAAGTACCGCTGTCCGAGAAAGCCGGCATGCAGGCTCGCGCGCACCATGCCGGGCCCGGTGAGATGCGGCAGCGCCGACTCGTCGACGGCGACGGTCGACGGCAGATCGAGGTCGATGGTGACCGCCGGCTTGCCGACGTATGCCCTCACCCGTCCGGCGCGCCAGCCGCGCGAGGTCCCGTCGCGCTCGCCGACCACGCGCCCGGGGATGGCGAAGCTGGTGGCGGTGAACGGCGGTCGCCGTCCCCGGTCGACGGCGACGATCCGCGGCCGCCGCCCCGGCTGCGTCGCGAAGGTGACCATCACGCGCTCGCCGCTTCGCAGGCCGAGCGGAATGGGCACGGTGGCGGCGTCCAGATCGAGCGCGGAGGTGCCGTAGACGTAGGCGCCGCGGAAGGCGTCCTTGCCGGCGCGCGCGTGCAGTATTTCGAGATCGACGGGCGGGCTCGCGTCGAGCGCGCGGTTCAGCTCCTGCGGCGCCACGATGGCGGCGAGGACCAGCACCTGGGCGCCGATCAGGCCGTACATCAGCTGGCGACGGGAGGGCCGCCAGCCGGTCATGCCGCCGCCGTCGCAAACTGTCGCACGACGCGACGGCGCATCCGCTCCACCCACACGCCGCCGAGGATCAGGGCGGCGCCGCCGACGATGAAGAAGAGCGACTTCGGCATCGCGTCCCAGAAGTACTCGTAGAACCGCGTGTAGAGATTCACCGCGAAGAACACGAGGCTCGTGTTGAGGAAGACCGGGCTCTCCCACGCGATGCCGAGATAAATGCCCGCCGCGCTCAGGAGCGTCAGCAGGAGGATGAACCACCCCTCCCGCGCGTGATGCGTGACGGCGATCACGGCGGCGAGCGTCATCACCACGAGCAGGAAGAGCACGAGCAGCACCGGCGGATCCGTGATCGCCGTACGCCGCCACCGCACATGGATCACGGCCAGCGACGCGGTCGCGACCGCGTACGGGGCGACGAACAGCAGCCACACGAGCCACGTCGCCGTCGACATCTCGAGGCGGACGTTCTTCTGGAGATCGAAGATCGACAGGATCAGCGTCGAGAGATATATGAGGAGCAGTCCGACCAGCGCCCAGGCGGCCGCGAACTTCCGGCGGCCGCGCCAGGCATGGAGTCCGCCGACAGCGAGCAGGCACGCGCCCACGCCAATGAAGTGAAACGGCCGGCCGAGATAGAGCCAGTAGCCGCCCCAGCCGTAGCCGACCTCGGCGCCAAACCACGCGACGATGCCGAGGAGCGCCAGGAAGAGGACGAGGCGGGAGCGCACGACGTAGGCGATCGCCAGCCATGCCACGCACTGGATCAGCAACGACCACGCGTGCTCGGCGCTGAGATCGTAGATCAGCGCGAGGAGCACGATGTCCGCGCCGAACATCACGCAGCCGAGAAAGACGAGGGCGAGCCCGAGCTTCGGAAAGCTACCGTGGCCGTCGCGCGTCAGCTCGAAGCCCGTCACGTAGAAGGCGATGGTCAGAACGAACAGGCTGGCCACCTTGGCGCCGCGGCCGAACTCCACCCAGTTCGACGCGAAGAAGACGAGGAGGCCGGCGGCGAGCGCGATCGCGCCCAGGTTGATGAGGATGGTGACACCGCGGCCGAGCTTCCGCTCGTTGACGGCCGCCCGCACGGGCGCCGGCGCCGCCGAGAGCGTGGCCAGAAGCCCGTCCCCCTGCTCGGCGCTGAGCAGCCCCGAGGCGCGCCAGCCGAGGATCGCCTCCCGCACGATTCGGTCTCGGACGGCCGCCGGGACGTCGCCTCCCATAGTTATCGACCCTACGAACGCATGCCCCGCGTGGTCAAGAAATCAGCGTCGCGGGGACTCTTGCCGGCCAACGATTGGCGTTGAGCTGACGCCCATCCCGCCCGCCTGCTCCTCGCCTGAACGCGCTCACTCACCCCACAGATCCGGCAGCGTGTAGCCGCGGCGAAACGGATCCGACGGGTCGATGCCGTGCTGGAAGATCCCGGTGATCCACGCCTGGCCGGCGATGGTCGGGACGATGGCCGGCCGCCCGCCGACCGTCGTCTCTCGCGCGATGCCGGCCTCGAAGCGCGAGCCGATGATCGACTCGTGCACGAATCCCTGCCCGGCCGCGAGCAGCCGACGGGCGTGCAGGACGGCGAGCCGCGCCGAGGTGCCCGTGCCGCAGGGGCTGCGGTCGATCCGGCCGGGCGCGACGATCACGGCGTTGCGACTCATCGTGCCCGGCCCCATGAACGGCATGGCGAATTCGGTGAACGTCACGCCGTGGATCTCCGGAATCTCCGGGTGCTGCGCGGGCACCTGCTGCGCCACCGCCGCCGTGATGCGATTGCCGGCGGTCACGAGGTCGCGCGCCTCCTTCGGCTCGATCGCAAACCCGAGCGAGGGCGCGTCGACGATCGCGAAGAAGGCGCCGCCATAGGCCACGTCCACCGTGATCGTCCCCAACCCCTCCACGCCGACGCGGGCGCCCAGATGGGTGGCGAAGCACGGCACGTTGGTGAGCTCGACGCGCTCGACCTTGCCGGCGCGGCAGCGCGCCTGCACGGGCACCGGCCCCGCCGGCGTGTCGACGGTCAGCGTGGTGACCGGCTCGCGCATCGGCAGCATGCCGGTCTCCAGGAGCACGGTGACGGTGCAGATGGTGTTGGAGCCCGACATGGGCGGATAGTCGGTCGACTCCATGATGATCATCCCGATGTCGCAGTCGGGGCGCGTCGGTGGGACCACGAGATTCACGCAGAGCGTCGGCTTGCCGCGCGGCTCGAACAGCAGCCAGCGTCGCAGCTCGTCGGCGTGCGTCTCGAGGTAGCGCTTCTTGTCGAGCATCGTCGCGCCCGGCGGCGGCAGCACGCCGCCCACGATCACGTGGTTGTCCTCGCCGCCGACGTGGCAGCCGACCACCGTGACCGTGCGCTCCCATCGCATCGGCGACTACGGACGCCGCACGAGCAGCACCACGATCAGGATGACCACCAGCAGCCCCAG
>Ga0075421_100008857_pt1 | contig 12393 bp, 10 predicted proteins | sample SoiMetdeltSBSDD5_FD_75292 | JGI IMG/M metagenome (GOLD analysis project Ga0075421, IMG submission 75292) | Bulk soil microbial communities from a Populus tree surrounding site in Tennessee, USA - Soil MetaG P. deltoides SBSDD5 | ecosystem: Environmental > Terrestrial > Soil > Tree plantation... | reverse complement strand
GATGTGGTTGTCGAGCAGCGCGGCGAGCAGGTTGTTGGCGAGCTGGATGGCGCCGAAATCGCCGGTGAAGTGCAGGTTGATGTCCTCCATCGGCACGATCTGCGCGTAGCCGCCGCCGGCCGCGCCGCCCTTCACCCCGAACACCGGCCCGAGCGAGGGCTCGCGCAGGCAGATCATGGCTTTCTTGCCGATGTGGTTGAGCGCGTCGCCCAGCCCCACGGTGGTGGTGGTCTTGCCCTCGCCCGCCGGCGTCGGGCTGATGGCGGTGACGAGGATCAGCTTGCCGTTTTTCTTCGACTTCAGCGTGTCCAGGTACTTGAGCGAGATCTTGGCCTTGTAGTGGCCGTACGGCTCGAGGTGCTCTTCCGGGATGCCGAGCTTCTCGCGCGCCACCGCGGCGATGCGCTGCATCCTTGCTGCCTGTGCGATTTCGATATCCGAAAGAGCCATGCTTTCTCCCCAATGAACGGGATGGGATTCTCGCCGCTCGCCGGAGCGCGCGGCCTTGACTGAGGTCAAGGCTGGATTTTCAGCCTTCCAATCCCTTCAATCCTATTTGACCAGCAGGACGGGAATGTCCGAGATGTGCAGCACCTTGGTGGCGGTCGAGCCGACCAGCGCCTTGCCGAGCTCGCTCATGCCGCGCGTGCCGATGTAGATCAGGTCGCAGCGCTTCGCGCTGGCGTGCTTCACGATCGCCTCGGCCACCGGGCCGACCAGCACGTGCGGCTGGTAGGAGATTCCGGCCGCGTCGAGCTTCCTGCGCGCCGGCGCGAGCATGGCGTTGCCCTCCTCGCTGTAGTACTTGTTGAGCTGCGCCTTGGGCACCGGCCCGACCTTGGGCACCGGCAGGTGCACAGTGACCAGCTCGACCTCGGGCTTCGCGCGGTACCAGTCGCTGTGGTCGACCAGCAACTGCACCGCCTTCAGCGACGGCTTGGAGCCGTCGACGGCAATGAGAATTTTCATCGAACCTCTTAGTGGAAGCGGGGGCGAAGCTCCTCGCCCGGGTGGGTACGGTAGACGACGTCGCGCACGCCGGACACCGCCGACGCGACTTCGGCGACCGCGAGCATCTGGTCGGTGCCGGCGGCGCCCGAGAGCGTGACGAGGCCGGAATCGGCGCTCACCCGGACCTCGGCGGTGAGCGCGAGATCCGCGAGCTTCAGGCTTGCGTGCATGGTCTCGGCGAATTGCGGCGAGCGCGTGAGGCGCTCGAGCAGGCCCGCGCTGCCGTCGAGCAGGCGGATCACGTGGCTCTTGCGCACGCGCATGCGGTCGGCGAGATGGTCGATCACCTCGTGGTACACCACCGGCACGTTGAGCTCGGCGCCGAGCGCGCGCGCCACGTCCCTACCCAGCGAACCCATTTCCGCGTGATCGCGATGATCGGCATGCGTCCTCCCCCGTGGACGGCTATCCGTACAGTTCCTCGAGTGTACGCCCTTTGCCGTAGCCCGGGTCCCCCGGCGTGGCGCCGCCCTTGGTGACCTTCACCGCGCAATACTTGAACTCGGGGATCTTGCCGAACGGATCGAGCACCGGGTTGGTAAGGATGTTCGCGGCCGCCTCGTAGAACGCGAACGGGATGAACACCGCGCCGCGCGGCGTGCCGGCATCGGCGCGCGCGTAGAGCGAAATCCGGCCGCGACGCGATTCGACCGTCAGGATTTCGCCCGCCTTGATCTTCAGCTTCTGCAGGTCGAGCGGATGCATCGACGCGACCGGCTCGGGCTCGATCGCGTCGAGCACGCCGGCGCGGCGCGTCATCGCGCCGGTGTGCCAGTGCTCGAGCTGGCGGCCGGTGATCAGCACCATCGGGTAGTCGCCATCCGGCCGCTCGGCGGCCGGGATGAGGTCCGCGGGGACGAACTTCGCGCGGCCGGTCGGCGTCGGAAAATGCGTGGTGAACACCACCGGCTGGCCCGGGTCGCCCTCGTTCTCGCACGGATACGTCACCGAGGAGTCACGCTCCAGGCGCTCCCAGGTGATGCCCTTGATCGAGTCCATGCAGCCGCGCATCTCGTCGAACACTTCCTTGGGATGCGCATACTTCCAATCGAGGCCCAGGCGCCGGCCGAGCTCGACCAAGATCCAGAAATCCTCGCGCGCATCGCGCGGCGGTTCCACCGCCTTACGTCCGATCTGCACCATGCGGTCGGTGTTGGTGACCGTGCCGGTCTTCTCCGGCCACGCGGTCGCCGGCAGCACCACGTCGGCAAGGTACGCGGTTTCGGTGAGGAAGATGTCCTGCACCACGAGGTGGTCGAGCTTCGCCATCGCGGCGCGCGCGTGCTCGACGTCGGGGTCCGACATCGCCGGGTTCTCGCCCATGATGTACATGCCGCGGATCTTGCCGTCGTAGGCCGCGTTCATGATCTCGACCACGGTGAGGCCTGGCTTGAGGTCGAGCTCGGTGCCCCAGAACTTCTGGAAGCGCGCGTTCGCTTCGGGCGTCGAGACGCGCTGGTAGTCCGGGTACATCATCGGGATCAGGCCCGAGTCCGACGCGCCTTGCACGTTGTTCTGGCCGCGCAGCGGATGCAGCCCGCTGCCCGGCTTGCCGACCTGGCCGGTCATCAGGCACAGCGCGATCAGGCAGCGCGCGTTGTCGGTGCCGTGGATGTGCTGCGAGATGCCCATGCCCCACAGGATCATCGAGCCCTTGGCGGTGGCGAAGGCGCGCGCGCACTCGCGGATGGTCTCGGCCGGGATGCCGCAGATCGGCGCCATCTTCTCCGGCGAGAAGTTCTTCGCGTTCTCCTTTAGCGCTTCGAATCCACTCGTGCGATCCGCGACGAATTTCTTGTCGACCAGATCCTCGTCAATGATGGTGTGGATCATCGCGTTCAGCAGCGCGACGTCGGTGTCGGCCTTGAACTGCAGCATGCGCCACGCGTGGCGCGAGAGCTCGCTGCGGCGCGGGTCGGCGTAGATCAGCTTCGCGCCGCGCTTCGCCGCATTCTTCATCCAGGTCGCGGCGACCGGATGGTTCGAGGTCGGGTTCGCGCCGATGAGGAAGATCACTTCCGCGTTCTCGACGTCGTTCACCTGGTTCGACACCGCGCCCGAGCCGATGCCTTCCAGCAGCGCCGCCACCGACGAGGCATGGCACAGGCGCGTGCAGTGGTCGACGTTGTTGGTCTGGAAGCCCGTTCGCACCAGCTTCTGGAACAGATACGCCTCCTCGTTCGAGCCCTTGGCCGAGCCGAAGCCGGCGAGCGCGTACTTGTCTTCGTCCCGGATTTTCTTCAGTCCGTTGGCGGCCAGCTCGAGCGCTTCTTCCCAGCTGGCCTCCCGGAACACGTCCGACCAGTTCCCGGGATCGACGGTGAAGTCCGCCGACTTCCTGACCCCGGGCTTGCGAATGAGCGGTTTCGTCAGGCGTTGCGGGTGCGCGGCATAGTCGAAGCCGTAGCGGCCTTTCACGCACAGGCGGTTGTGGTTCGACGGGCCGTCCTTGCCGGTGACGAACTGGATCACGTTCTGCTTCACGTGGTAAGTCAGCAGGCAGCCCACGCCGCAGAACGGGCACACCGAGTCGACCGTCTTGTCGATGGTCTTGAGGCCGGCCTCGCGCGCCGGCATCAGCGCTCCCGTCGGGCACGCCTGCACGCACTCGCCGCAGGCGACGCAGGTGGAGGCGCCCATCGGGTCGTGCATGTCGAACACGATGCTCGAATGCTCGCCGCGGTAGGCGTAGCCGATCACGTCGTTCACCTGCTCCTCGCGGCAGGCGCGCACGCAACGCGTGCACTGGATGCAGGCGTCGAGGTTGACCGCGATCGCCGGGTGCGACAGATCCGCCTTTGCTTGCTCTCTTGCTTCGAACCTCGGTTTGCCGAGATTCAGCTTCCCGGCCCAAAAATCGAGCTCGTTGTTCCGGGTGTAGTCCTTCTCCGGCATGTCGGAGAGCAGGAGCTCTAGCACCATCTTCTGCGAGAGCACCGCGCGCTCGTTGTCGGTGGTGACTTCCATGCCTTCCTTCGGGTAGCGGCAGCAGGAGGGCGCGAGCGCGCGCTCGCCCTTGATCTCGACCACGCAGGCGCGGCAATTGCCGTCGGGCCGCAGGCCCGGCTTGTAGCAGAGGTGCGGGATCTCGACGCCGTTCTTCTTCGCGCACTCGATGAGGGTCTCGTCCGGGCGGCCGATCACCGTCCTGCCGTTCAGCTTGAACTCGATCGGCATCATCGCGAGCTGCTGGGTCGTTACGCGTTCCATCGGTTATCCGACCTCTTGCGGGAAATATTTCATCACCGTCAACGCGGGATTGGGCGCCGCCTGCCCCAGGCCGCAGATTGAAGCGTCCATCATCGCCTGAGACAGCTCTTTCAGCAAAGACTGGTCCCACTTGCGCGCTTCCATGAGCGTGAGCGCCTTCGCGGTGCCAACCCGGCAGGGGGTGCACTGGCCGCAGGACTCGTCGTGGAAGAACTTCATCAGGTTGACCGCCGCCTTCGCTGCCTTGTCCTGATCGGAAAAAATGACAATCGCCGCGGAGCCGATAAAGCAGCCGTGGGGCTGCAGCGTGTCGAAGTCGAGCGGAATGTCGCCCTTCGACGCGGGCAGGATGCCGCCGGAGGCGCCGCCCGGCAGGTAGCCGTAGAACTCATGGCCGTCGAGCATCCCGCCGCAGTATTCGTCGATCAGCTCCTTCACAGTGATGCCGGCCGGTGCGAGATGCATCCCCGGTTTTTTCACGCGTCCGGACACCGAGAACGAGCGCAAGCCCTTGCGCCCGTTGCGGCCCTGCGACGCGAACCATTGCGCGCCCTTCTCGACGATCTCGCGCACCCAGTACACCGTCTCCATGTTGTGCTCGAGCGTCGGCCGGCCGAAGAGGCCAACCTGAGCGACATACGGCGGGCGCAGGCGCGGCATGCCGCGCTTGCCCTCGATCGATTCGATCATCGCGGACTCTTCGCCGCAGATGTACGCGCCGGCACCGCGCCGCAGGTGGATCGGCGGCAGCGCGCACGGCGGCTTGGCTGTCAACTTCCCTAATTCATCCTCCAAAATCTTTCTGCAGCCCGCATACTCATCGCGCAGGTAGACATAGATCTCGCCCACGCCCGCGCACCAGGCGGCCACCAGCATGCCTTCGAGGAAGCGATGCGGATCGCGCTCGAGGTACCAGCGGTCCTTGAAGGTGCCCGGCTCGCCCTCGTCGATGTTGACCGCCATCAGACGCGGCTCGGGCTCACCCCCGACGCTCTTCCACTTGCGGCCCACCGGGAACCCGGCGCCGCCGAGGCCGCGCAGCGCGGAGTCCTCCATGATCTTGGTGATGCCCTCGCGCGTGTGCTTGCCCGCGAGGCAGTCGGCAATCAGCTTGTAGCCGCCCGCTTTCTTGTACGCGGCGTAATCAATGTACTTGGTTTCCTCGCACTTCGTCTTGCCGGCACGCACGGCTTGCTGAACGACCTCCGCAGTCGCATTGCCGATGGGGTTCTGCCCCACGACCACGCAGGGCGCGACCTCGCAGCGGCCCACGCACGGCGCGTGCACCACCCTGACGTCCTTGCCCAACAATGCCGGAAGACGGGATAGAAGCTGTTCAGAACCGGCCAGCTCGCAGGCAATCGAGTCGCACACGCGCACGGTGAGCGCGGGCGGCGGGGTCTTGCCTTCCTTGACCACGTCGAAGTGGTGGTAGAAGGTCGCGACCTCGTAGACCTCGGTCTGCGAGAGCTTCATTTCCTGCGCGAGCGCCGCCATGTGCGCGGCCGACAGGTGGCCGTAGCGGTCGTTGATCTTGTGCAGATGCTCGATCAGCAGGTCGCGCCGGCGCGGCGCGTCGCCGAGGAGCGCCTGCACTTCGGCGAGCGCTGTTGCGTCGACCGATCTGCCCTTGGGTGTCGAACGGACTTTCCGCGTCATCCTGACCCCGATTATCAGGCTTGCACGCGCGCCCCGGACTTGACTGCGGTCAAGCTAGACTTGGCGGATGAGATATCGGGTCTTGGGGCGTACCGGCGTCCAGGTTTCGGAGCTTTGCATGGGCACCATGGCGTTCGGCGGCGATGCCGACGCCGCCGAGTCGGCGCGCATGTTCCGCGCGGCGCGCGATGCCGGCATCAATTTCTTCGATACCGCCGACCAGTACAACGCCGGGCGCTCGGAGGAGATCCTCGGCGAGCTGATCCGCGGCGGGCGTGACGAGCTGGTGATCGCCACCAAGTGCTTCAACCCCACCGGGACCGAGGTCAACGCGCGCGGCGCCAGCCGCCGGCACGTGCGCCGCGCGGTCGAAGCCAGCCTGAAGCGCCTCGGCACCGACCGCGTCGACGTCCTTTTCCTTCACCACTACGACGCGCTTACGCCGCTCGACGAGCACATGCGCGCGCTGGAGGACATGGTGCGCGCGGGCAAGGTGCTCTATCCCGCGGTCAGCAACTATTCCGCGTGGCAGACGCAGGCCGCGCTCGGCCATCAGGAGCTTCACGGGTGGGCACGCCTGCAGGCGATCCAGCCGATGTACAGCCTGGTGAAACGCCAGGCCGAGGTCGAGCTGCTGCCGATGGCGCAGGCAAACGGCGTCGGCGTCATTGCGTACAGCCCTTCCGGCGGCGGCCTGCTCTCCGGCCGCTACGCCGATCCCGCCGCCCAGGGCCGCCACACCACGAACAAGATGTACAAGGTGCGCTACGCCGAGAGCTGGATGCATGACACCGCGACGAAATTGGTTGCCTTCTGCAAGCAGCGCGGCTGGCACCCGATCAGCGCGGCGGTGGCTTGGGTCGGCGCGCATCCCGCGGTGACCGCGCCGATCATCGGCGCGCGCAACCTCGAGCAGCTGCGCGCCTCGCTCGACGCAGTGAAGATCGCGCTCACGCCCGAGCTGCGCGCGGAGATCACCGCGCTGTCGCGCAACCCGCCGCCGGCTACCGACCGCTCGGACGAAGCCAGTAAGTAAAAAGCGGTCCGCCGGGACCGTAGACCGGATCGCACGAGGGCAGCGGCACCTGTGCGACCTGTTGGGCGCATTTGCGGAAGCCGGCCACTGGCGGCATGCAGGTATCCGGCGCACTGCCCTCCGGATACGCGCCCACGATGCCGAGCGCGCCGCGCGAAGAAAGCCTCTTGTGGCCGGTGCCCGCCGGCAGCACGATCACGTCGCCGGGCTTTGCGGTCAGCGTCACGCCGGCATCGCCGCCGAATTGCACCGTGACCTCGCCCGCGTAGACGCCGAGCGCCTCGTGGCTGTTGCTGTGGTAGTGATGAAACGGGAACACGCCGTCGCGCCACGCCGCTGGCCAGCGATTGCGATTGAATAGCTGTTCGAATGCTTCAGGCCGGATGTCCTTGAGTACCCCCGGATAGACGAGCAGCGGCCAGGTCGGATGGTTCGGAATCGAGCCGTCGGCGGCGAGAAGGTGCGTGATGACGTTCATAGTGCCGGGAAGGACCAGAGCTTCATCTTAGTCGAGCTTGATTCCCGCGGCCTGGATGATGCGCGCGTACTTGTCGAGCTCGGCCTTCACGAACGCGGCGAACTCTTCAGGTGTATTGCCCACTGGGTCGGTGGAGAGCTGCTTGAAGCGCGCGAGGATGTCCGGGTCCTTCAGGATCGCGACCAGCTCGGTGTTCAGCCTGCGCACGATCTCCGGCGGCGTGCCCGCCGGCGCGTGTATCGAGTACCAGGCGTTGGTCTCGTATTGCGGAAGGCCGGCTTCGGCGAAGGTCGGGAGTTCCGGGTACTCGGCCGAGCGCTTGGACGCCGAGAGCGCGAGCGCGCGCAGCTTGCCGGCGCGCACGTGCGGCATCGCCGACGCGGCGGTATCCAGCATCACGTGCACTCGGCCGGCGATCAAGTCGACGAGCGCCGGGCCTCCGCCCTTGTAGGCAACGTGCAGCAAATCGACCCCCGCCACCGCCTTGAAGACCTCGGCGTTGATATGCGGCGGCGTGCCGTTGCCGCCGGAGGCGTAGGCCAGGGTGCCGGGCTTCGCTTTTGCCAGCGAAATCAGTTCCTGGAGATTCTTCGCGGCGACGTCCTGGTTGACCACCAGAACCGTCGGCGCGATGCCGAGCAGCGTGATCGGCGCGAAGTCCTTTACCGGGTCGTAGGGTACCCGCGAGTACAGGTTCGGCGAGAGCGCGTGCGTCGCGATCGAACTGAGCAGAATCGTGTAGCCATCGGGCGCCGATCTGGCAGCGGCCTCGGTGCCGATCATCGTGCCGGCGCCGGGGCGGTTCTCGACCACGAAGCTCTGCCCCATGCGCTCGCCGAGCTTCGCCGCGAACAGACGCCCGAGAGTGTCGTTCCCGCCGCCGGGCGGATATGGAACGATGACGCGTACCGCCTTCGCCGGATAGGGCTGCGCCCCCGCCTGGATGGCGAATGCGCACACCAGCAAAATCAGAATCCTCCTCACGACCCGTCCTCCTCAACGGCGGCGCCGCGGGCATTCTATACATGGGTTAAGCTCACCCGCCATGTGCCGCGCGCTGCTCTACCTCGGCGAGCCCCTGCTGCTCGACAACTTCCGTCATCGCGAAGCTTATTTCATCCGCCCGGTCCGAGGAACATCAGGTTGAAGCGCGCTTTCTCGTGCGAGGGATCGAGGAGCAGCGCCGTCCGGTACTCGCGCCGCGCGTCCGCGGTGCGCCCCGCGAGCTGGTAGGCGTAGCCGAGGTTGCTGTGGGCGCGCGCGTTCCAGGGGGCAAGGCGCACGCTCGATTCCCACAGCACGATCTCGCTGCGGTAGTCGAGCTGACGCTGGACGCAGGCCACTCCGAATACCACTGGGATGACCGCGACTAGCGCAATGGAAAAGCGCCCGAGCTGAACACAAAGGCCGAGGAACAGGCCCCAGCACGCGAGATAGAGCTGGCGGTCGTTCGCCACGTCGAGCCGTGGCACGATCGAGTTGGTGGGCGCGAGCTGCAGGAAGAACCAGAGGACGCCGAACGCGATCCAAGGACGCGACCGCAAGTTGAGAACGCCGAGTGTAATCAACGACGAGAGCATCAACGCCTGAAATGCGAGCGCCGCAGTCCATTCGGTCAACGTCGGCAGCGCGGGGTCGATGTTGTAGCCGTGGAGCGAAATCAGCTTCCAGACGAGGTAGGACACGCCGCCCACCTGGGTGAGCAGGTTGTCGCCGAGGCCGCGCACGCCGTAACCGTAGGCGACAAGTTCGAAGTAGCGCTGGTTGAAGAGCAGGAACCCGCCGCCGGCGAGAAGCAGCGTCCAGTGCGGCCACTGGCGGCGCACGATCTCGCGCCAGTCGGCACGATCTGCGCGGCAGAACTCGCAAAGCAGCAGCGCCGCGGGCAGCGTAGCCGCAGTCTCGCGGGTTGCGACTGCCAGCAGAAACAACAGGCTCGAGAAAACCCAATGCGCGCCCCGAAGATACATGAGCAGTGCGCCGAGGTAGAACAGCGCCATGAGCGAGGAGGAGCGCCCGCTGATGTAGGTCACCGCCTCGGTCGCGGCCGGATGCAGCGCGAACGCAAGCGCCGCGGCGAGCGCTGCTGCCTGGTTCCTGAACAGATCCCGGCCGATCAGGAATAGCAGCACCGCATTGAGCATGTGCACGGCGTTGTTGAAGAGGTGAAAACCGACCTCGCCCGGGCCGAGCGTCCAGTTGAGCACGTAGCTCGCCTTGAGGAGCGGGCGCACGCCCGCGCCGGCGCGGTCGAGCAGCGTCTCCCACGAGTGCACCGTGGGGTCGTTCACGATCACGTTGTAGTCGTCGAACTGGTAGACGCCCCAGAACGAAGGCAGCCAGGCGAGCCCGACCACCGCGGCGATGGCGGCGGCCGGCCGGCTCATCGTGCCGCGGCGAACGCGCGGTCGAGGAGTCCCACCGCGTTCCACCAGCGGTTCGGAGCGTTGAGCAGTACCGCGAGCACCCGCACGCCGTCGCGCTCGGCGAGCGCCACCACGCAGTTGCCGGCACCGTCGGTGTAGCCGGTCTTCAGGCCGAGCGCGCCGGGATAGCGGCCGATCAGCGCGTTGGTGTTGCGCAGCGCGAAGCTGCGGGTGCCGTCGAGCGTGCTGATGGTGACGCGTTCGAGGCGTGCGAGGCGCAGGTACTCGCTGTGGCGCATCACCTGCTCGGCGAGCACCGCCAGATCCGCGGCGCTCGAGTACTGGCCTTCGCGGTCGTGCCCGCAGGGGTCGGCGAAGCGCGTGTTGGCGAGGTCGAGGGCCGTTGCCCGGTCGTTCATGATGCGGACAAAATTTTTCCCACCGAGGTGATCGGCGAGAGCGCGGCAGGCGTCGTTGGCCGAGCGGATTACGGTCGCCGCGAGCAGGTCGCGCGCGCTCAGGCGCTCGCCGGGCTTCAGGCCGATGCGCGTACCGGTGGCCTGCAGCACACCGCGCCCGATGGCCACCGGCTCGTCCAGCGCGCCGCGCTCGAGCGCAAGCAGCGCGGTCATCAGCTTGGCCAGGCTCGCCGGCGGCAGGCGCGCGTCTGGTTGCCCCGCCCAGAGCAGCGCGCCGTCGCGCTTGACTACATACGCGGCGGCGATCCAGGGATAGGGATCCGCCGCCGACGCCGCGCCCGCGGCGAGCAACGCCGCAAGGACGAGGGCTAGGCGCGCCATCTAGCGGCGGCGCATCACCGTCCGAACAGGCCCTTCAGCTTGTCGAAGCCCTTGCTGACGCCCTGCTTCACCTGGTCCGTCGTGCTTTGCGGCTGCGGCGCGCTGCCCTGGGACTGCGGCGCGCGCGGCCGCTCGAAATCGGCGTTCGCAAGATAGCTCTGGCAGAACTGCGAGTACTTGCCGCCCATCTTGGAGGTGTAATCGCGCCCGGCGCAATGCTCTTGCGCGATCGGCTTGGCTTCGACCGGGCAGAACATTCCGAGGAACGCGAGCGAGCCGCTCTGCGCGGCGCGCGGGCACTGCTCGGCTTTGATCGCGGCGGTGCTGACGCCGCACGTCTGCGCGATGGTCTCGTCGCCGCGCGTCCGGAGAAAGCCCTCCTGCGTCTGGTAGCGCCTGCAAAACTCGGCCACGCGCGCGTTGCAGCTTTTCACGACCTCGGGGCTGGTCTTGTTCATGGCGTCGAGGATCGACTTGCACTGCGCGTCGCCTTTCTTGGCGTAGCACTGGCCGTAGATGCCGAGTCCGTGGAAGTTCATGCTCTCGACCGCGTCGGCGCATTGCTTGATCTGCGTATCGGTCGCCTGCTTTTGCGCAGCGGCGCCGGCCGCGGTCGCCTCGGCGGCCTGCTTCTGGATCGCGGCGATCTGCTGCTCGCGCTCGCGATTCGCCTGCTGCACGTCGCAAGCGCCGACCTTGCGCCCGGTGGTGTTCATGACGAAGTCGCCATCCTTGCTCGTCATGCGCATGCTCCCCTTGAACTCGGTGCGCGCAGCGTTGTACTGCTGGTCGATCGTCATCGTGCCCTGCTTGCACGTCATGGTGAGCTGCAAGCGCGTGGCGGTCTGCTTCTTGTCGGTGACCTTGCAGTCGTCCTGACCCTTCTTCTCGGCCGCGGCGCGGCGCTCCGGGTCGTCGCCCTGGCAAATGCGCTGCGTCTGTCCGCCCATGCCGGCGGGCATGCCCGGAATGTTCATTTGCGTGCTGATCTCCCAGAGCTCGCCCGCGCCCTGCGAAACGGCGGCGAACGGCAACAGCACGGCCAAGCACGCGACAAACCACTTGCTCATGGGGCTCTCCCTTGCGAACCGCGAGTGTACACTCGGCCGGTTCCGTGAATCAGCCGATTCCCGACCCCACGCCCGAGACGATCGACCCGAACCGCGTGCTCTCGGTGGTCACCGCGGTTGCGCGCGAGGCGCGGCCGCACGTCGAGCCGCACGTAGGACTCGACAGCTCGCTCGAGCGCGAGCTCGGCCTCGACAGCCTGGCGCGGGTCGAGCTCGTGCTGCGCCTCGAGCGCGAGTTCGAGGTGAGCTTTCCCGAGCAGGCGCTCGCGTCGAGCGAGACGCCGCGCGACCTGTTGCGCTTCCTGCTCGCGAGCCGCGGCCAGGCGCCGCAAGCCGCGGATCGCACGGTGGCGAGCCTGGCGCAAGCCGAAGGCGTTCGGCCGCCCGAGCACGCGCAGACCCTCACCGAGGCGCTCGAGTACTACGTCGAGCGGCAACCCGACCGGCTGACGATCTTCCTTTACGAGGACCAGGGCGAGCGGCAGATCACCTATCGGGGTTTGTGGGAGGGCGCGATGGCCTACGCCGCGGGGCTCGCCGCCGCGGGGCTTTCGCCCGGGCAGACGGTCGCGATCATGCTGCCCACGTCCAAGGAGTACCTCTTCTGCTTCTACGGCACGCTGCTCGCCGGCGGCATCCCGGTGCCGCTCTATCCGCCGGCGCGGCTCACCACGATCGAAGATCACCTCACGCGCCACGTCGGGATCCTGAAGAGCTGCGGCGCGGCGCTGATGGTGACGATCCCCGAGGCGAAGCCGATCGC
>Ga0075421_100008856_pt1 | contig 12394 bp, 12 predicted proteins | sample SoiMetdeltSBSDD5_FD_75292 | JGI IMG/M metagenome (GOLD analysis project Ga0075421, IMG submission 75292) | Bulk soil microbial communities from a Populus tree surrounding site in Tennessee, USA - Soil MetaG P. deltoides SBSDD5 | ecosystem: Environmental > Terrestrial > Soil > Tree plantation... | reverse complement strand
CGTGCTGCGCGTACAAGTTGGCCCGCCCCGAGAGCCTCACGTATGGCGGTGCTGGAGACGCGCTCGCCCTCGAGCGTGACGCTGGACATTGCTTCCACCGCAAACCCGAGGCGCGGCGCATGCTGCTTCAGCAACGCGAAATCTCCTGCGCGCCGGGCTCCGAAACGAAAATCGTCGCCAATGAGCACATGGCGCACGCCCAGGCCGCGCGCGAGCATTCGCTCCATGAAATCCTCCGCCGAGGTCTGCGCGAACCGGTAATCGAAGCGGCACACGTACGTCATGTCCAGGCCCTGCGCCGCGAGCAGCTCGAGCTTTTCACGCAGCGACGTAAGGCGCGCCGGCGCCTGGTCCGGCGCGAAGAACTCCCGCGGGTGCGGCTCGAAAGTCATGGCACACGCAGGCAGTCCTCGTGCGCGCGCGACTTCGCTCAGGCGCGCGAGCATCGCCCGATGACCGAGGTGCACGCCGTCGAAATTGCCGACCGTGAGCGCGATGGGAGTGTCCGCAGTCGCGGGCACGCTGCGCAGGATACGCATAGCACTAACGCTGGGGAGCGCCAGTAAAAGCTTGAATTCTAGCGGCTTTTAGGTAAGCGGGCTAGGCGCGCCGGGCTGCAGGGACATCGTCGGCGTGCTGGATGACACCTTCGCGGTAGACCTCACCCAGCATGATGAGAGCGGGACCGGTCATTCCGAGGGCTGCCACGCACGGAAGGTCATGCAGCGAGAGCTTGAGGCGCCGGCTGTCGGGAAGTGTCGCGTTCTCGACGACGACGACGGGCGTCGCCGCCGGCATGCCCTGCGCGAGCAATGCGTTCGCAATCATCCCGGCCTGGCCGGCTCCCATATAGATCACGACCGTGTCGGCCGATGCCGCCGTCCGCGCCCACTCGTTAGGTTTCTCGCCTTCGCCGACGCGCGGCGTGAGGAACACGACACTTCGAGCGCGGCCGCGCTGAGTGAGCGAGATGCCAAGCTCGGCGCTGGCAGCGAGCGCGGCGGTCACGCCGGGAACGACTTCGTACTCGATGTCCGCCGCCTGCAAAGCGGCGATCTCTTCCTGAGCACGGCCGAAGAGCATCGGATCGCCGCCTTTGAGCCGCACGACGGTGCGCACCTTGCGGGCTGCGTCGATCAGGCGCTTGTTGATGAAACGCTGCGCTGTGGAGTGCCTCCCACAGCGCTTTCCCACAGCCACACGCTCCGCTTTCGACGCGAGCGCGACGGTATCCGGATGAACGAGGGCATCGTGGAAGACGATATCCGCTTGCCTGAGGACGTCCGCCGCCCGGATCGTGAGCAGATCGGGCGCGCCGGGTCCGGCGCCGACGAAGTAGACCTTGCCTGCGCTCACGTGGTCCTCACGCTTCGAGCTTCGCGCCGGCGAAAGAGCGGCAGAGGACGGTCGACGGACGCCTGATAGGCTTCGCTGAAATCGCCGAACGCGCGAAGCGCAGCGTCGACGTCCTCACCTTCGCGCAAATCGAAAGCGTCGAAGCCGCAGCGCGCGAGGTAGAAAAGCTGATCGCGCAAAACGTCGCCGGTGGCGCGAAGCTCGCCGCGCCAGCCGTAACGCTCGCGCAGGAGCCGCGCCGTGCTGTAGCCGCGGCCATCGTTAAAGCTCGCGAAGTGAACCGCCACGACCTGCAGATGCCCGAGGTCGGCGGCGATGTCCGCAGGATCGTCGGGAGCCGACAGCCACACGCCGACCCCATCGGCGCGCGACAGCAATTGCTCTCGCGACGCTTTCCAGGCCGCGAGCGGCACGATCACCTTGCCCGTGGCTGGAATGGAAGGCTGCGCGCCTTCCGCCCCGTCAAGCAACTTCCACGGGTCGTGCGCGAGCTTTCGATCCCTGATGAGTGCCATACACATGTTCCTTGAAAGGTTCGATGCCGATGCGCCGCACGACTTCGATGAAACGCTCGAGTTCGCTGTCGCGATGGGCGAGATACACGTCGATCAGCTTCTCGACGACGTCCGGCACTTCCTCCTGCGACACCGAGGGGCCGATCACTTTGCCGAGCGACGCGTCATTTCCCTGCGCCCCGCCGATCGAGATCTGATAGAACTCGGCGCCCTGCTTGTCGACGCCCAGGATGCCGATGTGGCCGATGTGGTGATGGCCGCATGAATTCATGCATCCCGAAATATTCAGGTCGAGCTCGCCGATGTCGTACACATAGTCGAGGTCGTCGAAGCGGCGCTGTATGGCTTCGGCCACCGGAATCGATTTCGCATTGGCGAGCGAGCAGAAGTCGCCGCCGGGGCAGGAAATGATGTTCGTGATCGTGCCGACGTTCGGTGTGGCAAGTCCGAGCGCCTGCGCCTCCTGCCATATGGCATAGAGATCCGACTGACGCACGTCCGCCAGCAGCAGATTCTGCTCGTGCGTGACGCGAAGCTCGCCAAAGCTGTAGCGATCGGCGAGGTCCGCCACAGCGTCCATCTGGTCGGCCGTGGCATCGCCGGGCGGAACACCCGTGCGCTTCAGCGAAAGTGTGACGGCGGCGTAGCCGCCCACCTTGTGCGCGTGCACGTTGCGCCTCGCCCAGGCCGCAAACCGACGGTCCCGACCGAGCGCGAGCACATAGCTGCTTGCAAGCTCGTCGAGCTTCTCGTATGCGGGCCGCGTGAAGCGGCCTGCAATGCGCTCGACTTCCGCCTGAGTGAGCGTTGAAGCGCCGTCCCGGATCTGAGCCCACTCGGCTTCGACTTCGTCGCGGAAACCCTCTGGCGTGCGATCCTTCACCAGGATCTTGATGCGCGCTTTCCAGATGTTGTCGCGGCGTCCGTAACGGTTGTAGACGCGCAGGATCGCTTCGAGATACGTGAGCAGATGCGGCCACGGGAGGAATTCGCGGATGACCGAACCGAGCATGGGCGTGCGGCCCATCCCCCCGCCGACCAGGACACGAAAGCCGATCTCCCCGGCGGCGTCGCGGACGGCCTGCAGCCCGATGTCGTGCAGCTGGACCGCAGTGCGGTCGTGCACGCTGCCGGAAATCGCGATCTTGAACTTGCGCGGCAGGTAGCTGAACTCGGGGTGAAAAGTCGACCACTGCCGAACGATCTCGCACCAGACCAGAGGATCGACGATCTCGTCGGGGGCGATCCCGGCGAAGTGATCCGACGTGATGTTCCGGACGCAGTTACCGCTCGTCTGGATCGCATGCATCTGAACCTTCGCGAGCTTCGCCAGAATTTCGGGGACGTCCTCGAGGCGGGGCCAGTTGAGTTGAAGGTTCTGACGTGTGCTGAAATGGCCGGAACCGCGGTCGTACGTGCGCGTTATGTGAGCGAGCACTCGCAACTGCCGCGAGGCAAGTATCCCGTACGGGACCGCAATGCGGAGCATCGGCGCATATCTTTGTATGTAAAGGCCATTCCTCAGCCGTAGCGGCCGAAACTGATCTTCGGTCAGCTTGCCCGCGAGAAAGCGCCGCGTTTGGTCGCGGAATTGTGCGACGCGCTCGTCCACCAGCCGCTGATCGATTTCGTCATAGATGTACACGCTGCCCTCCAGTCCGGCCAATGGTACAGCGCGGTTTATGCCCTGTAAGACTATTGTGTTAGACTGACAGAAGTTTCAGTTCTTAGGCACTGACGGAGCTATCGACCCGATGAAGCTGCAGCAGCTCCGCTATCTGCGAGAAGTCGTCCGCCGCGGACTCAACGTGTCGGACGCCGCCGAGGCGCTGTATACGTCGCAGCCCGGCATCAGCAAGCAGATTCGCCTCCTCGAGGACGAGCTCGGCGTGCAGATCCTGGTGCGGCACGGCAAACGTGTCGTCGACCTCACCGAGCCCGGCCGCATCATCGTCGAGATCGCCGACCGGATGCTTCAGGACGCCGAAAGCCTGAAGGCGGTGGGCAGGGAATTCGGAAAAGAAGACACCGGCGTCCTGTCGATCGCCACCACCCCGACTCTCGCCCGCTACGCGCTGCCCGCGACCGTTCAGCGCTTCGTGCAGCGGCACACTCGCGTGCGCCTGAATGTGCGGGAAGGCAGCCCCGAGCAGATCGTCGAGATGGTGGCGGGCGGCTCAGTCGAGCTGGGCGTCGTGACCGAGCTGGACGCGGAACAGGACAACCTCGTCATGCTTCCGTGCTACCAGTGGAACCGCTGTGTCATCACGCCGCCCGGCCACCCCCTGCTCTCCGAAAAGCAGCTCACGCTGGAAGCCGTCGCACGTCACCCGATCGTTACCTACGATTTTGCATCCAGTCCGCAATCGTCGATCGGCAAGGCTTTCGAAGCGCGGGGCCTCAAGCCGAATGTCGCATTGACCGCGGTTGACGCGGACGTGATCAAGAATTACGTCGAGCTGGGGGTCGGCATCGGCATCATCGCCAAATTGGCTTTCGATCCGGCGCGTGATGCTGGACTTCGCCTGATCGACGCGAGTCACTTGTTCGAGCCGAGCGCGACGCGCATCGCGCTGAGGCGCAACGCATATCTGCGGCGATACGTTTACGACTTCATCGAGCTCTTCGCGCCGCACTTCTCCCGGTCGGTCGTCGAGAAGACGATGCGCACGCCCGGCACGGATTACGAGTTGTAGCGGTACTTAGCCGCCGTTCAAGAGCCGGGAGACGACGCCGGCGACGGAGTCGGCGCTCCAGTCCGTGTCACCCATGAGCCGGTAACGGATGCGTCCGTCGGGCCCCACGATGAAAGTCGTCGGCATGACGCGCACGCCCCAACCCCGAGTCGCGGTCTTGTTCCGATCCATCAGCACCGGCAGATCCAGCCTGGTCTGCTCGAGAAAGTGGCGCACCCGCGCGTCGGGCTCGTCCACATTGATCGCAAGCACCGCGAACGGCTTGCCCGCAAACCTGTCTCGCAGACGCTGTATCGAAGGCATCTCCTGCCGACAGGGCTCGCACCATGTCGCCCAGAAATTGATCAGCACGACTTTGCCTTTATACAGATTGAGGTCGTGCGCGGCGCCGTCGACATCTTTCAGTGCGAGCGGCGGCGTAGCACCGCCGCTCCACGGTGTAAGCGCGGGCGCTGCGTGCGCCTCGGCGACTGCGGCGCATGCGCAGAAGAGCGCGACTGCAAGCGTTAGGCCTGCCAGCGCGCGGATCATTCCGCAGCCCTGTGACTGAAGTCTTTCAATCTGAAACCAAGCACCCATAGTGCGGCGAAATAGGACGCTGCGCCGGCAATGACGATGCCCGTCAGCCATGCTGCCCGCTCGTGCGCTCTCGCCGCGAGCCATTCCGAGGCGCTGCCCGTCGTCAGCCACAGCACAACGCCCATTACGTATACCGCAAGCGCGAGCTTCAGCGCAAACACTGCCCATCCGGGTTGCGGCCGATAGACTCCGGCGCGCCGCAGCAGCACGAAAAGCAGCCCGGCATTGACGAACGCGCCGATGCTGATCGCCAGTGCAAGTCCGGCGTGCCGCAAATGCCAGACGAGCGCGAGATTCATGAGCTGCGTGGCAACGAGACTAACGATCGCGACTTTCACCGGCGTCTTGATGTTTTGCTGCGCATAGAAACCCGGGGCGAGCACTTTCACGAGAATCAGACCGACGAGTCCCACGCTGTAGGCGATCACCGCATCGCGCGTGGCAAACGTGTCGGCAGCGGAAAAGGCGCCATACTGAAAAAGCGTCGCGACGAGCGGCACTGCGAGCAGTGCCAACGCTGCGGCGGCCGGCACGGCAAGCAGGAGCGTGATTCTGAGACCCCAATCCAGCAGCCGCGAGTAATCCTCGGGCGATTGCGTCGCGTGGTATTTCGAAAGACTCGGCAGCAGAATCGTGCCGAGCGCGGCACCCAGCATGCCGGACGGAAACTCCATGAGCCTGTCGGCGTAATAAAGCCAGGAGACGCTTCCCGTCGCGAGAAACGACGCAAAGATGTTGTTGATGACGAGACTCACCTGTCCGATCGATACACCGAATACCGCCGGGCCCATTTGCCGCAGCACGCGCCACACGCCCGCGTCGCGGAGTGCAAACCGGAAGCGCGGAAGCAGCTTCAACCGCACGAGAAACGGGACCTGAAAAGCAAGCTGCAGAGCACCGCCGACAAACACGGCCCACGCAAGCGCCAGCACGGGAGGATCGAAATACGGCGCGCCCCACAGCGCGAACACGATGAAGCACACGTTCAGCAGCACGGGCGTGAACGCCGGCACGGAAAACCGGCTGTAGGTGTTCAATATGCCGCCCGCGAACGCGGTGAGCGAGATGAACAGGATGTAGGGAAACGTGATGCGTAGAAGCTCGACGGTGAGGTCATGCTTTTCGGGCGTGGCGCTGAAGCCGGGCGCCGTGATGTAGATCAGGGCGGGCGCAGCGATGACGCCTATCGCGGTGACCACGAGAAGAGCCGCGGCGAGAAGCGCCGCGACGTGATCGACAAGAAGCCGCGTTTCTTCGTGTCCCCGGCGGTTCTTGTACTCGGCAAGGATGGGCACAAATGCCTGTGAGAACGCGCCCTCCGCGAAAAGCCGCCGCAGCAGGTTCGGGATCTTGAAGGCAACGAAAAACGCGTCGGTCATCAGGCCGGCGCCGAACGCGCGCGCGATCACGGCATCGCGCACGAAGCCCAACACCCGTGAGATGAACGTCATGCCGCTCACCGTCGCCAGGATTCTGAGTAGATTCATCTGTTCAGCGGCGCGGGAGCGCGTTCCGCCTTGTCAAAGCCGCGGAATGTCCGTATGATACCGCCCTTTTTCCCAAGCAAAATCCGGAGTTTACATGGCGAACACCGCATCAGCCAGAAAGCGCGCACGGCAAAGCGAGACGCAGCGCCAGCACAACGCAAGTCTGCGCTCCGAGCTGCGCACTGCAGTGAAGAACGCCAGGAAAGCGATCGAAGCCGGCGACAAGAACGCCGCCCGGACCGTTCTGCAGGCGGCGACGAGCACGATCGACAGGATCGCGGACAAGCACATCATCCACAAGAATAAAGCGGCACGTCACAAGAGCCGTCTTGCTGCAGCGGTGAAAGCGATGGCGTAGCAGCACGCGTGCGTGCGGTGCGAGCTCCGGCTCGCGGACCGCGCGGCGCGAAGGCCGCGGCGCTGCGGTTGCGTGAGCGGCGGCTATAGGCAAGAATAGCTGACGAACGGCGGCTGCAAATGCCGCCGTCCTTTTTTGAGGCTCGGCTCATGTCGCACGTGATGAATACCTACGCTCGCCTTCCCGTGGCATTCGAGCGCGGCGAAGGTGCGTGGCTGTGGGATTTCGAAGGTAAGCGCTATCTCGACGCGCTGGCGGGTGTCGCCGTCTGCGGGCTCGGCCACGCGCATCCACGACTCACTGCCGCGCTGCGCGAGCAAGTGGGCACCCTCGTCCATACGTCGAACATCTACGAGATCGCACTGCAGGAAAAGCTCGGCACGCGCCTCGCCGCGATCTCCGGTATGGACAGTGTCTTCTTCTGTAACTCCGGCTGCGAGGCGAACGAAGCGGCGATCAAGCTTGCACGGCTGTTCGGCCACAAGAAAGGGATCGAGTCGCCGACGATCGTCGTCATGGAACAAGCGTTTCACGGCAGAACCATCGCGACGCTTACCGCGACCGGCAGCCGGAAAGCGCAGGCGGGATTCGAGCCGCTCCTCGCCGGGTTCGTGCGCGTGCCGTTCGACGATCTCGAAGCCGTGCGGCGCGTCGCGGCGAGCAATCGCAGCGTCGTAGCGGTGCTCGTCGAATTGATCCAGGGCGAAGGCGGCGTGAACGTCTGCCATCCGGACTATCTCGCGGGTCTGCGCGCGATCTGCGACGAACATCATTGGCTTCTCATGCTCGACGAGGTGCAGAGCGGCACCGGCCGCACGGGCACCTGGTTCGCATACCAGCATTCGGGGGTGAAACCCGACATCGTCACGCTTGCCAAAGGGCTCGCGAATGGTGTGCCGATCGGCGCGTGTATCGCTGCGGGCGAAGCGGCGACGCTGTTCAAACCGGGCAGCCACGGGTCGACGTTCGGCGGAAATCCTCTCGCATGCAGAGCGGCGCTCGAGACGCTCGCGATCATCGAGGAAGAGGGCCTGATGGCGAACGCGGTGGAGATCGGCGATTTTCTGCGCCGCGAGCTGCGCGAGCGCCTCTCGGGCAACAGCGGAGTCGTCGAAGTACGCGGTGCCGGGCTCATGGTCGGTGTCGAGCTCCGCGTGCCTTGCGGAGAGCTCGTCGCGCGTGCGCTGGAAGCCGGCCTCCTCATCAACGTTACGGCGGATACCGTCGTGCGGCTGCTCCCGCCGCTTATCCTGACGCGCGAGCAGGCACAGATCGCCGTCGACAAGCTCGTGCCGCTCATCCTCGAGTTCCTCGAGGGCAAAGCGGCCGCCGGCGCGCCGCAACCCGCGGCGCAGCCTGCCTGACCGGTTCCCGGACGTGCATGGACCCGCGCCACTTTCTCCAGTTGAGGGATTTCAGCCGCGGGGAGCTCACGTACATCTTCGAGCGCACACGCTGGATTAAGGATCGGTTCAAGCGCTACGAACCGTACCGTCCGCTGCACGACCGGACGCTCGCCATGGTGTTCGAGAAGCACTCGACGCGCACTCGCGTGTCGTTCGAGGCCGGGATGCATCAGCTCGGCGGGTCCGTCATCACGCTCATGACGCACGACACGCAGCTCGGACGCGGCGAGCCGATCGAAGACGTCGCACGCGTGATCACACGCATGGTCGACATCGTGATGATCCGCACCTTCGAGCAGCAGATCATCGAGCACTTCGCGAAGCACTCCCGCGTGCCCGTCGTGAACGGGCTTACCAACGAATACCACCCCTGTCAGATCCTCGGCGATATCTACACCTTCATCGAACATCGCGGCGATATCAGGGGCAAGACGGTGGCGTGGATCGGCGACTCGAACAACGTCTGCAACACGTGGCTGCAGGCCGCGGAGATTTTCGACTTCAACGTGCACGTCTCCACGCCTCCGGGCTACCAGGTGGAGCCGGAGCGCGCAGGGCTCTACGGCACGGAACATTACGAGGAATTCGAGGATCCGATGGAAGCCGCGCGCGGTGCGGACCTCATCACGACCGACGTGTGGACCAGCATGGGCTTCGAAGCCGAAGATGCGGAGCGCAAGCGCGACTTCGAGCACTGGCAGGTCGACGCGGATATGATGCGTCTCGCCAAGCCCGATGCGGTGTTCATGCACTGTCTCCCTGCTCATCGCGGCGAGGAAGTCGCGGCCGAAGTGATCGACGGCCCGCAGAGCGTCGTGTGGGACGAAGCGGAAAACAGGCTGCACACACAGAAGGCGTTAATGGAATACCTGCTCCTTGGAAAGGTGCAAGTGTGACACCCGTTGCGCAGCCTGTTTCGGCGAAGGCTAACATTCGCTTGCGAATGTTAAGCGGCGCAGCCGCGGCCGGAGCCAAAATCGTCTGCGTACCCGCGGCCGGAGCCAAAACACGCTGCACACTCCTCGACGTCACAACAGTATGAACCGCCTCCGACGCCGCTGACCTTCCCCGGCGCAGCAATTCCCCCGGCGCGCTTCATAGCCGCCGCACATCATCTTCTCGAGCGAGATTCAATCATGGAAAAAATCAGGAAAGTCGTGCTCGCGTACTCCGGCGGCCTCGACACCTCCGTCATCCTCAAGTGGCTGCAGGACGTCTACCAGTGCGAAGTCGTCACGTTCACCGCCGACATCGGCCAGGGTGAAGAGCTCGAGCCGGCCCGCAGCAAAGCGAGTCAGTTCGGCGTGAAGCAGATTTTCATCGAGGACCTGCGCGAGGAGTTCGTGCGTGATTTCGTGTTCCCGATGTTCCGCGCAAACGCGATTTATGAAGGCGAGTACCTCCTCGGCACCTCCATCGCGCGGCCTCTCATCGCCAAGCGTCTCGTAGAGATTGCGAGAGAAACCGGAGCCGATGCGATCTCCCACGGCGCGACGGGCAAGGGTAACGATCAGGTGCGGTTCGAGCTCGGCGCCTACGCGCTCATGCCCGACGTGCATGTCATCGCGCCGTGGCGCGAGTGGGACCTGCTCTCGCGCGAGAAGCTCATGGACTACGCCGAGCATCACGGCATTCCCGTCGATTACAAGAAGAAACAGGGACAGGCCCCGTATTCGATGGATGCGAATCTTCTCCATATCTCGTATGAAGGCGGCATTCTGGAAGATCCGAATTACGAGCCCGAAGAGTCGATGTGGCGCATCACGGTGTCTCCGGAAAAAGCGCCGGCCGAGCCGGAATACGTCGAGTTGACCTACGAGCACGGCGACATCACGGCGGTCAACGGTGTCGCGATGAGTCCCGCCCAGGTGCTCACCGAGCTCAATCGGCTGGGCGGCAGGCATGGCATCGGGCGCCTCGACCTCGTCGAGAACCGTTACGTAGGCATGAAGTCCCGCGGCTGCTACGAAACGCCCGGCGGCACGATCATGTTGAAAGCACATCGCGCGATAGAGTCCGTGACGCTCGACCGTGAGGTGCTGGCGCTCAAGGACGACCTCATGCCGCGTTACGCGCGAATGATTTATAACGGCTACTGGTTCAGTCCAGAGCGGCAGCTGCTGCAGACGCTTATCGACGAATCACAGAAACCCGTGAACGGCGGCGTGCGGCTGAAGCTCTACAAGGGCACCGTCATGACGGTGGGCCGCTCCTCTCCCCGGAACTCGCTTTTCGACCCTGCCATCTCGACATTCGAGGACGACAAAGGCGCCTACAATCAGGCCGATGCGGCGGGCTTCATTCGCCTCAACGCCTTGCGTATGCGTATTGCGGCGAAGCTCGAGAAGAACAGGCGCTAACGCCGACCCGGTATCGCGCCGGGGGGCAAGCTTATTGCTATATGCCGCTGGCAATGCCGGTCAGAGCCGTGCGGCGGGTCTGCCGAACGGCTGTTCGGGTAAGTTTTACGTGATTGGCTGCGGCACGACAATGGAATATCTTTCTCCCCCCTAACGCCTTAAGATCCAGCGCTTTTCCGACATGACTACCATCGCGGTCGTAAGAAAAAACGGATATGCGGCGATCGCCGCCGACACGATGACGAAGTGGGGTTCCGGCAAGGAGACTGCGGACTATATCGTCAATCACGACAAGATCTTCCGGATCGGTGACAGCTATCTCGGCGTCACCGGCAACGCGACATTCCAGGCGATCCTCCGCGACTATTTTTCACGGCCGCGCGTATACGCGAGATTCGACAGTCCCGTCGAGATTTTCAAGACGTGGCAAAAGCTGCACACGGTGCTGAAGCAGGACTACTATCTTGTTGCCGGTCACGGTGAAGATGACGCCATCGAGTCGTCGCGCATGGATGTGCTGATCGTGAATGCTCGCGGAATCTTCGGCGTGGCTGCCCACCGCACGGTGCAGGAGTTTTCGAAGTTCTACGCGTTTGGGAGCGGTGGCGACGTGGCGCTCGGCGTGATGTATGCGATGTACACCCATCACTCGCATTCTGCTGAGGACGTCGCTCGCCGCGCCATCGAAGGCGCAGCCGAATTCGACGACAGCACCGGCGCTCCCGTCATCTCGTATGCTGTAAAATTGCGCCGCGGCTGAGCTACGCCGCGCGCTGCAATCACAAGAGGACGGCGCGATGCCTTCATTCGACATCGTCTCTGAAGTGAATCAGGTCGAAGTACACAACGCGATCGACCAGACGAACAAAGAAATCACGAATCGCTTCGACTTCAAGGGTTCCGACGCGCGCGTGGAACTCAATGAAAAAGAGAAAACGCTTACCGTCTACGCAGACGACGACTTCAAGCTCGGTCAGGTGCGCGACGTGCTCACCGGCAAGCTCGCGAAGCGCGGTGTGGACGTTCGTTGTCTGCAGCCCGGCGAGATCGCCAAAGTGAGCGGCAACAAGGTGAAGCAGGCGATCACGGTCCGGCAGGGCGTCGAGCAGGAGCTCGGGAAAAAGATCGTGAAGCTCGTGAAAGACAGCAAACTCAAGGTGCAGGGCAGCATCCAGGGCGACGCCGTGCGCGTCTCCGGCACCAAGAAAGACGATCTCCAGGAAACGATCGCGCTCGTCCGGAAATCGATCACCGATTTCCCGCTGCAGTTCAAGAATTTCAGGGACTAACCCTCATTAATTAGCACCACCCAGTACTGCTGGAGCGCCACGCCTGGGACAGGCTGTGGCGCGAAAGCCGTAATTCAGACGTCCATTAGTATTCACATCCAATTCTGCGAGGCTTCGGCGGATGCTTCAGCGCCACGCCTGGGACAGGCTGTGGCGCGAAAGCCGTAATTCAGACCTCCATTAATATTCACATCCATTCTGCGAGGCTTCGGCGGATGCTTCAGCGCCACGCCTGGAACAGGCTGTGGCGCGAAAGCCGTAATTCAGACGTCCATTAGTATTCACATCCAATTCTGCGAGGCTTCGGCGGATGCTTCAGCGCCACGCCTGGGACAGGCTGTGGCGCGA
>Ga0075421_100008854_pt1 | contig 12397 bp, 11 predicted proteins | sample SoiMetdeltSBSDD5_FD_75292 | JGI IMG/M metagenome (GOLD analysis project Ga0075421, IMG submission 75292) | Bulk soil microbial communities from a Populus tree surrounding site in Tennessee, USA - Soil MetaG P. deltoides SBSDD5 | ecosystem: Environmental > Terrestrial > Soil > Tree plantation... | reverse complement strand
GATCCGATAGCGGCCGGCGAACACGTCCTCGAGCGCGCGGTAGAGCTCGCCGCTCGAGGTTTCGGTCAGGAAGCCGAGACTGCCGAGGTTGACGCCGAGGATCGGCACCGCGCGGTCACCGAGGCTGCGGGCGGCCGCGAGCAGAGTGCCGTCACCGCCGAGCACCACGACGAGGTCGAGCTTGGCCGCGCTCTCCTCGAGCGGGAGCCCCGTCTCTCCCTTCCAGCGCGCCGCCTGCGGGTCGAGGGCGACGCGCACTCCGCGCTCGCGCAGCCACTCATCGAGCTCGCCGACGAAGTCGGCGAGCTGCGGCTGCTCGGGCTTCACGCAGATCCCGACCGCGCGTACCTGCATCGGCCGCCGAAGATTCCACGTTGCTACGTTGCGCGCATGCCCCCCGAATCACTCGAGTTGTTCGGCGAGCGGGGCGATCCGACGCGGCCCGACCCTCGGGCTCCGCTGGCAGAGCGCATGCGACCGCGAGAGCTGTCGGAGGTCGTCGGGCAGGACCGGCTGCTGCGCCCCGGTGCGGCCCTGCGCGCACTGGTCGATGCGGGGGAGCTGCCCTCGCTGATCCTGTGGGGTCCGCCCGGCTCCGGGAAGACGACCCTCGCGCGACTGCTGGCGCGGGGCCACCGCTTCGTCGCGCTCTCCGCGGTGATGGCCGGCGTCAAGGAGATCCGCGCGGCCATCGAGGAGGCGCGCCGGGTGCGCGGCCGCACCGTGCTCTTCCTCGACGAGATCCACCGGCTGAACCGCGCGCAGCAGGACGCCCTGCTCCCCCACGTCGAAGCCGGCACGGTGACCCTGATCGGTGCCACGACCGAGAACCCCTCGTTCGAGGTGATCGCGCCCCTGCTCTCGCGCGCCCGCGTGTTCGTGCTCGAGCGGCTCGACGAGGAGGCGCTCGCGAGCCTGCTCCGGCGCGCGACGCAGGACCCGGAGCGCGGGCTCGCGGCCGGCGGCCCGGAGGTGCCCGACGAGATGATCGCCGCCATCGCGCACGCGGCGGACGGCGATGCGCGGCGCGCGCTGGGTCTTCTCGAGACGGCGGTGGCGATCCAGCGCGAGACGGGGCCCGCGGGCGCGCCGCTCTCCGAGTCCGCCGTGCGCGAGGCGGCCGGACGCGCGGTGCTCCTGCACGACCGCGACCGCGAGGAGCACTACAACGTCGTCTCGGCGCTCATCAAGAGCCTGCGCGCCAGCGATCCGGACGCCGCGCTCTACTACGCCGCGCGCATGCTCGCGGCCGGCGAAGATCCGCTCTTCCTCGCGCGGCGCCTCGTCATCTTCGCGGCCGAGGACGTCGGGAACGCCGAGCCGCAGGCGCTGTCGCTCGCGACGTCGGCGTTCCTGGCAGTCGAGCGCATCGGCATGCCCGAGGGTCGCATCCCGCTGGCGCAGGCCGTCACCTTCCTGGCCTGCGCGCCGAAGAGCAACGCCGCGTACGTCGGTATCGCGCGCGCGGGCGCGCTGGTCGAGCAACACGGCTCGCTGCCGGTGCCGATGCACCTGCGCAACGCGCCGACGGGTCTCATGAAGCACCTCGGCTACGGCCGGGGCTACGAGTATCCGCACAACGCGCCCGATCGCTTCGTCGCGCGCGCGAACCTGCCCGAGCCGCTGGCGGGCGCTTCCCTCTACGAACCGACGCGAGAGGGCGCCGAAGCAGCGCTGGCCGATCGCCTGGCGGACTGGCGCAAGCGGCGGGCGAAACCAGGCGAAGACGCGAGCTAGGCGTTCTCGGCTGCGACCATCACGCGGTTGCGCCCGCCCCGCTTGGCCGCGTAGAGCGCGCGATCCGCCGCGGCGACGAGATCGCGCGCCGACGTCATGCTGCGGTCGTACTCGGCCACGCCGAGCGAGATCGTCAGCTTGAAGCACTCGCCCGACGCCTCGAAGCGCGCGGCCTCGATGGCCGCACGCAGACGCTCCGCCATCTGCGCAGCCCCCGTCGCCGTGCTCTGCGGATGGATCAGCAGGAACTCCTCGCCGCCGTAGCGGCCCGCCACGTCCGTACGTCGCACGACGCTCTGGAACAGCGCGCCGAGGTCGCGCAGCACGGCGTCACCGGCCGGGTGTCCCGAGCCGTCGTTGATGCGCTTGAAGTGGTCGATGTCGGCAATCACCAGCGCGAGCGGCGTGCGGTAGCGGCGCGCGCGCAGGAACTCGACGTTCAGGATCTCGTCCAGGAAGCGGCGCGCGCGCAGGCCCGTCAGCGCGTCGACGCTCGAGAGCTGCGCGAGCGCGGCGTTCTTCAAGAGCAACTCGTCCTGGAGTCGCTTGACCTTCAGGTGGAGCTTGAGGCGCGCCAGCAGCTCGGCCGAGTGGAACGGCTTCACGATGGCGTCGGCGGCGCCGGACGAGAGCAGGCGCGCGCGCTTCTCGGCGTCCGCCGAGCCCGTGAGGAAGACGAACGGGATGTTCGCGCCGCCGGGGCTCGAGTCCTTCATGCGCAGCAGCTTGTCGCCGTCGAGCTTCGGCATGGCGAGGTCGCAGAGCACGACGTCCACCGGCTCGCGCACCAGCAGCGAGAGGCCCTCCAGGCCGTCACGCGCCTCGAGGATGCGCGAGAACGTGGGGACGCCTTCGAGCGCCGAGAGGATGCTCTGGCGCTGGGCGTCGCTGTCGTCGATCAGGAGCAGGGTGGCCATGCGCGGCTTGCACCGCAGCGGGTATCGGCCGGACGCCAGGGGGAAATGAGGCTCGCCCGGCCCCTACGCGGCTGCCTCGCACTCGGCGCGCACCAGCTCGACCGCGCGGCCCAGGGTGTCGAGGCGCGCAGCCGGCGTCTCACCGAGCGGATCGAGGCGCAGGGTGGTGATGCCCGCGGCGCGGTAGCAGCGGATCCGCGCGCGCACGGCGGCCTCGCTGCCGAGCATCGACGTCCGCAGCACCAGCTCGTCCGGGACGCGCGCTGCGGCCTCGTCGCGCCGCCCCGCCAGCCACAGTCGCTGGACCTCGAGCGCCGCGTCCTCGTAGCCGCCGCGCCGGTACGCCTCGTTGTAGAAGTTCGCGCTCGCCGATCCCATCGCGCCGAGCGTGAAGGCCAGCGACGCCTTGCGCTGTCGGAGGAAGGGCTCGGGATCCGCCGCGAAGCCCACGGCGACGCCGACGCAGAGGTCGAGATCGGCGAGGCTGCGGCCGGACTTCGCCGCCCCCACCGCGAGGTGACGCAGATGAGCGTCGGCGTGCTCCGGCGTGAAGGAGGTGCCGAGCCAGCCGTCGGCGAGCTCGCCGCAGAGGGCCAGCCCGGCCGGCGACAGCGTGGCCAGGTAGATCGGGATGCGCGGGTTCGCGGGCTGCGAGAGGCGCAACGCCTTGCCCTCGCCGCCCGGCAGCGGCAGCCGGTGGTGCGCGCCTTCGTATTCGAGCTTCTCGCCGCGAAACGCCATGCGCACGATCTCGATCGTCTCGCGCAGGCGCGCGACCGGCTTCCGGAACGGCACGCCCTGCAGTCCCTCCACGACCTGCGGACCGCTCGCGCCGAGGCCGAGCAGGAAGCGGTCGCCGGAGATCGCGGCAAGGGTGAGTGCCGTCATCGCGGTCATGGACGGCGTGCGCGCGGAGATCTGCAGGATCCCCGTGCCGAGTCGCAGGCGCTGCGTGCGCGCGGCCAGGAAAGCGAGCGGCGCGACGGCGTCCATGCCCCAGGCCTCGGCGCTCCAGGCCGAGTCGACGCCGAGGCGCTCGGCTTCGCAGGCGAAGCGCACCTGCTCCTCGAAGTCGCGCGAACGGCCGGACGCAGGTCCTCCGAAGCCGATCGCGATCTTCATCGCGGCAGCGCCTCCAGGGCCTTCGCGGCAAAACGCAAGTGGTCGGAGCCGAAGAAGAGCTCGTCGCCGACGAAGAAGGTCGGCGCGCCGAAGGCGCCGCGCGCGACCGCCTCCTCGGTGTTCGCGCGCAGCTCCGACTTCACCTCGGGCGCCTGGGCGCCCTCGAAGAGGGACGCCGCGTCGAGCCCGGCGCTGGCGAGCACGCGCGCAAGTGCATCGCGGTCGCCGAGATTCTCGCCCTCGGCCCAGAAGGCCGGGTACACGCGCGCGTGGAAGGCGTCGAAGACGCGCGCGCGCTGCGCGGCGACGGCGCAGCGCATGACGAAGAGCGTGTCGATCGGGAAGTGGGGATTCATCCGGAACGCGACGCCTGCCTCCGCCGCGTAGCGCAGCAGGGTGATGCCGCCGTAGCGCCGCTTCGGCTCGATCGGCTCGGCTGCGGGCGAGCGGTTGCCGGTGGCCTTGAAGACGCCGCCGAGGAGCATCGGCCGGTAGACGAGCATCGCGCCCGTGCGCGCGACGACCGCCGGGAGCTGCGCATTCGCGACATAGCTGTACGGACTGCCGTAGTCGTAGAAGAAGTCGAGCTGCCGGGACATACGCACTCCTCCTCTAACGCGGCTCGAGAACGAGCCGCTCGTCGAGGAAGCGCTCGATGCGCGCAACGATCGCGTCGGGCTCCTCGAGCAGGCCGAAGTGCGTCGCGTCCGGCAACAGCTCGAACTCGGCGGCGGGCAACGTCTTCGCCATCCGCTCGGCGAGATGCGCCGGCGTGAAGCGATCGCAGCCCCCGCCGATCAGCAGGCTGGGCGTCCGGATCGCGGGCAGGAGATCCCAGGCATCGTGCCGGAAGAGCGCGTCGAAGTGCGCGGCGTAGAGCTCGAGGTCGAGGCACGTCCAGGCTTCGGCGACGTCGCGGAAGGCGTCGATGTCGAGGCCCTGCCCCATCAGACCGAGGCCGCGCGCCGCGCGCACGAAGGCATCGGCCACGCCGGGCGCGCGCGCGAGACGCGGGCCGACCCCCTGGAAGCTAGTGCCGACGGCGCGCATCAGGCCGAGCACGCCGGGCACGATGCGCAGCGCGAGCGGCGACTCGAAGGCGGTGTCGAGCGCGCGGCCCGCCGTTCCGAAGAGCCCGACGAAGCCGCGCGCGAGCTCCGGCTGCGTGCGGTGCAGCTCCAGCGCCACCTGCACGCCCATGCTCCAGCCGACGAGCACGGGCGCCTCCACGCGTTTGTGGCGCAGCAGTGCAAGCAGGTCGCCGACGTGGTCGTCGAGTGCGATCGCGCGCCGCCGCGGCCTGCCGCTGGCGTAGAGCCCGCGGTAGTCCCACGTCAACACGCGGTAGCGCGCGTCGAGGCGTTCGAGCAGCGGATGCCACACGCGCAGTCCGCCGCCGAGACCGCCGCACAGGACGAGCGGCACGCCGCCCTGCGCGCCGGTCTCGTAGCAGGCGAGGCGCGTGCCGTCGTCCGCGCGGAAGCTTCCGTTCTCGACCAGGCGCCCGACCCCCGGCGCGCCATTCTACGTCAGGACTTGCGCGCGCTGTCGCCTCGCTGCGCCAGCCAGCGCTCGAGATCGTCGGCACCGCCGATCCGGCGCCCCCCGACGAACACCTGCGGCACCGTCGTGGCGCCGGAGATGCCGCGCAGGGTCTGCAGACCGCGCGCGCCGACCAGGGGAATCTCCACGTAGCGAAGGCCCGCGGCCTTGAGCATCGACTTCGCGCGCGCGCAGTGCGGACACGTGTCGCGCGTCAGGATCGCGATGTCCTCTTCCGGCGCGCGCTTCGGGTTCAGGTACCCGAGCACGTGGTCGGCGTCGGAGATCTCGTAGGGGTCACCGGGCCGCTGCGGCTCGATGAACATCTTCTCGATCACGCCGTCGTCGACGACCATGGCGTAACGCCACGAGCGCGGCCCGAAGCCGAGGTCGGCCTTGTCGACGCACATGCCCATGCCGCGGCTGAACTCGGCGTTGCCGTCGCCGAGCAGGCGGACCTGCGAGACGTCGAGGTCGCGGCCCCAGGCGTCCATGGTGAACGCGTCGTTGACCGACAGGCAGATCACGTCGTCGACGCCGGCCTTGCGGAACTCGTCGTAGAGTTCGTCGTAGCGCGGCAGGTGCGCCGACGAGCAGGTCGGCGTGAAGGCGCCCGGCAGCGCGAAGAGCACCACGCGGCGCCCTCCGAAGAGCGACTGGCTGGTGACGTCGACCCACTGCCCGTCGCGGCGTGTGCGGAAGGTGACGTCGGGAACGCGCTTCCCGGTGCGATCTTCGATCTTCATGCTGAGCCTCCTCGGCGCCTGACGTGGCGCGATCACGAACTTCGCCCACCGCCACCGATCAGTCCAATTGATAATTATTGGCCTTCCGATCACTCGAGGTGATCGGTCGCGATCTCCCGCGGGCGCGCGCCGCGCTCGCGTGGCACTCTGCCTCGCCATGCGTCCCACCCTGCGCCAGCTCGAGTACGCCGTCGCGATCGCCGACCACGGCAGCTTCCACCGCGCCGCGCGCGCCTGTCACGTCACGCAGCCGGGCCTCTCGGCCCAGGTGGCGCAGCTCGAGTCGCTGCTCGAGCTGCGCTTGTTCGAGCGCGGGCCGCGCAAGGTGCTGGTGACGCCGGCGGGCGAGGCGCTGGTGCGCCGCGCGCGCGCGCTGCTGCGCGACGCCGACGAGCTCGTCGACGCGGCGCGCGCCTACACGCGCCCGTTGTCGGGCACCCTGCGCCTCGGTGCCATCCCGACGGTGGCACCGTACCTTTTGCCGCGCGTGCTGCCCCGCCTGCGCCGCGCCTATCCGCAGCTCGCCCTCCAGCTGCGCGAGGACACGACGCGCGCGCTGCTTGCGCGCCTCTCCGGCGGCAGCCTCGACGTGCTCCTGCTCGCGCTCGAGGCGCCGCTCGGCGACGTCGAGAGCCTGCCGCTCTTCCGCGACGACTTCGTGCTGGCAACACCGCCGGGTCATCGCCTCGCGCGGCGCCGGCGCGTCCGCGAGGCCGATCTCGACGGCGAGGACGTCCTGTTGCTCGAGGACGGCCACTGCCTGCGCGAGCAGGCGCTCTCGTTCTGCCAGTCCGCCGGCGCGCGCGAGCCGAGCGACTTCCGCGCGAGCAGCCTCGGCACGCTCGTGCAGATGGTGTCCTCCGGCGCGGGCGTGACCCTGTTGCCGCGCCTCGCCGAGGCCATCGAGACGCGCCACGCAGATCTCGCGATCGTGCCGTTCGCGCGCCCCACGCCCTATCGCACGATCGGTCTCGTCTGGCGCCGCAGCACGCCACGGGCGACCGAGTACCGCGAGCTGGGGGAGCGGATCGCGCGGACCGGGGCGCTCCACCCGCAGCGAAAATCCTCGGGGAAATCCCCGAAAGCCAAGTGAACGCGGGTAGTTGGAGAAGATGAAACGGAGCGCCGGCTGAGGCGTCCAACCTGCGTCCCGGAGATGCGCGAGCCCCCGTGGGGCTGATGCGGCTCGGGAAGCGAGCCGCGGTACTGCTCTCCAGACCACGTCGTCGCCATCCGATCTGCTGGAGCGGTCGAGCCCGTACCACCTCCATGTCGCACTCCACCAACTCCCCGCAGCGCTTCGAGCCCGTCGTCGCCGAGCTCGCCCTGCCCGACGCCGATCTCCTCGCCGGAGATCTGGCCGTCGCACGCTGCGCGGATCCCTTCGAGCAGTGGTTGCGCTGGGAGGAGCGCGCGAATCTCGTTGGCTTCCGCATGACGATGGAGCCGGTCGCGCTCGAGGTGTCGGCGATCCCGGCCGCGCGCGTGCTGGTGCAGCAGGCCGCGGACGTCCCGGTCGCCGTGCTGCGGCGCTTCTTCCGAAACGGTCGCGTGTTCTTCCCGAAGCACCCGCTGAACCGCGACCCCAAAGTCGCGTTCTTCAAGGCGCCCGTGAAGGAGCGCTGGCCCGCGCGCTTCACGTCGTCGCGGACCGTGGTCGTCGTGCCGGAGCCCGGCCAGCCCGCGTGCTCCGTCAAGCTGCCGACCGACCGCCCACACCCGGACTTCGTGCAGCCGGAGAAGACGCGCCTGCGCGAGGAGGCCGAGGACGCCATCCGCATCGCCGCGCTGATCCAGCGTGTGGACGCGACGCTCGGCGCCGACCCGGCGCTCACGATCGTGCACGAGGCGCTCACAGTGCTCGTGCCCGGCAGCGAACACGGCTTCGTGGTGCGCGACCTGCGCCCGCTCCAGGACGGTCACTTCTATCTGCCCGCGCTCTCGATCCCGTGGGTCGGGCGTCAGATCGCGAGCCTGCACGGCGAGCCCTTCGAGCTCTTCTGGGGCCGTCACTACGCGGAGGCGGTGGGCCGCGCCAAGGCGAGCCTGCTGGTTCGGTACGGCCTGCAGTACGAGACGCCGAATCCGCAGAACGTGCTCGTGCAGCTCGACGACAGCCTGCGTCCGACGGGCGCGATCGTCCTGCGCGATCTCGGCGACGTGAACTCGCTCATGCGCGAGGTCGCCGAGGGTGAGAATCCGTGGGGCGCGATGCACGCGGCGCCGAGGCCCGAGACGCCCTGCTCGTTCTGGGCCTTCGGCGAGGCCGACCAGCTCAGCGTCGAGGAGAAGGTGCTCACCGACTGGTACGCCCGACACGATCGCGCGTACTTGACGGCGGTCGCGAACTTCTTCGAGCTGCCGCCGACGGCTCTCGCGCCCGATGGCGAGGACCGCTTCGCGGGGCTCGCGCGCTGCTTCGCCGCCGAGGGCGCCGACGCGCGCCTGCGCGCGGCCTTCGACCGGCGCGCGCGTCAGGCGTGAACACGCGCGCGCGTCAGGCGTGAACGGGCGCGCGCGTCAGGCGTGAACGGGCGGGCGTCGCCCCCGCCAGGGACGCGCCGCCTCGAGCTGCGACGCCACGCGGAAGAGCAGATCTTCGCGTCCGACGCGGGCGACGAGCTGCACGCCGATCGGAAGGCCCTGCGCGCTCCAGTGGAGCGGCAGGGTCAACGCCGGCTGGCCCGTCACGTTGAAGGGCTCGGTGAAGGCCATGTGCGGCCCGAGGCGGTCGAGCAGCTCGAAGGGTCGGTCGGCGAGCGCCAGGTCCTCGAGATACGGCGGCGGCTCGCAGACGGTAGGGGTCAGCAGCAGGTCGAAGCCGCCAGCCCACCACGAGGCCACGCGCGTCGCCCACCCCTGCTGCCACTCCGCGGCCTCGAGGAAGTCCTCCGCCGGGATGGCGGGACCCTCGGGATCCGCGACCCGCCAGAGGAACGGCTCGACGTCGTCCGGTGTCACCGCGCGCCCGAGCGACTGTGCCAGGCCGCGCAGGCACATGCGGTACTCGAGCGTTCCGAGCACCCAGGTGCGAAGTCCTCGCTCCTCCTCGAAGAGCGCCGGCGGGCCCTCGGGCTCGACGCGGTGACCCAGGGATTCGAGCAGACGCGCGACTTCCTCGGCGCCCGAGCGGGAGTCGTCGTGCACGACGGCGCCCGGCGCGCGCGTCAGCAGGCCCACGCGCAGCGAGCCCGGATCGGCGCCGAGCTCTTCGACGTAGGAGCGGGGCGGCGGCGGCACGCGGAAGAGATCGCCCGGCTCGTGGCCATGCACCGCGTCGAGCAGCGCGGCCGCGTCGCGCACCGAGCGCGTGATGGCGAAGCCGGCGAAGCTCCGCCCGATCGAGGTCGGCTCGACCGGCACGCGTCCGCGTGACGGCTTCAAGCCCACCACCCCGCACCAGGCGGCGGGAATCCGGATCGAGCCCGCCCCGTCGTTGGCATGCGCGACCGGCACCAGCCCCGCGGCGACGGCCGCCGCGGAACCTCCCGACGAGCCCCCGCTGCTTCGCTCGAGATCCCAGGGGTTGTGTGTAGGCCCGAAGGCGAGCGGCTGCGTGGTCGATTGGAGGCCGAACTCGGGTGTGTTCGTCTTGCCGAGCGCGATCAGGCCGGCGCGCCGGAAGCGCGCGCCGAGATAGGTGTCGTGCGGCGCGCGGTAGCGCGCGTCGCGCAGCGCGCGATTGCCGGCGTAGTACGGATGACCGGCCTGCGTGGCGCCCAGGTCCTTCATCAGGAAGGGCACGCCGCGGAAGGGGCCGTCGGGCAGCGGCGCGCGCGCGGCGGCGCGCGCCTCGTCGAAGAGGCGCGAGACGAGCGCGCGGATCTTCGGGTCGATGCGCTCGATGCGCGCGATCGCGTCCTCGACGAGCTCGGCGGGCGTGAGCTCGCCGCGGCGCACGCACGCGGCCTGCTCCGAGGCGTCGAGCTCGGCGAGATTCATGCTCACGAGATGCTTCCGTTCGCGGTCAGGCCGGCAGCCGCATCATCTCGCGGACGTTGGCCGCGACCGGCGCGGGCGGCGGCGCGTCGCCCGGGCCATGCAGCCTCATCGGCAGCGCGCCACGTGGCGAGAGGGTCACCGCGACGGCGTGGTCGACGCGCGCGCCTGGCAGCAGCAAGAGCATGGTGGCCTGCTCGACGACGTCACAGCCGGTATTGCCGCCACGGCCCGACTCTCGCGGATCTACGATGGGCCCGCACCCGCCTGCGTGCGCACGCGCTGGAGCTGCTGGCGCGCGGGAGGGAAGTCCGGCGCGAGCTCGACGGCGCGTTCGAAGGCGGCGCGAGCCGCCTCGTCCTCGCCCTGCTTCTCGCGCAGCATGCCGAGCTGGACGTAACGGACGGCGGAGGGCAGCAGCGCGGCGCTCTCCTCGAGCGCGGCGATGCTGCCCGGGAGGTCGCCTTGCGCGAGCCGCAGCCGCGCGACCTCGCTGCGCAGGTCGGCGTTGTCGCGCCCGAGCCAGCGGAGGTTCGACACGGCCTGCTCGAGGCGCGGGAGGTCGTTGCGACGCACGGCCCGCAGGTAGCCGAACTCGTACTCGAAGGTCGACAGCACCGTCAGCGCGACGCCGAGGACGCCCGAGGCCAGCGCGGCGCCTCCGAGCCAGCGCACCCAGGGCCGCGTCGAGGCGGCGGCCACGTCGTTCTCCTCCGCCCCCTGGAGCAGGATGCGCGCGACCTTGCCGCCGCGCAGCTTCCAGATGGCGCTGTCGAGCAGCACGTGGTGCAGGTTCAACGCGCCGCCGATCATGGCGAAGAGGCCGGCGTCGTAGGGCAACGTTCCGAGCGCCCCCGGCAGGAAGATCAGCAGCGGGATGCCGTAGAGCGCGGAGCCCGCCAGCGCCGCCTTGCCGAGAAACGGCAGCGCCGCCTGACCGCCGCCCCCTTCGCGGCGCGCGAAATAGGTCGTGATCCACAGGTACTGGACGGCGTGCGCGAGGGCAATCCACAGGCCGGTGTAGGTGTAGTTCTCGGCCGCGAACGGCGCGAAGCTCGTCGGGCCCGTGGTCAGCTGGACGCCCAACGGCACCACGAACCAGAGCGCCTGCGAGAGCACGGTGGCGGCCGCGGGCAGCAGCTCGCGGACAGGCGCTACGCGCGCGAGGCCGATGCCGACCCGCACGAGCGCCGTCAGGTAGGCCGACCCGATCACGGCCAGCAGCGCGACGCCCACCGTCGTCGGGATGCCGAGGCGCAGCAGGCGGAAGACGGTGCCGGACGGGTCCACCGGCGCGATCGTCGTCTGGCCCTCGGAGTGCAGCGCGATCAGGGTCATCGCGTAGGTGGCGACGAACGTGAAGTAGAGCAGCCCCTTGTGCTCGCGTGAGATCGGCACGCCTCGGCGCCGCAGGAAGACCAGCGCGATGCCGTAGTTCTGCCCGGTGAAGTGCCACGGCACGACGGACAGGTAGAGCGTGATGAGGAACGACCCGAGCAGCGGGACGTAGAGCCCGGCGACGAAGAGCGCGGCGATCAGCCAGGTCGCGTGGACGGCGAAGTAGCGGTAGCGCCGCCGGTCCTCGGGCCGCTCGTAGACCCGCAGCAAGGTGGCGCCCACGTGGGGTCCGTTGATCGACACCATCAGGAGGGGCATCAACGTGATCGGCAGCAGCGCCTGGATGGCGTTCCCGGCAAAGGCCAGGGCGACGAACATCGGCACGTAGAGCAGCCCGGCGCCGAGCAGCAGGTCGGCGACGGGTCCGTGCAGCCACGGCGAAGGGCGTTGCGAAGCGGCCGCCGCCATGGCGCCCATTATCCGCCTGCAACCCCGCGCGGGGCAATGCGGCCCCGGCCTGCCTGCGCGCTAAGCCGCTCAGCCCGATCGCCCGATACGCCGGGATCGAGGGGATCCTGCCGATGGCTCACACCTATTTCGTGATGAAGCAGACCGGCCAGCCCGACCGCGTGCTCGTCTGGGACACGCGAACGCTCTCGATCGGGCGCGCCAAGGAGAACGACATCGTGCTGGCCGAGAACGAGATCTCGCGCCGGCACGCGGTCTTCAAGAAGGAAGGCAACCGCTTCGGCGTCGGCGACTACCAGACCGGCAACGGGACCTTCGTGAACGGTCAGCGCGTGTCCGGCACCGATCTCCATCCGCTGCAGTCGGGCGACGTGATCGAGATCGCGACCCTGCTGAAGCTCGAGTTCTACGACGGCGACGCGCATCCCGCCAAGCGCGGCCTCAAGCTCCAGTACGCCTCGCACCTGAAGACGGTCGGCATGATGCCGGCCAACGCGAACCCGAACGCGACGATGCTCGGCATGGCCGATCTTCCGTCCACCGAGGAAGAGGACTTCGTCATCGAGCGCCGCAGCTGGGACGACAAGG
>Ga0075421_100008852_pt1 | contig 12398 bp, 30 predicted proteins | sample SoiMetdeltSBSDD5_FD_75292 | JGI IMG/M metagenome (GOLD analysis project Ga0075421, IMG submission 75292) | Bulk soil microbial communities from a Populus tree surrounding site in Tennessee, USA - Soil MetaG P. deltoides SBSDD5 | ecosystem: Environmental > Terrestrial > Soil > Tree plantation... | reverse complement strand
TCTTAGAAAAAATTATCCAAATGCTTTTCTTCTTTTGAATCTTATAGCTGAAAGAGCTAGACGGACTTCCGGCCTTCCAGATGGATTACAAATAGGAGATGCTATTTTGGGAGATCCTGAAGAAGCAGGATTAACTAGGCAACAATATCGAACGGCTCTAGATAAACTGGTTGAGTTGAATCATATAGAAATTTTGCATAATGGTAAAAAATTTCTTAAAACCCGAAATTCAACCATCAATATAACCATCAAAAGTACTCTTGTAAGTATTATAAGTTCAACGATTTGGGATATAAATTCAGAAGATATCAACCAACAAATCAACCAACGAGCAACCAACGAGCAACCAACGAGCAACCATAAACAAGAAAGAAAAAGAATGAATAAGAAGGAAAAAGAAGAACAACATAATGCTCAGTCCGCTTCGCGGCTTCGCACCAAAGATGATTTGGTTTTCAATTTTTCTACTTGGAAATTCGAAGGCATTTCTCCTGAAGACACAAAATCCTGGAGCGAACTTTATCCCCATATCAACATCGATTTAGAGCTTTCTAAAGCTATTCAATGGCTTAAGAGTAATCCAACCAAAAGCGGTAAGAAGCTATGGCGTAAATTTCTAACAGGTTGGTTTCAAAGAACTAACGATTCTATAGAGAACAAAAAAGCTTATCAATCTGCCAACACTCTGAATGGAGGACTAAATGGCAAAAATAATCCAAGACCTAATTTCAACAATGCAAATTCCACCAGTCATCGACAGACCAAAGAAAGAGATGGAACACCAGTTGATATTTCAAAATACCAATGGTGATACTCCAGCTAATTTTAAAGATCTTATGCAGTCCGAAGAGGATAAAAAAGACCTTTGGAATTATGCCAAAAATCCAAAAGGGTTTTTGCTTCTTACTGGCAAAAATGGACTTGGAAAATCATATGCAGCTGAAGCTATTTACAACATGAACACCCCTTTTCGATTACCGCAATATGACAGCGATGTTGCTATTCTTATAACCGAAATGGATCTCTATCAAGAATGGTTGCAAAGCATTCAAGATCAAAGAGCTGTACGTAAAGATTACAACAATACACGCTTACTTGTGGTAGATGATTTTGGCTCTAGTAAGCCCTCAGAAGCATTTCATAGATTTATCTATGGCATCATTGACTATCGATGGGCTAATAGAAGTAAGCTTGGTACAGTGTTAACAACAAATCGTAATGCAGACGAAATAAACGAAATGTGGGGAACATCTGTCCTAAGCAGATTGAAGTCTGGAGTGGTAAAACGCTTCGAAGGAGAAGATAGACGCATTGCTAATTTATAACTTAAACTATTTAAAATAAAGAATTATAGGTAAAAAATGTCAGTATTCAGCTTTGTATCACATGAAAAATTTCCCGAAGACCAGTTCACAAAGGAAATTGTATATCTTTGTTTTGAAAACAAATACCGAATTGGCTATGTGAGAAGAAAATTTCAAAACGGTGGAATGGCTTGGGATGTTATGTCAGCAGGAATACAAAAGCATGGTAAAAAGCACTACTACAAAGCTTTCATGCAAGATTCAAACTTTTTGACAGAGGATATAAAAGATTTTCTTGATAAAAGAAAGTGGGAAACAACATCATTCACAAGCCAAAACCAAAAAAAAGAAGATTCGGATGAAATCCCATTCTAAGATTGACGTGATTTTCAGGAATGCCTTTAAAACGCATAGAAACACACCAAGAATATCACAAAATAGCATGGTCTGTGTCCAAGGTTGGTTTTAATGAAAAACTCAACAGAAGCCGAAATAAAGCTTTTTGGAGAAATTACACCTGGTGGGGTTTTTTTGACCCTACCAGTTAAAACCGTAAGCGAAGCAAATTGCTTTGAGCATTGGAGCAAGAAAAGCAGAAGGCATAAGCTTCAGCAAAGCAAAGTAGCATTGGCATTGAAACCTATCAGAAATCATGTGAAACTTCCGTGCTCTATAAAATTAACAAGATTTGCTTCTAGAAAACTTGATAAGCATGACAATCTACCGATGTCTTTAAAATATATTGTTGATGCAATATGTGCAATAATCACCGGAGATTATCGAGCAGGTAAGGCCGATGATAATGAAGAAATTTCTATATCATATGATCAGGTCCAATCTAAGATAAGCTATGTGACAGTCCTGATTGAAAATTCCTCTCTTGAAGTTGCTTAGCGGCCCACTGAATTGCTAATGCCATTCCGATAGCCTGGCATTTGGTTGTTACACAGAAAGGAAAAACCTTCTCTTCCCAATACAAATTGTATAACAAGCCATCTACTTTTTCATTGGCTTTAATGTCAGTATCAAACATCTCTTTAGAAGGCCTAATCTCTAGAATTTCACCATATGGCATTGAAAACTTCATTCATCCTCCATTCATCTTCCTTAGATGTTTCAACAAGCTATCTTTCAGAATTACAAGTCTATGCGGCGTAATATATACTGCGGTAATATAACCTTTTTCTATTGCCCAATATGCAGCATTTTTGCTTCCGAAGATTCCAAGTTTTATAAGCTCCTTTACGGTATAGACTTCTCTCCCTTTTAGGAAAGTTTCTATCTTCTTAATCGGATCATCATGTTTTTCCATAGATGAAAAATCTACTCCATGCTAATATATCTTGTCGAGGTATTTATGGCATCACCACAATTAGAATTTCCACTAATAGATTTCCTTCCCATTGAAGAAAAGGTTGAATGGCTAAAAAAAGCTCAAGAATCTGATAGAGACTTAACCCTTAGGTCAAACAAGAAAGCCTTCTCACGCATAAATGAGCTTGAAAAACAAGTCAAAGAATTTAAGTTTCTACTCACACAATTAGTCGATCTCTTGAACAAGCAAGTTGACTAATATTTTTTCTATTCCATAGTTTTAAATTGATCTAAACAATCCATCTAAAACTCGTGGGTATCATGTCAGAACTTACAGTCATCCTCAAAGATTCAGATCGTACTTACAGACAGAAATTTTTGATCTATGAAGAATATTCCGTTCTAGAAACAGATTCAATCATTCAAAGATGCATCCAAGAAGCTAAGAAAAGCTTTGAAGGTGAACCAGAAGAAATTACCATCAAAATTAGCATTGAGATTCAGTAATGCCAGCTCCTAAAGGCAATCAATACGCGAAAGGACATCATTGCGGTAGGCCGGTTGAATGGACTGATGAGAAAATAACAGAAGAAGCTGCTTATCTACTTGAATGGTCGCAAGACTCCGATGCTTTGGTATTAGGCGAGTGCTATGGCAGTCGTGGTTATAGCTACGAAGATGCTATAGAATGGGCTGAAAAACATGAAGTCTTTCGGAAGTCCCGATTACTAGCTAAATCTATTGTAGGCGCTAGAAGAGAGAAAGGAGCCATCAAAGGTAAGTATGGAGAGAATCTTATCAGCAAAACAATGGCTCTCTATGATCCCGAATACAAAGCCCTCATGAAAGAGCTTAAGAATGCTCAAACTATCGTTAATGTCGCTGGAGATGATGCAGCTAAGAAGCTCTCGGAAGTACTCAAGTCCCAGCCTCAAGTTTCCAAGTAATCACATACATTCATAGATTGACATATATTCCTATGAAATGAGATACATGACATATCTTTATTTCTTATGGAGTTGTCATGGGTGATTTCAGAAAACAAATGCATATAGCCTATAAGAAAAATCTCCTAGACATTCTCGGACAATACACGTTGGCCTTATTTCTTGACTTTGAGGAATATTCTAAAGACCCTAAACAATGGACAATCAAATGGATAGATTCTAACTGCCTTCCTATGGGTGATTTTTCAAAAGAAGATGCAATAAAAGAAATGAACACTTGGAGTGGAGATGAAAATCAATGAAATCAAAACATGAGTTTCAAGAATCTGATTCAAAACCATCCAAAGAGGTATTAGACTGGTTTGAATGCAAGCTCTTTCATGAGAAAACTCCAACTCTCACAGGAAATACATATTTAGACCAAGAAGGAAACCGTCAATGGGAGATTGTTCATCTATGCGAAATATGCCAAGAAAGAAAAATCCGTGAAAACGAGATGAATAATGAATATTGATCTGACTGAAGCAGAAAAAGCCTTCATGGAAGGATATTTTATAAAAGGTGACAAAACTATAACTGTCCAAGAATGGTATTCTTCTATTGCCGATGAACAAGGAGAAGTAATAGCTAACATGGCTTTATTTTTATTGATTGATTCTCATAGAGACATAATGGGTAAAGTATATGAAAATCGAGCTGACTGAAGAAGAGAGAACTTACCTTTTAGAAGTATGCAAGAGAGCTAAAATGTTCGCAGAAATGAGGTTACCTGATATGCCTCATATTATAGCTATGACGGATATAGAAAAAATCAAAGTACTTATAAATAAATTGAGTGAGCAAAAGTGATGTTTTTTTATAAATTCACACATCCCACAATATGTCTTGCGGTAGGTGGATTGTTGATATATATGCTAGAAGGTGATATTGCTTTTGATCGTATTATGAGCGTTGCAATAGGCGTGTACATATCTGAGAGATGGCCTATTTGTTAACATAAGTGAAGTTATCAGACCAAAGTTATTTGTTTAAAAGTTAGGATTATGTCAATAGATAAAAAATCTACAAAATATTTCATGACTCAAATGACACAAAAAGAATTTGATGAATTATACAAATTTAGGTTTACAAGTCATGATTTAGAAACAGGATTAACAAAGAAAAAACGATATATTTTTAATAAAATCCAATATGATTATTTAGAAAAAAACCAACATAGAAAATGAGAATAAAAAACATTTATTATTACATTCTAACAATTTTTATAAAAATACAAATCGCAAGAAATAATGCAAAAATAGAAAATTTAAAGAATAGGTTAAAAAAATGAATGAACAAGAAAGACAGCCACAATTTGCATTTGAAAAGAAGGTAGGTGTATCAGATATTATTTACGGAAACATACCTGAACTTATAAAGATGATTGAAAGATTGTTATATTGCATGAAAGAGACTAACCAAATACATAAAGTCGATTGTGAATTTTTCCGTTTAGATTTTAGACAGCCTTATTTTGATGAAACATTTCAATTTCCTTTTGGTTGTTTCATTCTAGATCTGAAATTTGGATCGAAAAAATAGTTAAAAGACCAAGAGGGAAAATGATCGAAGAAATCGTAATAGATGAAGACGACCGATTTGTGTATTGCCAAAAAGATATTGATGGATGTGTCATTCGGTATACAAAAGATAAAATTTTTCCTGAAGAAAAACATCCTAACAACATTCATGAAATGATTATTAAGTCATATAAAAGATTGAAAGACCAAGAGGAAAAATGATCAACAAAGAAGAATTTGAGCTTCACAAATCAATAATCGATTGGATGAGAGAAGCAGGGGTTCCATTTCTGCATGCCATGGCTATTGTTTCTTATTGTAATCAAGCGGATAGAAGCATTCCAGAAGGATATATTGCCTTAGAACATCCAAGTAAAAAAGAAGAGGAAAAATGAACTGGATTAGATTTTCGGATGAGATGCCAAAACATAATCAGAGGATAAAAGTAAAATCTGATGATCTTTGGTATGGAGAAGGAATTTTTCAGGATGGAAGATTTGTATATTCATGGGTTAAAGGTGCTTGTTTTGGAAATCCAAGTCATTGGATGCCGCTTACTGATCAACCAAAAGACCAAGAGGAAAAATGACAGGTAAAGAAATGTGTGAACTCATTTCCAATCATTGGGATTCATTAGGTTTCCATAAAACTTGGGAAGAGATATGGAACTACTCGCCTACTGGTGAGCTTTACATGGTTTTTGTTTGGTTTGAAGAAGCTAAGAAATGGAAAAAAGATAAAGAGGGAAAATGAATAATATATGCTATTTTTGCAATTCACCACTTCCTAGATTCATAATAACCCCAATCTTAGAAACAGATGAAGGCATCCTTGAAGTTTGTGAGCCATGCTCTGATAAGAACTTGGAAGGATGGAAAGAAGATGACGATGAAAACATTAAGGAAACAAAATGATGAATGAATACGAATTAAAACCAGAAAGAGTTTTGGATGTACTAAATAAAGGTGATTTTGGTGATGGAGATCTCACTTTAATCATAGCCTGTACAAAATGCGATGCTAATTTTGAAATTAACAGAGAGGCGATTACTGTAGCTATTATGGGAAATACTACATTTATTGATTTTATGATAGCCGTTCAACATGAGAAGTGTTCCGAATGCAATAATTATGAAAAAAAAGAAAAATAATGAAAAAATTTATTAAATATAATTGGCACTACATTATTGCATATATCCTATTTTTGATGGGAATCTTCTTTGCTATTCGTGGATATTGCATAGAAAACCCACATGCCATTAGACATCACTTACTGTTTAAATATAATGCATTGGTATATGACAAATGCAAAACAAATGCAGAAAAACACAGGTTTCATAAGGAAAATGCCGAAAGATGCTATGAAGATGCCAAAGATAGATGTTGGTGGCTTCCTAACATAAATGAACGCAAGAGTGCTAGGTATTGTTTAACAAATGCAGGAGCTCTTTTGGCATTTGGAGATCCTAAATCTAAACTTATGGCTGTGATTTTAAACACTCTTGTTCAATATGGTCTTGATTGCTGTGATGAATGGGAATACATAAACACAAAATTCTATTGGGCTCAATATCACTACGAGATGATGGAGATGTATGACTGTATAATTAAGGTTCATGGAGCATAATGAATAAATATATTGTTAAATCTACAGACGGTAAATACTCAATAACTGCTAACTTTTGGACAGTAGGTAACGAAGGTTTGAGGTTTTATCAACTTCCAAATGATGTGGACAAAACCACAGAAAACACCTACGGCAAATACATGGTGGCTTGGTTCACGACATGGGATTATTGGATGTTGGAGGATGCTCATGACAGAATCAACGACCTATAACTGTGCTCAATGCGGAACTAAAGTTAATTGGGCAGAGCAACAATCAACCAACTGCTCAAAATGTAAAGAAAATTTTTGTTCTTCATTACATTTTGATTGTTTTGCTAAAAGGCATAGAGAAACTGGTTGTCGAGGAACGGCTTTAACAATCACAAATCCAAAATGGATTGTAAATTTAATTCAATCTCAGAAAAAGGAAAAAACATGAGACAGTGCGAAATAGAACGAGTAGAATTAGGAAAAGGAACAGAAAAAGCTAAGAGAACCGGTGAGAAGATGGTAACTTTTCTTGAAGGTGTTGAACCAGACATGAAAGGCGCTATTGTAGACATCAAAAAGCTCAATGGATTCTGGGTAATCGATGCAATCCATGAGAATGAAGTCGAGAAATACCAAATTAAACGAAATTGGCATGTAGGTGGTCTCTGATGAATTTGTATCATTATAGTGGAACGCCTATTGAGAAACTAGAAGTAGATTATGATTATCTTCCGCGACCAGCACAATATTGTGAAGGAAAGCCATATGGATTATGGATTAGCGTCGAAGATGATCCAGAAGATGGATGGAAAGCTTGGTGTCTCAATGAAGACTACAACATTGAAGATTTAAAACATAAATACAAAGTAAACCTGAAAAACGATGCTAAGATTCTACATCTTAAGACTGCCAAAGAAATATTTGACTTTTCCAAAGAATATAGAAAACCAACACAATCTCCTTTTCCTTTAGATGATTGGGATACTTCCAAAATAGACTGGCAAAGGCTTCGTGATCATTATGAAGGCATTATCATTTCTCCATATCAATGGGAATGCAGATTGGCTCTTGAAAGTGGATGGTATTACGGATGGGACTGTTCTAGCGGTTGTATTTGGGATATTAAAAGCATTGATTCAATCGAGTTGATTCCTCAGGAGGATGTAGTATTTTATGAATCCATTAGATAATGAAAATCATCCATACTTTAGATTTGCTCACGATATTTGGTATTTTGGAATGCTCCTAATATCAGGAGAAATAATTGGTTTTGAAAGTATTGATGAGATTTAAAATGATTATATTAGGATTACGGCTTTGGAAGAAAAATATTTAACATCAAATCCATTTGTTGCTTTCAATAAAAGGGTTATAGGATCACCAACATCAAGAACAAGTATGTTAATTAAAGAATCTCACATAGTTGCTATATTTGAATTGGCAGATACATAATGTGGACAGAACCTCCATCAGACGTAAATCTTATCCTAGATAAGAAACAGCGTCTGCAAAACCTCTATTATATCACAGACAAGAACGGGCGAGAAATACCCTTTACTTTGAATTGGGCACAGAAAGAACTTTGCGACAAGCTTTGGCATCAGATGCTTGTTTTGAAAGCAAGGCAGCTAGGTGTAACAACTTTTTTTGCAATAAACTTCTTAGATGATTGCTTTTGGATGGAAAATATGGCATCAGGAATCATCGCTCATAGAAAAGAAGATGCGGAAGACATATTCAAAAAAAAGGTTAAATTCGCTTATGACAGGATGCCTTCATGGACACGTACCTTCAATTCGGCAACAAATGACCGTTCTGGAGAGCTTGCGTTCAAAAATGGGAGCAGTTATCGAGTCTCTACAGGATTTAGATCAGGCACTTACCAACGCTTACTCGTTTCAGAATTTGGAAAAATTTGTGCAAAAAGCCCCGATGTTGCAAAAGAGATCGTTACAGGAAGCCTTAACACAGTATCTAGAGATCAAATCATCGTTATTGAATCTACAGCAGAAGGTAGAGAGGGATACTTCTATGATTTTTCTAGAGAAGCTGAAAGACTGGCAGTTGCAGGCACAGAATTGTCGCCGATGCAACAAAGATTTTTCTTCTTTCCTTGGTACGACGAATCAGGATACAGAGAGTCAAACGATGGAGTGACTGTGACTAAGGAAACAAACGAATATTTAGACCAAATTGAGATTGAAAGGCAGCGTAAAATTGATGAGGAACAGAGAAGATGGTACGAAATGAAATTGAAGATGCTTGGAGATGCTATGAAGCAGGAATATCCAAGCACACCAAAGGAGGCGTTCGAAAGTGCTAACGAAGGTTTATACTACGGCGCTCAGCTTGCTAAGCTTCGTGCTAATAACGCTATATGTCGTGTTCCGTATAATGATGGGGATGTTGTTCACACCGCTTGGGATATTGGTCTTGACGACTTTACTAGTATATGGTGCTTTCAAGTTAATCGTGGAGGCAATGTTAACCTCATAAACTTCTATGAGAATTGGGATGAAGGCGCTTCTCATTATGCCGATTGGCTAAATAAGCAGAAATATCGCTGGGGTCGGCATATTTTCCCTCATGACGCAATGAAAAGAGATGCTGGGGCTAAGACTACTTACTTAGACCACCTTAGACCACTTCTAGAAGGAAAATATATCGTTTTAGATATAAAAGAATGCGACAAATTTGACGGTATCCAAAGTGTCAGAAGTATGCTAAGTCGATGCTGTTTCGATGAGGAAAAATGCTCTAAAGGAATTAAGCATTTAGAGGCATACAAAAAGGTTTGGGATGATCGTCTTGGTTGTTATAAAAACACTCCTTTGCATGATGAACATAGTCACGCATCTGATGCATTTAGATATCTTGCTGTAGGATTAAAAGGACTAGAATCTAGTTCTCGTGGAAGTGCTGAAAACGATGTAAAAGCAGTAAATAAATACTTTGGATTAACATGAAGGCTGTAATTTGGGAACATACAGGAAGTCGTGGAGGATATATCAAAAAAACACCTTCTAAAGAACGTGTTCAAAAGCTATTGAAAAAGAAAAGATTGAAAAAATTAGGAAAATATAATTAATATCTTTTTATGTGCATGGCAAATATTTCGTTAAAACATTTCTTATAAAATTTCATTTCTTCTTTTGTCTCACATTGATTTACAATCGTGTTTATAGTTGAGCAAATCAAAGCTGACATAGATATTTCTATATCATTCTCTTCAAGAATTTCATTTATTTTAGATTCAATTTCTTCTCCTAATTCAATGATATCTTGCATATCATCTATGGGAATTTCTTGATTTTCCATCGATCACCTCTTGATACTAATAAAATTTATCCTATAGGGTAAATTTAACTAATTCAATAGGTGATTTTTGAGAAACTCTGACCCGATTTTTTGGCCAGAAGAGTCTTTAAATATTTCTCTTCGCCAAAGTATGGAGAAAAATTACTCAGACTCCATAAATATTCTTCAGACACAATGGTATCAAGCCGATGTAGATCAAAGATTTTTCATTGGTGACCAAGATATTTGGGGACTAATATTCCCTGGTGTAGCCACTTACAGGCGCAAGGTTTGGAATTTCAACATAATGAATCCAATCGTGCAGGCTATAGGTGGCCAGCAAAGGATGACCAGGAAATCTACCTCGGTTATCCCTATTCTTGGAGGGATGCAAAAAACTGCTGATCAGCTGACAAAATGCCTATTCCATAATCACAAGAAAGGATTTTATCAGACATTTAGTGACTGTTTTGAGCTAGGAGCTTTAGTGCAGGGATTGGGTTTCATGTATCTATTTGCAGATAGTACAAAAGATCCAGTTAGCCCAGATCCTTGTTGGCGTTATGTGGACATGAAGCAATGCTTATTCGATCCATATTTCCGCAAGCATGACATGTCAGATGCTAGATATTGGTGGATGCGTACATTCTTCGATAGAGAAGAAGCTGCTCTTCTATATTCACAATTTGCCGATGAGATTTTATCTCTTCCTAAAGGCACATATAGAGATGATAAATTCTATTACATGCCGGAAGTTTATCAGATCCAATTTCCTAATCTGATTGCCTTTGATGAATATTGGTATCTAACTAATCGTGAAGCCACTTTCCTAGTCGATAAAAAGACTGAAGAATGCCAAGAATTCACAGGCACAAAAGAACAGTTGAAAGATGTGATGTACACATTCAGAAAAGATTTAACGGTAATTAAGAAGCCTGTTCCAACCGTGAGAAGATCAATCATTCTGAATGATAGGGTAATGGTTGACGAACCAAATCCATATGGCATGGATCGATATCCTGTTGTGCCTATGTTGGCTTATTTTACTGCTGACACTCCATATTATGCTTACAAATTTAGAGGCATCTGTAGGGACCTTCGTGATCCCCAATACTTATTCAACCGTTTGAAAGTAAGTAATTTAGAAATATTGGATGCACAACAACAGGGTTTAAAGATTAAGAAAGGAGCTTTGGTAACTCCTGAAGACGCTCTTAACCAAGGCCATGGTCGAGTGCTTAGCATAGATCCAGACTTCCAAATGGATGATGTGCAGCCAATGCCGATCGTGCCTCCCTCGCCCGTTATGCTTCAGATGGAAGAAATGCTCAAAGATGTCATTTATCGCGTTTCTGGGGTCGATCCAGCTTCCATGGGTATAGAAGTCGATGACAAAGCTGGAATCATATCTATGATGCGTCAGGCTGCTACAGCTAGGAACCTTACCCGTCTATTCGACCAAGCAGATGAAGCCCAAAGATTATGCGGAGACATTGAAGTTGAATTCATTCAGAAAAACTGGACATTTGGAAAAGTTAAACAAGTCATAGGCGAAGAACCAGCAGCAGAATTTGATAGCAAATTGTTCTTCAAATATGGGTGTAAAGTGGTTCAGACACCACTTACAGAATCTCAACAACAACTTGAATTAGCTCAGATTTTACATTTGCATTCTCTATCGCCTGAATTAGTTCCTCTCGATGAAATTGTCGAAGCTATGACAGTGCAAAATAAAGACAGAATCATAGAGAAGATTCAGAAACGTCAAGAGGCGATGGAACAGCAGCAACAGAAGATGCAAGAGCTTCAGATGCAGCAAATGCAAATAGATAACATGACTAAGGTGGCTTATGCTCATAGTCAGGAAGGATTAGCAAGCGAAAGAGTAGCGAAGATAAAAACAGATCAGGCAGTCGCGCAAGACAAACTGAGACGTGCTCATCAAGAAGACACTCATAGCTTGCTAAACGTAATCAAGGCTCTAAAAGAGTTACAAAGTATGGATTTAAGCAACCTAATGCAAGGAATCCAAATTCTTCAAACTCTTAGCCCTGCGGCTAATCCAGAAAAGGAAGTAGTTGAAAATAAACAAAATGTTGCTTAAAGATAAAATTTAACAACAAGATATTTATAAGAGGTGGTTTATGTCTAAAGCAAAAGGTGGCAATCAGCAAAGTGGTCGAGAAAACGGGAGCATGCCTAGTGGAAATATGGCTATGAGAGGTCATAACCAAGGCGATATGTCTCCATCCGTAAAGGACTATCAAAAACCTACGGATGATTTTTCGCAAGAAGGGTTTAGCAAAACATTGGATTATATTGAACGCCAAGACAAACGTCAAAGCGGGATGTCTAAAGGGATAAACAAGCAATCCTATG
>Ga0075421_100008851_pt1 | contig 12398 bp, 10 predicted proteins | sample SoiMetdeltSBSDD5_FD_75292 | JGI IMG/M metagenome (GOLD analysis project Ga0075421, IMG submission 75292) | Bulk soil microbial communities from a Populus tree surrounding site in Tennessee, USA - Soil MetaG P. deltoides SBSDD5 | ecosystem: Environmental > Terrestrial > Soil > Tree plantation... | reverse complement strand
CCGGATTGTTCCGCTATTTCATCTTCCCGAGATTTACGGACTCGCGGCCCGCGTTCGAGGCTGGGCGCCGTCGCGATGGGGTGGATGGAAGTTGGACTCCGTCTGGCTTGCGCCATGACCTTCCGCACTAAGCTGCTATTCGCCTTCACGGGCGTCGTCATCGTCGCTGTCGGACTGAACAGCTTCATCGTCGTGGAGACCACGCGTAACGCCTTCGAGCGTTTGGATCGGCAGCGATCGTCGGCGCTGGAGGCGCAGTTCCGGCGCGAGCTGGCCCGGCGAGAGAGCGAGGTGGCGCGGCAGACCGAACGAATCGCGAGCTCCGACCTACTGCGGCGCATAGCGGTCGAGGAGGATCACGCGGCGTACCTCGACGAGGCGCGAAACCTGGCGACGGCGCAAGGGCTCGATTTCGTCGAGCTGACGGCGCCGGACGGGTCGATCATCTCGTCAGCGCAGTGGCCTGCGCGCTTTGGCTACAAGGACGAATGGGTGGCGCGCATGGGATCGTCCGGCATCATGACGGCGATGTTGAAGCGGGAGGAACTTCCGGAGGAAGTCGCGCTGGCGCTGACGGCCGTGCGCGCGGTTACGGTGGGTGAGAAGAGTGTCCTGGTTGCCGCCGGCGAAAAGTTGGACAGGGATTTTCTGGCTTCGCTCGAATTGCCGGAGGGAATGCGAGTGCTGCTCTATCGCAATTTGCAACCGGCGTTTTCGGCGCAAGCGCTGATCGGCGCAGCCGGGCCGGCGGCGGATGCAGCTAATCTTGCGCCGCTGATTGAGACTGTCCGGCGGGACAACAAAGAGTTGACGCGCGCCATCGGCTCGGAGAGTTTGCACGCGATTCCGTTATTTGGACGCGATAAGGAATTGCTGGCGGTTCTGCTGGTCGGCAGCTCGCGAGCTGACATGCTGAGCGTCGAGAGCTTTATACGGCGGTTGGGGCTGGCGGTTGGGGCCGCTGGCGTCCTACTGGGTTTGTTGCTGGCCTGGTGGGCGACATCGCGGATTACGCGTCCGGTTCACGAGCTGCGGGACGCTGCGCGGGAAGTCGCTGCCGGGAATTGGCATGCGCACGTCGACATCTCGTCCCAGGATGAAATTGGCGAGCTGGCGGGCGCGTTCAATCAGATGACGGGCCAGTTGAGCGAGCAGCGTGAGCGGCTGGTGCAGTCCGAGCGGGTAGCGGCCTGGCGCGAGCTGGCGCGGCGGCTGGCTCACGAGCTGAAGAATCCGCTATTCCCGCTGCAAATCACCGTTGAAAATATGCAGCGCGCCCGGGATCAGTATCCGGAACAGTTTGAGGAGGTCTTTCGGGAGGGAACTGCGACGCTGCTGACGGAGCTCGCGAACCTGAAAGCGATCATCAACCGGTTCAGCGATTTTTCCAAAATGCCGCCGCCGCAGCGGCAATCGACGAACATGAATGAGACGGTACGCGGAGTGATGAAGCTGTTTGAAGCGCAACTGGCAGCGCAGAATGTAACACTGCGGGTCGAGCTCGACGAGCGCCTGCCGGCTACTGACGCCGATCCGACACAATTGCATCGCGCGCTGCAGAACCTGGTGTTGAACGCGCTCGACGCGATGCCATCCGGTGGTGTCCTCACGATTCGCACCGCGAAAGCCGGCGGGTCGGTGCGGCTCGAGGTCTCCGATACCGGCTCCGGGCTGACGACTGAGGAGTGCGAGCGGCTTTTCACTCCCTACTACACGACCAAGCAGCATGGCACGGGGCTGGGCCTTGCGATCGTGCAATCGGTGGTCAGCGATCATGGAGGAACGATTTCGGTCGAGAGCCAGCCAGGACACGGGGCGACATTCCGGATCGAACTACAAAATGGCACATCTCCTAATTATTGACGACGACGCCAATACACTGGCGTCACTGGCGCGCGCGTTTCGCATGGCGGGGCACGAGGCGACGGTGTGCGATAGCGCGGTGCGGGCACTCGAACTGGTGAAGGCGCAACGCTTCGACCTGATCTTCTCCGACGTCGTGATGCCGGGCAAGGACGGAATCTCGTTCCTCGAGGATCTCAGGGCGCTGGGACTATCGACGCCCACAGTAATGATTTCGGGGCAGGCGAGCGTAGAGATGGCGGTGCGGGCGACGCGATTGGGCGCGGTAGATTTCTTGGAGAAGCCGCTGTCGACGGATAAGCTGCTACTCACCGTGGACAACGTCCTCAAGCTGTCGCGACTGGAGGAAGAGAACAAGCAACTGCGGCGGCGCGTGGGTCGGCATGAGATTGTGCGGTCGGGCGACGGGATGGCTCGCATCATGGCGCAGGTGGAGCGGGTTGCAGCATCGGAATCCAGGGTCTGCATCCTGGGGGAGACGGGGACTGGCAAAGAGCTGATCGCGCGAACGATTCATGAGAAGAGTCCGCGGCGGGGCGGTCCGTTCGTGACGCTGAACTGCGCAGCGGTGCCGGCCGAGCTGATCGAGTCGGAGCTGTTCGGGCATGAAAAGGGCGCGTTCACCGGCGCGGCGGCGCGGCACACGGGCAAATTCGAGCAGGCGCATCGAGGGACGCTGTTCCTGGACGAGATCGGCGATATGCCGCTCACGATGCAGGCGAAGCTTCTGCGAGTGCTGGAAGAAGGGGAAGTCGAACGGGTGGGCGGCGACCGGGCGATGCAGGTAGATGTCCGCGTGGTCGTGGCGACGCATCGGAATCTGGAAGCGCTGGTGAAGCAGGGCGCGTTTCGGCAGGACCTGTTTCATCGCGTGTATGTATTTCCGGTAATCCTACCGCCGCTGCGCGATCGGCTGGAGGATATTCCGGCGCTGGTGGAACATTTCGCCCGGCAGGTGGCGGATCAAAATGGATGGAAGCCGATTGCGTTCGAGCCAGAAGCGATCGATGAGCTCAAGCGCTATACGTGGCCAGGTAATGTGCGCGAGCTGCGCAACGTGGTGGAGCGGCTGATGCTGCTGTCCGAGGATGGGCGCGTGGATCCGCGGTCGGTGGAAAAGGCGCTGCCGGGGACGTCGGCGGCGGCTCCGGCTGGGGCGACCGGGACGCTGGCTGAGCGAGTGGAGTCGTTCGAGCGGGAGTTATTGCTGGCGGAGTTGAAACGGCATCGGTACCATATGACAGAAACGGCGAAAGCGCTGGGTCTGGAGCGGAGTCACTTATACAAGAAATGTCAGCAGCTTGGCGTGGATCTGGCGGCGGTGAGGAAAGAGACGGCTTGAGTGCGTTACCGATTGGCGCCAATCCTACGGTCGAAGATCAATAGTTATGGCTCTCTTGCTCTAGCCTTGGCGACATTGATCGCATTGAGCATTTGCCCAACGCCCTTGTGCATTGCCTGCGAGTTTCAAAACCCGTGGGGACACGTAACCCGTCGATGTGAAGAGCCGGTGCTTGTCTGGCTGCTGTCGGCGCCACCCGGCGATGGCTTGCGCAGAGCATTTTCCAAACTCTCGCGTATGAGCCACGATTTGGTCACTCGTCTCGCTTTCGCTTCATTGTCGAGCTGGACCAGGAGATTATCAGGCAACTTCAATGAGATGGTCCGCATAACATAATGCTACGATCTGGCCTAGACCTAAGCCCCTTCACTATCCGTCGCCGACCCGGACTGCGCTTCCTCGAGCAGGGCTCTCGCATCTTCCAGACGCGATTTGGGGACTCGCACTTCGAAGGGAAGAGACGGGATCTGCTGGCTGCCGATTACCACGCAGGGGATGCCGTTCGCCTCGAGGACCGATCGAATCGAGATGGCTTCCATTTCCGCTTCCGGGCTTTGGCCGCTGAAAATGGGGACGAAGTCCAAATCGTGAGACTGGCCTTCTTCGTCCACTTCCGATTCGTCTTCCGGCGCGGGAAGGGGCGCTCCCACGATTGCTTCAGCGCGAGGAATGTCGGCAGCGGGGACCCGTACCTCCCACGTTCCTTCGACGACACCGGGAGCGTCGTCATCGAGGACGACGGCCTCGATTCCGGCTTCGACCAGCCGGTCATGGATCGCGATGGCTTCATCTTCGGCCGAATGGTCGGCGGAGCGGAATACGGTGACGAGCTTAGGTTGATCCGGCATGATTTCAGGATATCGCGATACAATTGAAATGGACTTGTTTGAGAGGGAATAATATGGCCAGTGAAGATAGCGGAATCAGCATTGCGTGGTTTCTGGTAGGCGCGGCCGTCGGCGCCGCCGTCGCGCTGCTTTATGCGCCGCAGAGCGGCCGGGAAACGCGGCAACTTCTTGCTAAGAAGACCGAGCAGGGCAGAGAGGTTCTGGCCGACTCGGGCAAGGAAGTACTGGATCGCGGAAAAGAGCTGTTCGATCGCGGCCGTGAGCTGGCCGACGAAGCCGCGGATATCTTTGAGCGCGGCCGCAAGCTCGTCCGCGGATAACAGTTGCACAACATGTCCCGCGTGTGCGTGGGTGATTTTCAGATCACTCTCGTGCGGGCGGGTGTCTACTACTGGGACGGCGGAGCCGTCTTCGGCGTCGTGCCGCGAACTCTCTGGGGCCGGCGGCTTCCTCCCGATGAACAGAATCTGGTTCCGCTGGCTTTCAACTGCTATTTAGTCGAAACCGGGAAGCATACGGCGCTCATCGAGACGGGCGGCGGAGCCAAAATGGATCATCGGGCGCGGGAGCGAATGAAGCTGCCGGAGCGGATCGAGACGCTTCCCGAGTTTATTTCCAAGCAGGGCATCGATCCCGAATCCATCGATATTGTCATCAACACGCACCTGCATTGGGATCATTGCGGCTGGAATACTATTGTGGAAGGTGGGGTGGCGCGGGCCACGTTTCCGCGCGCCACATACTATACGCGGCGCCGCGAGTGGGAGCATGCGCATGAACGGCATCCGCGAGACAGCGTCAGCTACATCGACGCGAACTACGATCCGTTGGTCGAGTCGGGGCAGATGAAGCTGCTCGATGATGAGGGTGAGGTCGTGCCGGGCGTGCGTGTGCATTTGGCCCCTGGTCACAATCGGGACATGATGCTGGTCACGGCTTCGAGCGGAGGGGAGACGTTCTGTTTCTACTCCGACCTTGTGCCGACTACCGCTCACCTGACGCCGACGTGGGTGGCGGCGTTCGATTTGTATCCCCTGGAAAGCATCGAAATGAAGACTCGATGGCTGGGCCGGGCGGCGGACGAAAACTGGATCTGCGGGTTGGGGCACGATTCCGAGATCGGCTTCACGCGGGTCGAGCGGGTGGAGGGAAAACACCCGGGATTCCAAGCGTATGGCTGAATTTCGAAATGAACCTTATACCGATTTCTCCACGGCGGAGAATCGGCGGGCGATGGAAGCGGCGCTGGCGGCGGTTCGCGCTCAGTTCGGTCGTGAATACGATCTGCGAATTGGGAGTGAGCGATTCACGACGGCTGAGAAGTTGACGTCGGTAAATCCGTCGAACTCTTCCGAGGTGGTGGGAGTGCATCAGAAAGCGACGCCGGCAATGGCGGCGCGGGCGATCGAGGAGGCTTATGCATTCTTCCCGGAATGGAGCCGCACTCCGGCCCCCGTGCGGATCGGGATGCTGCGGCGGGTCGCGGAGATTCTGCGGCGTCGAAAGATGGAGTTCGACGCGTGGCTGGTTTACGAGGCCGGGAAATCGTGGGCGGAGGCCGAGGCCGATGTGTCCGAAGCGATCGATTTCTGCGAATACTATGCGCTCGAAATGGAGAGGCTCAGCGGTCCGCAGCCGGTAACGCAATTGCCGGGTGAAAAGGACGAGATGCGGTATATTCCGCTTGGCGTGGGCGTGGTCATCCCGCCCTGGAATTTTCCGCTGGCGATCCTGGCGGGGATGACCGTCGCGGCGCTGGTCACGGGGAATACCGTGGCGCTGAAGCCGTCGAGTGAGACGCCGACCATCGCGGCTAAATTCGCCGAAGCGCTGCTCGAGGCGGGATTTCCCGAGCGGTCGTTCACGCTGCTCACGGGAAGCGGAGCGGCCATTGGCGACCTGCTGGTGCAGCATCCGAAGACGCGCTTTGTCGCGTTCACGGGATCGCGCGATGTCGGGCTGCGGATCAATGAGCTGGCGGCGAGGCATCAACCGGGGCAGCTCTGGATTAAGCGGGTCATCGCCGAAATGGGCGGCAAGGACGCGATTGTGGTCGATGCGGACTCGGACCTCGACAAGGCTGTCGAGGGTGTGGCGGTTTCGGCGTTCGGCTATCAGGGGCAGAAATGCTCGGCGTGCTCGCGGGCCATCGTCGACGAGAAGGTGTACGAACAGTTTCTCGAAAAGCTCAAGGCGCGGGTCGCTGAAATTCAGATTGGCTCGGCGGACGATCCGGCGAACTACATGGGGCCGGTCATCAGCGAGGGGGCGCGGCGGTCGATCCTAAGTTACATCGAGGCGGGGAAGAAGGAAGGCCGGCTCATCTCGGGCGGCGGGGCTGGGGACGGAGCCGGCTATTTCATCCAGCCGACGGTCATCGCCGATGTGGAGCCCAGCGCAAAGATCTTCCAGGAGGAAATTTTCGGCCCAGTGCTGGCGGTGTCGAAGGCGCGGGACTTCGAGCAGGCGATCGAAATGGCCAATGATTCGCAATACGGGCTTACAGGGGCCGTTTACTCGAATAATCCGGAGCACATCCGGCAGGCGCGGGAGCGCTTCTTCGTGGGGAATCTCTACCTGAACCGAAAATGCACGGGCGCGATGGTCGGAGCGCACCCCTTCGGCGGGTTCAATCTGTCGGGTACGGATTCGAAGGCCGGCGGTCCGGATTATCTGCTGCTGTTCTTGCAAGCCAAATCAATTGCTGAGAAAATCGCCTAAAAAGTGAAACGGGCGAGGGTCCGGTTACACTACTTACGAGCTTGAGAGGAGCTTTATGGCGAAAAAACGTCCTGTGAAGAAGAGCAGTCCCAAGAAGAAAGCTGTGAAGAAGCCGGCGCCGAAGAAGACGACGAAGAAGACGACGCCTAAGAAAAAGACCGCAGCGAAGAAGGCTACCACAAGCCTGAAGGCGGCCCCTAGAAAGGGATTCATGGACGAGGTCGAGGGGGGCGGCGGTCCAGGCTGATCGTATCATTCGCTAAGTAGTAGGCTGGTACCTGATGAAGTTCGTACGGTACCAGCTGCCACTGTTAATCCTGGTCGCTTGCGGAGGCGACGAACTCAGGTCGGCCGGTAAGCTTTTTAACGAAGCGGAGACTTTATGGCGGCACGGCATGAACCGGCGAGCGCTCGACCTTGCCGAGCGCGGCTGGATGCGCTGGAAGGACAGACCCGATTCAGAATGGCATTGGAAGTTCCGGCTGCTGGAGTCGGAACTGTTGATTAGTGGGGGTTCTCGCGATCGCGCGAAAGAGTTGCTGGAGAGCCCTCACGGTAAATTTCCTACCGCCGCAATCGAGGCAGGTTTTCTTGCTCAGATGGCGCAAGCCAAGCGTGACCGCGCGCTGGCTGACCGGGCATATAAACTTGCGGCCCAGCAAGGCGACGTCGCGCTGCAAGTAGCGATCGAATTGACCCGAGCCGACATCGATGGGTACGCGCCCTCCTCCGATGTGTTTCTGAGCAATGCTGTACGCCTAGGACGAACGCAGCCTGACAAGTACTTTACCGCGCGGGCCCTTCTCAACGCTGGCTATCAACGGATGAGTCTGTCTCGATTCGATGAAGCCGTCCACCTCCTTGAACAGGCCGAAGAGATCTCGAAGGAGGCCGGTGCCGACCGCGTGCGGGAGCGCACGCTAGGTAACCTCGGCTGGTGCTATTTTCGGCTCGGCGACTATGATCGCGCGCTAGGGGTGCTTTCCGATGCTGTAACGTTGGCGCGGAAGGTAGAGGACGACGTTTTTCTTTACCGCTGGTTGAATAACATCGGTGGTGTTCACTACAAGCGTCACGAGTACAAAAATGCGATTTCCAGCTACCAGGTTGCCGCCGATCTGGCCAAGCTGGCTCACGACGAAACATGGCTGACGATGGCGTTGAACAACCTAGCGGCGACTTCCGCCGAGATTGGGGACTTCGATGCCGCTGAACGATTCATGGAACAGGCAGCGTCGCTGATCAAGAAGAACAACAACACAGACTCACTCTTATTTCTCCGTCTCCATACGGCATTGATTCAAGTTGGACGCCGCCAGCCTGAGCTTGCCGAGGCCTCATTTCGCGCTGTGATCGACTCGGTAACCCGAGAGAAACAGCCCTTCGTGTTGTGGGAAGCGCAGGCAGGGCTGGCGCGGTTGCTGCGAAGCGTCCACCGGGACGCGGAAGCAGACCAGGAATACCGCAATGCGTTAGCTACGATCGAAGGACAATGGTCGAGACTCGGCGAGGATCGCCACAAGGTCACCTTCCTGGCACAGCTCATTCGGTTCTACGACGACTATGTCGACTTCCTCACCGGCCAGGGAGAGACGGCCCGCGCCGCGGCGGTCGCTGACTCTTCGCGGGCGCGGGTGCTGGCAGAGCGGCTGGGCGTCGATACCTCCTTCGTAGCGGCGCAGCCGCGTCAGAATGGGCCGATCCTCCTGTCCTACTGGCTGACAGCCGCTCGATCCTATTTGTGGGTGATCGGGCCTAAGGGTGTTTCCCAACATATCCTACCGGGCGAGGCGCGGATTGCCGAGCTCGTGAATCGGTACACGACCGCGATCGAGCGTGGGCACGATCCGCTTGAGCGCGATAATCCGGCAGGGTTCGAGCTCTATCAAGAGCTGGTCGCACCGGCGGCGCAGTCGATTCCGCGCGGCGCGAGCGTCATTGTGGTTCCTGACGGCGCGTTGCACCGGCTGAATTTCGAAACCCTCATTGCGCGCGATCCGGTTCCGCATTATTGGATCGAAGACGTCACCATCGCGGTGGCGCCGGCATTGGGTTTACTGCAAATACCACCGCGTCGAAGCGCGGCCCCGGGGCGCATGCTGTTTATTGGCGATCCCACGCTGGCGGATCCGGCGTTTCCTCCCTTGCCGCATTTGGAAAAAGAGACGGAGATTATCCGTCGACGATTCTCCGGGGCTTCTTTGCTGACGCACGAGCAGGCGCATCCGAAGGCTTACCAATCCGCCAGTCCCGGCGACTACAGCCTGATCCATTTCGCGGCGCACGCGGTAGCCAATTCGGAGAGCCCTCTCGATTCCGCGGTGATTCTTTCGAAAGTCGGCGACGATTACAAGCTCTACGCCCGCGATGTGATGAAGCAGCGTCTACAGGCGAACCTGGTGACCATCTCAGCTTGTCGCGCTGCGGGGGCGAGAGCCTATGCGGGGGAAGGACTGCTCGGATTCACTTGGGCCTTTCTGAACGCCGGAGCGAGGAACGTGATCGCCGGGCTCTGGGAAGCGGATGACGCGGCGACTGCGGAATTGATGGATCTGTTTTATGACCGGCTTGCGTCGGGTTCGAAGCCTGCGGCTGCTCTGCGGTCCGCTAAGCTCGAACTACTGAAATCCGGCGGACGGAACCGGGCGCCGTACTATTGGGGTCCGCTGGCGTTATTCACTCGCGATTCGGAACTTGGAAGTCCCGATCGGCGTCTGACCACTCGCTCCGACTCCCCAAAAGGAAATCTCATAGGCTCCCGGCTTCAGGCTGGCAGTGGAAAGTGAGATGTGGGATTCGGCGGATTCCTCCTTTGGCGGCGCGGCAAGGCTCTGCTTCGTTTGAACAGTTCCGGATTCGTCCTTCACTTGATATTCGATACTTTGGAACTGCTCGGGTAGATAGAACGAGAAAACAACGCGCCGGGTAGCGGGAGATATTTCCCGCACCGTGCCTGCGCTCCTGGATGCTCCCAGCACCGAAACCTCCTGAACGAATTGGGGCGCACGGGCGGCGGCAAGCTCCTGCTTCAACTCCGGCGCAACCTTGAAAGTGGTGTAACCGATCCCGAGGAGGAGGGCGACATTGAGTCCCGCGGAAAGCCAAAGGGCCTTGCCGGATAGCAGTACGCCGGCATGGACAGCAGGCCCTGAGGCTTTTTCGCGAAAGACCGCTTTCGCGTTAACAGCGAATACGGTCAGCGCCCGGACGTCCTCCGTGCATTCCGGGCACATAAAGTAATGCTCTTCGAACTCTTCCCGGTCAGCGCCGGTCAGTTCGCCAAGGAAGTACCGTTCGGTGGCGTTGTTCTTGACTGCGGTTTCATGATCCATCAACCGTTCCTGATTATTAGTGAACGCAAAGTCGATCCCGTTTCAAACGACCGACCCCGCGGCGCCGTAACGCGCTGAATAGATGGATCGGAAGCGCGATTTTGCGCGATGGAGGAGGACGCGCAAATAGTCTTCCGTGACCCCATACTGCTTACACAATTCCAAACGGTCGCGATCTTCAAGGAACAGTAACCGCAGCAAATTGCAGTCTTTAGGCGGCAGATCGGCGAGTACGCTTTCCACCTGGCGCATGCGCTGCTGGCTGATCAGTGGAGCGTCGAGATTGATGGTCTCGTCGATAGGCTCGGCTTCGGCCTCCGATCGTTCGTGCCGCGATTCGGCGCGAACCTGCTCCATCAGAACGTTGTTGCAGACTGCGCTCACGAATGCGCCAAACCGCTCCGGGTGCTCGACACCGCCCCTTCGTACGATCTGCAGGACGCGCATCAGCGTTTCCTGGCGAATATCTTCAATCAATTGAGCGGAACGGATGCGGACTCGAAGCTTCAGCGAGAGCAAATCGCCGAAGTAAAGGCTGAAGTGGCGTTCGATCGCGGCATCGCCGCTGGCCAACCGCTGAAGATAATCCTCGTCGAATGAGTGGAATTGCAAGCGTCCTCGAAAACGAGCCCTTCATTATACCTTCCCCCCGAATGCGGGTAACGCCACGTATGGTACTAAGAGCGTATCCGGCTGTATATCCAGAAGAAAAGTGCGCCGGCCAAGCCCGCTACTGTCATGACGGCGCCGAGGAGGACGGATCGCGGCCGATACCGCATTTCGATCTGGTGGTGTCCGGCCTCGACAACTACCCCGCGCAGGACAGTATAGGCTTCGTAGATGTGCGCGGGCTTGCCGTCGACAGTCGCGCTCCATCCCGGGGAGTAGGTCTCCGACGCGACTACCATTCCACGGCATCCCAGATTGGCCTCGATTACGAGCCGATTCGTTTCGCGCGCGACAGCTCGTACGCTCTCGTTCGTTTCACAGGCCTGGAGTGTGGGGACTGCGCCTAGCAGAAATGTCTGGCGCTTTCGATCGAAGCCAGGGCGAGACAAGGCGGGAAGCACGGCTTTGTCATTCGGAATTTCGAAGGCATCGTGGACTGCCCAAGCGCGATCGTGCTGGCCGGGGTTTCGATACACTTTGAGCCCGCTTTCGCCCGAAAAGATTTCCACCTGCCCGTCGCGGGCGGGTTTAGGTCCGATGTAGTAGCCGAGCGCGAACAAATCGCGGAAAAGCGGGGCTCCGTGGTTGACGATGACGTTCTTCGTTACCCCACAGAATCCTTCGAAGATATCGACGCCAAACCAGTCGCCGAAGTTAAAGGGGACCGCCTCGGTATCGATCTCGGCGCGGAAGGGCTGCGTCTGATCCCTCAAAAAGCGCACGATGTCGGCGTTTTGTTTCAGGCGCTCCAGTGGGCTATCCGGCGCTCCGCTGCGCTGGTAATAGAAGCCTGTGACCGTGCCTGTTTCGAAGAGCATAAGGAGCACCAACAATACGCGAGTGGCGCGCTCCGATAGCGCACTCCGTCGCCAGCCCTGGTACAGCCCTGCCAGCAGCAAGGCTGAGAGACCGGCAAGGGCTGGTCCATCGGGTCCCTGAGGCTCGACGGACTTGATGATCTGGACGAAACGGGTGGCATACAAGGCCGCAGACAACGCGAGCGCCACCCAGACGACGCGACGTGTCCAGACCCAATCACGAGCTTGAGAACCGATGGCATCGAGTCCGTAAGCGGCCAGAACGGCTGCGCCGAGGTGAAAAATGAGAATCGCCATCCCAGGACTGCGAGCCTTTTCGACCATGGGAACGATCGCGTAGAGCGCGCCGTGGAAAACCGAATTGCCGCCCAGCGAGAAAACCAGGCCACCGATGGCGATCGCTCCCCAGAATCGGATCATTCGCTCGTGCCAGCCGGCGGCGATCCCGAGCAGCGCGAGCGAGATGACGGCGAGTCCCAGGAACGGGTTGACGCCCGTGTGCGCGCCCGGGATCACGATACCGAAGATGGAGAGTGGGCCAAGGGAATAATTGTGATGGACAAAGTAAGGAACGGGATCGTTCCAACCGACTGGTTCCGGCGCGTTCACCCAGCGCAGCGATAGCTTGCCATATTCGTAGGCGGGCAAGACTTGCAATCCGCCGGTCAGGACCACGAACACGGCGAAGAGGGCGGCCAGGCCCACAATTTTTCTGCGCGGCATGGGAGCCGCGACGAAGTAATAAATCCACGTGGCGGCGGCAGCCAGCGCCACGAACAACGGCGCTTGATGGTGGCCGCTAAGG
>Ga0075421_100008850_pt1 | contig 12399 bp, 19 predicted proteins | sample SoiMetdeltSBSDD5_FD_75292 | JGI IMG/M metagenome (GOLD analysis project Ga0075421, IMG submission 75292) | Bulk soil microbial communities from a Populus tree surrounding site in Tennessee, USA - Soil MetaG P. deltoides SBSDD5 | ecosystem: Environmental > Terrestrial > Soil > Tree plantation... | reverse complement strand
CTTTTATAACATCATCAAAGTTTCCACATCCACACCATATGTACATTAGTCGATCATATCCGACTGCTCTAGGGTTGATACGGTACTCTGAATAATCTCCTTGTATTCCAAGGGATTCCTTTGTGAAGATATTCCCACATAGTTCGCATGTGTAGGTCGACATGTACAGTCGTAGATACAAAAGCAGATGCGTATGCACAGCAGTATGGCGCAAGTAATTAAGAACGGTGTTGACAATATGAGGAGTATAAAGATCGCCACGGAGCAGCCCGACGGCTCTGCAGCAAAGGGCGAGCACTTCATTCACTCGTTTACAAACTCTGGTTCCAATTTGTAAACCGCTGACATAACAATGCGCCCATTAATAACTAGCGCCTCATTATCCAAGTATGATTTCTGAACACGGCTGACAGAAGGCTCTGTAGCCGTAGGCGTTTCCGAGACGAACGACGGCTCGACGGTGGCTACAGACTGTGCAGAATTCGTGAGTCGTGTAGATGGGGATGCAATCGACGAGCAGTGGGCGTCCATGGGGACCTCTCACTTGAACGCCGTGAACTATGAGAGGCGGTGCACGCGGCGGCGGCTGGGCCGACATTTAATCATCCAACTTGGAAATCTCAACAATGCACTCTTGTAGTGTATCGATGGCAACTTGAAGGGCATCTCCTATCGCCGCTATCTTTTGTGTGCGTGCACGCTTCTTTTCTTCTACAGGATCGACGTGTAGTTCTTGAAAGGTGCGTTTCTTTTCGCATCTTCGCTTGTAACAGTAGCCACATAGTTGTCCTTGTCGGCCGCGCTTTCCGAGAGCCGGTGCGATGTATCTGAGCTCGGGTGCGATACCTCCGCAATCACACTTGTCGGTGCTCTTCACAGGGCCATAGTAGAGCGCTCCATTCATGTACGTCTTGGGATCGGCCTCCAGCGATTGGTCGATGTCGGCCGCGGGAATCTTAGGTCGTATGGAAGGTCTTCCGGCGGCGGAGGCGCTGCCAAGATCGATGCGCGGTTCATCAAAGTCGATGATCCGCGCTGCGGTCGGTTTCTTCTTTCCGTTATTGAACATGTGCATTTGAAGAATAAGATTCCCGCGCACACACCAATGAGGTAAGCTAAAACGACAAGAGAGGCACAGCACTCCAGCTCTTTTAAGCCTGTGTCGTTGACTCGGTCAACGATCATTTTGATAGGGTTTCCGCACTCGCGCGCACCATGCTCGGACAACGCGGCATCGGTAAGCCTGGTGAGGATATCGGCTTTGTTCCGCGTGTGTCTCTACCGACGGTGAAGACTCGAACCGGCTTTACAAGCTGCGCCTATGTGTGCATCGTCTGTGAGGCTGCCTGGACAGAGGACTTTGCGAATACAAAGAGCAGTTCGCTTCAACTCGCTCAACGGGGCAAGGAACCTCTCGCGACTGGCTGTGACCACAAGCGCCTCGAACTAAGGCCCATCGAGTATCAGTTTATTCCGCCTAGAGTGTAAGGCAAATCATTTGCACTATTAAACCTATGGACGGTGTTGTTCCTCCTGATACATCTGAGCAGAGGATCCCCTGTCGTGACAAAAGCGGTTTACATTATGCCTGGAGTGACGCAACGTCTCATGCATGCTCTACGTGGATGGAGATTTATCGCTACAACTCTGGCGCACCAACATTCGTGAAGCGCATCGATCTAGGCCTTCAGATTCCAGACTATCACACCTTTAAAGTCGTTCAAGGTGATACCTTTTGCTGGGTAGAGCCTGGCTATCAACAGAGTTACAAGCGCGAGGATCCTCTCGATGGACGCTTTGATGTGAGGTTTCCTGTTTATGCAAAAGAGATGTTTCCCATCAATCTATCTGCTCATTAGTCGAGCTTTTCTGGCCTGGGCTCTGGTGGCAACATATCCGTTGCGCCTTCCATCCATGTAACAAGTTTGATGGGGTTGTAATAGCTCGTATAAATTGCATAGAACCAGTCGAGTTCCTCTTGAAACCATTCTTCCCAGCATTCACATGGTGGCTTTGGATGTTCTGTGCAATAGTAGTGGTACGAGTCCCATTTCACTCGAGCGCCGCAGAACGTGCACCCCGTGAAGAAGTACATGTCGAAAGTGTGGACTTCGTTTGATTGTGCCAACTGCAAGGTTTTTGTGATGACTTGTACCTATGGCACTCTTCCGCCAAACGATATCTGGCATGTCGTTGGTATGGATAAGCCTGGTAAAAGGATATGTGATGCTTGTTGGAACGATCTTTTATGTAATTGTGGCATTGTTCATGCTCTGAGGCGTATATCATGACTGCTACTACTACTTTAATTTTCTGGAAGCCTCTCTCAGAGTGCTTCTGCTCCCGTGGTGACGGTGGTGGAGTTTGCCGATTATGATCGGAGCGGACGAACACCATTATGCTCTTGTAGACGTTAAGAAAGCCGAGGCCGCCGATGAGTGGGAAGATGGAACATACTTGGAGGAGTTTGAATGTCAGACGTGCAAGTATAAGGTGCCGCCTGGTTATGTTCAGATGCGCAAGACTGGCAAGTGGAGATATATCGGCAGGGAGAACGGAATCAACAAACCACTGTTTCATAGGGGAGGGACAATGACTCTATCTATGAGAGAAAAGAAACGTAAACTAAAGTAATTTACTTTTTGCTCGTAACAACAAGAAACTTGTGAGCAAGTTCATCAGAAGGAAATGAATCATGTTCGTTAACAGAGTATGAGACGCCTGGAAACATTGGGTCGCCGTTCATGAGCTTTGCATCTGGCCGTGGCATAGCTAGTTCATCACGCCAGGCTTCTCTTGCTAAATATGCAACAATTAATAACCATTCACGTTTCATACGATTGCCTAGGTGTCGATCTTCACGACCCTTATCATGTCTCAGACCACAATAAACATCATATATCCTATTAACATAAGCCATATAGTCGGGGTTATCTTCAGGACGGAGAATGGGGGCTGCACCACCACGTGTGCTATGTGGATACCAATTTCGAGGATCATCATTTGATGTACCTGTTTTTACAGAGCGGTTGGTGGTGTTGGCAACATTCTTTCGTTTTGCTTCAGCATCCATTTTTCCAACGTCTAATCCGCGAAGAAAATTGCTAACAAGAGGTATAGTTTTCTTGCCACGAAACTCTTCAAATAAAACTATACGCTTACTATCATTAATATTGGCTAATGCAAAGTTTCCACTCATAGGACATTGAGCAGACTCTGGATAATAGACTCTAAGCCATCGATCGCCAAACGAAGATTTTCCAGAGCGTGACGGTCCATGAAAGAATGGCCATGGTTGACCGTCCATTTCAGGGCGGAATAGTAGTGTTCGTAATATGGCACACACTTTGACAAACTTTTCCCATCCCATATGCATGCTTTGTATAAGTACCCATCGTTTTGGTTCAGCTCCTTTTCGACCATCCCAATGTGTTGTTGGGTCTATTAGAGATTCTCTTAATTCTCTCCTCATCTGCTTTGGTGCTAATGCATATTTGCCTATCGAACTAAACCATGCACTAGGTGGTGTTTGTAAGAGCCATCTAATAGTGTTTGGTGCTGGACTATCATCTAGTGGATTTAGCCAATCGTCTGGCGTCTTCACTCCATGTGCACAAAACACGTCTAATGTCCATGGACTAACGAATGGTTTAGCCACCGTGATGCGATCAACATCATCAAACACCTTTCGAAGAATGTAATTGATCATTGTTAGATGTGATCCATCACGTTGTTTTTTGATTGTAGCTGATAGGTTGTAACGGACAACATTTCCATCATTATCGACGACTGATAGATCTTCTTTCATAGCTGCTGGTATAGCATCAGCATTTGGAAACATTACAAAGTATCCATCGTCTAGTTCAATGACTTCGTATACCAACCGACACCGTGGTAACATGCCAATAAGATCAGGATTAGCACGAAACATTGCACCAAAGGCAATTTGAGCGCCTCTCATCGGTTCCAGGGATGAAAGATAAGCCAAGAAACTCCCCGAGATGTTTTGCTCTCCTGGCTCACTATATAGACGTTCAAACTTTTGTTCCACACTCATTTCAAAGCCGTCCATGATGCGTACTACCGACGTTGACCCATCAACAACATAATAACGATTAGATCTCATAAATCCAACAAGACGTTCACAATAAAAGTCTCGATCAGTCTTCTTTTGTGCTGCAGGTAGATCATGTAGTGATGTATATGTCCATTGTACACTCTCATTAGAGAATGATAACATTGTATCACATGCTAGTGTTAGTTTGATTATAAAATTACGAAACATTTGTGAAACAGAGTAATTATCGATCACTGTGTCAAATAACCAAATAGTTGCTAGACGCATCTTTTTGTCTGTAAAGGGTAGATGTCCAGCACATTTAAGCCAATCAAACATTAGTTGATCAGTGGCCTGCTTAAAGGGATACGGTATCATTCCACGGGCATTAAAGGTTGTACGGTTATAATTACATTTAGAGAGTACGTCTTCCCAGCCGAGACCACCACCATGGATCACAGAGTAGACTAGTGCTCCCATGTTGAGCTCATTTTGTGGGAATAGTGGGCCATGCTCACCATCTTTTCCAGCTTCAAAGGCCTTTGGATTAGCGTAGTAGATCGGACAATGACGACGAGTACAATCATAATAACGAACAGATCCACCATTACATGGAGCACACCGTAGCTTGGCTGCACAGCGAGCTTCAAAGTAGCAGGGTCCTCCACCTTCACGTTTAGCACAAGGCTTCTTCATGTGCTCAGCGAGAACGTCGTTTAGCACAGGATCAGGTAGACGATTGCAGGTGATGCAATAGAAGCGATAATCTGGTCCCTCTTCAACATTGCATCGACAATGGATTACCCGTGGCGCTTCACATAGACGTGATAACCGCATTGGATCAAAGTTGCTATTCTGTTGTAGTTTGTACATCAAAGAGAGATGTCCATGAGCTAAATTAACTCGAGTATTTGGTAATGTTAACATTAAAGACTTCATGCCTTTCTTTAGACGTAGACGTTCAGCTTTAAGTTTTACCGTTAGTTCGACTCCAGTAGCTTTTCTAATGTCTTCAATTTCTTCGAGCCGGGCATCAGCTTGTTCTATAGCAATGCCAAGATCAACTTCAGCACTTGCTTGATAGTCTTCTTTGGCCTTCTTTACGGCTTCAAAGCGCGTTGAAAAGTCGGCCCAGAGTTTCTTACCAATGTCATCACCCTCTGGACCAATGCGAGTCTTTGGATTCTCTCCAAGTAGAGCCTTCTTAAACTTGCTCATCATTTCAATGCACCGAGCACGGTGCGTTTGTAGAGCCATTGTAGCGTTCTGGAGCTTCTCTTGCTCTTCCATCATACCGAATTCAGCCCAATCCACACGAGCTTCTAGTGGTTCATCAGATGCTTCTGGTGATCCACCTCCTTGTGGATGTAATCCACGTTTCTTCTTGTTGATTGATTTCTTCTTCTTTGCGGCCTTCTCTTTCACTTCAGCAGGTAATCCTCCTTTCTTTTCCTTTGTAGATCCATGAAGTTCAACTCCTTCAGAGACCCACACAATTCCGAGCTCCTCTGCATGCGCACATATCAACATAAATAACGCTTGTCTCCGTTCCAAAGTCAACCTCATATCATGTAACCGATCAGTTCTTGGATTAATAACATTACGTTTTGGTTCATATGTCAGATCAACACATTGACTGCTAGTATGTTGCATTAGAGAAAACATATGATTATCACATAATGCTTTCATAGCTCTCATCCATCCACGATTAATATATCCTATTGTACGTCCAGAGAGTCGAGGAGGCTCACTACCAGAACCCTTTCCAAGACTCGAGATCACATCTGCATTCCACATGTTACCGGGTGCAAATTGTGGATATTCTCGTTCCAATTGATCATATTGACCCTTGTCATACAATGTAATTATTCGATTATGAGCATCATGATGTTGTTTGATAGCATCAGCGAGGCGTTGATTTAGAGCTTCCACAACCTTTGATTCAGCGGCCTTCTTTGCTTCCAATTCGCTCGCAAATAACTTGATCGCTGATGGTGCTGCTAATTGTTTCTTTGGCCCCTTATATAAATTACGACTATTAATACGAATATCATTAATACGATCTTTTGCGGTGTCAATACAGCCGTCTGCTAGCTTTAGGAACGGTTCATAGAGTTTGAGATAATTAACAGACGAAGCAATGTTACGAGATTCTCCTTCCGGTAAAAATACTGTTAACCATTTGTGAAATATGAAGCCGAGTGTGTCAAGGATAGCGATCCAATTGTCTCCATCAATGACAGGAAAATAAGCTTCATCTTGAAGTCTATCATCCTTATAGTAGTCTACCCGATTATATAACGGATCAGCGAGGGTTTTCCCATTAGTTAAAGGTACTTCAAGCCATAATCTTGATCCACCATCATATAGTTGTGGCCATCCATCATAATGTTCTATAGCTTTGACGAAAGCATGGGCAACACCTTCAATAGGAAAGGTACCACCCTCCCACTCGGGCTTCTTTGTAAGATCCACTAAACTCTTCTCCATAGCAACATTAAATAGTGCCTTCATATGACGTTGTAAGAAGGGTCGTGTTATCTTGGCTATCGTTGCTTTGTTGGAGATGTCTGCTGTTGTTGCTTCATTTAAACGTTTGATCTGTTAAGGGAGACGTTGTTTAGTATGTAATACATTGCCCCACCTTATCTTTTCAAGGGGGAAACGACAACCACTAGTGTTCTTATGCATAAACCAGTAGGGAAATGGAGGGGCATGAAAAGCACAATATGAGAGATAGTAAAAAGTCTTGTGGTTGAGGTGAAAGCCGTATTGGCACTCGCTCTCGACACGTCTCTCTTCATGGCAGTGTTCTGCAACCCACTCTGAGAGCATTCCCTTGAGACGCACCAGTTCTTCACGCTTGAGCTGTTGTTCTTCTGGATCCTCCTGCTCAGAGAATGCGCTGTTTAGTCATAGGCCTTCCAAAACCACAATAAACCAATAGAGGTTTGATCTTACAATCGCAGGCATCATAGCCACTCACCCGCCAGTCTTCATGGTAGCCACAATATGAATTGAAAGACCATGGTGCTCGGTACACATGTGGAGACAGATAAACTCTAATCCCTTGCACCCATTGATGCTCTTCATAACAGCGTTCGAAGCGTACATCTTCAATGATGCGCTTGTCCTTTGGAATGACGACCTAAAAGTAAAGACAGTTTACAACCTTGCATTCATAGGTCTGACAATAAAGACAACGGAGGAGGCCGGGCCGGACCTCATCTGCATCATCAACGAAACCACGATCAGAAGAGTGTGTATCAGAGTCGGCTGATCGTTCAGATTCAACTTCAATGTCTGCTGCTGGTGCTGCTGTGTCCTTGAGGAGGTCTTCTGAAGAAGATTCACCGCCGCCGCTCTAAAGTAGTTTAGTTAATCCATAACAAGGATCATTCTCTCCTCCAAGTGTCTGAGCACAATAACCACGCCAAAAGTAGGTTCCATTGCGACAGAGATTAAGGCGATTCGTATAGTCTTGATCCGCGAGCACAGGCACTTGCGCATCAAACGGTGTAAAGTAGAAGCGAACACAGAAATGGCGGAGTAACGGCTGCTTTTTGCATTCCGTAGAGAAATACCACTCTCCATCGTCTAACTTGTCATATATAGTCTTAAAGACACAAGCAGATAATTCGATGCGACGTACTCGTTCTTGATCTGAATGCGGATCAATGAGTGGTGCCGAGTCGGTGCTTGTTGCAGCTAGTATGACCTTGCGGTGCTTTGTCTTCTAATCCAATTTAATTAGTATTGGGGTGATATCAACACTTATCTTTGGGTATTTACAATAACGACGGTGTAGTAGGCACTCTGGGTAATAAAGACAAGAAGAAATAAACACATCCCAAGCGGCATAGTCACCGTTCTCATAGTAGTCAAATGCACGATCCTGACGAGCCCATTCTCTACAAATACGCACTTTAAGTTTGCTCTTCTTTGCAGGAGGGGGTGCCGTTGTAGTTGTTTCTTTAGGCTAGTTTATCAAGATTAGCGTGGTATAAAACAAAGAGTTCATATTTACAATTTCTATGTTCAATTACTTGCTGTTCGTATCCGAGGTTGCGAATACGAGCACAAGCACAACGTGAAATAAAAGCGTGACAACATTCGTTATAAGGCAAAGGTTCACAGTCTAAAGTGCCCGTATCAGGGGGTCCACAAAACAGTTGATGTACATCTTCAAGATACTCTAATAAACGACAAGGACGTCGATAATAACGCACTGGATCACGTTTAGCGAGATCTGAAGCGAGCGATCCAGGTGCCGTATCATCACGCTTGATTGCAAAGCGGTCGAGCGATTTCTAGGAGAGTTTAATTAGCGTATCGCTTCCTTCGTAGGGGTATATGGTAACGTCGGTAAAGGTACAGACTTGCGTCTGGAATACAAGGCGATAGTGACGGAAACAATGTGATCTGAAAGAAAAGGTCCCGTCCGAAAAAGAAACAATTTGATCATAGAGCTCGCAAACCTGCGCTGGTGTTGGCGCCGGTAGCTTGGCCTTCTTGGGCTTCTTGGCCTTCTTGGCGGGATCTTGGGCGCGCTTTACAGCAGCAGCCGGACGTTCTTCACGATCGGGGAGAAACTGCGCGGCGGCCGGCTCGCTGAAGCGTTCGGGCGGTGATGCGGGCGGTGGTTGATCGTCCTCGTCGATGGGCGGAGGAGGACCAGGAGCAGGGGGCTCCATAGTCTAGGGTGATCTGTCGATAGCGAAAAGAACGCGCGCGCGAGTGGTCTCCGTGAGTGCGGCACTCACTAATTGAATAAGGAAACTAGTTTGTGTAAATTCAATCGATGATCGCACTCGTTTATTTCCTTATTGAATTTTATGACTATACAGGCCGTTCTTTACAAAGAAGACTGTGCATGAAGCACACACGGCTAGTTCGTAGCAATCGGGAGGTCCTGCTGGTCTCCAAGCGTCAGAGTGGATCTTGTTCCTGTCTTCTGGCGTGTCAGTCCAGGCCTTGTAGTAGTGTGCTCCGTTCCTCTGCTTGCAGAGATCACAAAAGGTGCGCGGGTAGTAGTCTTCCCAGACGAGGCGAAAGTCTATGAACGACAGGGTCATGCGATGGTGGATCCTCCTGCAGGCGGTGCATATGCAGGCCAGTGCTGCCCCCTCCATGCGCGGAGGATCCTCCCTGAAGCGCTTGCTACACCATTCACAGATTGTCACGACGCGACGCACTGGGGGCATTGGATCGGAGACAAGTGAGTGCTCTCATCGATTGAATCTACATCACTTGTCTGATCGCGGCCTACCATGAGCTCACGCGTCCACTGGTCTGTCTATTGTGAATGTGGAGCTCATATGATCCTACTGCTCGATGAGAACGGTAAGACTGATCGTTATAGTACCGCCCTCAAGATCCTTGACGTTAGTCAGCCGTGCAGTCACGACAAGAAAAACTTTATCATGTTTAAGACGCCTCAAGAGGTTTTAATGTTGTCTGGTTACATCAATGATCAAGATGATACCACTGAAGAGATCAGTGAAAGTTGTGATTAATACAAGCGGCAGTGTGATGCTCCTCGATCCTGTCCTTGCCGTGTAGCTTGTTCTGGAAACGTATCCATGCAGAGAGCGTCGAACAGGCAAAGTAGCTGCCATCACTGTCCCAAACAGGCAGGCCCGTCTTGCAGCTGATGACGCGTGCAACTCCGAGTGACTCGTCCAGGCGACACACTCGTCCAAAGTCGATCTTGGGCGATGCTACCAGAGGCGAGTCGAGAGGAGCGAGACGGATGCCACAGCTGCGGGGGGCGGCCATCGGCGGCGGGTTTAAGAGCAACTAGTGAGTGCGATCATCACCAATCAATTTCATTTTAGCAGGAGGGTTTCCTGATTCAACAAGCAGCATGTTGCTTGGCGTATCCGATGTACTCGCGGATGCTCTTGCAGGCATAGACGTGGGCGTCCTTGATGAAGACGGGATCGCGATACACCTTGATTACGCAGCCAAGGACGTGATTTCTGAACGTCCAGTTGCAGTCGTGGTTGGCGATACCACCGGGTGGGCAGCAGCCGCAGGTGTTGGGGATGGTCTTTGTGACGGCCTCGAGCTCGACGAGGAGTGCCTCAAGTTCGGTGGCAGACATGTTGCGTGTGGCGGGCGGGGGATGTGTTGAGTGAGTGCGATCATCACCAATCAATTTCATTTTAGCATGCTGACTTTCCTTATTCAAGGATCAGCGCCGGGAAACACATAATCACAGCCACCACACTTGCCTCTGTTGAATTCTCCGGCCTGGTGACGGGTCCCTTGCTCCAGGACAGCGCAAGCAGCGATCGCCGCATCCTTGAGATCCGATCGGCCTTGATGATGAACGGCACAGAATCCCTTCTTGTAGAGCCAGATCATGTCGACGCATTTGTCACAGGCGAGGGGTTGGTTGTGATTGTAGCCGTTCTCGTCAAAGTCCGGACCCTTCGCCGCAGCGCATGCAGCGCAATGCGTCGAACCTCTCCAGGGTTCGGGGTTGTATGCGTTGATCGACCTCTGGCATTCTTTGCAGACTTGTACGGAGCGGAGGCTTTCGGCGGCCATGACTGTGACGAGTGAGGTCAGCTGAGTGCGATCATCGATTGATTATACATAAATTTCCTTAATCATACGATCATATTGATAGACTTCCCGCACTCACGCGCGTCATATGTACGGCCCCTGCCCCGAGTGTGCCGCACGTCTCACGCCGCTCTATCCCCAATACGCGCCCATCCCCTACGGTCTCTACCACAATAGTCTCTGTGATGGCTGCCGTGAAGAATTCTGTCTCCGCATCGATCTCCGAAACCGCCTCAACGGCGTCGTTGCGTGACCTCTATGATCCAAAGCGCTGCCCTGCTCCTAATCCATGCAAGTGTGTCATTGGAACGCATGGTAATCATGTTCGTGCGATCAATTGTGAGCCGAACGTGATCAACAAGGGGATGCCAAAGGATCTGAAGGCGTTCCTCATGCTTGGCCGTGACGTTTATAAGGAGAAGCGCAAGCATCATCCGTCTTGGCGTGCTGATCCGACCCGTGATCGTGTTGAGAAGAGCGACGAACAACGCTGCGCTAATTGTCGTATATCTAATGCGCTGCGATCGATGAGAACGTGCGCCTCCTGCAAGATGACATGCTGCAAGGCTTGTGCGTTTCTTGGCGCTCGTTGGTATCAAGATCCTCGTTCGTTTGCCATAGCTGGTGATGACGATGGCAAGATGGCGGTTTATTGTCCTTCGTGTTGGAAAACCATCGAACTCCGTGATGCTAATGACCAGCTTGTTAAAGCTGAAGGACAAGTTGTCCGTTATCCTTCTCTTTATGATCGGGATGAATAAATGAAGCTTCACTTGTCTCCTGGCATTTTGTTTCCTGGCCATGCAATAGCGAGAGGATTGCTTGTATAGTGGAACGAATATCCTTCGAGACGATGCTGACAGGGATCCTTGATGTTGTTCCAGTCGCTGACGCGCTCAAACTTGTGGCAGTGAAGACATTGCCAGAACAGAGGAGGTGCAGATGGTGTCTGAGAGTCTGTTGTAGGCATCTTGTCCGCGTTTGTAGAGGCTCTGCATCTCTTCGCCCAGGCCAGCGTGGGCGATCTCGCGCAGATACCAGTTGTACTTCATGCCGAGAACATCGATAGCATCGGCGTAATCATCGATCTGCCAGTCTGCGTGTTTGGAGAGCCGAAGGAGAAAATCGAGTCGGAGATCCGGGGGAAGCAGGTGAAAGTAGCTAGTCATTACTAGCGAGGCACGCCGATCAGGGGAAATGGGAGAGATGAGGGCGCGGACCAGTGTGACGTAGTAGGCCGCGGACTTTGCGCGCTAGGGCCGGCGGGCGCGTAGGGCCGCGAAAACTTCTGCGGGCCACCAAGGGGATTTGGCCCGCAGGAAAACGAAGTCTCGTTTTTTTACTCTAGTCGTTCAAAAAGTGGCGAAGTGTCGCAACGTCGGTTTTGTCGGTCGCCGGAGATCCTATCAAAATGATCGCTGACGATCATCGTCAGTTGAGCCAAAATGGCCGACGTGCCTACCACAGCTCCTCTCTGGTCATGGGGAGTTGCGGATGATGAAGAGCTTGTTGATTCTCGCGACAACTGTCCCTCCAAGGAAGAAGCCTACCGCTATGCTCTCTCTTGTATCGGAGACGATCTCAAGATGCGCCTAACGCACGGCTACACGTGGCCTACAAAATACACCATCCGCTTTCACTGCGAGGGCAAGCTTGTGCTCGAAAAGAAGATCTCTTTCAAGACAACTTACATCTCAAAACGTGTAAGCAATGACATGTAAAAACCATTTGCTCTCATGGCCGCCCCTAGCATGCGTGACGTGGCTGCT
>Ga0075421_100008849_pt1 | contig 12400 bp, 8 predicted proteins | sample SoiMetdeltSBSDD5_FD_75292 | JGI IMG/M metagenome (GOLD analysis project Ga0075421, IMG submission 75292) | Bulk soil microbial communities from a Populus tree surrounding site in Tennessee, USA - Soil MetaG P. deltoides SBSDD5 | ecosystem: Environmental > Terrestrial > Soil > Tree plantation... | reverse complement strand
GGGTTCAGCGGTGGTGGCGGCGGCTCGAGCTGGTGAGGAGAACACTCATGGCCTCGATGACACTCGACGATCTCGTTTCCCAAATGAGCGCCGCCTACGGCGACGAATTACGCTGCGTCGTCCTCTACGGCTCCGCCGCGACGGGAGAGCAGCTCGGGAAGCGCTCCGACCTCAACGTCCTCGTCATCGTGCGCCGAATCGACGTGGATCGGTTGCGGCGTGAAGCAGCGATCGCGCGCGCGTGGGCGGAGGCGGGCAACCCGCCGCCACTCACGCTGACCGAGGCCGAATGGGACGCGTCGGCGGATATCTTCCCGATGGAGTATTCGGACATCCTCGAGCGCCATCGCGTGCTGTACGGTACGCCTCCGTTCGAGGGGGTGCGCCCCAGTCGCGAGCACCTGCGGCTGCAGGCAGAAAACGAGGCGATGGGGAAGCTGATTCAGCTCCGGCAGGGCATCCTCCGGACCGGGGGCGAGCATCGGCGCATCGTCGAGCTGTTGCGCGAATCGATCAGCACCTTCATGGTCATCTTCCGGGCGGTGGTGCGCCTCGGCGGACAGGTGCCGCCGCGCGACCACGAGGAGCTGTGCACCACCGTCGGACGCCTGGCGGGGTTCGACGCGGCGCCGTTCGTCAAAGTGGTCCGGCACGTGCGAGGAACGGAGAAGCTGACGGAGGAGGGGACGGGGAACGTGCTCTCGGGATACCTCGACAGTTTGCACCGGCTCGTTGAACACATCGACCGAATGGGACACGCATGAAAAGACTCCTGCTCGCCACGCCATTGCTGTTCGCGCTCATCGCCTGTCCGAAGGATGACGACCGCGACCAGGTGCCCGTGGATACGATCGCGCGCGACACCACGCGCGTGAACCTGGATTCGCTGACGACCGCGCTTCCACCACCGGCCCCGGACACCTTCACGCCCCCGAAGCTCGAGCGCCCGGCCACCCCGACGACTCGTTATGCGGCCGCGCCGCCTCAGCTCATGGAGGCCGTCGAGCGGGAGCAGGCGTTCTCCAACTTCTGCTATCGCGAATTCGGATTGAAGAGCGATCCGCGCCTCCGTGGCGGCGTGGCCATGCTCGTCACGGTCGGCCGCAACGGCGTCACGGCCGCGCGCGTCGCCGCGGATTCCTGGTCGTCGAGCACGGGGAAGTCGGTGAACGAATGCCTCAACGAGCGCGCCGCCAACGCCTGGAAGATCACGCCGGGCGAGGTCCGTCCCGGGACCTACCAGGTGGACCTTCGCTTTACCGGCGGGACGTAATGCTCTCCTACCTTTGGAGGAACGACATGCGACTTCGCTGGCTTGCGCCACTCGCTGGCGCGCTGCTGGTCGGCTGCGGCTACAACACGATCCAGAGCAAGGACGAGCGCGCCGCGTCCGCCAAACAGCAGATCGAGGTGCAGCTGCAACGCCGCTCGGACCTGATCGGCAACCTGGTGAACACGGTCAAGCGGTACGCGGAGCACGAGGAGGCGGTGTTCACCGGTGTCGCGCAGGCGCGCTCGCAGGTAGCCGGCGCCGTGCGCTCGGGCGATCCGGCGCAGATGGAAGCCGCGAACGCCCAGCTGACCGGCGCCCTGAGCCGCCTGATCGCGGTGGCGGAGAACTACCCACAGCTCAAGGCCGATCAGCTCTTTCTGCGGTTGCAGGACGAGCTCTCCGGGACGGAGAACCGCATCGCCGTCGCGCGGCAGGACTACAACGAGGCCGCGCGCGATTACAACAGCTACATCCGGCAATTCCCGCAGAACCTGACCGCGAAAGCGACGGGGGCGAAGCCACGCGCGTACTTCGAGGCGGCGGCCGAGGCGGGCCAGGCACCGCAGGTGGACTTCGGATCGCCGACCGGGACGGGCGGGACACGGCCCGGCGGCGGTGGGGCGAGCGGGAGCGGGAACCCCCGGTAGGGCAGGGGTCAGGAGTCAGGAGTCAGGGATCAGGGATGGTAAGCGCGGCGGCTGCTTCGCAGCCAGCCGCGCTCATCTGATGAGCAAACGGCGGCGCAAAGCGCCGCCGTTTGCCTTACCATCCCTGATCCCTGACTCCTGACTCCTGACCCCTGCTAGTCCGGAATCGCGTCCGGCATCACGTACGTCAACGGATCGACGACCTTCCCGTTGATGTGAATCTCGTAGTGCAGGTGCGGGCCGGTGGACAGTCCGCTGTTGCCGACCGCGGCGATCTCCTCACCGCGTTTCACACGCTGACCGCGGCGCACCATGACGCGCGACATGTGCGCGAATTTCGTCTCGATGCCGTTGCCGTGGTCGATCTCGAGCACCAGTCCGTACCCCGCCTCGCGCGCCACGCGCCGGACGACACCAGCCGCCGGAGCAACGATCGGCGCTCCCATCGGGGCGCTGACGTCGATTCCCTCGTGCGGCCTGCTGATGTGCAGGATCGGATGGAAGCGGCTGCGCTTGAAGGTGCTCGAGAGCCAGCCCGCCGTGGGCATGATCGACGGGATGCGCTGATAGCGCTCGTGGTGCTTGGTCAGCGAATCTGAAACGTCGGCGAAGCTCTGCGCGAGGAGATTCGCCCGGCGGAGCAGCTTGTCGAGGTCGATGCGCGTATCGAACGCCATGCGACCGAGCGTCGGGTTCGATCGATAGAGCGGGTCATCGGAAAGCTGGGGCATTCCCGGCCCGCCAATTCCGACCTGGGCGACCTGCGAATCGACCGGCGGCAGCCCGGCGAGCAGACGAACGCGCTCATCGTGCTTGCCGATCACGTCGAGGGTGTCCTCGAGGTGGCGAAGCCGAAGCTTGAGGTCGATCAGCTCCTGTGAGAGCAGGCGATTCTCTCGCTGCGCGATGCGCGACGTCGGCATCCCGACCGTGCTGACGAGGACGCCGATGCCAATGGCCGCGACGATGCCGATGACGGCGGCGATCCCCGAGCCAACGCGCAACGCACGCTCGGTGAGCGTGAAGGTGCGCGGCGAGTCGCTCCCATGCGGAACGACCAATAACGTCCAGCTTCGCTGGGCCATTCGACTCCTCGTGACAGCGTGCAGGGGGTACACTTCAAGGACGGGTTGCCAGAGGCAGCCGTCACTCGAAAAAAGGCGCAGTGCACCCTCCACCGACCCTTAGTCAAAAAACGGGCCGGAGGCTGCCCTTATGATGTCCCTAAGTGATTGTGACGCAAATGTTTGCTGACACAGGATCGTCGTGCGCCAGATCACGTTTTCGGGGGGCTTCGCGGGCTGTTCGACCCATCACACGCCGAAGCTCCCGAAGGGAAACGACAGCGTCTCCAGCCGCGCTTTTCAGCGACGATCAGGCAGCGTCCGGCGCCGTCTTCGAAGACGGTTCGCGCGGGAAGAGGGCGAGACCTTTCCGCACCTTCCAGCCCGTCGGGTCGAGGCGTTCGAGCTCGGCGAGACGTTGGGCGGTGACGTCCCCCGGTGCACCCAGCGACGCCCACAGCTCCGCTGCCTTGTTAGGCATGAAGGGGGACACGAGCACCGCCTGCCTGGCGAGCTGGCGGGTGAGCGAGGCGAGGACCCCCTCCAGCTCCGCACGAGCTTCGGGCCGCTTTGCCAGCGACCAGGGCTGCGTCCTCTGAGCGTACTCGTTGGCTCGCGTCACGCTCTTCCACAGGATCCCAAGCGCCTCGTGAAGGAGGTAGCCCCGGCTTCCGTCCATCACCGCGACGTATTCGGCGAGGTCCGCCGCGTCGGCCTGGTCCACCTCGTTGCGTACTCCCTTCGGGACGATGCCCCCGGTGTACTTCTCCAGCATGGACACGACGCGGCTGGCGAGATTGCCGAACGCGTTCGCGAGATCGGCGTTGTACCGTTCCTCGAAGCGTTCCCAGGTGAAGCTGCCGTCTCCATCGAACGGCACCTCACGCAGGAGGAAATAGCGGAACGCGTCCACGCCGAAGCGCGCAGTCGCTTCCTCGAGCTCGAGGCGCACCCCCGCGGTCTTGCTGAGCTTCTCGCCGCCGAAGAGCACGAACCCGTGCACCCACACACGGCGCGGAAGAGGCAGCTCGGCCGCCTGCAACATTGCCGGCCAGATGAGGGTGTGAAACCGTGTGATGTCCTTGCCGATGACGTGGACGTCCGCCGGCCAGCGATCGCGATAGCCCTTCTCAGGGAAACCCGTCGCCGTCAGGTAGTTCGGGAGGGCGTCGAACCACACGTACGTGGTCTGCTGCTCGCCGTCGCTGAGCGGCGCGGGGAAGGGAACGCCCCACGTAAAGCGCGCGCGGCTGGCAGAGATGTCCTCGAGTCCCTGGTCGAGTAGCGCGAGCATCTCGTTGCGGCGCGAGTCGGGCTGGAGGAAATCCGGCCGCTCGGTGAACAGCCGCCGGAGGAACCCTTCGTACTTGCTCAACCGGAAGAACCAGTTTCGTTCTTCCACCTGCTCGAGCACGCGGCTCGGGTGGAGCACGCAGCGCCCGTCGACGACCTCGGACGCCTGCTTGAACGACTCGCACCCAATGCAGTACAACCCGCGGTAGGACTTCTCGTAGAAATCGTCCGGGTTGTTGTCGAAGATGCGCTTGATCAGCGCGCGCACGCCGGCCTTGTGCGGCGCTTCGGTGGTGCGAATGAACTGATCGTGCGAGATCGCGAGCTTCTTCCACATGTCGCGAAACCGCGGCGCGATCTCGTCCACCTGCTGCTGCGGCGTCAGCCCCCGCTCCGCCGCCTTCTGCGCCACGGTCTGGCCGTGCTCGTCCATCCCGATGAGGAAATGGACGTGATCGCCACGCAGGCGGTGAAACCGGGCGATCGCATCGGCGCCGATTTTCTCGTATGCGTGGCCGATGTGCGGATCGCCGTTGGCATAGTCGATCGCGGTCGTGATGTAGAACTTCGCCACGCTATTCCTGGGCGGAAGATCCCGGGCCGCCCGACCCCGAGCGCCCGCGCCGCCCGCCACGCCGACCGCGCCGCCGACCGCCGGGGCGCGGCGCACCCTCGGTGCGCGACGCCTCACGAGCACTGGCGCTTTCGGCGGCCGGTGTGCGGACGACGGTCGGCTCCGCCTCCGGCTCCTCCGGTACCTCGTCGTCCCTGGCATCGAGGGCAGACGTCGCCGGCGTCTCCTCTTCCGCCTCGACGGCGAACGCCGACGGCTGCTTCAGCTCTCGGCCGAGCTCGGTGATGGGAACGACCCGAATGTCGCCTTCGGACGATCGCAAGGTGACGCGCTCGCGGAAAATGTCGTTGGCGATGACCTTTTCCTCGCCGAGCGACGTGACGAGGATGCGACCTTCCTTCGGGAACCGCTTCCGCGCCTGCACGTAGAAATCGTGCTCGTAGCGCAGGCAGCACATCAGTCGTCCGCAGGCGCCCGAGATCTGCGACGGGTTGAGGGAAAGGCGCTGATCCTTGGCGATCTGCAGATTGACTGGCCGCAGGTCGGGAAGCCAGGCCGCCGAGCAGTACTCGCGGCCGCACCGCCCGACGCCGCTCAGGCGCTTCGCTTCATCCCGCACGCCGATCTGCTTCAGCTCGATGCGGGTGCGAAAGACCGCGGCGAGATCGCGCACCAGCGACCTGAAGTCGACGCGCTTCTCCGCGGTGAAGTAGAACGTCAGCTTGCGCCGGTCCCACTGCCACTCGGCGTCGGAGACTTTCATCACGAGCCCGTGCGTGCGCACCTTCTCCATCGCCTTCCGGCGGGCGTCGTCATCCTGCACGCGCAGATCGGCCGCGCGTCGTTCGTCGTCGGCCGTCGCGGCCCGGAGCGCCTTACGAGTGGGCCGCTCGGCGCCACACCCGTGCGCACACCCCACGCAGCGCCGCTCGGCGAGCTCGCCCACGGCGTTGACGCGGCCGAGGTCTTCGCCGCGGTCCGCCTCGACGATCACCGGCGCGTGCAGCCGCGGCGGCTCTTCGCCGTCCCAGACGAAGAATTCGCGGCGATTGCCCTTGAAGGAGACTTCGATGAGGTGGGGCATGGGCGGTCGAAAGCGGAACGCGGAATGCGGAGCGTTACGTTGAACTTAACACTGGATGCACACGCGCACCCCCATCAGCAATCCGGATTCCGCGTTCCGCATTCAACTCATTCCGCATACTGTCCCATGCGCAAGTATTTCTCTCGCCTGCGGCGCACGAGCTTGTCCGGTTTGTACTTGCGCAGCTCCTCGAGATGGCGCAGCAACGCCTGCTGCAACGTGTGGGCGGTCTCCTCGTGGTTGGCGTGTGCTCCGCCCGGCGGCTCGGGGACGATCTCGTCGATCACACGCAGCTCGTAGAGATCCTGGGCGGTGATGCGCAGGGCGCTGGCGGCGCGCTCCTTCATGGCCGGCGACTTTCCGTCCTTCCAGAGGATGGCCGCGCACCCTTCGATGGTGATCACCGAATAGACGGCGTTCTCGAGCATGAGCACGCGGTCGGCGACGCCTAACGCCAGCGCGCCGCCCGAGCCGCCCTCGCCGATCACCGTGGCGATGATCGGCACCTGGAGCTGGCTCATCTCGAGCAGGTTGCGCGCGATCGCCTCCGACTGGCCACGCTCCTCCGCGCCGAGTCCCGCCCAGGCCCCGGGCGTGTCGATGAACGTCAGCACCGGGACCTGGAACTTCTCCGCCAGCTTCATGAGCCGGAGCGCCTTGCGATACCCCTCCGGATGCGGCATGCCGAAGTTGCGGCGCAGATTCTCTTTCGTGTCGCGGCCGCGCTGCTGCCCGATGATCATCACCGTCTCGCCGTCGAGTCGCGCCCATCCACCGACGATGGCCGCATCATCACGGAAGGCGCGGTCACCGTGCAGCTCGATGAAGTCGGCAAACGCGAGCCGCACGTAATCGAGCGTGAACGGACGGTCCTTGTGGCGTGCGACGAGCACGCGCTGGAGCGGCGACAGGTTGCGGTAGATCTCGACGCGGAGATCGGCCAGCCGCTTCTCGAGCGGCGCGATCTCATCGCCGACCGTGAGCTGCTGCTTCTCCGCCATTTTCTTGAGCTCGTCGATCTGGTTCTGCAGCTCGACGATCGGCTTTTCGAACTCGAGCGTGGTCGCAGTGGCCACGTCAGCTCCCGCGTACCAGTCTCACGCGCTCGTCACCCAACAGCGCGCGTAATTCGTTGAGCGCCGCGTTCGTCACGGCGATCCTGAGCGACCGCGAACGGAACCGGGTATTCGTTCCGCTGTGATCCCGCCAGCGCACCTCCACCGGCGCCGAGCCGGCGTGCGACTCGACGATCGCGCGCACGTCACGCAGAACATCCGCCGGCAACGCCGATCCGTTCCCGCCAAGCTCCAGCGCGACGGCGACGTTGCCGGTGGCGCGGAGCTCGGTGAACGGAGTCACCGATTCGACGATGAACGCCGGCGCATCCGCCCCCTGATCGCGACGCGAATAGCCCCCGCGCATCAGCACGGGCACGTCGGTTCGAATGCGATCGGCCAGCAGCGTCCAGGCCTCGGGGAAGACGAGCACCTCCGAAGATCCCGAAAAATCCTCGATCGTCAAGCGCGCAAACTCGGCGCCAGACCGCTTGGAGAGCTGGCGGCGAATGGAGGTCACCACGACGCCCAACGCCACCGGCTGGTCCGACCACGTCCCGAGCTGCGCCACCGTGTGCGTCGCGAAGAGCTCGCATTCCGTGCGGAACGGCTCGAGTGGATGTCCGGAGATGTAGAAGCCGAGAATCTCCTTTTCCTTCGCGAGACGCTCGGCGTCGCTCAGCGCGGGCAGGTTGGGGAGCGTCATCGGCATGTGATGGCGCGCCATCCCGTCAGCGGAGGCATCGCCGAACAGCGACACCTGTCCGCTCAGGCGTTCATCCTGCTTCAGCGACGCTTCCTGCATCGCCGCATCGAGCACGGCGGCGTACTGCCCGCGGTGCCCGCCGAGTCCGTCGAGCGCACCCGAATGAATCAACGCCTCGAATACGCGCTTGTTGCAGATGCGCAGATCGACGCGCTCGCACACATCGAAGAGCGTCGTGAAGGGTCGCTCGCGCCGCGCCTCGAGGATCGAATCGATCGCGGTGCGACCGACGTTTCGAATGGCACCCAGCCCGAAGCGAATGCGCCGATCGCCGACGACGGTGAACTTGTAGCCCGACTCGTTCACATCCGGCGGAAGCACCTCGAGCCCGAGCTCGCGCGCTTCCGCGATGTACTTCACCACGCTGTCCGTGTCGCCGATGCAGCTCGAGAGCAACGCCGCCATGTAATCGGCGGGATAGTGCGTCTTCAGCCACGCCGTCTGATACGACAGGATCGAGTACGCGACCGAGTGGGACTTGTTGAATCCGTACCGGCCGAACGTCTCGATCTGCGCCGCGATGTCGTCGATGATCTTCTTGTCGTACCCGCGCGCGACGGACTTCTGGATGAACTTCCCGAGCTCGAGCTTGATGAGCTCCGCGTCCTTCTTTCCCACCGCCTTCCGGAGGACGTCGGCCTCGGCGAGCGACACACCCGCGAGAACCTGCGCGATGCGCATCACCTGCTCCTGATAGGTGATGACCCCGTACGTCGGAGCGAGGATCGGCTGCAGCTCGGGAAGGACGTAGCTGACCGGCTCCTCGCCGCGTTTGCGGCGGATGTAGACGAGATGCATTCCGCTGTCGAGCGGTCCCGGCCGCACGAGCGCGTTCGATGCGACGAGGTCGTCGAAGCGGTCGCAGCGCATCTGCCGGAGCACGTCGGTGGCGAGACTCGATTCGAACTGAAAGACGCCCGCCGTGCGTCCCGAGCGAAGCATCCGATACGTGTCGGGATCGTCCAGCGGAAGCGCCTGGAGATCGGGCGCGGCACCCGTGCGCGCCTGGATCGAGGCGACGGTGTCGTGGATGACCGTCAGCGTCGTGAGGCCGAGGAAGTCCATCTTCAACATGCCCGCCTTCTCGAGGCAGTTCATGTCGTACTGGCTCACCACGACCGTCTCGTCCTCGGTGCTCGACCCGGAGCCCTTCGTCGCCTGAGTACAAATGGGGACGTACTCGTCCACGGGACCCGGCGCGATCACCACGCCCGCGGCATGGACGCCCGTGTGGCGCGAGAGTCCCTCGAGCGCCATCGCGTAGTCGAGGAGCTGCTTGTAGCGCTCATCCGTGCGGTACAGCTTCGCGATCTCGGAGATTTCCTCGACCGCCTGCTTCACCGTCAGCGAGAAGTTCGGCTGATTCGGAATCAGCTTCGCCAGCGCGTCGGTCTCGGCGGGGGTGAAGCCGAGTGTGCGCCCGACGTCCTTGATCGCGGCGCGCGACTTCATCGTGCCGAACGTGACGATCTGGCACACCGACTCCCGCCCGTACTTCTGACGCACGTACTCGATCACCTCGCCTCGACGCTCGAAGCAGAAGTCCACGTCGACGTCCGGCATCGAGACGCGCTCCGGATTCAGGAACCGCTCGAAGAGGAGGTCGAACCGCAGCGGACAGACGTCGGTAATGCGAAGGGCATAGGCGACCAGCGACCCGGCGGCGGAACCTCGACCGGGGCCAACCGGAATCCCGCGCTCCCGAGCGGCGGCGATGAAGTCGGAGACGATGAGGAAGTACCCCGCATACCCCGTTTTCGTGATGACGTCGAGCTCGTACTCGAGTCGCTCGCGCACGTTGTCGGGGAGCGGGTTGCCGTATCGCGTGTGGGCGCCCGCCGTCGCCAGCTGAACGAGGAGCTCGTTCTCCGTCGCTGCCCCCGCCGGGAGCGGGAAAGACGGAAGGAAGTATTTTTTCTGGAACGGAACGTCGACCTCGTCGGCGATCCGAAGCGTGTTCTCGATCAGGTCGAGCCGATCGGGAAAGCGCTGTACCATTTCGGGGGCGCTCTTGAAATACAGCCCGCGGTCGTAGCGCATCCGGTCTGCATCGCCCCGGTCTTTCCCAAGTCCAATGCAGAGCAGGATGTCGTGCGCATCGTGGTCGCTCGCCCGAAGGAAGTGCGCGTCGTTCGTCGCCACGACCGGGAGTCCGACATCCCGGGCGAGTCCCAGCACGAGCTTGTTCAGCCGTGCCTGTCCCTCCGAGTCGTGCCCCTGGACCTCGAGGAAGTAGCGGTCCTTGAACACGTCCGCGTACCAGCTCGCCGCGTCGGCGGCAAGCTGGTACTGATCGTTCAGCAGGTGGGTGGCCACCTCCCCCGCCATGCAGGCGGAGGTTACGATCAGCCCGTCGTTGTAGCGCGCGAGCAGCTCGCGGTCGACGCGAGGCTTGGTGTAGAAGCCCTCGGTGTAGGCCAGGGAGGAAAGCTTGACGAGGTTCCGATACCCCACGGCGTCGCGCGCGAGCACCACCAAATGGAAGTAGGGTTTCGCGAACGGCCTGTTGGCCTCGCCTGAGGGGCGCGAACGCCCCCTTTCGCGGCGGTCCCCCGGCGCGACATATGCCTCCATCCCGATAATGGGTTTGACGCCGGCCCGCTTTGCCTTCTCCTGAAATTCCCACGCCGCGTGCAGATTACCGTGGTCGGTGATGGCGACGGCCGGTTGCTCCAGCTCTCTGGCGCGGGCGATCAGGTCGTCGATCCGGTTTGCGCCGTCGAGGAGGGAGTACTCGGAGTGGCAGTGCAGGTGGACGAAGGACATCGGGCGGGTGACAACCTCTGCCTGAACGGGGTGTATGAGAGGACGCTGGAGCCTCGGCGGTCCTTGCCAGGCAATCTGGAATTATAGCGGGTCGGCGGGGAGATGGGTGCAGCCGAAACAACGCAACCAGGCTCACCTCCGCTCGTCTGAACAGTAGGGCGCCGCGGTCAACGTAGGCGCCCTCTTAACGAGATCGAGGATTGAATGCGCCTGCGCCTGCTAGCCACTCTGGCTCCCGCTTCCGCACTGATCGCCGCGTGCTCGGACTCAACGAGCCCGCCGCCTCCCAATACCGTTTCCTGCTCCTCGTCGGACGCGAGCGGGAACCTCGTCGCCTTCGCTCCGTTCCAGGCGCGGACGTTCCGCGGGCAGGAGCTGAGCGAGTGCATCTGGGCGACCGGCAGCGGCGCGAAGTACCTGGTCGTTCCCCAGTTCGCCACCGCCAGCGCGACGCGCGCGACCGTCCGATACAGGCTCGGCAACGGCGGCTCGACGACGGCTGTACCTCGCATCGCCGACGTCACCAACGTCTCGCTCGCCGTGCAGTTCGACAACGCCCTTCGGGCCATCGAGCATCAGCTGGCTCCGGGGGCCGCTCGACAAGCGCGTGAGCTTCGGGGCCTCTCGCTCTCCACACAGGCCGTGCGAGGACCGTCTCTCCAGACGGTCGGCTCGACGCGCACCTTCAAGGTCCTGTCGAAGCTCCCCAGCGGCAACCAGGACCCCGAGTTCGCCACGGTGACGGCGACGCTGCGCTTCGCGGGACAGAACATCCTGATCTACGTGGACAACCAGTCGCCGACCGGGTCGAACGGGCTCTCGGACTCGGTAATGACGAAGCTGGGTACCTGGTTCGACCAGGACCTCTACCCGATCGGCGTGAACACATTCGGATCGGAGTCGGACATCGACGCCAACGATCACGTCATCGTTCTGATGACGCCCGTCGTCAATGCGCTCACGTCACCGACCAACTGCGCGGTGGTGATCGCCGGATTCTTCTTCGGCTTCGACTTCACGCAGGATGCCAACTCGAACAAGGGCGAGATCTTTTACTCCCTCGTCCCCGACCCGCAGGGACAGTTCGGGTGCTCCCGCTCGGTAGCGTCGGTGGAAGCGAACATGCCGCCGACGTTCATCCACGAGTTCCAGCACATGATCTCCTTCAACCAGCACGTGCTGGTTCGCGGCGGCCAGGACGAGGAGACGTGGCTCAACGAGGGGCTGAGCCACATCGCGGAGGAAGTCGTCGCGCGATACTACGACAACAAGTATCCGAACCTGCCGCCCGGCAGGCTTTTCAGCGATACGGCCAACATCTTCATCGGCAACGATCTCTCGAACTCGTACGACTTCCTGGAGGCGACCGCGACGACGTCGCTGACGCTCTTCGAGTCCACCGGTTCGCTGGCCGAGCGCGGAGCGGCGTGGCTCTTTTTGCGGTGGCTCGCCGATCTGAAGGACAGCACCGTCTTCGCGCGGCTCGTGCAGACCAACCGCACGAGCATCGCCAACGTCGAGGCCGTGGCCGCGGAGCCGTTCCCGAATCTCTTCGGGGATTGGGCGATCGCGCTCTACACCGACAGCATAATCGGCCACCCGCGAACGAGCGTGCCTGAGCGCAACCGCTTCAAGTCGAGGAATCTGCGCCGGATCTTCGCACGGCTGAACGCGATCGCCCCGCAACAGTTCCCGCGCGCGTACCCCCTGATTCCAGCGTCACTGGCGTTCGGCGCGAGCGTCGAGGGTTCCATGTTCCCGGGAACCATGGCGCATTACGAGTTGCGCTCGTCCGACTCCGAGCCCGCGCTTGGCGTGCGGTTCACGAAGCCGGACGGGATGGTGTTCTCGGAAGGACTGAAGCCTCAGCTCGGACTG
>Ga0075421_100008848_pt1 | contig 12400 bp, 7 predicted proteins | sample SoiMetdeltSBSDD5_FD_75292 | JGI IMG/M metagenome (GOLD analysis project Ga0075421, IMG submission 75292) | Bulk soil microbial communities from a Populus tree surrounding site in Tennessee, USA - Soil MetaG P. deltoides SBSDD5 | ecosystem: Environmental > Terrestrial > Soil > Tree plantation... | reverse complement strand
CGTCACCACGCCCCCCGGGCTCGCGTTGTCCGCGACGTAGAGGGTGGCGCCGTCGGCGGTGACGAGGATGCCGTTGGGCCGGGTCAGGCTGTCGACGACGCGGGTGAGGGTGCCGTCGGGATCGATGCGGTAGACGCCCTCCCGGTCCAGCTCGAGGTTCTCGCGCTTCGAGTAGCGGGGGTCGGTGAAGTAGATGCGGCCCTTGCCGTCGATGGCGAGGTCGTTGGGGCTGTTGAGACGCTTGCCCTGGTAGCGCTCGGCGAGGATGGTGCGCCGGCCGTCCTTCTCGATGCGCGCCACGCGCCGGCCGCCCGCGCCGCCGTTCCCTTCGCAAGCGATCAGGCGGCGGTCGCGGTCGAAGGCGAGGCCGTTGGCGGCGGCGGTGTCCGTGCGGTAGACGGTGACCTTGTCGTCCGCGCCGAGCTTGAGGGTCCGGTTGGCGGGGACGTCCTCGAACACGAGATAGCCGTCGGGATGCCAGGCCGGCCCCTCGCCGAACTGGAGATCGCCGACGACCTTCTCCCACTTCGCGCCCGGCGGGACCAGGGTCTGCATGGACGGCGAGCTTAACGCACGTCGGGGACAGGCGCTCTCGACGGTGATAGCCTCGACGCTTCGGAGGAGGAATCATGAAGCGGCGCGAGCTGATCAAGGGCGCGGCGATGGTCGCATCGCTGCCGGTCACGCGGCTGGGGGCGGGAGAGGCGGCCGATCCTCCGGCGGCGGGCGCGGACCGCTGGCGCGGGCTGAAGGCCGGGGTGGCGTCCTACACCCTGCGCAAGATGCCGCTCGACGCCGCCATCGCGGCCATCAAGCGCGTGGGCCTCTCCTACGTCTCGATCAAGGACTTCCACCTGGCCCTGGACAGCACCACCGAGCAGCGCAAGGCGGTGGCCGCCAAGTTCAAGGAGGCGGGCATCACGCCCCTGAGCTGCGGCAACGTGACCATGAAGAACGACGCCGCCGACATCCGCCGCGCCTTCGAGTACGCGCGCGACATCGGCCTGCCCACCATCGTCTGCAGCCCGGATCCGGGGTCCATGAAGCTCCTGGACGCGGCGGTGAAGGAGTTCGACATCAAGCTCGCCATCCACAACCACGGCCCCGAGGACAAGGAGTTCCCCTCGCCCTACGACGTGTGGACGGCCGTGCAGCCCTACGACAAGCGCATCGGACTCTGCATCGACGTGGGCCACACCGCGCGGGCCAAGGTCGATCCCGCGGAAGCCATCCGCAAGTGCCGCGAGCGGCTGTACGACTGCCACCTGAAGGACATCGACAGCACGGCCCCGGACGGCAAGACGATCGAGGGCGGGCGGGGCGTGCTCGACCTCAAGTCGATCTTCCGCGCCCTCGTCGACGTGAAGTATCCGCACCTGGCCAGCTTCGAGTACGAGAAGGACGAGAACGATCCGGTTCCCGGTCTCTCGGAGACGATCGGGTACTCGAAGGGCATCCTGGCCGGGCTCGCCTGATTCGATGAGGGGACGGATCGGGCTGTCCGTGGCGGCGGCGGTCTCCGTCCTGGCCGGAGTCCCCACGTCCGCGACCGAGCGGCCACCCATCGTCGGGGTCGCGCACATCGCCTTCCACGTGAGCGACCTGGCCAAGGCGCGCGCGTTCTACTCCGGCCTGCTCGGCTACGAGGAGGCGTACCAACTCGGCGACGCCGCGCGGCCGGAGCGGGTCTGCTTCAAGATCAACGACCGGCAGCTCGTCTGCGTCCTTCCCGGCCTGCCGCCCGGCCAGATCGACCGCCTTTCGCACGTGGCCTTCGAGACCACGGACGTGGCGGCGCTGCGCGCGTACCTCGCGGAGAAGGGTGTCAAGGCCGGCGAGGTGGGCACGGACGCCGGCGGCGATCGGTTCCTGCGCGTCCTGGACGCGGATGGCCATGCCGTCGGCTTCATCCAGTACCAGCCCGGCTCGCGCATGAGCGCGGCGAAGGGGACGCGGCTGGGCGCGCCGCGCATCTCGTCGCGCCTCCTCCACGTCGGCCTCACCGTCGCGGACGCGGCGGCCGCCGATCGCCTGTACAAGGACGTGCTGGGCTTCTCGGAGATCTGGCGCGGCGGGCGCACGGACACGCAGACGGACTGGATCAACATGAAGGTGCCGGACGGCACCGACTACCTCGAGTACATGCTGGTCACGGGCCCCGTCGATCGTGATCGGCTCGGATCGGCGCACCACATGGCCCTCCTCGTGCCCGACATCCAGGCCGCGCTCGAAACCGTGCGCGCGCGCCCCGGCGGGCAGGATCCCAAGGCGGTACGCACGCCGCAGGTGGGGCGCAACCGGCGCTGGCAGCTCAACCTCTTCGATCCCGACGGTAGCCGCACCGAGCTGATGGAGCCGTTCACGATGCGCTGATGGACCTCCGTCCCTTCCTCCGCCACCGCGACTTCCGGTGGCTCTTCGCGGCGCAGTTCGTCTCCAACCTGGGCAGCATGGTCACGTACGTGGCCCTGCCCTACCAGGTCTACCGGCTCACGGAATCGTCGTTCGCGGTGGGCCTGCTGGGCGCGGCCGAGCTGGTGCCGCTGCTCGTCACCGCCTTCATCGGCGGCGCGCTCGCGGACTGGATGGACCGCCGGCGGATCGTGCTCGCCACCGACGTGGGCCTCGGCCTGGGCTGCGCGCTCCTCACGTTGAATGCCCTGCTTCCGCGGCCGCACGTGTGGCCACTCTTCCTGGCCGCGGCCTGGATGTCCGCGCTCAGCGGCCTCCAGCGTCCGTCGCTGGAGGCGATGACGCCGCGGCTGGTGGACAAGGACGAGCTGCCCGCGGTGGCCACCCTGGCCACGCTGCGCGGCAGCGTGGGGGCGATCGTCGGTCCCGCCATCGGCGGCATGCTGATCGCATCCGTGGGCCTGGCCTCCACCTATGTCGTGGACCTTGGCACCTACGCGTTCTCGTTCGTGGCCATCCGGCTCATCCGCCACCTGCCGCCGCCGGAAGGCGCGGAGAGCCCGAGCCTCGCGCGCCTGCGCGAGGGCTTCCGCTACGCGCGCAGCCGGCAGGAGCTGATCGGGACGTACTTCGTGGACTTCGTGGCCATGGTGTTCGGCATGCCGCTCGCCTTGTTCCCGGCCATCTCCGACCGGCTGGGCGGGCCGCGCGTGCTCGGCCTCCTCTACACGGCGCCCGCGGTGGGCGCCCTGATCGCGACGGTGACGGGGCGATGGACGGCCCGGGTGCATCGTCACGGGCTGGGGGTGATGCTGGCGGCGACGGTGTGGGGCCTTGGCATCGTCTTCTTCGGGTTGAGCGATTCCCTGTGGCCCGCGCTCATCGGCCTGGCCGTGGCCGGGGGCGCGGACTGTGTGAGCGGCATCTTCCGCCTCACCATGTGGAACCAGACCATCCCCGACACGTTGCGCGGCCGCCTGGCCGCCATCGAGATGGTGAGCTACATGAGCGGGCCGCTGCTCGGCCACGTCGAGGCGGGCGGGGTGGCGGCGCTGTTCGGCGTGCGCGCCTCCGTCATCTCGGGGGGCGTGCTCTGCGTCGTGGGCGTGCTCGTGTGCGGCGCGCTGCTGCCGCGCTTCGTCCGCTACGACGCGCGGCGGTTCCTTCGGGAGGGCGAGTCTAGCGTGGCCCCGCCGGCGACGGCTTCGTGACCGGCTTCCGCGGTGCCGGCTTCTTGACCGAGGAGGAGCTCGTGAGGGCGGCCGCCGGTGGCGCCTTCGCGGCCGCCTTCTTGCGCTTGTCCTCCTCCCACCACTTGCGCCAGGCGGCGCCGTCGGCCCCGAGGTCCTGGCCGGTGGTGGACTTGAGGTAGCGTCCGGCCACCTTGGCCAGCTCCTTGTCGTCGAGGGCGGCGATCATGGTCTCGATCGCGCGCGGGTCCTCCAGGGCCTCGATGCCGACGGCCGCCCCCAGGCGCGGGAACGACGGTTGCGTGGTGTCGCGCAGCACGGCATGGAGGGCATCGAACGCCCGCTTGTCCCCGATGCGGCCGAGCGCACGCGCGGCCTCGGCCCGGACCTTGTCCTCCTTGCACTCCTTCAGGCAATCGAGGAGCGGATCGACCGCGCGCGGGTCCTTGATCAGGCCGAGGGACTCGGCGGCCGCGGCGTGGAAGACGGGCACCCCGTCCGCCGCCGTTCCGTAGGCGGTGGGCTCCTTGAGGAGGGCCAGGAGGGGCTCCACTCCCTCCGGCCGCTTGGCGACTCCCAGGGCTTGAGCGCTGCCCAGGCGGGCGGACGCGAACTTCCCGGTACGGATGTACTCGGCCAGGGGTGGCACGACACGCGCATCCCCGATCTCCCCCAAGGCCTCCGCGATGCTTTCGTGGACGAGCTTGGCGACCTTGATCGCCCCAAGCGTGCTCGTGTCCCTCAGCGCGGCGGCGAGGCCGTCGATGGAGGCGGGGTCCTTGATGTGCTTGAGGGCGAAGACGGCCCAGAACCGGGTCTGCCCGTCGTTCTCGCCCAGGGCGCGCAGCACGCGCGGCGTCGCGCGCGCGTCGCCCACGACGCCCAGCACCGTGAGCGCGCCGTTGCGGCCGTCCTTCTCGTCGATGAGCCGGATGAGAAGGGGAACGGAGCCGGGTCCGTCGATCTCCTTCAGGCTCTCCGAGACGATGCCGTTGATGGACTGGCTCTCACCGTTGATCGGGACCTTGGTCTCGTCGCGCGCGGTTTCGACGAGGAAGGGCAGGGCGGCGGCCGCCTTGGGCCCGAAGCCCCCCAGCTTCATGACCGCATCCGCGCGCGCCGCCGGGTCCTTGTCCGAGAGCCGCTCGATCTGGGCCCGGACGTCCGGCGGGGCGTCGGCCGGGATCGTCATCTTCTTCAACGATTTGGGCTGAGCCAACGCGGTGGCGGCGGCCAGGGAGGCGAGCGCCCCCAGGGCAAACGACGCGCGAATCCTCATCGTGGCCTCCCCTCGAGCCGGGTTCGGCTCGATGGAGACGCGCAAAAGGGCGGCCGAACGTGTCAATGATTCGTCAGCGAACCCGCCCGCGGGCGGCGACCTTCCAGGTGCCCTCCACCTTCCCCCGCCGGCCGTAGGCGATCTCGTCGTGCATGTTCACGGTCGCGCAGACGTGGCTGGGAATCGCCCACACCTTCTCCGCGATCTTTGCCGGCGTGTCGATCCGCACGTACCCGTGCTCCTCGTTCATCTTGTGCATCGTCCATCCCGGCCGGTCCGGGAAGAGGCCGAAGGTGCCCACGTTCGCGGTGGCGTCGCTGGAGAAAGTCTTGCTCCCGCCGTCCACCAGGCACTGTCCAGGGACCGCCGTGCTCACCACCGTGACCAGCACGCGCAGCGCACAGTCCTCGATGGTTGCGAGCTTGCCGGCGACGCAGCTTGCGTCGTTGAACACGTACGTCCCTGGACGGATCTCGGTGGTGGCGGGGATCAGCGGGGTCTTGGCCGCGCCGGGAGTGGAGCCGCCCGACACGATGGGCACTTCGAAGCCGGCCTCCTTCAGCGCCGCCAGGTGCTGGTCCACGCTGACCCGGGCCCTCTTGAAGGCGGCCTCGTCGAGCCACGAGGGCCAGTAGAAGAGCCCGCGGAATTCGCTGCACGCCTTGGCGATCGCCACCACCTGCTCCGGGGAGGTGACGCCCGCGCGTCCGACGCCGATGTCCACCTCGACCATGGCCCCGACGCCGGGCAGGCCGCGCGCGGCCTCGACCGAGTCGACGACGACCGTCACCCGGCGGTCCCGGGCCAGCGCCCGGAGGCGCGGCAGCTTCTCGGGCATGATCGGGTAGGCGATCAGGACGTCGTCGCCGGGCAGCACCTCCGCCTCGCCGATCTTGGCCACGGTGATGCCGGCCGCGCCCGCCGCGAGCTGCATGCGCGCGATCTCCGGGATCTTGTGCGTCTTGGTGTGCGGCCGCAGCGTGACGCCCCAGCGCCGGCTCTGCTCCGCCATCCGGGCGATGTTGCGCTCGAGCGCGTCGAGGTCCACGTAGACGGCGGGCGTGTCGAGATCGAGAGCGTCCATCCCCGGAGGCTATGACGCCCCTTCGCGTCCGGTCAAGCGCGCTTATGATGTCGCCGTTGCCCTCCGCCCGCTGGCTGATCGCCGTCGCATTGCTCGGAGCCTCGGCCCGCCCCGCCGGCGCCGACTTCGTCGCGCGGACGTGCAATGTGGGACCGACGGGCGGAGCGGTGCTGACGCTGACCGACTTCGACCCGCGCGGGGGCGCGCAGCCCTGCACCGGCTTCGAGGTCAAGGTCGGCGGCAAGCGCGCGAGCAGGGGCCGGCTGGGATTCCGAGGGAGCGGGGTGTTCCTGTCGACGGCCGACGGCCGCACCGTGATCTTCGTGCAGTCGCGGCCCTACATCTGGGACCGCGGCGCTCTCGCGGGCACGCCCGGCGTCGTCTTCTTCCGGGACGGCAAGGAGGTGGCCTCGCACACCATCGGCGAGCTCGAGCCGCGCCCGCACGCGGTGATGTTTTCGACGTCGCACGCCCACTGGCTCGGCGGGCTCAGCGAAGGGCAGGGCGAGCCGTACGCCCTTCCCGAAGCGACGTGGGCACTGCAGACCACGTCCTTCCGTCGCATCACCTTCGACACCGCGACGGGCCGGATAGTCCGCGCCGAAGACGCCCCGCCCTGGGACCAGTGCGACCTGATCGCGAGGGGGAGCGTGGAGCGGAGCGGCGGCGGCGTCCTCGAGTTCCACCCCATCTCGGTGATCAAGGGCGAGCTCAAGGGGGCGGTGCCGCTTCCGGATTCCGCCCAGATGCTCGAGGGGTCCTTCGACACCGTGTGCCTGGCCCGGGCCGCGGACGGCGTGCGGTTCATCCGGAAGCTCGGTCGGCGGCGCTAGCGCGTGACGCCGTCCGCACTCATCACTCGTACCGCAGGGCCTCGATCGGGTCCACCCGGCTCGCGCGCCGCGCCGGGATCCAGGCCGCCAGCAGGGCGACGAGGGTGAGGATGGCGGGCGCGGCCGAGAAGACGAGCGGGTCCTTCGCTTCGACCCCGTAGAGCACGCTCGCGATGAAGCGCGTGAGGGCGAGGGCGGAAGCCATGCCGATCACGACTCCGACGACGGCCAGGCGGAACCCCTGGGCGACGACCATGTTCTTCACCTGGTTCGCGTTCGCGCCCAGGGCCAGGCGGATCCCGATCTCCTGCGTGCGCTGCTCCACGGAGTAGGCCATGAGGCCGTAGATCCCGATGGCGGCGAGGAGCAGCGCCGACGCACCGAAGACGCCCATCAGCCACATGTTGAACCGCTCGCGTGAGGTCGAGCGCGAGACGACCTCGTCCATGCTGCGGATCTCCGAGACGGGCAGCCCGGTGGCCTGCCGCAGCGCCTCCTGGACCGGCCCGATCAGGGAGCGGGGCGCGGTGCGCGTGCGCACCACCCACGCCATGGGCGTGATCCGCACGTTGAGGGCGTTGGCGGCGTCGGGGACCTGCGCCTGCGGGATGTACATCGTCGGGCCGGGCTCGTTGTTGAGCCCGCCGTCCCTCACCTCGCCGACCACGCCCACGATCTGGCGCTCGGGCTCGTCCGCGAACTCCCGCATGACGCCGCGTCCGATGACGAGGCGGTCGCTCAGGGGATCGCCCTTTGGCCACAGGAGGCGGGCCATCGCCTCGTTGATGACGACCACCGGCGTCGAGCGCCCGGTGTCGCGCTCGTCGAACGAGCGCCCGCGCTTGACGGGGATCTTGAAGACCTCGAAGTAGCCGGGGGAGACGGTGAGCCAGCCGCCGCCTCCGTGATAGGGGCCGTCCTTCAGCGGCCGCCCCACGATGATGAAGGGCAGCCCGTAGCCGCCCTCCAGCGGGACGCAGCAGGTGGCGCTGGCGTCCACCACTCCGGGCAAGGCTTTGATGCGCTCGACGCCGTCGCGCACGGCCTGCTCGACCCCTTCCGACTTCAGGTAGCGCGTGCCGCTCATCGACATGCGCATGGTCAGCACGTTCGCCGTGTCGAACCCCGGGTTCACGCTGCGCAGGGCCACCGCCGTGCGCACGAGCAGCGCGGCGCCGACGAGCAGGACGAGGGCGAGGGCCACCTCGGCCACGACCAGGAAGGAGCGGGCCCGGTTCTGCCGCGCCCCCGTGCCCGAGCGGCCGCTGCCTTCCTTGAGCGCGCCGCTCAGGTCCGCGCGCGAGGCCTGGAAGGCCGGGATGAGGCCGAAGAGGACGCCCGTCCCCACGGACACGAGGATCGTGAAGGCCAGCACGCGCGCGTCCACCCCCACGACCGAGCCGTTCTCCCCCACGCGGGGAAGGCCGGCGGTGTTGATGGCCAGCAGGGCGCGGATGCCGAGGAGGCCGAGGGCCAGCCCGAGCACGCCTCCGCCCAGCGAGAGCAGGACGCTCTCCGTCAGGAGCTGCCGGATGATCCGCTCGCGGCTGGCCCCGATGGCGGCGCGGATCGCCATCTCGCGCTTGCGCCCGGTGGCGCGGGCCAGGAGCAGGCTGGCCACGTTCGCGCAGGCGATGAGGAGCACGAAGGCGACGGCCCCGAGCAGGATCCAGAGGGTCGTGCGCACGTCGCCCACGACGGCGTCGCGCAGCGGCTCGACGCTGAAGCCGGAGTTGTCCTGGAGCGAGTTCGGGAACTTGCGCTTGTACTCGGCGGCGGAGAGGGCGAGGCGCGCCTTCGCCTGCTCGATGGGCACGCCCGGCTGGAGGCGGCCCGCGACCTGGAAATAGTGGCCCTGATCGCTCGTCTGCGGATCGAGCTGGAAGGGGATCCAGAGCTCGGGCGGCGGGCCGAACTCGGCCACGTCGAAGCTCGGGCCGATGATGCCGATCACCGTGTGCGGATCGCCGCTCAGCGAGATGATCTTGCCGATGACGCCGGGGTCGCTCCCGAAGCGCCGCGTCCAGAGGCCGTAGCTCAGGACGGCGACCCGGCTGCCTCCGGGCCGGTCCTCGTCCGCGGCGAAGGTACGGCCCAGATGGACGGGAGCCCCGAACAGCCGGAAGTAGCTGGCCGAGACCTGGCTCGCGCGGAGCTGCTCGGGGACGGCTCCGCCCGTGTAGTTGACCACGTTCGACCGGTAGGCGGCGACGTCGTCCACGACCGTCGTCTGCTCGCGCCAGTGCTGGAACTTCGCGGGCGAGCCGGCGTTGAACGCCCCCTGGGGCGAGGTCGTCTGGAACACGACGAGACGCTCCGGCTGCGGGTAGGGGAGCGGCTTGAGGAGGACGGCGTTCACCACGGAGAAGATCGCGGTGTTCGCGCCGATGCCGACGGCCAGGGCGGCCAGGGCGGCGGCGGTGAAGCCCGCGTTGCTACGCAGCATCCGGACGGAGTGCCGGACGTCGCTGACCAGGTCGTTCATGGACATGTCGCCCCTCGCTTGGTGGCGCTAGCGACCGCTGCCGCCCACCTCGAGCACGGCCCCCGCCGAACGGGCCGCGAACTCCGGAGCGTACATCGATTGCACCTCGGCCGGCCCCACGCGGAAGCGTCCGGCGGTGGCGGCCCGGATCCGGTAGCGGAAGGTGTACTCGCCGGCGGGGAGCCATTCGAAGAAGAAGTTCTCGCCGCTGTCCCGCACTTCCTCGTAGAGGCCAAGCCCGGTCTGCCACTTGAACCCGGAGACGAGGGTAACCGGCTCGAAGCCGGCGCCGCGCGGGTCGCGCAGGTGGACGTACTCGGCCGCCTGCTTCGCGCGCAGCGAGAGCTGGACCTCGACCTCGTCGCCCGTGGCCAGGGCCGCGCCTTCCGCGATCGGGACGAGAGTCCACGTCCCCGCCCGGTTCTCGCGCCGGAAGTAGCGCCGCGATACGGCGAAGAGATCGCCGGCTTCGTCGCTGGGCAACCGGTCGGTGGCGTAGTGCCAGGTGGCGGAGGCGAACATCATCCCGGGCGTCGTCTTCTCGACCACGACCGCGGAGGCGCGCTCGGCGTCCACGCGCGGCCCGGGAATGACCACCTGCGTGGCCTTGCCCGTGTAGACGTCGGGCTCGAACACGAAGGACCGCGTCTCCGTGCCCACCCTGACCGTCGCGTCCTCGCGCACGCCGAGCTGGTTCTCCTGCTTGAGGTAGTGGGCGAGGGAGTAGAGGACTTCGGCCGTGCTGCGCGTCGAGCTCCAGTGGTTGAGCTTCTTGTGGAGGAAGAGCCACTGCACGAGGCCCTCTCGCCGCGGGTCGCGCGGGGCCAGCTCGGCGAGGGTCCGCAGGGCGAAGGCGTGGGTCTCGATGGTGTCGTTGTACCAGAGCCAGGCCCGGTCCTCCGGCGCCCACGAGGTTCCGGTGTCCGCGTCGGTCTTTGCGGAGTCCATCACGCTGTCCCAGACGAGGCGCGCGTCTGCGGGGCGGCCCCGCCGCTGGAGGGTGAGGGCGAGGTAGCCCTTGAGGTAGGGCGAGTGCTCCTTCCAATGGCGGAACGAGAAGTCGAGCATCTGCTGGCGCTCGGCCGCGGTGAAGACGCCGCCCGTCCAGGAGTCGTCGGGATAGGACGTGAGCACGTAGCCGAGGAAGGTCACGAACTCCCAGCCGCAGTCGCACTTCACGCTGTCGCGGACCCACTCGTCGAGGTAGTGGCGGTGCAGGTAGGCGAACGCCTTCTTGACCATGTCCTTCGGGACGTCGACGCCGAACTCGCGCGCCTTGGACATCCCGTAGACCGTGTACAGGGTCATGTAGGGCGAAGGCGGCCCCCCCGGCCACCAGGGGAAGGCGCCCAGCGACGTCTGGGCCTTGGCGAGCTTGGCCAGCGCCTCCTCGCGCGTGGCCTTGGCGATCCGGGGGTCGAGGACCTTGACCAGGTCCTCCGGCTTTTCCTTTCCGCCTTTCGACGCCACGACCCAGGGCGTCTCCTCCAGCTGCATGCGGCGGTTCGGGTCGTCGCGATCCCATGGCTCGAGTCGCGTGTCCCTCTTCGCCATCTCCGCCGCCATCCTCGCGATCGCGGGGTAGCGGCCGAAGAGGCTGGAGAGGATGCCGGTGGAGACGAAGCGGTTCAGCGTCTGCTCCGTGCACTCGTAGGGATAGTTGACGAGGTAGGGCAGCGCCTGCAGGACGCCGTAGAAGAGCTGGGCGTCGAGGGTCACCACCAGCTGCTCGGTCTGGCGGGTCGGGTCGTCCGTCCGGGCCAGCGCGGGGAAGGTCAGGGTGCGGGACGTCGCCCCCTTCACGGTGACGAACCGCGACTCGACCAGGTGCAGGCGCGAGGGCAGCACGGGGAGCGCGCGCTGCTCCCCGTCCGAGTGGTCGCCGGCGCGGGCCACGACCTTGATCGCCACCGCGCCCAGCCGCTTGGGTGCGACCAGCGGCACGGTGACGCTCGCGCTCCCCGACGCGGGCGCGGCGAAGGTCAGGGCGCGTGCCCGATCGACTCCGAACTCGGAGAGCAGGCTCTCGTGGGTGTCCGGGTCCTCGATCTCGAACGCGACGTCGCCGGAGAGTGGGCCATCGGAGGCGTTGTTGACCACGACCTTGATCTCGGCGCGGTCGCCCTCGCGCAGGAAGCGAGGGAGGTAGGGTCGGACCATCAGCTCCTTCACGCTGCGGGTCTGCGTCTTGGCCGCGCCCGCGCGCAGGTCGCGGGTGATCGCGGCCGCCCACACGTTCCAGGAGGTGACGGAGTCCGGGACGGTGAACTCGAAGCTCGCCGTGCCGTCGGGTCCGGTCAGGAGCTGCGGCTGCCAGAACGCGGTCTCGCTGAAGTCGCTGCGCAGGGGGACGGTGGCCGGCGGCGTTGGTGGCGGTGGAGGAGGGGGTGCCTTCGGCTCCGCATTGCCGACGTATCCGAGGGACTGCAGGGTCGCCACCTGGTCGGCGGCAAGGGTCGCGGGAGGCGCGGCGGCGCGGGTCACCTCCATCGCCTCAACCCCGCCGGCGACGCCGCCGGCCACCCCCTTCATCATCATCCTTCGCCGCCCCGGTCCGCCGATGGCGTAGCCGCTCCAGAAGTCGAGGCGATCCGGCAGCAGGCTCTCCCGGACCACCTCCGGGGCGAACCGTCCGTCCGACCAGACGGCGCCCGCGCCCCCGAGGTTCGCGTACACCCCTGCCACCGCGGTGCGGTTGGGATAGAGGGAGAGCGCGTCCGCGGGCACATGGGGTGCGAACAGGTCGAGCGACCGGTCGTACATCGCGGCCAGCACCTCGACCGCCGCCGTCGCCTCCTGCCGCGGATCCTTGCTGGTGACGGTGATCCGCCAGGTCTCGCGGTCGCCGGGCCGGAGCTTGTCCCGGAAGGTCGAGAAGGCGACGCCGAGGGCGCGATCGTCCCAGGGCACGAACACGGACGCCGTCTGATGCACGAGCTGATGGTCGCGCACGAGGGTGAGGGTCACGCCGAAGCCGCCGCGGTCCTTCGCGGAGATCGGCAGCTCGAGGACGTCCGGGCCCCGGCCGGAGACGAGGTGCCGCACGTCGGTCCTTCGCCCGCTCTGCCAGATCTCGACGGTCATGGGCTGGCCGGGCAGGCCGGAGTGGACGAAGAG
>Ga0075421_100008844_pt1 | contig 12403 bp, 12 predicted proteins | sample SoiMetdeltSBSDD5_FD_75292 | JGI IMG/M metagenome (GOLD analysis project Ga0075421, IMG submission 75292) | Bulk soil microbial communities from a Populus tree surrounding site in Tennessee, USA - Soil MetaG P. deltoides SBSDD5 | ecosystem: Environmental > Terrestrial > Soil > Tree plantation... | reverse complement strand
GGATAACGACGAAATATGGGGGTTTATTGGATAGCTTTCAAAACAATTTCTCTCACCTTATCCAGGGAAATCCTTTCCTGCTGCATCGTATCACGATAGCGGATAGTAACTGTATTATCTTCTTTTGTCTGATGATCGACAGTAACACAGAAGGGAGTTCCAATGGCATCCATGCGGCGATAACGCTTACCAATTGTATCTTTCTCTTCATAAAAACAGCGGAACGAAGTTTTGCAATCATCCATAATCTTTCTTGCAATCTCGGGCAAACCATCTTTTTTCACCAAGGGCAACACGGCCAGCTTCATTGGTGCAAGTTTAGGCGATAATCTCAGGACAACACGGCTATCCGGCTTTTCAGGAGTGCTCAGGTCTTCTTCGGTATAAGCTTCACTCAATACCATTAAAAATGTTCTATCAAGCCCGATGGAAGTTTCAATTACATAAGGAATATAATTACCATAAGCCTTACCTGTTGAAGGATCAATGTCAGCATCGAAATACTGCATTTTCTTTCTGCTAAAGGTCTGGTGCTGGGTAAGATCATAATCAGTCCGGCTATGAATCCCTTCTACTTCCTTAAAACCTATCGGGAATTCATATTCCCAGTCGCCGGCATTGTCGGCATAAAAAGCAGGCTTGGCATGAGGATGCCACTTATATTTCGACTCAGGAATGCCTAAACCCAAATGCCATTTTTTTCTTTCTTCCTTCCAATACTCAAACCATTCTTTTTGTGAGCCAGGTCGGCAGAAAAATTGCATTTCCATCTGTTCAAATTCTCTCATACGAAATATAAATTGCCTTGCCACAATCTCGTTGCGGAATGCCTTTCCAATTTGCGCGATCCCAAAAGGAATTTTCATTCTTCCTGTTTTCTGCACATTTAAAAAATTTACGAAGATCCCTTGTGCGGTTTCAGGTCTTAAGTAAACCTTATTGTCTGCATCATCACTCGATACAGTAGAACCAAACTCTGTTGAAAACATCAGGTTGAATTGACGAATATCTGTCCAGTTGCTGGTTTTGCTGATCGGGCATTTTATCTTATTATCATCAATAAGTTTTTTTAATCCTGTAAAATCATCTTTAGCAAGCAAAGCCTCCATTTGCGCCAGCAGATCTTTGGCCAATTGCTCATTGCCTGTTGCCTGTTGTTCTTCTGCAAATCCTTCTATCAAATGATCGACACGATATCGTTTCTTACTATCCTTATTATCGATCATCGGGTCATTGAAATTATCTACGTGACCCGAAGCCTTCCATGTCGTTGGATGCATAAAAATGGCGGCATCGATACCCACAATATTCTCATACATGCGGGTCATGCTATCCCACCAATAATCTTTAATGTTTTTCTTTAATTCGCTTCCCCATTGGCCGTAATCATACACAGCCTGCAGCCCATCATAAATTTCACTACTGGGAAATACAAAACCATATTCTTTTGCATGCGAAATAATTGCCTGGAACTTGTTCGATTCGTTTGCCATAGCGGCAAAGATAAGTGAGCCTTTATAATTATTTATTGCCTAGCATTCCCCGTCAAACACATATCGGCCGATATACTTTTTGTTTTTGAAAATAAAGACCACATCGTAAGTACCAGCGCCATCAGAATTGTGCATAATAACGTAAAGTGTTTGCTTATACACAAACCCACTGGTAAAGTTGTTCAGGTTTGGCTCATACAAATCATAATAGCTGGTTTTGGGAATATTAATTTTTTGGGAGCCGATCCGTACTGAAAACGTTTTGAACTCGTATCTCGGTACTTCACCATCACTACCTACAAAATAATGGCCGTCAATTTTCTCGACAAAATTCCCTTCTTTGCCAATTTTATGTTTGCCCTCTTCAAAAGCCGCATCATCAATTATTACATTGATAGAGTCATTATACAACACAAATACGCCGCGTGATCTATCCATCGTAAGTTGTTGCTGTTCGTGGATATTTATCAACCGGTCTTTATGAATGTATCCTGTAAAGAGTAAATGACCTGTCATCACTTTAGACGCCGGATATTCCTGCGCTGACTCAGGCTTAAATTTAATTTGTCGTGCGATATCTTTTGGAAGATAAAACTCTACAGGTATCCAGTTTTTATGAATTGTATCCGCCACGCCGCTCTCGCGAACCATTATTCCGTTAAGTAACCGGCAAATAACGGCTCCGCTGGTCCCGGGAGTTTTTCTTACGTTGACAAATCCGTCGTTGTCATTAATGATACGATATTGGGCTTTAGAGACAGCAGTGATAAGGAGAACAATAATAATGGAAACGAAATGAAGATGTAACTTATTTTCCATAATCGCAGTGTTTGCAGTATAAAAGTATACCTCCGCTTACTAACTATTGTGAAAAATCATAAGAACTTACTTCGTCTTAGCTTCTTCGGCTGCCTTTTCCTCTTCCACTTTTTGACCATCTGCAGTTTTTGTGAGTGGTTTTTTAGAAGTCACCTCTACCGTTTCTACCCACACCGCATATTTATTGGGATAAATATTCGATCCCATCTCTATTGCATATTGTCTTGTAAAAGCTGCCCCGAAATAAAGTATCATCGACGAAAAGTATACCCACAATAACACGACAATGATAGAGCCGGTTGTGCCGTATGCTGTGGTCATCTGGCTATGCCCCAGGTAATAACTGATCAAAAATTTAGCACCCATAAAAAAGAAAGCTGTAGTAAATGCTCCCACTCTCACATGCCGCCATTCCACCTTTGCATCCGGCAGCACTTTGAAAATGATACCGAAAATAAAAGCAGTAATAAAAAACGTAAGCACAAGGTTAATTATATACAGAATAACAACTGTTGCATCCGGAAATCTTTGTAATAGGTGATTCAACAACAGGTCCATTGCGCCATTAATCACTAATGACACAAGCAGTATAAAGCCAAGACTTACAATTATTGAAAATGATAAGAGCCGGTTGATGATCATTCGCAACCAACCCCGGCCTTTTTTTGGTTTCGATTTTAATTTCCAGATAAGATTTATTGAATCCTGTATTTCGCCGAACACAGCCGTCGCTCCTATTATCAAAGAAGCAAACCCTATTATTGTCGCCACCTTGCTGCCGCTCATAAACATAGATGAACGCATCGTTTCCTGGATACTGTTCGCAGCAGTTGTTCCTACAAATCCCTCAATCTGCTTATATATCGTTCCTTCAATAATTTCTCTTCCGTAAAACATTGTTGCTAACCAGATAATAATGATCAGCAATCCGGGTAATGAAAAAATAGTGGAGAATGCAAGCGATGAGCTTAACTTGAGCACATTGTCATCTATAAAATCATTCACCGATCTTTTAAGTATGCTCCATAATCTTTTTGGTGCCATAAATGGAAAAATGGTCATAACAAAAGCTTACATACATAATGCCAAACAGGTTTAGAATCAGCTGAGGCAAAAACCGGGATACAAAAAATTTTTGGTGTATCTACCTGACAGAAAGTGAAATAGCATCGGGACAACAGGAACAAACCATTTCGCCATCCTGCCACAATGTTTTTACCCGTATCGAACAGCAAATCTCGGTTCTGAATTCGGCAGTAAGTTTATAGGCATCGGTTGTTTTAATAACAAGATACATTTCAGTCTTTGCATTCACCAGCCGGATCAACTTTTTGTCATTATCAAAGATTAATGGCAGAGGGTAGGACCTGCCAAGATCAGAAAATATTTTTATATCAGCGCTGGTATAGCGGGGATTGTTTCCAAAAACCAAGTCTGCACCGGTCGTCTTATCGACTAGTTTGAATTCAAAAGTAGATATTAGATGCACGCAATTAACACTGGAACAATCCGGCTCGGGTTTATCGCAATTTTTTGATTTGTTGCAGGAAAAAGATAAAGCAAGAAAAACTGCCAGGATAAGAGTAGTTCTCATAAACTACATTTTTTTGATTATGACAATACTATAAGCAAAAACGTTGCCTGATTACGTGCAGTTAGATCTCACTGCTGAGGGCAGGATGTCCAAGGAAAACCAAAGAAAAGCCAGGATCTATTTCATATGAATAAGATAGATACTAATCCAATTACACAGGGATTATTTCAACTTTTCATTTTGCTGGTGTCTCTCGGCATCCCTTTTCGTTTTCTTTTCTATATTTCTTTGAAAAGCCTCGGTAAGATTAACACTTGTTTGGTTGGCAAGACAGATCAATACCCAAAGCACATCGGCCATTTCATCGGCCAGGTTTTTATCGAGGTCAGTTTTTTTGAAAGATTGGTCACCATAAGTGCGTGCCATGATACGGGCCAGCTCCCCTACCTCTTCGGTCAATATCGCCATATTGGTTAGCTCGCTGAAATAACGGACACCCACGGTTTTTATCCAACCGTCTACCTGTTGTTGTGCTTCCTGGATAGTCATAACAAAATTTTTGTTGAGTCTGTGCAATTTAGCATGATTATTGACGTTTTCATCTCCCCTTATTTGTTGAGCGTACCTACCCTTTGATGCTATAAACCCAATTATTCTATTTCAATTTTAGTATTCTATGATGAAGACCTATGTGCTGAAGGCCATTTTTGTCTTTGCATTTTTTTGCGTTACGCATTTTATAAATGGCCAATCAAAGGAAACAGCTGTCCGCGAAGCAGCCGGTACAGCGCCTGTTAAACCATTTAAGGTATTAACGAACGGCAAACAAGTTACAGTTCAATCAAAACAAAATCTAAAATCGCTCATCGTTTGGACCGCAAGCGGGCATCGTATTGTAGAAGAAAAAGATCTTCGAACAACCAGTTATTCGTTTACGGTTCCTTCCAAAGAAAAAGTCTTTTACCTGAGGGTGGAAACAGCGGAGGGCAAAAAATTTATTGAGAAGATGGGTGTGAAATAGCATATCATTTCAATAACGTAAATACTGCATCGTCGTATTCGGTTTCTACCAATACCTGGTTTCTTAAAGTTACTTTAGTTATTCCCGCATCATTTATATAAGGGCACTCCTCTCCGCGCCATCCTTTTACAATTCCCGTAAATACAATTAAAGTATCAGGTATAGCATTGCCAAATTTAAAAATAAGTGTGTCGGTGATGTTTGGGATCCTGCGATATTGATTGGAAAACAATACTGATGTTTGATTTGGTCCCAGGCCCACATTTAGTGCGTAAGGTTGATTTGTTCTGAGATCGATAAGTTTCACGCTATCAGGAGCCGGAAAGAAGGTAGTTGGAGCAGCATAAATGTCATTACCCGTAACCCTGTCCTTTAGGTAAAAATGTATACCATTGGTTTCCTTTTGAGGATCCTTTCGGCATTCCCTTCTTATGCAGCCATAGTGGATCACGGCTGTCATTACACAAACGTAAAAAGAGATGGATCGCAAGCTCATAGAAATGGTTTTGGTTTTATTCTTTGTTTTTCGTATCAATGAGAATAGTTACCGGGCCATCGTTGCAAAGTTCAACTTTCATATCAGCGCCAAATACCCCTGCATAGACAGGTTTTCCAACGTCATTGTTTAATTGGAGCAGGAATTTTTCATATATCGGTATGGCAAACTCAGGTTTGCTCGCTTTTATATACGAGGGGCGATTACCTTTTTTAGTAGAAGCATGTAAAGTGAACTGGCTAACAACCAGAATATCACCACTGATATCCTTTAAGGAAACATTCATCACTCCGTTATCATCATTAAATATCCTGAGGTTTACAATCTTTCCGCAAAGCCACTCAATATCTTCAGAAGTATCTGCATCTTCGATGCCAAGCAGAACAAGCAAACCTGTATTGATTTGCGAATAGATTTCATTGTTGATCGTAACAGAAGCATTGCTCACTCTTTGAATAACTGCCCTCATCTTCGCAAGATAGAAAGTTTATGGTTTATAGTTTATCGTCTATCGTTCATAATTTTGTTGCAGCAAATAACCAAAAACGATAAACCATAAACGATAAACCCAACATACCCGATCTTTCAACTGAAATCACCTTTCAAACTACACGTAGTGGTGGGAAAGGCGGACAAAACGTAAATAAAGTAGAGACTGCGGTTATTGGCTACTTCAATATTGCGTTATCGGAATTATTAAACGATGAGCAAAAACAGGTCGTTACTGAAAAATTAGCGAACCGGATCAATAGCGAAGGGTTGCTGCTGGTTAAATCGCAAACCTTCCGGACACAACTGGAAAATAAAGATGAAGTGATCCGCAAGATGAATGAGCTTGTAACAAAAGCGTTGGAAAAAAAGAAAAAACGGATCGCTACCCGGGCGAATAAAGCAGCAAAGGAAAAAAGATTGGAGTCTAAAAAGAAAAAAGGTGAAATAAAGGAAGGACGCAGGCGAGTAGATCCTCATAATATGTAAGCCGACATATATTTCTTAATTTTACCGACCGATGAAATGGAGACTGATCATTATCATTTTTCTTGTGACCCTATCCGGAAGCTTCTTTATCAATGCCTGCAAAAAAGGACAAGATGATGTACCCGGAAAAACTCCATTGACTTTTACGATACCAGCGGGTTTTCCTCAACCGCTTTATAATTTTTCAAATAATCCATTAACTGAACAAGGATTTCTTTTAGGTCGTGCCTTGTTCTATGATGGTCGCCTTTCAAAAGATGGACATTATCCATGTGCATCATGTCACCAGCAAGTTGCCGTATTTGGCACTTATGATCACGATCTGAGTCATGGTTACAATGACCAGCACTCAAACCGCAATGCCGCTCCTCTTTTCAATCTTGCGTGGCAAAGAGAATTTCACACGGATGGAAAATATAAAAGTTTAGAAGATGAATGTCTTGACCCGATACAGGCGCCAAATCAAATGGCTGAAGAGATCGGTAGTGTATTGACAAAACTCCGGGAAGATGAACATGTGCGGAGCATGTTCCAGGCTGCCTTTGGCACCGGTGAAATAACAATTGAAAGGATGCAAAAGGCATTGGCACAATTCACCGTTTCAATGATCACTGCTAATTCGAAATATGACCAGGTGAAAAGAGGCGTAAATACATTTACTGATTATGAACAGCGTGGTTATGATCTGTATAAGACCAATTGCGCATCCTGTCACCCGGAGCCCATGTTCACCGATTATTCTTACAGGAATATCGGGCTGGAAGTAAATCCGATATTGAATGATTATGGCCGTATGGTCGTTACCGGTAAAAAAGAAGATTCATTGAAATTCAAAGTACCGTCATTAAGAAATGTATCGCTTACTTATCCCTATATGCATGATGGACGCTACCAAAGCTTACGGGCATGTATAGAACATTATGGAATGAATGTAAGACAAAGCGCTACTCTTGATCCATCATTGACAAATGGCATTCATTTTAACAGCAGCCAGGTCATCGATCTTGTTGCGTTCCTGCGGGCATTAACAGACTCAACATTGGTGAAAGACCTGCGTTTCTATCAACCACATTGATCAGGCAGATTTTTTTCGTTTCCCTTTTAATGCATCAAGCGCCTTGCGTTGATTCTCTATCTCCGCAACCTGTTGCTCCTGGTTTTTTTCATTGTCCTTGATATCATCCTGCAGCTTCTTTATTTTCTTTTCCATATCATCCTTATCGCTTTGCAGGTTCTTTAATTTTTTCTCTGCCTTCACTACCACATCTTCCTGGGCTGTTATTTGCAATTCAAGATTCGCTTCTTCAATGTCGGGCAATAGGTTGTATAAAAAAGCTTTTGCTTTGCCAAGCTCTTCGGTATTCATACGTGATAAAGCATTGGCATCGTCTTTCATCACAATCAGGTAAAGTACCGCTGCATCAGATTCTTTTCTGCTTTTGCGGTCTATATTAACGACATAATCGTAGCGGCTGGGACTGATATCACCGATCATGGCCTCCTTATATACGCGAAATCCTTTGTCTTTATTGAACATTCCCTTTTCTTCTTTGCCTTTATAGCCCAGCTTATTCATTTTTGCTATAACAGCATTTTCCACTGCCTGCGGTGGAAAATTGTATTCCATCACCAGGCAGGCCTGCTTTTCCTTGTTGTATTCGATCTTATCTTCAGTAACCTGGGCTTGTAAGAAAATTACAGGTGATAAAAGGATAAGTGAAAGAGCAAACTTTCTCATAAAAGTTATTTTAGTTAAAGATACGGTAAAGACAAAATCGGTTGCATCGGGTGTCGAATCCGACGTTGCTTTATCAGCAGTCAAAGAGTACATTTGCTGAAATATTCCAATTCCTTTGAGTGGTATCAAAAAATTAGCCGGGCAAACTCTATGGTATGGCGTACCAACCATTGCGAGCCGCTTTCTCGGCTATTTGATGAACCTGAGTCTCCCCTTTATTTTTTCAAAAGCGGCTGTTACAGCCGATCTTACCCAGGTATACGCCATCATTCCTTTTTTGAATGTGCTGTTCACTTATGGCATGGAAACAGCCTGGTTCCGTTTCTCACAGTCAGAAGATAAAAAGAAACTCTACAGTACGTTATCCATTTCTCTTTTTATAACAACCATACTCTTCACTGCCATTTTACTATTATTCCGAACACCGATCGCTAATGCGGCAGGGCTGGAAAAACATCCTCAATATGTAACATGGATGTGCTGGATCATTTTTTTTGATACCCTTGCAACACTACCTTTTGCCAAACTCAGGCAAGAAGGAAGACCAAGAAAATATGCATTCGTTCGGGTTGCCGGCATTCTTGTAAATATCCTGGTTGTGGTATTAGCCTTGGGTTTGTTACCCGGTTATCTGAAGGAGAATCCTGACAGCTTTCTTGGTTTTGTGTTTGATAAAACCGATCCCATCAGTTTTTATTTATTGGGAAATGTTTGCGGAAGCATATTTACCTTTTTATTACTATTGAAAGAATTCAAAGGTCTTGAGCTCAATGTAGACACCGGCCTCTGGAAAAAAGTAATGGATTATAGCTATCCGCTGGTGATTGTAGGATTGGGAGGCATGGTAAATGATATGTTGAGCCGCCTGGTGTATCGTCATGTTGTCGACGTGTCAGCAGCGCAGGCTGATAAAGAACTTGGCATTTTTGGTAATCTTTATCGTCTTGCAGTTTTGGTAACGGTGATGATACAGGCATTTCGCATGGCAGCTGAGCCTTTTTTCTTTAATCGTTCAGTTGAAGAGAATGCACCAAGGACTTATGCAAGGGTGATGAAATTTTTTGTGATCGCTTGTTGCTTTATGTTCTTATTTATTGGCCTTTATCGCGATGTGCTGGAGTGGATAATTACATTAAAATCCGAAGAATGGGGTGAAGGGATCTATATTGTACCAATATTAGCGCTTGGAAATATTTTTCTTGGTATTTATTATAACCTGAGCATTTGGTACAAGCTCACCAATAAAAATATGACCGGTGCGATAATTACTTTAGGTGGGGCTGTTATTACTGTTGCTTTAAATATTATTCTTATCCCAAAACTTCATTATCTCGGAGCTGCTATTGCAACGTTTTGTTGTTATTTATTTATGATGATCGTTAGTTATCTGCTTGGGCAGAAATATTATCCGGTTCCTTATGCAAAGAAAAAGCTTATCTCCTATCTTGTTTTAGTTGTACTGATCTATTTAGCTCATCGCGGTTTGCTGATGATCTGGGACAATTTATGGTTTAGCATTGGTACTGCTACATTATTATTAATGCTATTTGCTTTGTTTGTTTCAAGAATTGAAAGGAAGGAATTAGAAAGGTTGCCGTTTGTAGGAAAGTTTTTTATCATTAAACCAACCTAAAAAATCTTGCGACATATTTAAAGGCCGCAGAATTTTGATTTCATACGGTGTTAATACTACTGAAATCCCGAAAAATCCCCCACAAAGACATTGGCTTTGGTTACTATGTGACATTATCTTCAACAAAACCATTAACCATAACACCTTACAAAACAAGTTTTGCCTTGCTCGCGTTATTAACGCTGGTTGTACGCAAAAAAAATCATGAGATGATTAACCAGGAGGTTGAAAGACCTCCTTTAATTATGATTGGGCTCCTTAAATAATGAAGTCCCCATCAAAATCAATACAACTTCACATACGGATTATTCATTTTCTCAAAACCCACTGTCGTCATTGGCCCATGACCGGAATAAACCTTTGTTTCGTCAGGCAAGGTGAAAAGTTGGGTCTGAATGCTGTGGATCAACGTATCGTAATCACCACCCGGCAGATCAGTGCGGCCTATGCTCCCATTAAATAATACATCGCCACCGATCACGAACCCTCCCGGCTCATGATAAAAACAAACACTGCCAGGCGAGTGGCCGGGAGTAAAACGGATCTCAAGCTTATCATCTTCAATATCTATCGTTGTGCCTTCCTTCAGGTAAACGATCCGGCCTTCATAATTTTCAAAAGGCATCTGCCACATCTCTCCGCTTTGAGGACCAAAATCAAAAACTGCCTGCTCCTTTTCATGCATGTGAAGGGTAAGGTCCCAGGTTTCGGCGCACCATTTGTTCCCAAAAATATGATCGAGATGGCAATGAGTATTAAGCAACAAAACTGGCTGAAGTCTTGTCAACTCTATGAAGTTCTTTAGGGCATCCCTCTCCTGCTGGAAATAACAACCCGGGTCGATAATGCAGCACTGACCCGTTTCGTTGTACAGGACATAGGTATTTTCCTGGACAGGATTAAATGTAAATGCCTTAACGCTTAACATGGAGGGTTTTCCGTACTTTAGAAGCACGAATTTCGGAATTGCCGTGAAAGGTGAGTCGTCAAATTTGAAGATATTTAAACCACACCTCACGTTTTACGTCTCACGAAAACAATTAAACAGGAACCACCGGAAGTGAATCCGCCGCGGCGGACGCAACGGAAGTCCCCCAGGGTTTCGTTGCCGGCTTCAAAAAATATAAAAACCTTAAGTCTATCGTAGCAACTATACTTTATTTAAATCCGATTTTTAACAACAGACGAAACGAGGACAGATCTTATGAAGAAAGAATTCAGACTTATCTTTTTTACAGCAGTTTTCTTCTCTTTGAAAACAGGTGCACAGGTAAATACGGTAGAGTTTGGCAAGAACCGGGTGCAATACCAAAAATTCAGTTGGAAATTTTACCAGACAGATAATTTTAACACGTATTTCAGCCAGGATGGTTTGGCGCTGGGAAAATATGTGGCCCAGGTGGCCGAAGAAGAATTACCCGGCATTGAAGAATTTGTTGAGTATGGTTTGCAACGCCGTGCCAATATTGTAGTGTATAACAATTTTGACGAGTTCCAGCAAAGCAATATCGGTTTGGGTATTGACTGGCAAAATACCGGAGGTGTCACCAAACTGGTCAACAACAAGATCGTTCTGTATTTTGATGGCAACCACGACAACCTGAAAAGACAAATCCGACAAGGTATTGCGAAAGTACTTGTCGATAATGTATTGTTTGGCGATGACCTGGGTGAGTTCGCCGCTAACCAGGCATTGCTTGATCTTCCGCAATGGCTGATCGATGGCTACGTCTCGTATGCCGCTGAATACTGGAGTGCCCAACTGGATGATGACCTCAAGTCTGCACTGCTAAGCGGCCGTTATAACAACTTTTACCAGTTTGCTCATGAAAAACCATTATTAGCCGGTCACGGTTTCTGGAGATGGGTCGGTGACAAATATGGCAAGAGCAAAACAACTTATTTGCTTTACCTGTCCCGCATTTATCGCAATCTGAATGCGGCGGCCAACCGGGTTACAAAAAAGAAAAAATTCAAGACGCTGCTGACCGAATTCATGACAGAAGAAAGCCAGAAGTACCTTAAAGATATTCGCGGAAGAAGAGTAGCGCCAAGAGGTCAATTGGCCGTTACCGAGGAAATCAAGAAAAAAGATTTTATCCGTTTTAATGCCAACCCGGTGCCCCGGAACATGAGCTATGCAGTTGTCGAATTCAAACAAGGCAAGTATACCGTAATACTCATGGAAAATTTTGTGGACCGTAAAGTGCTGCTGAAGTTTGGAGCAAGATCCAGGGAAGATGAAAAAAACCCTAACTACCCGATCATGGCCTGGGATGGTAAAGGAACAAGGTTAGCTGTGCTGTATTGGGCAGAAGGTAAAACAAGGTTGTTTGTATATGATCTGGTGAACAGGGCAAAGATCTCAAAGACGGAACTTTCACAATTCAGCCAGGTGCAGGATATGAAATATATGCTGGATGCAAATACACTTATATTCAGTGCAGTCAAGAGCGGGCAAACGGATATTTTCGTATATAAGATCGATAAAGGAACTGTAGAGCAAGTCACCGATGACGTTTATGATGACCTTGATGCATCATTTGTGGCTTTTCCAAATAAGACAGGTATCATCTTTTCAAGCAACAGGCCTTCGTCTACTGCGTCAAGCTCTGACGATTCAATTCCTAAGAACCGGTACAATATTTTTCTTGTAGATAACTGGAATAAATCTGAGTTTAAACAGATCTC
>Ga0075421_100008839_pt1 | contig 12406 bp, 11 predicted proteins | sample SoiMetdeltSBSDD5_FD_75292 | JGI IMG/M metagenome (GOLD analysis project Ga0075421, IMG submission 75292) | Bulk soil microbial communities from a Populus tree surrounding site in Tennessee, USA - Soil MetaG P. deltoides SBSDD5 | ecosystem: Environmental > Terrestrial > Soil > Tree plantation... | reverse complement strand
TACCTGAACGTGCGCACTTACGTTCGGCACTGCAATCAAAGGGGCATCTATTTCATCGCTGAGTTTTTGTCGAACCCGCTGTGCGTGCCGCTGGGGCGTCCGACCTTCGGGTTGCCTTATCGGTTTGGCCGATTGGCTTACGGCAGCCGCGGAATCGGGGGCAAGGTCATGGTGGCGCGCGGTTCCGCAAAGCTGGCCTGTCAGGTGTCGGAAGGTGCTCATGCGGAATTCCGCCCATGCCAACCTGGAACTCTCGATGCGTTCCTGTTGGAACGATACATCGCGTTCACGTGTTGCGGTCACGCACGACGGCTCTTCCACATCTGGCATCTCCCCTGGCCCCAAATCCCCGTTGAAGTTTCTGTTCAGGACGAAGGATTGCTGGCGACGACGGGCCGATGGATACAGCACGCACGCTTCGTTGGCGCCAACTTTTCGCCGGGTGTTTGCGACGTGTGGATGGAATGGCCGCAGAGGATTTAATGCGTCCGGCCGAAATAGCGGTTCAGTGCTTTCTTCGATGTCTGACCGTCGGTCACCGGACTCCGTGTTGACGGTTGAAGAATCTGGAGCGGCGCGGGGCGGCTAAGCAACTGGAGATGAGCGCAACGGAGGGAAACACGGGGTTGCATTCGTCGAATTCTTCTAGCGTCTCGGGCGACGCGTGTGGACAGGAGCCGAACCGGCCAGAATCACCGAAAACAGATTGAGGTGTTCAACGCGCCGGAAATAGGGCGAATACCCCACTGATTTTTTAACGCGGGAAGTCGTACTCTCGCATCATGTCAAAGCTCTGTGGCGTACATGAGAACGATTGCGCTACATAAATCCGCCGGGAAACACAACGCACGGGGTTACACGCTGGCGGAGGCAATCATCTCGGCAGGCATCGCGGGCGTGAGCATCGGCGGTATTGTGTGGGGTTACCTTCTGGTCGGGCAAAGGACGGATTGGTCAACCTGTTCGGCGGCGGCCCACTTGATGGTGGTGAAAGGTCTCGAACAGACCCGGGCCGCCAAATGGGATCCGCTCGGCTACCCGCCGGTGAACGAATTGGATCAAACGAATTTTCCCATCACGATCGCCGAACTGGACATTCCTGCCGTCGGCATCGAGAAAGTGTGGGCGACGAACACCACACTCATTAAAGATATCCAGCCCGACCCACCGCTCAAAATGATCCGCGTTGATTGCACCTGGTCGTTGGTGGGCCGCGGGCCATTTACGAACACCGTGATGACCTACCGGGCGCCTGATCAATGAAAATCAGACTGATACTCCAATTGAATCGCGAATGCCGGCCGCGAGCGGGATGTCGAGCGTTCAGCTTTGCGGAGATGCTGGTCGCTTCGGCGGTTTTCCTCCTTGTCGTGGCCGCCGTGCTGGTCGGAAACTCCTTCGGTCTGCGCATGATGGAATTGTGCCGCCCGAAGCTGGCCGCGGCGGGTGAAATCCGCAAAACAGTCCATTTGCTTCACAGCGAGATTGGCGCTGCAAAAACTGTCCGGATTGGAAACGGCGACCGGTTCACGTTCAGCGGCGCTGGCTTTGGCCAGCCGAGGCAAGGCAACGCGATCCAGATCTACCCCGAACAGGGCACCAACCTTTTCATCCGGTACTTCCTGGATTCAGGAGATCGCAACCTGAAGCGGATGACCAACAACGGAGGGGCAGCGACGGTCGTCGCGAGCGCCATCAACAGCAACACCGTAGTGTTCACCGCCGAAGATTTTGCCGGCCGGCCCCTCACGAATGACCAGAACAACATGGCGATTCGCGTGAGCCTGCAGTACCTGCAGATGGCCGGTTCGTCCACTCCCATCGGCCCGGCGAATTACTACAAGGCGCATCGCGTGGAAACACGGACTGCATTTCGGGAGCGTTAACCCTATGAAACTGTCCAGGCTAGATTCGGAGCGGGGCTTCTCGCTGGTGTTGGTGATGGTCCTCATCGGAACTGCAATCCTGTTTCTCAGCGGGGCCTTGCAGTGGAGTTCCGCCGGCAGCGGCCTGACAGACCGGAACAACGATTACTACACCGCCATGGCGGCCGCCGAGGCGGCGACGGAAAAGGTCATCGCGGAGATCTGCAGGGATTTCCAGAAGGGCGGCTACGCGGAGGTTGAGAGCAAACTGGGTTATTACCGAACTCTCGTCCCGACCCGTAGTGAATCGGCGGACTGGGCGGCCTATGAATTCACGGACGCTGACAAGGCGTTGAATCGAACCACCGTGGAGAGGGTGCAGGATTGGCAATTCCTCCCGCTGGACTGGAAGTATGCTGGATTCAACGGAAACAGGGCAGCGTATCGCGTCATCTCGAATGCGCGGCTCACGGGTTGGGGGAGCGGCGCGGTCGGCACGGTGAAACAGGAGGTTCAGGTCGCGGAGGTGCCTCTCTTTGAATTCGGCGCGTTCTACAATCTGCCGATGGAAGTGGACTCGCTGCAACACGACCTCTCGCTCAGCGGTCACGTGCATTCCAATACAAACGCCTACTTCGGGCCTCCGCCTCTCATCAACCTGACATTGGCGGGTGACGTGACTTCAGCCGGGAGTATTGTTCATCAGGGTAACTCATCCCTTCTGCTGGGGCTTCCATTGCCGGTCGTCGGCAACGTGATCTATAAGGGGGCGAGCGACGCAAAAGTCTCCTCACTCAATCTCCCGCTGGGAACAAACAACACTCCCGAATTGCTGCACGAGATCATCGAAACTCCGCCACTTTCCGAATCGCCGGAGTCGTTGCTTGGACGGCAACGATTTTACAACAAGGCGGACCTGGTCATTCTGGTGTCCGATGCCGGAGCTACCGCCATGAGCGGCTACACCAACGGCTTCCGGCCTTTTAGTTCCGCTGAGTATGACACAATCATCAAGCCGTTTGTCAGCACCGACACAAAGTTATTCGATGCCAGGCAGAACAAATACTATCACTTGACTCAAATTGATGTCGCCGGGCTGCGAGCCAAGTACGCCGAAGTCCGGTCGAGAATTGCGACTGATCCAAGGATTATTTATGTGGCGGACACCCGATATCGCAACTCGCCAACCGACGCGGCAGGGGTGCGCATTATCAATGCGCAAACTCTCCCGGAACGCGTTGGTCTGACCGTTGCGACGATGAACCCTCTTTACGTTCAGGGGAATTTTAACGCGCATCCGTCGTTTCTTTTGACCAATAACACGCGGTTAACCGAACCAGCCGCGCTCATTTGTGACGCTCTCACGATTCTGTCGGAAACGTGGAACGATGCCGATTCGTTGTCCACCAACAGCAACCCGCTGTTGAACGGTCTGCCCAGTACGCCCATCAGGCTCGCCTCGCTGGGTATCACGATCAATGCCGGTATCATCACGGGAATCGTGCCGACGAGCGCGAGCGTCTATAGTGGCAGCATCCAGAACGTGTTCAGCCTGTTGGAGAACTGGTTGTTGAGCAGGTTCACCTTCAACGGCTCGCTGGCCGTGCTCTATCGCAGTGAGAAGGCGACGCAACCGTACCGGGATCCCGGCCAATATTACCAGCCGCCTCTGCTCCGTACGATTGATTTCGACACAAATTTCGCGCAGAGAGACAAACTGCCGCATGGCACTCCGCAATTGCGGACCCTGATCCGTTCCCGATGGTCGATCACAGAAGTCAACTAACCCAACTCGACGCTATGACAACGCTCAAATACTGGCTCGGTGTGATGGTGATGTTGCCGTTCCTTGCGCCACAGGACGTGGCCCTGAGTTCAACCCGGGATGCCGCGTGTCTCTTGCATTCGGAGCGTGTGAAACCGCTCGAAGGTCGCGCGTTCACCCTTTACAAGCTTCGGGTCGAAAAGGTCGAGTTCCAGTTCATTCCGCCACCGACGTGGAGTGTGAAATACGACCCGAACAAGAGGATACTCACACTGCTGGCGCTGGACCTGGACGGCGGCGTAACACTGAACATCGAGCTCGATGGGAAGGACACAGCCGGAGTGACCGAAGGCGAGGAACTGAAGGCCAAAATACTGGAGCGCCACAAGGGCGTACGCGGATTGCGTGAATACCGGCGTCCCATTGCCGGTGTCGAATGCGTTGGTTACGAGTTCGAGCAGCCAGTTGACAAGCACCTGACTGCGTCGTTCCGTGTAATTCAGGTGGGCTTTTCCGGCGGGAAGGGGGAATTCGAAATGAAGTCCTCCTCCAGGAAGTTCGCCGACTTCGATCCATTGTTCGGTGCGTTCCTCGGCTCAGTTCGCATTCAATGCGCTGCCCGATGATCCCCCGACAGGCTACCGGTGGCTCGGTCGTCCCGTGCAAGCTGGACCCGCCTTGAAGTGGAAGGGCGGTTGTGTTGCTTGCAATTGGATGACCTGACATTATAACGGCAGTCATTGCTATGGCGGTGTCTGTCAGCCAACTGCGCAAACGGGACGAGATCGTGGCGATTGATCTCGGCAGTCGCATCACCAAAGCGGTTCATCTGCGGCACAAGGGGGCGCATTTCCAGCTTGAGAAGTACGTCATGCTGGACTCACCCATCTACGAAAAGACCCCCACCGTTGAACTGTTGACCGACCACCTGACCGCGGTGATGCAAGCCGTCGGCGCGTCCACGCGGAAGGTGTCGCTCCTCCTGGGCGCCGCCAACTCGCTGCTTTGCCATGCGGATCTGCCCGCGTCCTCGGTGTCCGACTTGCGGAAAATGGTGCGCCTCAGCCCCAAGACCTACCTCCAGCAAGACCTGACCGATTACCTTTTCGATTGTTATTCCAGTGAAGATGCGAAGTCCGATGGCGGCGGCAGATTGAAACGCAAGGGGAAAGTACTGGTGGCTGGCGCCAGAAGGCGGCTCGTGGAAAACCTCCACGAGGCCGCGAGAAACGCCGGCCTCAGCCTGGAGCAGGTTACCCTGGCCCAGATAGGAACGGTCAATGCCTTCAAGATGTTGCCGGAGGAATCCCACGGCGACGTCGTCGCTCTGCTGGATGTGGGATTTCATTCTTCCTCGATCAACATCGTCAGAAAAGGAGAATTAGTCTTGACGCGAGTCGTGAATCTGGGAGCCGAAAAGTTCTCCGGCGTGCTGGCCCAGCTTTCGTCGTCAAACGAACAGGTGGAGGCCTTGGGCACGAGCGGTTCGTCCATGGATACCCCTCACGGAAAGCTTCAGGGGTTGATCATCCACCTTGCAAAGGAGGTGGACGCATCGATCGGTTTCTTCGCCAACACGTTCGAGGTGTCGGTCAATCAGGTTTACGTCTCGGGCGGATCGGCCCGCTCCCAGTTTATTGTCGACACATTGGAGGCCGAACTGGGTCTGCCATGCGAGTCATGGAATCCAACGAAGTCGCTTACGTTGGCGCTTCCGGAGAAGCAGAAGGACGACGTGGATTACGACGTGGCACAATTGACCGCGGCCATTGGAGCGGCCTTGAGCTGGTTGAATCCGGAACTGGTGTCCATCAATCTTCTGGCCGAAGAACAGGAGGCAATTGATCTGCGCCGTCGTGATCCCGTCCGGAGATCCTACCGGATCGCCAGTGCGGCGGTCGCGGTGGTTCTCTTGTGGTCGGCCTGGCTGGGTTTCAAGGTGTGGCGGGCCAATGTCCGGTTGAAAAACGTCGAAGCGGAACTGCCGAAGCTTCAACAAGAGGCGCGAGAGTCGATTGCCATCACGAGTCGTGCGGGCGAGATCGAGCGCACCCTTCGGGGTTTGAACCGGTTTGCGGCCGGACGGTCACTGTGGGCGCCGACATTGAGCGCTCTTCAATTCACAACCGTCCCCGAAATCCAGTTTCACCGGTTGCGCATCGAACAATCCATCACGCCCGAGACGCCGCCGGGTCCAACCCGGGCAACCAACCAGCCGCTGAACGCAATCGAACGAACGGTGATGACCATCCAGGCCAGGAACTACGGCGACTCGCAGTCGATCGACAAGCTCATTGAAACGATCTCGACGTATCCGCTTTTTGTCGAAAACCTCAGGCGCGAGCAGCCCGTGTTGCTGGGGGACGTGCAGCCGCGGCAGTTGGATTCTTCCGATCCCAGCCGCACCTTCGTTTTTTTCACCATAGAATGCTTTTTTGCGGAAAGGATCATCAAAGATGAATAAATGGTCGCTTGAAACCCGCAGCCGCGTAGCCGTGGTGGCCCTGACGACGATCGGCCTGATCACGCTGATCTGGTTCACACTGGTCCTCGGGTTGGAGACAAGACTGAAGGATCAGGCGAACAAAATCCTTGCCCTGCAAAGGAGCGCCGATGTCACGCGCGCGGGAATCAAACTCGCCGAGAAGTATCGTGACGACGTTCAGCGAGGGGGTCTGGTTCTCAGTTCTTACGAGAATCACATGGCTCAGGGCGAAGACCCTTACCGGTGGCTCATGGGCTTTTTGCGCGGGCTCGAGAGACGTTACAACGTTTCCATTGTTGAATCCCCCCGGCCGCAAACCGTCGAGTTGAAGTTCCCGCCTCGTCTTCCGTACGAGGCGACGTCGTGTTGGATCGCAGGCACAGCACGATACCACGACTTTGGGGCTTTCCTGGCGGAGCTGGAAAACAGCTCGCCGTTTATTCGGCTCCGTAACCTCTCCGTGGACGCAAGCACATCGGGTGTCGCAACCGAGAGCGAATCGGATAAGCTGACCTTTCGGATGGAGTTTGTCACTCTCGTCAAACCGGCGGCAGGTCAGCGTTGAGATGAACTGGAACGACGGATTGGGCGGGTAGCCCGCACGCGCGAGGAGGTGGCTCCACGAATCCGGGACGGATCGGAAGCCCCATGTCTCCCCGCCGAATCAGGATTCGGCGTTCCTGTTTGCCCGGGCTGGAGGCTCCTGGCTGCCCTTCCCATGGCTGACGCCAGGAACTGCCTTCTGCCGCCGCTCCGTAGCTGCCCTAATACGTTGTGGGTTTGAAGGTTCAAGATCGTGATGCGCCACGCTGCTAACGAACGAACTATAGGCTTGGAACCTGCTTTTCTCGTGATAAAATGCGGCCGATTTTATGGGTCCTTGTCTGGAAAAACGCGGCTGTCGGCAATCTCGAAACGGATGATAACCATTCCCAGATCAGGACGGCGCGATTTAAGTGCGGGCGCGCAACGCATCGAATTCCCGATGCCTTGCCGCGAGGAGGGCTTTTCGCTGCTGATGGTAATGCTTTTTATCGGGCTGGGATTCCTGCTGATGACGGGGGTACTGAATTACAGCAGCGCGAACAGCACAGCGACCGACCGTTACAACGAGTATTATACGACGCTGGCCGCGTCGGAGGCAGCGACGGAAAAGATCGTGGGAAACATCGCTCATTACTTCCAGAACTTCGGCGTGGCCGGTGTGGACAACCAGTTGACCAACTTTGGCAATATGTACCCTACCGCCGCAGAATTGCTGGGGGTTGGATGGCAGGATGAGTGGGGAAGCTACGACTTTATGAATCCGGTGGGCGGCAACAACAGCACGTATGTCGCGAAACTCTCCAATGAGCAATACACCGGCCTGAATTGGAAGTACTCGGGGTTTAGCGGGTATGCCGCGTCCTACCGGATCATCTCCAACACCCGAAGGGCGACATCGGGAAAGAACATCGTCGCGGCGTTGCGGCAGGACGTTCAGGTCGCTTCGATTCCTCTCTTCGAGTTCGGTGTCTTCTACGCGCTGGACATGGAGGTATGCCCGTCACAGGACATGACATTCACTGGGCGGGTCCACTGCAATACGAATATCTACAGTGCTCCTTCCAATCCGAAGATTGTGACGTTTGCAGGGGACGTGACCTCCGCGCACAAGATCCTGCGCCAGACGGATCCGGATGATCCCTTGACCCGCACGCCACCCTTTGCCGTGAATTTTCTCGGCGCGCAGGACTGGAACGTAGCATCGTTGAAACTGCCTATCGGCAGCACAAGCGCGCCAAACACGCTGGCGCAAAACACGCCGGCAGTTCTTCGCGAGATCATCAACATTCCCCCTTCACCGGACGAGACGACGCTCCTCGGAAAACAGCGATACTACAATAAGGCGGATGTCATCATTCTCGTGACCAATGGTGGCCTCGTCGGTAAATCCGGGGTCAACTATCCTGCTGTTAACCTCACGAGTATTGTCACCAATTTTGTCAAGGTCTCCACGAACACCTTTCAGAATAAGAGAGAGAGTGCTGCAACTGCCGGAATTCTGTTTACCGAGGTCGATATTCAAGCGTTCACCAATCGTTACATCGATCTGAGAAACGCTTTGGGCGCGGATCCTAAGATTCTATATGTTGCCGACCTTCGTTCCCAAGCAGGCACTCAATCGGGGGTAAGAATAGTCAAAGGCCAGACGTTGCCCGACGCGGGGTTGACCGTCGCTACACCCAATCCGCTCTATGTGAAAGGACATTACAATGCCTTCGATCTGACGGCCGGATCGACCAACACATTTCAAACCAAGCCGGCCTCCTTGGTCGCCGACGCGGTTACTGTTTTGTCCGGAGACTGGAATGACACCAACAGTAACAGCGCTCTCTCGAGTCGCCAGCCTAGCGACACTACAATCAACGCGGCAATCATCGCGGGGATTGTTCCGTCCAACGGAACTTACTACAGTGGTGGCGTCGAAAACTTCATTCGGCTCTTGGAAGACTGGAATCCAACCGCCCGAACGCTTACGTTTAATGGTTCACTTGTCACTCTCTTTGAGAGTCAGATTGCGACGGGACCGTGGGGAGGCTCGGGTGTCTATTCTCCGCCGATACGCCGGTACGGGTTTGACGGGAATTTCAAGAATGCTACCAAACTGCCTCCCGGCACGCCTCATCTGCGGACGTTGATCCGAGGAGAATGGGCGATTACGCAGGCCAACTCGTCGTTGTGATGAGGTATCGTTTCATCAGACCGAACCACCGGACCCGCCGTTCCGGGTTTACTCTCGCGGAGGTGGTCATTTCAATGGGTATCGCGGCCCTCGGTATCGGTGGGATTATCTGGGGATATATTATGACCTCGCACCGGGCCGAATGGGCGACCTGTTCGGCGGCGGCTCAACAGATGGCCGTGCGCCGGCTCGAACAGACCCGCGCCGCCAAATGGGATCCGTTCGCATATCCGCCAGTGGACGAGCTGAAGACGAGCAACTTTCCTCCCGTGGTCGCCGCGCTCGACGTTCCGTTAGCGGGGACGAATAGGATTTTCGCGACCAACGTTGTCAGCATCTTCTCAGTTTACACGGACCCGTCGCTCAAGGTGATTCGTGTCGATTGCTCCTGGTCGTTAATGTCCCGCGGTCCGTTCACCAACACGCTCCTGACATATCGAACTTCTGACCGGTGAACTGTTTCGTCCAGAAATCCTCAGTGTTGCGGGCCGCATTTCCCGGCCGCAAAGCTTTCACCTTCACCGAGCTTCTCGTTGCCTCTTCTGTGTTCCTCATGGTTGTAGGCGGTGTGCTGATCGCAAATTCTGTCGGCATGCGGATGATGGGCATCACCCAACCGAAGGTGGCCGCGGCTGGGCGCACTCGCAATACGGTCGGACAGCTTTATTCGGACATCAGTTCTGCAAAGTTCGTCCGTCTCGGAAACGGAAACCTCACCGGATTCACGAACATCGTCGCCCCCAACCCGAAAGAGGGCAACGCCATCGAGCTTTATACTACGAACGACACGAGCGTCTTCATTCGCTTCTTTCGGGATGCCGCGGACAAGAAACTGAAGCGGGTGACCAGCAGCGCGACCAACGCCACAATCGTCGCGAACGCCATCAGCAATAATATCGTGTTTCGGGCAGAGGATTTCTCCGGGAACGTCCTGACGAACGAGGAGGTTAATATGGTTGTCGCCATCAGGCTGGAATACTACGAACTGGATGGTACGGGTACTCCGGTGGGCGCCAACAACTATTACAAATCCCTGACCCTGACCAACCGGATTGCGCATCGCGCGCGTTGAAATCGATGAGCATCACCTTTGAGCGAAACCAGTCCCGCGCGCGTCCGTTCCGCTCGACGCTTTTCTGCGGAGCGTTTGTGTGGTTTGTTCTTGCGCCTGGGCAGGCCGCGGAGGGTTACGCGCTCTCCACCGAGGCTGTGAACATACCGGAACGGGGCGAAGTGATTGGCTACGTGCTCCGGGTCGAGGACAAAGAATTCCGTTTCATCCCGCCGAGCAAATGGAGCGTGAAGTATGACCCGACCAGAAAAACCGCGACGCTTCTCCCGCCCGACCTTGGGGCCGGGTTGAGCTTTACCATCGCCAGCGAGTCGGACGGGCGTGGAGAGGACCTGAAGCTCGAGGGGCTTCGGGATCTCATTCTAACGCGCTATCCCGAGGCGCAAATCACTGCCGAGTTCAAATGTTATTCAGCCGGGAAAGCCGGTTTTGCCTTTGAATTCGAACGACTGGTCGAGAAGGAGACCAAGGCGGCGTTTCGGGTCGCGTTCGTCCCGTTTGACGGCGGCGTCATTGAATTTGAGCTAAAGACGACGGGGTCGAAGCTGCCCGCCTATCATCACATCTTCGGAAACCTGCTCAATTCATTTCGAGTCGGACCGCCGCCAGCGGGCGAATGAACCGCGTCGAAATGGCCGCCACTCGTGATCGAACCGGCGTCGGGACAGCGTGCTGCTTGCAATTTGCACTCCGCAGGCTATAACCACGGGCAGCGTTATGCCATCGCTCAGCAACCGATTCCGTAAAAGAGACGAGATCGTGGCGATTGATCTCGGCCGCCGCATTACGAAAGCCGTCCATCTGCGACGTAAGGGGGCGACGTATCAACTGCAGAATTATGCGTTGGTGGACGCACCGATTTACGACAAGGCGCCGTCCGTTGAATCAATGAGCGACCATTTGCAGGCCGTCTGGCGGGCCTTGGGGGCGGCAACCCGGCATGTCGTCCTGGTCGTCGGCACCGGCAATGCTATGCTGTGCCATGCGGATCTGCCCGTGGCCTCGATCTCCGATCTCCGGCGGATGGTCAAGCTGAGCCCGAAGACGTATTTGCAGCAGGAACTTCCGGACCACTTCTTTGACTGCTACGCGCAGACGGACCCCACCCAGGACAGTGCGGCCCGAAGTCGCCGGAAAGCGAGGGTATTAGTGGGCGGCGCGAAGGCGAGGGTCGTTGAAAGCTTGAAGGACGCGGCCCGGCAGGCCGGGCTGATTGTCGAGCACATTACTCCCGGGCAAGTGGGATTGGTTAACGCCTTCAAGATGCTGCCGCAGGACTCGCACGGAGAAGTAGTCGCGTTGCTGGACATCGGCTTCAATCAATCCACGATCAACATCGTGATGCGGGGCGACCTGGCGTTGACGCGTGTGGTCAACATCGGCGCGGAACGTTTTGTGCAGGCAATGGCCCAGCCTCATGCGAAGGACACGAGCGATCCGGTGCATCTGGACGTGCCGATGACGGAGGCGATGCAAAGCAAGTTGCAGAACCTCTTCATCCTTCTCGGCAAGGAAGTGGACGCGTCGATCGGGTTCTTCGTGAATAACCAGGAGGTTACGGTCAACCAGGTTTATGTTTCGGGCGGGTCGGCCCGGTCCCAGTTCATGGTGCAAGCCCTGGAGAGCGAACTGGCGCTGCCTTGCGAGACCTGGAACCCGACCAAGTCTCTGGTGCTGGACCTGCCGGCCCGGCAGATGAAGGAGATTGATTACGACGCGACGCAGCTCTCCGCGGCCATCGGAGCGGGTTTGGGCTGGTTGGAGCAGGATCTGGTCGCGATCAATTTGTTGGCCGAAGAGCAGGAAATCATCGATATGCGGCGCCGCGACCCGGTCCGCCGGGGTTACATGGTTGCAGCCGTGGCGGTTCTCCTGATGTTCGTGTGGGCGGGTTATCTTGCATACCAGATCTGGCGGACCGAAGAAGCGTTCAAGGTGCAGGAAACCGAGCTGCGAACGCTGGAAAAAAATTCCCGCGAATCGATCGCCATTACCAGCCGGGCGGGGGAGATCGAGCGCACTCTCTTCGCACTCAACCGACTGGCCGCCAACCGATCCTTCTGGGCGCCGACACTGAGCGCGCTTCAGTACACCACCGTGCCGGGCATCGAGTTTCACCGCCTGAGACTGGAACGGTCCCAGACGACCGACGTTATGCCGGCACCGAACCCTGTCGGGGGCGGGACGACGTCCACCAACAAAGTGACGAATGTGGTTGAAAAATTGGTCCTCACAATCCAGGCCAAGAACTACGGCGATGCGCAGACGATAGACAAACTCATCGAAAGCATCGCGGCATTCCCATACTTCACGAACACACTGCGGCGCGACCAGCCCGTCCTGCTCAAAGACCTTCTGCCGCGCCAGATCGACCCGGCCAACCCCGGCAAGACGTTTCTGTTCTTTACGACTGAATGTTATTACTCGGACAGGGTGTTGAAGAATGAATAGATGGTCTGCTGAAACCCGTAACCGCGTTATCGTGCTGGCCCTT
>Ga0075421_100008837_pt1 | contig 12407 bp, 9 predicted proteins | sample SoiMetdeltSBSDD5_FD_75292 | JGI IMG/M metagenome (GOLD analysis project Ga0075421, IMG submission 75292) | Bulk soil microbial communities from a Populus tree surrounding site in Tennessee, USA - Soil MetaG P. deltoides SBSDD5 | ecosystem: Environmental > Terrestrial > Soil > Tree plantation... | reverse complement strand
CTCGGCATCATGGCGACCACGGCGATCTACAGCGTGCTGCATGCGGTGGTGCTCGACCCGTTTCCCTACAAGGACGTCGACCATCTCATGAGCGTGCGCGTGTCGAACCCTGCCATGCGAGGCTACCGCACCGGCTATTCCGTCGACCAGTTCCTGGAGATTGCCGAGCGCACCAGCATCTTCGAGGGAACGATTGCGTCGACGATCAGCGATGTTCTCTGGACCGGCGACGGCGATCCGCAGCGCTTGCGTGGCAACTACGGCACCTTCAATACCTTCGAGGTGATGGGGGTGTCGCCGCTGATCGGCAGGACGCCAGCCGCCTCCGACGCGGCGGCGGGCGCGGAGCCGGTGGCCGTACTGGGCTATCGGTTCTGGCAGCGGCAGTTCGGCGGCGACCCGGGCGTCCTTGGACGTCAGCTGCATTTGAACGGACTATCGCGTACGGTGATTGGCGTGATGCCCAAGCGGTTCATGTGGCGTGGAGCAGACGTCTATCTGCCGCTCACGTTTCAGCGTGGCGTCGTCGTGGAGAACGTGAGAAACGTGCATCTCCTGGGACGACTGAAGCGTGGCGTGACCGCGGCGATGGCAGAGGCGGACCTTGCGCCGATCATCACCGATCTGCGCGCCAAGCAGCCGACGCAATTCCCCGAACAGTGGCGCGTAGGGCTCCTGTCGTTCAAGGAAACGTTCCCCAGCTCGATCGCCCGGGACATCTGGATCCTGCTTGGCGCTGTCGGGCTACTGCTGTTGATTGCCTGCGCCAACGTTTCGAACCTGCTCCTCTCGCGCGCCACCGGACGCCAGCGCGAGATGACGGTCCGCGCGGCGCTCGGCGCGAGCCGGTACCGACTAATACGCCAGCTGCTCACCGAGAGCCTGCTGCTCGCGCTGGGCGCTGGCATGATCGGCACGGCGCTGGCGTATGCCGGGCTGCCGGCGATTCTTGCGCTGGTACCACCTGACACCATTCCCGACGAGTCCGAGATTGTGGTCAACACCTCGGTCCTGGTGTTTGCCCTCGCAATTTCAGCGCTGACCAGCGTCCTCTGCGGTCTCGCGCCGGCCGTGCATTCGTCGCGGCGCGACATCGCCATGGCCATGCGGGAATCGGGCCGCAGCTTGTCCGGCCATTCCGGGCATGCGCTGCTGCGCAAATCGCTGGTGGTCGCCGAGGTAGCGCTGTCGCTGGTGCTGCTCGCGGGCTCGAGCGTCCTGTTGCGCGCGTTCAGCGCGCTGCAGAACGTCGATCTCGCCGTTCCGCCGCAACAGGTTCTGACGATGCGCGTGCCGCTTCCACCTCAGCGCTATCCGGATGCGTCGCGCTGGATCGCATTCTTCCAGGAGCTGCTGCCACGCGTGCGGGTACTGCCTGGCGTCGCCGGCGTGGCACTGAATACCGGATTGCACCCGCTGGGAAACATGTGGACGATCGCCAGCGTCGCGGGCGAGCCGCCTTCCGACAGTCCGGTTCAGATTCATCACGTCAACGCCGGATACACGGAAGCGCTCGGCATTCGGCTCGCCGCCGGGCGGCTCTTCACCGAGAGCGATGTCGCGACCGCGAGCGCGGTTGCGCTCGTCAACGAGCGCTTCGTCCGTGCTCGTCTCAACGGGCGCGAGCCCCTCGGCCGGCTGGTGTCGCTGCTTCGGTTCAAGCTGCCGCCGTTCTCGTTGAAGAACGACACGTTTCAGGTCGTGGGTGTGGTCCACGATACGCTGAACGAGGGCCTGGTCGATCCGGTGATACCGGAGTTGTACCTGCCGTTCACCGTGGCCGGGGCGGCAAACCTGCTCGCGATTCGCACCGCCGGCGACCCGGCTGGTGCAACCCGGTCGATCATCGGCCAGGTCTACGCGATCGATCGGGGGCAGCCGGTGACCAGCGTGATGACCCTCGATCGCATTCTTCGCGAGCAGCAGTATGCGACCCCGCGATTCAACCTGGTGCTGCTCTCGATCTTTGCCGTAGTCGGCCTGACCTTGGCGGTGGTCGGCGTCTATGGGGTGATGTCGAGCGCCGTTGCGCAGGAACGCCAGGAGATTGGCGTTCGCATGGCGCTCGGCGCGCATGCCGCGTCGATCGCGCGGATGATCGTCACGCGGGGATTGAAACTCCTGGTCCTCGGAATCGTTCTCGGCCTTGGCGCCAGCTATGCGGCAGGGCGATGGCTGGCGGGCGAAGTCTGGAACATCGCCGCGTTCGATCCCGTGGCGTTCGGGGCCGTTGCCGTGATTCTGCTGCTCGCCGGCCTGCAGGCGTGCGTGTGGCCGGCGTTGCGCGCGGCGCGCACCGATCCGCTCCTCGCCCTGCGGCGGGATTGAAGCGAGGAGAATGTTCCTCGCGATCTTCGCGGACGTCGCGTTCGTCGCGGTTATCCGTGCAGCTAGGGGTGGAGAACGCGAATCCGATGCGCTTCGCTGTCGCCGACGTAGAGCGTTCCATCGCCAGCCGCGAAGATTCCGTGGGGACGAGATAGCTTGCACTTCAATGGATCGCCGTCTGGCCCGTCGCCGCGCTCGCCGGTGCCGAGAACGGTCGTGATCACGCCGGTCGCGAGGTCGACCCGGCGGATCGTGTGGCTCTCGGTGTCGGCAAGATAGAGCAGTTGTCCCGCGAGGGCCAGGCCCTTCGGACCAGCCAGCGTCGCCCGGCGTGCTGGTCCGTCGTCGCCCGCATATCCCTGTTCTCCCGTGCCGGCAAGATGGTGCAGCGTGTTGGTCTTCGGCTCGATGCGAAACAGGGCGTTGCCCTCGCGGAGCGCGAGGTAAATCGTCCCGTCGGCAGCGACGACCATCGTTCGCGGACCGTTCAATGGCGTGCCTTTCAACGGCGCCCCGTCGGGGGTTGGCAGACGTTCTCCGGTGCCGCCGATCGTATCGATGATGCCGTTCGACAGGTTCACCGCGCGAATGCGCTGGTTGCCGATATCGCAAATGAGCAGCCGTCCGTCCGGTCCGACCGCGATGCTGTGCGGTTGCCGCAGTTGCGCCCGCGCGGCGTCGCCGCCGTCGCCGGAGAATCCGGCGGCGCCGGTCCCCGCGAGCGTCGCAATCACTCCGGTCGTGGCGTCGATCCGTCGCACCACGTGGTTGTCGCGCTCGGCGACGTAGAGGTTGCCACGCGCGTCGAAAGCGACCTCGTGAGGCATGTTCAGCGCCGCCGCCGTCGCCCGGTTGCCATCGCCGGCGTAGCCCGCAGTGCCGGTGCCCGCGACGTCTCTGACCTGCTTGGTGAGGGGATCGAATCGGCGAATGCGCTGATTGCCCAAATCGCAGAAATACAGCGCACGGTCGCGTCCGATCACCACACCGTATGGGTTGTTGACCTGCGCGTCGGAGTATCCCGGCGAGCCGGTGCCAATCAGCGTCGATACCGACGACGGCGCCGCCGCGGTACGGGTAGGAATCGCGGCGACGAGCAGCGTCTTGATCATGGTGCGCCGATTCATGCCAGTGGCCACTCCTTGCTCGGAATGTTAGCGCGGCGGGGTCAGGCCGAAGCGCTGACCGAAGGCCAGCTGGCGGGCCCGTGCCCGTTCGCGGACCGCCGAGTACCCCGGCAGGGCACGAACGCGCTCGAGCAGCATCGACGTCTCGAAACACGCGAGGCACACGAACCCTTGCGTGACCGCTTCGTCCAACATCGCGAGCGCCGCGCCCGCCTCGCCGCCCGCGCTCAGAATCTGCGCTTGCTTGAACGTCATCTCACCGTCGCGATCTCCGCCCGCACGTCGTTGCGCGTCGATCGACTGCACTGAGGCTGACACGTCACGGCGATGGGTCAGCGCCGCATGCAGTGCCAGCCCCAGGCCGGCAAAAACCGTGGAGCCCCCCGCCTCGATCTCGAGCAGATACGGTACGGCACTCTCGACCCGGCCGCGCTCCGTTTCCGCCAGCGCGCGGTACAGCCGCGCGGACGACGTGTCGACGTTGCGCAAACTGTGCAGAAACCGATCGAAGTTGCGCTGATAGAGCAGAGGTGTCGGCGCCCACCAGGCATTGTTCGTGATGAAATCCGGGTCCGCGGTCAGCACGTCGTCGACCGCCCGCGCGGCGTGGTCCAGAAAGCCCGCGTAGGTGAGCGCATACGCCACGGCGCAGGCGGCCGCCGGCGACGTCGGCGAGGCCAACCGCGCGGCATGCGCCCGTTCGAATGCGTCTTCGAACCGGCCATGTTCGGTCAGACTCACGATCTCGACGAGCTCGATCTCGGCATTGACGACCGCAGCACGCCGGGCACCGTCACCACCGCGATCGTCGAGTCTCGAAGCTATGGCGAACCCGATCGCCGCAACGCCGATGATCGCTATCGCCGCGATCACGGAGCGCCGTCGACCGTTTGCCCGGGTTGCGGTCGGCGCTCCTCGAGCCAAACCAGGCTCAGCCAGCGATGCGAGGTCGGATGCCAATGCGTCGGCGGTTTCGTAGCGACGGCTGGGATCGGAATCGATCGCGCGTTCGATCGCACGTACGAACGCGGGTGGAAGATCGGGCCGTGCTTCCCCCAGCGGCGTCCGCCGTAGCCGAGCGTGGGCGTCGCGGATTTCCTCCAACGTCCGGCCGCGCACCGGGTAGGTTCCCGTCACCAAGTGGTAGAGGAGCACACCGAGGCTGTAGAGGTCGCTCGACGGTGATGCCGGCTGACCCGCCAGCACTTCCGGAGCAACATAGAGCGGCGTGCCGGTCAGTTCTCGTGTCGCGGCCTCGGTCGTGTCCTGAAACTCGCAACCGGCGCCGAAGTCGGTGAGCACGAGCCGCTGGTCTCGAGCGCAGAGGACGTTTCGGGCCTTGACGTCGCGGTGGATCAGCCCGGCGCGATGGATGGTTCCCAGCGCACGCCCGAGCTCGACGCCGATCAGGGCCACACGATCGACGGCGAACAATCCGTCGGCGGCGAGCTGATCCTCGAGCGTCGTTCCGTGGACGAACTCCATCCAGACGCCGACCCGGCCGTCGACCCGTTCCGCGCCGTACACCGTGACGACGTTGGGATGATGCACCCGGGCGAGAAGACGGCCCTCCTCAATCACGGCATCCGCGGGATCGTCGAGATCGGTGTGGCGCAGGATCTTCAGCGCGACCTCGCGGTCGAGTCGCCGATCCCACGCTCGATAGAGATCCCCGAACGAGCCACGGCCCACGTGCTCGACGATCTTCAAAGGGCCCCAGAAGTCTCCGGGCGATAGTCGTGCGTCGGAGTACCGTCTGCCCGGCTTGACGGAGTTCGAGGAGTCGGCACTCGCCGGACGGGCGACCTCGGCGATGAATCGAAGTTCGGCGAGAAGCCGTCGATTCTCTTCGCCGTTGATCGAACGCGCGGCCGAGTCCCAGTCCACGGCGGTACCGTCCGCCAACGCCGCGGCGACCTCGAGCAAGGGTTCGTCGTCAGCCACGCTTCAGCTCCTCGGCCAGCCGCAGAAGCGCTCGCGCGGTCGCCATGCGCGCGGCGTTCCAGGACGGTTTGCCGAGCGCGTCGGCCATTTCCTCGTAGGTCAGCCCCACGTCGACGCGCGCGACAATCAGCTCTCGCTCCTGCTCCGTGAGGCGCGACAGCGCCGCATCGTAGCGGTCGAACTGCTGCTGCCTGATGGCGGCTTCGAGCGGCGAGGTGTGATCGCCGGGTGCCTGCTCGTCGAGATCCTCGAATACCGGCTGCCGTCCCTTGTGGCGCAACTCGTTCCGAATCCGGTTCATCAAGGCCTGGCGCAAATAGGCTTGCAGCGCGCCGTCCCCTCGCGGCTCGAACCCCTCGACCCTCTTAAACACCTGGAGGACAGTCTCCTGCACGAGGTCCTGTGTCTCGGCGATGTCGCGTGCCCAACGCGGCAACCGTCCGCTCGCCCAGCGGCGGAGCGTTGGAATGTGGCGCGCGAACAGAACCTCGAGCGCTTGCGCGTCGCCGTGTTTGGCCCGTTCGAGCAAGCGATGGGTCGCGTCGGGCGCTCCGCGGTCTTCCTGCTCATTCATTGGGTCGCGGTTGCTAGGTGGTTGGCGAGCCCGATCATATCCGGCTTCGTCACGGTTCGACCGCGATCTGTGCAGCTGGCGCACCCACTGGTGTTTTGGGCAAATGGACGCACCACTGCAAGGAGGTTGCAATGACCGTCGGTAGATTTCCGCTCGGGTGTCGTGTGCTGTTCGTCGCGATGGCGGCGCTCTGGCCCGCGGTGGCGCGGGGCGACGTCGTCCTCACGTGGAACGAGATAGCCGTGCGCACGTTGATTCAACAAGGACAGAATCCCTTTGCCCAGGCACGCTACGGCGCCATCGTGCAGCTCGCGGTCTTCGAGGCCGTCAACGCGGTAACGGGACAGTACGATCCGTACATCGGCATTCCGTCCGCGCCCGGCGCGTCGTCGGACGCCGCCGCGGCGACCGCTGCCTACCGCGTCCTGAAGACCTACTTCCCCGCGGCTCCGAACATCGATCAGGAGTACGTCGCCGCCCTTTCCGTCATTCTCGATGGACCGTCCAAAACCAGTGGGATTGCCACGGGTGAGGCGGCAGCCGCGGCCCTGATCGCCAACCGACAGAACGACGGGGCGGTTCCCGCGACCGTTTCACCGGTGGGACCACCGGAGCCTGGAGTGTGGCAGATCACCCTGCCACCGGGATGCGGGGCAACGGCAACCGGCGGCGCGTTCTACAACTGGCCGCTCATCACGCCTTTCGGCGTGTCCGACGTCGATGCATTTCGATCGGCGCCGCCGCCGTCGCTAACCAGCCAGGAATTCACCAAGGCCTACGACGAGGTGAAGCGGCTTGGAAGCGTCGCCAGCGCGGAGCGCCCGCAGGATCGCACGGACGTGGCGCGATTCTACGCGGCATCGTCGCCGACGTTGATCTTCAATATGGCCGCGCGGCAGCTGGCCGAAACAGTCCATCGCTCGACGTCCGACAACGCCCGCGCGCTGGCGCTGCTGAACATGGCGATCAGCGACAGCCTCGTCGCCTCGTTCGCCACGAAGTATCACTACAACTTCTGGCGGCCCGAGAACGCGATTCGCTTCCTGGAGTTTTACGGCAACCCGGAGACGCTGCCGGATCCTGCGTACGTGCCCCTGATCACGACTCCATGTTTCCCAAGCTACCCGTCCAACCACGCCAGCGGCAGCAGCGGCGGGGCCGAAATGCTGCGCCGTCTGTACGGTGAGGGTGGGCATACCCTCATCCTCGCGAATCCGTTCGTCCCTGCGGTGGCCAACATGCGCTTGACGTACAGGACCTTGAACGAGATCTGCGACGACGTAGACGATGCGCGGGTCTACGGCGGCATTCATTTCCGTTTCGATCAGGTGGCGGGACGCCGTCTCGGTCGCGAGGTCGCAACCGAGGTATTCAAGGGCAATCTGCGGAAGAGGAATGACTAGCGCGCGTTCACTTGCTCATTGTTCCACCCGGGGCTGCAACCCGGTGACGGCGGTAATGGCGGAAAGGCCTGCAAGCGAAGTACCTTGTTCACGCCAGAGGTGTGGCCGCTCGCATGCTGAACACGTTCGCCGTCTCGGGGTATCGATCGCTGCGCGACCTGGTCATCGCACTGGGGTCGCTGAACCTCGTCACCGGCCCGAACGGCTCGGGCAAATCCAATCTGTACCGCGCGCTCCGGCTGCTGGCGGAGATCGCGCAAGGGCGCGCGATCTCATCGCTGGCGCGCGAGGGCGGCCTGCAGTCCACGTTGTGGGCCGGCCCTGAGTCCTTCTCGCGGGCGGTGCTCCGCGGCGAGCAGCCGGTCGAGGGGACGATGAGGAAGCATCCGGTCAGCCTACGGCTCGGCTTTGCCAGTGACGATTTCAGCTACGCGATCGATCTGGGACTGCCGACGCCGCCAACCGGTGCCTTTGGCCACGATCCGGAGATCAAGCGGGAGTGTGTGTGGAGCGGGCCGGCATTGCGGCCGTCCGCAATTCTCGTCGATCGCCGCGGCTCGCTGGTGAAGACGCGTGAAGGCAAGGACTGGTCGATCGTCACGCATCAGTTGTCGTCGTTCGACAGCATGATGACGCACTGCGCCGATCCGCGGCATACGCCGGAACTGCTGATGCTGCGCGAGCAGATGCGGGCGTGGCGCTTCTACGATCACTTTCGCACCGACGCCGGCGCCCCCGCGCGCCTCCCGCAGATCGGCACTCACACCCCGATCCTCAGTCACGACGGCGCGGACCTCGCGGCGGCGTTGCAGACGATTCGCGAGATCGGCGACGCCGAGGCCGTGGAAAGCGCGGTCGAGGATGCGTTTCCCGGTGCTCGAGTGGGCGTCACGGTCGAGGGCGGATGGTTTCACACTGAGATGCGGCAACACGGCCTGTTGCGGCCGCTGAGCGCCGCCGAGTTGTCGGACGGCACGCTGCGCTACCTCTTGTGGGTAGCCGCGCTGCTGACGCCGCGTCCGCCTGGGCTGCTGGTGCTGAACGAACCCGAGACGAGTTTGCATCCGTCGCTGCTACCCGCGCTCGGTCGGCTCATCGCCAGCGCGGCGACGCGCTCGCAGGTGGTCGTTGTCTCCCACGCAACCGCGCTGATCGATGCGCTGCAGCAGCTGCCCGAGTGCCGGTCGATTGTTCTCGACAAGCCGCTCGGCCAGACCACTGTGATGGGCGATGACACGCGGCCATCGTGGCAATGGCCCAGCCGTTGAGTGGGCTGGGGCGGCCTTCGCCAAATCTTTCCCCCTGTCGATTCTTGCCCACGTCAATCGACGTGACAGTGAAGGCGCGATTGCACTCACGAATCGCGACCAACAAGGAGACCGACGATGCGTTTCATGGTGATCGTGAAGGGCGACAAGGCGTACGAAGCGGGCGAGATGCCGAGCGAAAAACTCCTCCGCGAAATGGGGCACTACAACGAGCAGCTCGTGAAGGCCGGGATCATGCTGGCTGGCGAGGGGCTGCATCCTTCATCGCGAGGCAAGCGCGTTCGCTTCGAGGATGACGATCGCCAGGTGATCGACGGCCCGTTCGCGGAGACGAAAGAGCTGGTCGCGGGCTTCTGGCTGCTGCAGGCCAAGTCAATCGACGAAGTGATCGAGTGGATCAAGCGCGCGCCGTTCGAGCGCGGCGCCGAACTGGAAATCCGTCCCGTGCTCGAGGCCGACGACTTTGGCGACGCGCTGACACCGGAGCTGCGAGCGCAAGAAGAACGGCTGCGTGCGCGGGTCGAGAAGAAATAGGTCAGTTTCCGGCCGGCTTGCGATCCTTGAGGACCACGAGGATCTCACCCGGCCGGATGAGGCCGAGCTCTTCACGTGCCAGCGACTCGATCGTCGACGGATTCTCCCTGAGCTGCTTGGCCGCGTCTCGCAGCCGTTGGTTGTCACGACGCAGCCGCTCCACCTGATCCGACAGCCCGTCGGCCGCCCGGCGGGCCCGCGTCGTGGCCACCAGCCCCCGCTCGCCGACCAGGGCGTCGGCGAATAGCACGGCAGTCGCAAACACGAGCAGGTAGTTCAGCGCGCGCCGCCACAGCGGCGACGACGAACCAGCCGGCACGGGCGGCGTGGATCGCCGTCGTAGCAGGGCGTTTGTCGGGCCACTTCGGGGACGGGGGCTGGGGGTCTCGGGTGTGCCTGGCATCGCTTTGGGGAACATCCTTAATCAGTGCTCGCGTGCGCCTGTACAATGGTTTTTCGTTCCAGCGGCAGCGCGAATGTAGGGGCGCCCGCCCGTTCACAGCCGGTAGTAGGTGTCGGAGATGAGTGCTGAATATCTAGTGGTGCTGACCACGCTGCCCGCCGACTTCGACGCGCACGTGTTCGGCCGCACACTGGTGGAGGAGCGGCTGGCCGCGTGCGTGAACCTGGTCGCCACGATGGAATCGATCTATCGGTGGGAAGGCCGGATCGAAACCGAGACCGAGCGTCAGATCATCATCAAGACGTCGCGCGATCGCCTGGCCGCTCTGTGGGATCGCGTGCGCGAAACGCATCCCTACGAGGTCCCAGAGTTCGTCGTGCTTCAGATTGTCGACGGCAACGAGGCCTACTTGCGCTGGATCGGCGAATCGACGAAGTCTTCCGGCTGAAGCCGGAAGCCACGCGGGCCACGGATCACCCCAACGCCTGCTTCAGATCGTCGATCAGGTCCTCTGGATCCTCGACCCCGGCCGAAATCCGGACCAGGCTGTCGGTGAGGCCGATGGCGGCCCGCTGTTCGGGTGGAACCGAGGCGTGCGTCATCGACGCCGGATGACAGATCAGCGTTTCGACCCCCCCGAGACTCTCAGCCAGCGCCATCAGCTTCACACGATTGCACACGCGGCGCGCGTTCTCGAACGTGCCGACATCGAACGACAGCATCCCGCCGAAGCCGCGCATCTGTCGTCTGGCCAGCTCGTACTGCGGATGGGTCGGAAGCCCAGGGTAGAGCACCGACGTGACCCCTGGATGCCCGGCCAGGAATTCCGCGAGCGCGAGGCCGTTGATGTTGTGCTGCGCCATGCGCAGCGCCAGCGTCTTGGTGCCGCGCAGCACCAGCCACGAGTCGAAGGGGCTCAGGATCGCCCCCTCTGCGTTCTGGATGAACTGCAGCCATTCCAGGTCCGCGGCGCGTTTCGCCACCACGATCCCACCCACGCTGTCGCTATGGCCGTTCAGGTATTTGGTGGTGCTGTGGACGACATAGTCGGCGCCCAGATCGAGCGGACGCTGAAGGCACGGGCTGGCGAACGTATTGTCGACGACGACTTTGGCACCGCGTTCGTGGGCAACGGCAGTCGCCGCGGCGATATCCGTCAAACGCATCACCGGATTGGTCGGCGTCTCCAGGAAGACCATCTTCGTTTCCGGCCGCATGGCGTGGCGCAAGAGGTCGAGCTGAGACGTGTCGACGTACGAGAAGGTCAGCTGGTAGCGCGACAGCACCCGCTCGAACAGCCGATACGTCCCTCCGTACGTGTTGTCCGTGACGACGACGTGGTCCCCTGAGCGGAGCAGCGTAGCCAGCGCGCCAATCGCGGCCATGCCCGACGCGAATGCATAGGCGCCGGCGCCGTTCTCTATCGCCGCGATGTTTCGCTCGAGCGCCGCTCGAGTCGGATTCTGGGTACGGGCATACTCGTAGCCCTTGTGACGGCCGAGCTCGTCCTGCACGTAGGTCGAGGTCTGGAACAGCGGCGTGATGATGGCGCCAGTCGAGGGATCGGGTTCCTGTCCGGCGTGAATGCAGAGCGTCGAGAAGCGGGCGGTCGGCGGCAGTTTCAAGGGGGCACCATGACAAGTTGCAAGGAAGCCGGGCGCTGCCCACGCGGGAATCACGCCGGGCGCAGGTAAAGCCTGAGAGCGTAGTCTGTTATCATTCGGTTTTCAACGGCATGGAGAGCAGGCGACTCGCGGACGCGCCCTCACCGGCCAGGCGCCGGCAGGGGCAGACAGGCCTGCCGCCGCCGGTCGACGACTCTCGCACGGCCCGCGATCTGCTGCTGCATTCCTGGCCCGGCCGTCTCTTCATCATCGCCACCGCGTTCAAGCTCATCATCACTGCGCTTCGGCTGTTCGGAGAGCTGCCGGCGTTCCTGCGGGTGCTGAACACCGCAGCAACGATCGGCCTCGCGTTCTCCGTGCTGTTTTTCGTCACCCGGCTCGTGTTCCTCGTGCAGCGCCGTCTGCTCTGGCGCGTTCGCCGCAAGCTGATTCTGTCCTACATCTTCATCGGCGTCGTGCCGACGCTGTTGATTGTCGGCTTCGTCATGCTGAGCGGCTGGTTCATTGCTGGCACCGTCGGCGCGTATCTGTTCCGCGACGGCTACGACGAGGTGACCGAAAAGGTACGGCTCATCGCCGAGGCCGCGGCGCTCGAGATCGGCCGGTCACCCAAGACGACCGAGGAGACGGTCGAACGAGTTCAGCGCAATGGCTCGGCGTCGTTGCGCTATCCCACGCTCTCGATTGTGTTCGCTCCGGCGGCACCCGGCGGACCGGCGCTCGTGTCGCGCGGGCCGTGGGAACACTTGAAGGATCGGGCGAATTCGCCGGGCGTCGGTCCCGATGCGCTGCCGATCATGCCCGACTGGGTCAAGAAACGCGCGGACGGCTTCACCGGCGCCACTGCAGTGATGAGTGATGATGCGGGCCACGAGCCGGAGCTGGTGATCCGCGCGATGGTGCCCGCCGGCTCACCGAAACCGGTCGGCTGGGTGATCGTCGATCTGCCGGTGGACACCATCCTGTTGAATCGCCTCTACGAGAACACCGGCGTCAAGGCGGGGGCGATCGCGCTGGCACCACCGAATTCGGATGGCACGGTGACCGGCGCGCAGTCGGACACGACCGAGAGCGTGACCGGGCCAAGGCTGTCGCGGTTTGGGACGACCGTTGGCCGTTTCGATACGTATGCCTGGGACAGCGGGGAGGTGGTGCGCGCGACCGCCTCGTTGAATTTTCGCATCCGCGATCTGTTCAGCCG
>Ga0075421_100008834_pt1 | contig 12411 bp, 10 predicted proteins | sample SoiMetdeltSBSDD5_FD_75292 | JGI IMG/M metagenome (GOLD analysis project Ga0075421, IMG submission 75292) | Bulk soil microbial communities from a Populus tree surrounding site in Tennessee, USA - Soil MetaG P. deltoides SBSDD5 | ecosystem: Environmental > Terrestrial > Soil > Tree plantation... | reverse complement strand
ACAAAATCCGTCAGGCCCGTCAAATGATTGATGATCAAAACCTGCGCTGTCTGATCGAGGTCGATGGCGGCATAGATTTGAACACTTTGCCCGCAGTTGTCCGCGCCGGTGCAGAGGTCTTGGTTTCGGGCTCAGCCATATTCAATTCATCAGATCCGGGCGCAAAGGTCCGCGAAATGCTAGAATTGGCGGCACCGCTTAGTTATCATTCGAACTTTGTTTGAGAAGGGTTTTTGAATGCGTAGAGTGTGGGTTTTAGCCTCTCTGTTGTTTTTGTGGGGCTGCGGCGGCAAGAACGTAGAAGTGCAAACCAGAGGCACGGGCGCCGACCCGGATCGCGTCCTGTTTGAGCAGGCGCTCAAGGACCTCAAGAAGGGCCGGTACACTGTTGCTCGCCTGACTCTGAATACGTTGATCAGCACGTATCCCGACAGCGAGTTCATGCCTGAAGCAAAGTATGCGATGGCGGAGTCCTTTTATCGCGAGGGGACAACGTCGAATCTCAATCAGGCGGAAGTGGAGTTCAAGGACTTCATCACGTTCTTTCCCATGAACGACCGTGCCGACGATGCGCAGTTGATGATCGCCATGACTCACGTGCGAATGCGTGAGAAAGCCGACCGCGATCCGACACAGGCGATGCTTGCGCAGTCCGAACTGAATCGGATGATCGAGACCTATCCGGATAGCGCGCTGCTCGACGAAGCAAAATCTCTGTTGCGCGAGATCCAGGAGATCCTTGCAGAAGGTGTTTTCAAGATCGGGAATCATTACTTGATCAAGAAGGCGTACACCGCCGCGGTGAGCCGATATCACGAAGTACTGGACAAGTATCCTGATTACACCGGCACGCCGGACGTTCTGTTCAATCTCGCCGAAGCGCTTCGCGAGGCCGACAATCCGGAGAGTGCGATTTATTACACGAAGATCGTCACCGACTATCCTTTTTCGACTCGCGTGAACCCAGCCAAGGATCAGCTCTCGGCCATGAACAAGCCCATACCTGATCCAAATCCGGCGGCACTGGCGCGAGGGAAACAATTGAAGGAAGAGAAAGGAATGGTCGGAAAGTTCTTCAGCACCTTCGGTCGCAGACCCGGAATCACTACCGAAACGACCGCGTCGTCAGTGATTCCGAAAGACGAAAAGCCCAAGGAAGAGAAACCGCCGAAGGACGACAAGTCGAAGGATGACAAATCGAAGGACAACCGGCAGAACAACAAAGACAATACGGCTAACAGGAGCTTGACGATTGATGCGGCGAAAAAGCCGCGGTAAGAAAAAATTCGGAGCCGAAAAACATTGGGGTCAACCTGGAGCGTCGGGTTGACCCCATTTGTCTAGAAGCCCTGTAGGCGCGGTCTGTGACCGCGCGGGCGGTCATAGACCGCCCCTACAGTTTCGCCTGGATAACTTATGAGAAGAACAATTTTGCTGGCTGACGATAGCCCGACAATCCAACGTCTTGTGACGAACACTTTTGCCGACGGCGATTACGATATTGTTTCCGTCAGCAACGGCGAGGCGGCCATTCGTAAATTCGACGAGATTCAACCCAACGTTGTTCTCGCCGACATTTACATGCCGGGCAAGAACGGCTACGAAGTATGCGCTTACGTTCGCCAGCATCCACATTTCGGTAAGACCCCGGTTGTTCTTCTGGTCGGCGCTTTCGACGCATTCGATGAGGAGAAAGCAAGAGAAGCCGGCGCGACCTCGAACATTACGAAACCGTTTGAGCCGCAAGCGCTCGTCTCGCTGGTCGAATCCGTTTTGCCGGAGTCGCAGAGCGCGCCGCGCGCCGCTGCGAAGTTTGCCCCTGTCGAAGCGCCTGCCGTACAGGAGGCTGTGCCGCCGCCGCATGAGGCCGCAAGTTTTGTCTCCAAGCGTGAGCCGGCTCCGCCGACGATCGAAACATACGATGAATTGACGCCCGGTGTGATCGAAATGGCAGCGCCAGAGCCACAGCCACAGCCACAGCCACAGCCACAGCCACTACCACCTCCGCCTCCAGCGCCGCCGGAACCACTGGAGAGCGAGGCACAGGACGATGACTTGCTTGGCCTGCAAAACCTGTTTGCGGAGCCCACTCCGACGCCGTCGTTTGTGCTTTCGGAACAGGACATCGATCGCATTGCCGACCGTGTAATTCAACGGATCTCACCCCAGGTTATCGAGAGCCTGGCATGGGAGATCGTTCCGGATCTGACAGAGAGAATCGTTCGCGAGGAGCTTCAGAGGAAGCGATGAAAGTGGAGATCTCCAAAACGTACAACCCGCAGGACGTCGAGGGTCGCTGGTATTCCTGGTGGGAGTCGCAGGGCTTCTTCAAAGCCGACAACAAGTCGGCACGCCCCGCCTTTGTCATCATGATGCCGCCTCCGAATGTCACCGGTTCGCTGCACATCGGGCACATGCTCAACCACAGCGTCCAGGACATATTCACGCGTCGCAAACGGATGCAGGGTTTCAACACGCTGTGGCTTCCCGGAATGGACCATGCCGGTATTGCGACTCAGAACGTGGTCGAGCGCGAACTTGCGAAGGAAGGATTGACTCGTCACGATCTGGGCCGCGCGAAATTCGTGGAGCGCGTTTGGGAATGGAAACGCCAATCCGGCGGCATGATTCTGCACCAGCTCCGACGCATCGGCGTGTCGGCAGACTGGTCGCGCGAGCGTTTCACGTTCGATGAAGGGCTTTCCCGCGCTGTGCGCGAAGTATTCGTCCGACTTTATGACGAAGGTCTGATTTATCGCGGCAAACGTTTGATCAACTGGTGCCCACGATGCAGAACTGCTTTGTCCGATCTCGAGGTCAAGCACGAGTCGCGCGATTCGAAGCTGTACTTCATCAAGTATCCGATCAAGAACAAGGCCGGCCGGTTTGTTACCGTTGCCACAACGCGTCCCGAGACGATGCTCGGTGATACGGCGGTCGCTGTGCATCCGGATGACAAGCGTTACCGCGACATTGCAGGCGAAACGATCGTTTTGCCTCTGATGAATCGTGAGATGCCTGTCATTCAGGATTCGGTCGTCGATCCGAAATTCGGCACCGGGGCCGTGAAAGTGACTCCGGCGCACGATCCGGCCGACTTCGAAATGGGCGTCCGGCATCAGTTGCAGCAAATAAGCGTCATTGGCGAGGATGCGCGCATCACCGGTGAAGGCGGTGCTTATGCGGGACAGGACCGCATGGAAGCACGCAAGAATGTGCTTGCCGACCTCGAGGCGCAGGGACTGTTGGAGAAAACCGAGTCGTTGCTCCACAGTGTCGGCGAGTGCCAGAGATGCTCGACGGTGGTTGAGCCGCTTTTATCCGAACAGTGGTTCGTGAAGATCAAGCCTCTTGCCGATGTGGCGATTACGGCTGTTCAGGAAGGGCGCACGAAGTTCGTTCCGCCGAACTGGTCGAAAACATATTTCGAGTGGATGTACAACATCCGCGACTGGTGCATCTCTCGCCAGTTGTGGTGGGGCCATCGCATTCCCGCTTGGTACTGCGACGACTGTGGCACGATGATCGTGTCGCGAACGGATGTTACGAGTTGTCCCGGCTGTAAATCTGGAAAGATAAGACAGGATGAGGACGTCCTCGATACCTGGTTCAGTTCGCAGCTCTGGCCGTTCTCCACACTCGGTTGGCCCAATCAGACCGATGATCTGAAAGTGTTTTATCCGGGCAGTCTTCTCGTCACCGGATACGACATTATCTTTTTCTGGGTCGCTCGAATGATCATGTCCGGCTTGAAGTTCATGGGCGACGTTCCGTTTCGCGAGGTCTATATCACCGGCCTCGTTCGTGATGCGGAAAAGCAGAAGATGTCCAAGTCGAAGGGCAATGTTGTCGATCCGCTCGAGATCATGGATAAGTACGGGACGGACGCGGTGCGCTTCGCTCTCGCCCGTATGGGCGCGCCGGGAACGGATATCGCACTCTCCGACGAACTGCTCGAAAGCTATCGGGCTTTCGCGACGAAGATCTGGAACGCCGCTCGTTTTACGTTCCGGCACGTGGATCACGCGGATCACCTGCCGTCGCTTGCTGAGTTGCGGCAGATGAACCTGTCCACCGCGGACCGGTGGATCCTGACGCGATTGGCTCGGGCCATAGAGAGCTCGAACGTTTCTCTGGATAAGTACAACCTGCACGAAGCGTCGCGCCAGATCTACAACTTCTTCTGGGGAGATTTCTGCGACTGGTACCTGGAAATGACGAAGCTTCATCCGGAGCGATCGAAGCCTGTTCTCATCTATGTGTTCGAAACTGCGTTGCGGTTGCTGCATCCGTTCATGCCGTTCATTACGGAAGAACTGTGGCAGAACCTGCCGCACCGTGGCGAATCCATCATGCTCGCGGCGTATCCGGAATTTGAGCCCGAACTTATAGACGAGCGGGCCGAAACTCAGATCGAGATGGTTCAGCAGGTGATCGAAAAGGTCCGGAATATCCGGGCGGAAATGAAAGTGGATACGAAACAGACCGTTCCGCTACGTATCGCCACAACCGATGAGGCGATCAAAAACCTGCTTTTGGATGCGCGCGATTACGTATTCAAGCTGGCCCAGGTCAGCACACTCGAAGTTGTGCCGTCGCTCGGCGAGGACAAGCTTGCCGCTCGCGCCGTTGCTGCGAACCTTGCGCTCGAAGTCCCGCTGGCCGGACTGATCGATGTGACAGCGGAACGGACCCGACTCACGAAGGAATTGGAGAAGGCTCAGCGTGAAATCGATTCGCTGGAACGAAAGCTTTCAAACGACTCCTTTGTCCAACGTGCGCCAAAGGAAGTTGTCGAAGAGAACCGGCGGCGGCTTGCTGAGTATCGCGATCAAGCCGCGAAGCTGACCGAAAGTCTGAATCGGCTGTCAACGTGACGCCAATCGACATCCAACTCATCCGTGATGTTCTCGTCGCTGCGCTGCGCGAGGATGTCGGGTCTGGAGACATCACCTCCAGATCAACCATTCCTGTCAACGCACGCGGCGTCGCGCGGATCGCTGCCAAGCAGGACCTCGTCGTTTCCGGACTTCCTGTGGCTGCTGAGATTGCCCGCCTTGTGGATCCCGAGATTGAGTTTGCCGAGGCCGTCACGGATGGAATGAACGCTTCGGCGGCAACCGTGCTGGCTCAATTGCGCGGCGCCGGCAGGTCGTTGTTAACGGCTGAACGTACGGTTCTGAATTTCCTGCAACGCATGTCGGGCATTGCGACTCTGACCCGCGAGTACGTCGACAAGGTGCAGGGGACCAAAGCTCGAATCATCGACACGCGCAAGACGGCGCCCGGTCTTCGCGTACTCGACAAATACGCAGTGTCCTGCGGCGGCGGGATGAATCATCGTGTCGGGTTATTCGACGGCGTTCTCATCAAGAACAACCATTTGTCGTTTCATGAATCGCCCGCAGACGCAGTCCGCGCGGCACGAAGTCATCTCGGCCATCTGGTAAAAATTGAGATCGAGGTCCACCATTCTGACGAATTGGTGGAGGTCATCGAAGCCGGCGCCGACGTCGTTCTACTCGACAATTTCACGCCGGAGCAGACCGCTCGTGCCGTAGAAATCGTCGGCGGCCGCGTGCCGCTGGAGAGCTCTGGCGGAATCACGATCGAAAATGTGCGCGCCTACGCCGAGGCCGGTGTCGACTACATTTCGATCGGCGCGTTGACGCACTCTGTCGCCGCGGTAGACATTCACATGCGCATCACTCCGGAACCTTAACCCCGACATCGCATGGACCGCAAAATCGACGAGCTCCTGTTTGCCCTCATGCAAAACATGACGATTACTATGTCCGGCGAGAAGCTGGCGCGGGATCTCGGCGTCTCTCATTCGACGTTGATTCGCTGGATCGAAAAACTACGTGAAGCCGGTGTCGAGATTCGAGGCGAACCCTTTACCGGTTTTCGCCTGGCGCGATTACCGGATGTGATGCTGCCCCAGTTGATTCGTCCACGTTTGCGATCGCAGTTGCTTGGCCGTCATCTGTATCACTTTTACAAGGTGGACTCCACAAACGCGTTTGCCTCGAGACTTCTGGAACATGATCGGAGAGTCGCCGACGGCACCATCATTCTGGCCGAGTCACAAACGGCAGGGCGGGGACGATTAGGTCGCAGCTGGCATTCCGAGCCGGAAACCGGGCTTTACTTTACTGTCGTCTTACGACCAAAAGTCCCGCCAAGTCTGGCGCCGCTGTTCACACTCGCAACCGCCGTCGCCATGCACAATGCGATCGAACGCGATACTCGAGTCGATGTGGATATCAAGTGGCCGAATGATCTGCTGGCGGGCGGAAAGAAGATCTGCGGGATTCTGGCCGAGATTCAGGCGGAAGTGGACATGGTGAAGACGCTGATCATCGGTGTCGGCGTGAATGTGAATCATCGGCAGCTGCCGGATGATATCTCCGACCGCGCGACCTCGTTGCGGATTGCGTCGGGTCGGATTCAATCGCGGATCGAGATCTTCGCGGAGTTTGTGGAGGAATTCGAAGGTCTGTACCGGCAATTCGAGCAGTCAGGGCCGGCGAACATCATCGAGCAGTGGACCCGCCATTCGAGCTTTGCTCAGGGCCGCAAGATCGAGATTAACGATGGTGTCCGGATGGTGAGCGGCGTGACTCGCGGATTGAACCCGCTTGGCGCATTGCGCGTTGAGCAAAAGGGCGGCCAGGTCGAAGAGATCTACACCGGCGACGTGGTCCGCTGGGAGTAGCCCCTCTCCCTTTGGGAGAGGACGGCGCGAAGCGCCGGGTGAGGGTTCGAGATTTCGCGGGCTCCGATTCACGCATTGTTTGCGGAAGGGTCAAACCCTCACCCGGCGCTTCCGCGCCGACCTCTCCCAGAGGGAGAGGGGGGCCCGGGGCTCAACCTCCGTTTTTCTAAATCCACACCGTCCGCTCGCACCCATGTCATAATGCCGATATTTTGCGGAGCTTAGCGAGTTTTGGAGGGCGATATGAAGCGTCTGATTCTGGTATGCATCACATTGTCGTTGTGTCTGACCTTTGCGTGCAGCCGGCCCGATCGTGCCGCCGACAAAAGCGCCGTGGCAGCGAGCGCGCCAGTGCAGGGCGACTGGGGCATCATTCGACTGGAGGGTGACGTCGATAATCTCAACCAGATCATTTCGACGTCGGCCATATCGTCTAAGGTTTATTTCGGCGCCAACTTCTCCTTTGTCGGCGAAATGCTCATGCAATACGACCCGAAAGACTGGTCCTTCAGCAAGCCGCTCCTCGCCGAGGCGCCGCCTGAAATTTCGGCTGATCACCTGACATACACCTACACCTTGCGCGATGGTGTCAAATGGCATGACGGCCAGCCTCTCACAGTCAATGACTTCGTGTTTTCGGCCAAGGCGATCATGTGTCCGCTGGTCGACGGGGCGCCAATTCGCAGCACGGTTAGCGATCTGGTTAACGTCGAAGCACTGGAAGGTCGCAAAATTCGTTACACGATGGCAAGACCAAACGTGATGAACGGATTCTTCATCGGCTCACTGCCGTTTGTGCCAAAACACATCTACGACCCCACCGGAGCTCTGGACAACCTAACCATCAAGGACCTGCTCGGACCGAAAGGTCGCACCGATCCGAAGGTCAAAGACTTTGCCGAGAAGTTCAACTCGAATCCCGCGAATCGCACCGCTCCCGGCACCGGTCCCTACAAGTTTGAAAAATGGGACACCGGTAAGGAAATCACGCTGGTTCGCAATCCGAATTATTGGGGCGATCAGAAACCTTATCTCGACAAGATCGTTTTCAGGATCATCAGGGATCAGGCGCCCGCGCTGACGGCGCTTAAGGCAGGAGAGGTTGATTTCAACCCGCGTCTCGCGGCAGTGCAATACGCGGAACAGACGAGCGGTCCCACGTTCGATGCTCAATTTGCGAAACAAACCTATACGGTTCCGGTGTACTACTACCTGTTGTGGAATGAGAACCGGCCGTGGTTCAAAGACAAACGCGTGCGGCAGGCATTGACCATGCTGGTGGACCGCGAGCAGATTATCAAGACCATACGTTTCGGCCTCGGAAAGGTCGCAACAAACGTTTTCCCTCCGAGTAGTCCCGACTTCAATCCGAACATTAAGCCATGGCCGTACGACACGAAGCGCGCCATGGAGCTTCTCGACGAAGCAGGATGGAAGGATTCGAACGGCGACGGCGTTCGCGACAAAGGCGGTGTTCCGTTCAAGTTTGAGTTCCTAGCCAACAGCAACAGCGCCTACGTCGATCAGTTGTTGCCCGTTTTAAAGGAATCGTTCCGCAAAGCCGGCATTGACATGCAGGAACGGAAAATCGACTTCACGATTTTTACGGAAACGTTAAGAGACCAGAAATATGACGCCGCATCGTCGGCGTGGGCTATGGATCTGGTCAGCGATCCGTATCAAATATTGCACTCCAGTTCCGCAGTGAACCGTGGATCCAACTACGGTAGCTTCAAGAATGCTGAAGTGGACAAGCTGCTGGAGCAAGCCCGCCAGGAGTTCGACAGCGAGAAGCGGAAGCAACTCTACTGGACGCTTCAGGAAATCATTCACGAAGAACAACCGTACACCTTCGTTCTCTGGCTGGAGGAGGCGGGAGCCTACACCAAACGATTCCAGGGTGTCACCTTCGTTCCCGCGCGGCCGGGCTACGATCTCAATTCCTGGTTCGTTCCGAGAGCGGCGCAGAAATATACGAACGTGAGCACGAATTAAGCGTTCATGCACGGGTATTTTATCCGCCGGGTCTTGCTGATGATTCCCACCTTGTTGGGAATCTCGGTGATCTCCTTCCTGATCATCCAGCTTGCACCCGGCGACCCGGCAAGTCTGAAGCTCGGTGCCGGAGATATGATGCGCGACTCCGGTGTAGCCGAGAAAATCGTCGCAGAAACGCGTGCGCTTTACGGTCTGGATCAGCCTCTGCATATCCAGTACTGGCGTTGGTTGAAACGCCTTTTGACATTCAACTTCGGTGAGTCTTTATCGGATCACCGTCCAATCATCGACAAGCTGAAAGAGCGCATACCGGTTTCAATCAAACTCAGCGGGCTGGCCCTTTTGTTTGCTTATCTGATTTCGATACCCCTCGGCGTTTATTCCGCCACGCATCAATACTCGCTGGGAGAGCGTGTCACAACGATTACGTTGTTCACGCTGTACTCGCTGCCAAATTTCTGGATTGCAACCATGGCAATCATCTATCTGGGTGGCGGAGATTTCTGGGACGTGTTTCCGGTTTTCGGCTTGCAGACAACGGGGGCAGAAAACTGGACGCCTTGGCAACAATTCGTCGATCAGGTTTGGCACCTGATACTTCCGGTCACCTGTATGACGTACTACACGTTCGCCGCGCTTTCGCGGTACATGCGGTCGAGTATGCTCGAAGTGGTGCGTCAGGATTTCATCCGCACAGCCCGCGCAAAAGGCGTCAGCGAACGAATTGTTGTCTATCGGCACGCGCTGCGGAATTCGTTAATACCCATCGTCACTTTGATGGCTGATCTCCTGCCCGCACTGATCGGCGGCAGCATTGTGGTCGAGACCATCTTTTCGATACCCGGAATGGGACAGTTGAGCTATGAGGCGGTGATCACGCGCGATTATCCGCTCATCATGTCGATTTTCACATTTAGCGCGTTTCTGACTCTGGTCGGAATTCTTCTGGCTGATTTGTTATACACACTCGTGGATCCACGAATTGCTTATGAAAAAAGAGCAGCCTGAGAATTCTGCCGAGATCGTCGGTTTGAAGATTGCGAACGTCGAAGCCTCCGAGCTCAGTCCGGCTGCCGTCATTCCTGTCGAGCCCACACCTGAAGCGTATTGGAGCATTGTTCGAAAACAGTTCCGCAAGAATCGCGTGTCCGTGGTTGCATTGACGATCATCCTCGCTTTGTTCGCGCTGGCTCTGGCCGCGGACTTCATTGCCAATGACAAGCCGCTCGTGATGAAGTACCAGGGCGAGCTGTATTTTCCCGTATTGAAGGACTACGCCGTCTGGTTGCACATCGGGCGGTGGCCAACAGAGTTTCAGAACATTGTCTTCAAAGAGTTCGTTCGCGATAATTTCAAGCCGGATGATTGGGTAGTTTTTCCGCCGATTCGGTATTCGCCAAACAATATTGACTTACAGTCGGCGATCAAACCGCCGAGTAGCGAACATTGGCTCGGTACTGACGAAATCGGCAGGGACGTCGCAAGCCGTGTCATCCATGGCTCTCGTGTGTCGCTGTCGGTTGGGTTCGTTGCCGTAGGAATCTACATCGCGATTGGATTGTGTTTGGGGGCGATCGCGGGGTTCTACGGAGGAATCGTGGACATCGTCGTATCGCGTCTGATCGAGATCATGCTGACGATTCCGACGCTGTTCTTGATCATCACGGTTGTGGCGTTCCTCCCGCAAAGTCTGTTCAACATCATGCTGGTGATCGGCGTGACGAACTGGCCGACGGTGGCTCGCCTGACCCGCGCCGAATTCCTGAAAACGAAAACGCTCGATTACGTGGTTGCGGCGAGGGCGCTTGGCGCCTCCAGCTTCCGGACGATCTTCCGTCACGTGCTTCCCAATGCGCTCGCGCCGATTTTTGTCGCCGCGACTTTTGGTGTGGCGTCCGCGATCCTGGTGGAGTCCACTTTGAGTTTTCTGGGACTTGGAGTACCACCCTCTACTGCCAGCTGGGGGTCGATCCTCTCCAGCGCCCGGACATTGATGCCTACCGGTTGGTGGCTGACGGCCTTTCCGGGCTTTGCGATCTTTCTTACGGTAACTTCCTACAACCTGGTAGGTGAGGGGCTAAGGGATGCGGCCGATCCTCGCCTGAAGAGCTGACCGGCTCTGGACAATTCCTCACACTCTCGTTTTATAATGGCTTCAAATGCCGCGAATTAAGACCTTTTATGACGAACTGGGCGTTGAGCGCACGGCCAGCGCGGCACAGATCAAGCACGCCTTTAAAGAGATAGCGAAGGTTTACCACCCGGATAAGAATCCACCCGAAAAGCAGGCATGGGCTCACGAGCAGATGAGCCGGTTCAACTTCATTGTGGAAACGTTGTTGAATCCCAGTACGCGTAAGGAATACGACGGACTCGTCAAGAAATACGAAGAGATGCCGCTCGTCACGCGACCGCGGCGTCCGGCCCGTGAGCAAAACGCAATTGAACGTGAGTATGCGCAGGTATCGGTAGAAATCATGAACCTGTCGGGGAAGTACACGAACTGCCGGCTTAAAATGATGATCGGCTCGATCGTCGGAAGTCTGGCCGCGATCTTGTTCTTGCTTGGCTCCTACGTTCCGTTTTTCATGGAAGTGATGGACGAGTTCCCGACGACCTACGCATTCTCGTACTTCTTGACGCTTATCGGTGGCATTTTGATCGTCATGGGTCTATCCGATTACCTCGGCCGCGGACAGTATCGCGAGCGCATCCGCGAGCTGGAACAGCGCCGCTCTCATCTTCGCGAGCGGATGTACGAGGTAATGGTTTCGTACTAGTTCTTCGAACCGGTTTCGCGCAGCGTCAGATCACCAGCAAATAGCTTCGCTCGTAACGAATACTTTCCCGATCCCTGCCACTCGAACGACCGTCCAATCCCGCCTTTTGAAACTCGCATCGGCCTAGCGTCAAGATCCCCGAACGTCACGGACGCATCGACGTGAGAATAAGTCGCCGGATTCACGTCGATCTCGAGATCGCCCGCGGTCATCCGGATGTCCTTGTTCCCCTCAATGCCTTTGACCTCGACATCGCCCGCTCGCATGCGAAGGTAGACATCGGACTGACTTGGAATCTCAATGACGAAACGCGCGTCGCGACCGATGTCGTCCGTCCGTACATTGGCTGAAGCCGCGAACGTTTCGATTTTAACTTTCTGGTCCATGAGATCGTCGCGGTGACTGGGTTTCTTGATGACCCATCGAATAAGGATGCGATCGTCTCTGCCTGCCCGGATCGAGTAGTCGCCCGAGGCAAGTTTCAGGTAGACCTTCTTGCCGGCCGAGAATGGCCGCTGCATGAAATCTTCGACGGGTGTGGTTTGTGCCGCCACCATCGAAACCAGGAGAAGCGAGACTGAAAGTATCACTATGGTTTTCATGGCGGCTGGAATAGCACGCGGCGAGCCGCGCGTAAGTAGCTGTAAACATTGCGCCATTTGTACGTCGGCTGTGAAGCAGAATCACAGTGTGAACGCATCTCAGCCGCATAGTGTCGAGAGTCTGCGGGCTGTTGCCTAACGAGTGGCGTTCGGGTACCCGATTGGCGCGAAGCGCCGCGCCCCTCTCCCTCTGGGAGAGGTCGGCGCGAAGCGCCGGGTGAGGGTTTGACAGTGCGACACGCGCGAACCCTCACCCGCCCTTCGGGCGACCTCTCCCAGAGGGAGAGGGGCGCGGCGCTTCGCGCGCCAATCG
>Ga0075421_100008831_pt1 | contig 12414 bp, 8 predicted proteins | sample SoiMetdeltSBSDD5_FD_75292 | JGI IMG/M metagenome (GOLD analysis project Ga0075421, IMG submission 75292) | Bulk soil microbial communities from a Populus tree surrounding site in Tennessee, USA - Soil MetaG P. deltoides SBSDD5 | ecosystem: Environmental > Terrestrial > Soil > Tree plantation... | reverse complement strand
GGCAGTCTCAACGAAGTTTCGCTCGCCCAGATCGCCCGCGCCGAGCGGGACGGCTGGGCCGTCGTCACCTTGCCGGAGGAGGGCGCGGAGTCGGCGGAGGTCGACCGGGTGATCGCGGCCGGGCGCGACGTGGTGCTGCGGAGCGGGGCGCCGGGCGGGCAGCGCCTGACGCGCCCCGGCGTCGCGGAGAGTCTCGGAAGAATTGCGGCACTCGCGCTCGCGCGCGGAGGCTTCGGGCGGCTGGCCGTCTTCGGCGGCGACACGCTGCTCGCGGTCGCGCGGGCCTGCGGGTGGGCCGCGCTGCTGCCGCGCGCGGAGATTCTGCCGGGGGTCGTCCTCGCGGAAGTCGCCGGCCGGGAAGGCGAGTTATTACTGATCACGAAGGCTGGCGGCTTCGGCCCGGAAAACCTCCTGCGACAGATCCAGGATTACCGAGGGGGGCGAGAGCAATGACGATTGCCATCACCATGGGGGACAGCAGCGGGGTCGGGCCGGAGATCGTCCTCCACGCCTTCAAGAAGGGGGAGCTGCCGGGCGACTTTGTGGTCGTCGGCGATTTGAGCATCCTGAGCCTCTGCAACCGCAAGCTCGGGTACGAGGCCCCGCTGCGCCGGGTCGCGGATGTGGCCGAGGCCGTGACCGGGCGCGTCAACGTCCTCGACCTCGGGCTCCTGAAAGAGGAGGACCTGCGCGCCGGCCAAATCTCGGAGCAGTCGGGGCTGGCCGCGCTCAGGTACGTCGAGCGCGCCACGCGCCTCGCTCTCGCGGGGCAGGTCGCCGCCGTGGTCACCCTGCCGATCAATAAGGAGGCGACTCGGCTCAGCGAGGCCGGCTTCACCGGCCACACGGAATACATCGCGGGCCTGTGCGGGAAGGACAGGTACACGCTCATGCTCGCGTCGGAGAAGGCCATCGTGACGCACGTCTCGACGCATGTCTCGCTCCGCGAGGCGATCGAGAACGTCAGGCGGGAGAGAGTCTACGATGTCATCCGGCTGACGCACGAGGTGCTGCCCAGGCTCCGACCGACGAGCCGGATCGCGGTCGCGGGGCTCAACCCGCACGCGGGCGAGAACGGGGCCTTCGGCCACGAGGACCTGGCCGAGGTCAAGCCCGCGGTCGAGCGGGCGCGGGCCGAGGGGGTCGACGCCGCGGGGCCGTTCCCGCCGGACACGGTCTTCCTCGACCTGCTCAAAGGGCGCTACGACGCAGTCGTCTGCATGTATCACGACCAGGGGCACATCCCGATGAAGGTGCTCGACTTCGAGGGCGGGATCAACGTCACGCTCGGGCTGCCGATCGTCAGGACCTCGGTCGATCACGGGACGGCCTTCGACATCGCCTACCGCGGCGTGGCCTTCACGGGCAGCCTGCGCGACGCCTGCGCGCTGGCGGTCAAACTCGGGCGCTAAGCTCTCCAGGAGGACTTCGACTTCCGAGCCTCATCAAGCGGTCAGCGGTCGGCTTTCAGCACTCAGCTTGGCTCGCGTGGCCGGGGCTGCGCTCTTTCCGTTAAGGGCTGCCGGCCGACCGCCGAAAGCTGAGTGCTGACCGCCAGTTTTCCTATTGGCCGCAGGCCGCCGATCGTTTATGATGTGCCGCGTCCGACCCCCGGATTAAATTTGGAGCGTCGCGTTATTACCTTTGACACTACTGCCCCGGTTGCCCTAGGCTTGTCGCGTCAAAATAGCTTTCTTTTGTGTGCTCAGGGCTTAGCCTCACACTGGCCCCCTCACAACCCGCGCCGATCTGGGGATGAGCTACGCCGCTGTCAGGCTTACCGCAAGCACTTCAATAACTCTTGAAGAAATAGCCGGCATCGAGGATGTTACCGATATGATCACACCACCAGCGAAGAAGCTTTTTGTCTTGACCTGGGGCCTGGCTCTCGGCCTGGCCGCCCTGCTCTGGCAGGCGCCGGGGTTGGGCCGGGCCGCCCAGGCCCAGGCGCGCGCCGTGCGCGTCGTCGAGACGACATTCAACCGCGGGGCGGACAACGGCCTGAGCATCGAGCTCATCGCGCAGGGCAACGAGAACACCGTCGAATTCAGTCTCGCCTTCGACCCGAGTCAGTTCAATTTCGTCCGGGCGGCCGCCGGGAGCGGAGCCCTGGGCGCGACTTTCGTCGTCAACGCGAGCCAGGTGGGGGCGGGGCGCGTCGGCATCTCGCTCGCCCTGCCCGCCGGGCAGACCTTCGCTGCCGGCACGCACCAGATCGCGGTGCTGACCTTCTCGGTGCCCTCCAACGGCAACACCAACTCGACCGTCCTGAGCTTCATCGACCAGCCGGTGCCGCGCTCCATCCTCGATGCCAGCGCGGTCCCGGTGACGCCGGCCCCGGCCTTCACCCAGGGCGCCGTGACGCTCAACCCGCCGGTTAACCTGGTGCCGGTGATCAGCAGCCTCAACCCGAGCTCGGCGCTCACCGGCAGCGCATCGTTCACACTGACGATCAACGGGCTGAACTTCGTCAACGGCTCGGTGGTGCGCTGGAACGGGCAGGACCGCGCGACGACCTTCGTCAGCGCGACGCAGCTGACGGCCTTCATCCCGGCCACCGACCTGCTGACGACCGACCCGGCGACCGTCGTCGTCGTCGCCCCGCCGCCGGGTGGCGGGACTTCCAACGCGGTCAGCTTCACGATCAACAACCCGGCCCCGACGATCAGCAGCTACAGCCCCGGCTCGGCGCAGACCGGGGGGCCCGCCTTTACGCTCCTCGTCACGGGCACGAATTTCGTCCCGGGCGCGGTGGTCCGCTTTAACGGCAATACGCGGGTGACCAGCTTTCTCTCGGCGACGCAGCTCTCGGCCCAGATCCTCGCTTCGGACGTCGCCACGGCGGGGACGTATAACCTCTCGGTCGCCAACCCGGCGCCCGGCGGCGGCGTTTCGAATGTCGTCGGCTTCCCGGTCGTCGACCCGAACCCGCTGCCCCGGGTCTCGGGCCTCAACCCGAACTTCGCCGCGGCCGGCAGCCCGGAGGTGACGATCTCAGTCCTCGGGACGCGCTTCGTCAGCAACTCGACGGCGCGCGTCAACGGGGCCGCGCGGGTGACAACCTTTGTCTCCGAGTCCGAGCTGCGCGTGACGCTCACGGCCGCGGACCTGGCGGCTGAAGGGACGCTCAACATCAGCGTCAACAACCCGTCGCCCGGCGGCGGCAACTCCAACGTCGCGCCCTTCTCGGTGACCTCGCCTTCGAATCCGGAGCCGACGCTCGCCAGCGTCAGCCCGAATCCGGTGACCGTCGGCGGGCCGGCCTTCGCGCTCGCGGTCACAGGGACCAACTTCGCCCCGACCTCGATCGTGCGCGTCAACGGCGCAGACCGGCCGACGACCTTCGTCAGCACGACGCAACTGACCGCGCAGATCCCGGCGACGGACATCGCCTTCCTGGGCACGGTCAACATCACGGTCTTCTCGCCGGCCCCCGGCGGCGGCACGTCCAACGCCGTGACCCTTGCAGTGACCAACCCGCTGCCGCAGTTGACGAGTCTCAGCCCGAACGCCGTCCCGCCGGGCGGGGGCAACTTCACCCTCACGGTCAACGGGACGAACTTCGTCCCGAGCGCTACGGTGTTGGTCAACGGCAACCAGCGCTTCACCTCCTTCGTCAGCAGCACTCAACTGACGGCGGTCGTCCTCCGGGAGGATATCGCCAACCCGGGCACGGCACTGATCTCGGTCCTCACGCCGGCCCCCGGCGGCGGCATCTCTAACGAACTGCAGCTCGCGATCGGGACGCCGCCGGTGGGCTTCGAGGGCGACGTCTCGCCGCGCCCCAACGGCAACAACAACGGCACGGTGACCGTCGCCGACTGGGTGCAAGTCGGGCGCTTCGCGGCCGGGCTCCCGCCGGACAGGCCGGAGGTGCCGGCGGTCGGCAGCGAATTCCAGCGGGCCGACTGCGCGCCGCGCAGCACGCTGGGCAACGGCAGCATCTCGATTGCCGATTGGGTGCAAGCCGGGCGCTACGCCGCGGTGCTTGACCCGGCGACCGCCGCGGGCGGGCCCATCGGGCCCAACCCGGGGCTGACCGAAATCTCGGCGGGCGAGCGGGCCGGGGCGCAGTTCGCCCTCCCGGGCGAGGCGCGGTCGGTGCGCGCCTCGGCCGGCGACGAAGGGGCGGTGACAGTCGAGCTCGAGGCGCGGGGGGACGAGAACGCGCTCGGCTTCAGCCTCGTCTTCGACCCGACGCGGTTCCGCTTCGTCTCGGCGCGGGCCGGCGACGGCGCGCGCGGTGCGTCCCTCAACGTCAACGACCGCCAGGCGGCGCGCGGCAGGCTCGGCTTCGCGCTCGCGCTCCCGGCCGGCCAGACGCTGGCCGCTGGGCCGCAGCAGGTCGTCGTCGTGACGCTCGCGCCGCTCTCGGGCGGCGGGGCGGTGGCCGCAGTCGGCTTCGGCGATCTGCCGATCGCGCGCGAGGTGGTCGACGCCGAGGCCCGCGTCCTGACCTCCGCGTGGGCCGCGGGCGCGCGCCCGCTCGCCGTGGCCTCGGCTGCGAGCTTCGGCGGCGACGCCGTGGCGCTCGGCTCGATCGCCACGGCCTTCGGGACCGAGCTGGCCGGGGCGACGGAGTCCGCCGGCGCGGGCGCGGCGCTGCCGACCCGACTCGCCGGGACGACGGTCAGCCTCAAGGACGGCGCGGGCAACGAGCGACTCGCCCCGCTCTTCTTCGTCTCGCCGCGTCAGGTCAACTACCTCATCCCCGACGGGCTCGCTGCGGGCGTGGCGAGCGTCACGATCCGGAGCCCTGAGGGCGGCATCGCGCTCGGCGCGATCGAGATTGTGGCGAGCGCGCCGGGGCTCTTCGCGGCCAACGCGGGGGGGCGTGGCGTCGCCGCGGCGGTCGCGTTCCGGCGCGGGGACAATGGCTCGACGCGCTACGAGGCGGTCGCCGACTACGATGCCGGGCGTGGCGAGTTCGTCGCGCGCCCGCTTGAGGCGGACGGCGAGGTCTTCCTCATCCTCTTCGGCACCGGTTTCCGGTTCGGGGGTGAAGTCAAGGTGCGGATCGACGGTGCCGAGGTGCCGGTCGAGTTCGCGGGCGCGCAGCCCGATTTCGCCGGGCTCGATCAGGCCAACGTGCGGCTCCCGCGCTCGCTCGCCGGGCGTGGCGAGGTGGATGTCGTAGTCACGGCCGACGGCAAGGCTTCAAACCCAGTGAGGATCTCGGTCAAGTAAGAAAATAGCCCACGGATGACACGGATTTAACGGATTAACACGGATCAGACATCCGTGTTAATCCGTTAAATCCGTGTCATCCGTGGGCTATGCCTCACCCGCTATCGGGCCTGATGCCATGACCTCATCCGAGACGCCGCTCTCGAACTGGCGGAAGTTCTCGCGGAAGAGTCGGGCCAGGTGGCGCGCCTTCTCGTCGTAGGCCGTCGCGCTCTTCCACGTATTGCGCGGCTTGAGGACTTCGTCCGGCACGCCGGGGCAGGCCGCCGGCACGCGGACGCCGAAGACGGGGTCGGGCTCGGTCGCCACCCCGGTGAGCGCCCCGCTGAGCGCCGCCCGCACCATGGCCCGCGTATAGCCGATCTTCATCCGCTGCCCGTCGCCGTAGGGACCCCCTGACCAGCCCGTGTTGACCAGCCAGCAATCGGCCCCATGCCTGGCGATCCGTTCGCGCAGCAGCTCGGCGTAGACGCCTGGGTGGTGAACCATGAACGGGGCGCCGAAGCAGGTCGAGAAGGTCGCCACCGGCTCCTTCCCGAGGCCCTTTTCGGTCCCCGCGACCTTCGCCGTGTAACCCGAGATGAAGTGATACATGGCCTGCTCCGGCGTCAGCCTGGCGATCGGCGGGAGCACACCGAAGGCATCGGCCGTGAGCATGATGATGTTCCGCGGGTGGCCGCCGAGCCCCGATGGGACGTGGTTCGAGATGTGCGAGAGCGGGTAGCCGGCGCGCGTGTTCTCGGTCAGCGACCCATCGCTCAAATCCAGCCGCCGCGTCACCGGGTCCATGACAACGTTCTCGATCACCGTGCCGAAACGGCGTGTGCAGGCGTAAATCTCCGGCTCCGCCTCCGCCGAGAGGTTGATTACCTTCGCGTAGCAGCCGCCCTCGAAGTTGAAGACCCCGCGGTCCGACCAGCCGTGCTCGTCGTCGCCGATGAGCCGCCGCTCGGGGTCCGCCGAGAGCGTCGTCTTGCCGGTCCCCGAGAGGCCGAAGAAGATCGCCGTGTCGCCCGCAGCCCCCATGTTCGCCGAGCAGTGCATCGAGAGCACGCCGCGCAGCGGGAGCAGATAGTTGAGCAGCGTGAAGATCGATTTCTTCGTCTCGCCCGCGTAGCTCGTCCCGCCGATGAGGATCAGCCGCCGCCCGAAATCCATAAGGATGAAGGTCGGCGACTTCGTCCCGTCGACCTCGGGGTCGGCCTCGAAGTTGGCGACGTTGATGACCGTGAACTCGGGCACGTGGCCGCTGACCGCACCCCAGTCGGGGCGCACGAACATGTTGCGCGCGAAGAGGCTGTGCCAGGCTAGCTCGGTGATCACGCGGATCGGGACGCGGTACTCGGGGTCCGCCCCGACGAAGCAGTCCTGGACGTAGAGGTCCCGCCCCTCGAGGTAGGAGCGCACGCGCCCGAGTAGCCGGTCGAACTTCTCCCGCTCGAAGGGGCGGTTGACCGCGCCCCACCAGACGTGCTTTTCCGAGGCCGGCTCGCGGACGACGAACTTGTCGTTCGGCGAGCGCCCCGTGTGCTGCCCCGTGTTGACCACCAGCGGCCCGAGATGCGCGATCGCTCCCTCCTCCCGCCGCACGGCGTGCTCGTAGAGCTCGGCCGTCGTCAGGTTCCAGTAGACCTGACGCAGGTTCTCGATCCCGTGATTGTCGAGTCCGTAAGAACTGGGGTTCCACCCCGTCTGGCGCATGATGGCCGCTCCTTAAGCTAAGATCATTTATACTTTTTATCGCCCCATAACGGGACCAAGAAGCATAGCCAAAAAGGGGCGGCTTGTCGAGGAAGCCGGATCACCGTTTACGCGGACGGGCGGTCTTCACTAGAATGGATGGGCTCTAGAGAGACTTTCCGAGAAAGAGGTGGATCAGCTATGAAACGTATCGCGCTCATCAGTCTGCTGGCCTGCTTGCTCGCCGCGCCTGGCCTCGCCCAGGAGAAGAAGGGCGGGCACGAGGGGCACCATGGCGCCGAGCACGGCAAGCATAAGTTCAAGGTCGCCGAGGTTGAGAAATTCCACGACCTCCTGGCCCCGATCTGGCACGAGCAGTACCCGGCCAAGGAGTGGGCCAAGATCCGCGCGCAGGCCGGCGAACTCGTCAGGCGCAAGGACGCCGTCATGAAAGCCGAGCTCGGGGTCAAGACGGAGAACGAGGCGAAGGTCGGCGAGCTCCGCGCCAAGTTCGGGGCCTCGGTCGACCGCCTTGCCGGGCTCGCCAAGCAGGGGCCCGACGAGGAGTTGCAGAAGGCCGTCGCCGAGATGCACGAGGCCTTCGAGAATTTCTTCGACGCGATCCGGTAATATGGCCCACGCATGACACGGATTGGACGGATGGTTACGGATCAGAAATCCGTGAACATCCGTTAAAGCCGTGTCATCCATGGACTCGCTTGCTCCCATGCCCAAAGCCGCCAGCACCGCTACCCGCCGCCGCGTGCGCACCCTCCTGCTCGCCTTCGCGACGGTCTTCCTCTTCGCCCTGCTCTTCGTCCAGGCGGCCTTCAACACGCTCGAGTGGGTCGTCCCGACCTCGGCGGGGGAGACCCTCATCCTCTACGCCCTCTCGACGATCAACTTCACCGCCTTCCTGGTCCTGCTCATGGTGCTCGTGCGCAACCTCATCAAGCTGCGCCGCGAGCGCCGCGAGATGAAGCTCGGCGCGCGCTTCAAGACGCGGCTCGTCGCCTTCTTCATCGCCCTCTCGCTGCTCCCCGTGATTTTCCTCTTCTTCGCCACCACGGGGCTCATCAACCGCAGCATCGAGAAATGGTTCAGCCTCCCGGCCGAGGAAATTTTGAGCAACATGTGGCAGATCCAAAAGGTCTATTTGAACGGGGAGCGGGAGGGGCTGCGGCACACCGCGGTGACGCTCGGGCGGCTCCTCGCCCGCGCCGGCGCGGCGGAGGCTGACCCGACGCTCGCCGCCGAGGCGGAGAATCAGGATCTCCTCCTCGCCCGGCTCTACGGGGCTGACGGCAGGCTCCTCGCGGAGCAGGCGGGGGCGGAGGCCGCCTCGCTCAACGACCAGTTTCAGGCGGCCTGGGAGGAGGCCCGCCGGGCCGCGGCGCGGGGCGCGGAGTTCTCGGCCGAGGTGCGCGCCGGGGAGGGGGAGATTTACCTCGTTGCCGGCGCCCCGGTCCCGGGCGCGGGGGCGGTGGTCATCGCGCAGCGGGTCTCGCCAGAGTTGGCTGAGCGCGTCATCAAAGTCAACCAGCAGCAGGGCGAGTACGACCGGCTCAAGAATAACAAGAAGGCCTACCGTTACAACGCGCTGCTCGTGCTCGCGCTGATCACGCTGCTGGTCCTCTTCATCGCGACTTGGATGGCGCTCTACGTGGCGCGGAGCATCGCCGTCCCGGTGCAGCAGCTGGCGCAGGCGACCAAGCGGGTCAAGGGCGGCGACCTCAGCTACCGCGCCGACGTCGTCGGCGACGACGAGCTGGCGGCGCTCGCGCTCTCGTTCAACGAGATGACGGCCGAGATCTCGGCGAGCCGGCGCGAGCTACAGCAAAGCAACGGGGCGCTCGACGAGCGACGGCGCTACATCGAGGCCGTGCTCCAGAGCCTCTCGGCGGGGGTCATCTCGCTCGATGAGCAGCACCGGGTGACGACGATCAACGCGGCGGCCGCGCGGCTGCTGCGGATCGAGGGGGCTCCCGCGGCGGGGGCCGCGCTCGAAGGGCTGCTCCCCGAGGGGCAGCGCGAGGAGCTGCGGCGGCTGGTCCGCCGCGCAGCGCGACTGCGGTCGGTGACGCGCGAGGTCCACTTCCAGCTCGCCAACCAGGCCAAGCTCGACGCTGCCGTGACGGTGACGGCGCTCCACGACCCGCAGGGGCAGTGGCGCGGGACGGTGATCGTCATCGAGGATCTGACCGAGCTCATCGAGGCGCAGCGGCGCGCCGCCTGGAGCGAGGTCGCCCGGCGCATGGCGCACGAAATCAAGAACCCGCTGACGCCGATCCGGCTCTCGGCCGAGCGGCTGGCGAAGAACCTGCTCAACGGCCGGGCGGGGCGCGGGCGGCTCGAGGCGCGCGAGGCGGAGCTGGTGCGCGAATGCACGGAGATGATCGGGGCCGAGGTGGCGACGCTCCAGCGCATGGTCGACGAGTTCTCGAGCTTCGCCCGGCTGCCGAGCGCCAAGCTCGCCGCCGCCTCGCTCAACGAGATAGTCGCCGGCGCGCTCCGGCTCTACGACGAGCGCCTCGATGGCATCCGGCTCGAGAGCCGCCTCGCGCCGGGGCTCCCGCCGGTGCTCGCCGACAGCGAGCAGATCAAGCGGGCGCTCGTCAACCTCATCGACAACGCGGCCGAGGCGCTCGGCGAGGTCGAGGGCGAGCGCCGCATCCTGGTTGAGACGCGCGAGGACGCCGAGCGCGAGACGGTCGAGCTCCTCGTCGCCGACACCGGGCCGGGCATCCCCGCCCCGGACCGCGAGCGCATCTTCGGCCCCTACTTTTCGACGCGCAAGCGCGGCACCGGGCTCGGGCTGCCGATCGTCAGCCACATCGTCGCCGAGCACCAGGGCCGCGTCCGCGTCGAGGCCAACCTCCCGCGTGGCGCACGCTTCGTCATCGAGCTGCCGACAGCAGCGGTCAGCGGTCAGCTGTCAGCGGTCAGCTCTGACCTCAATTCAGAACCGCAATTTCCGGGGGGGGGCTCTGGCTGATCGCTGACCGCTGACCGCTCAATAAATATGGCCCATTCAGTACTCATCGTTGACGACGAGCCGGGCATCCGGCAGGCGCTCGCCGGGGTGCTCGAGGACGAGGGGTTCAGCGTCGCCGCGGTGGCGAGCGGCGAGCTGGCGCTGCGCGCCTTCGAGCAGCGGCTCTACGCCTGCGTCCTGCTCGACGTCTGGCTGCCCGGGATCGACGGGCTCGAGACGCTCGCCCGCCTGCGGGCCGCCTACCCGGACGTGGCCGTGGTCATGATCAGCGGGCACGGCAACATCGAGACGGCGGTGCGCGCGACCAAGCTCGGGGCCTTCGACTTCATCGAGAAGCCGCTCTCGCTCGAGAAGACCGTCCTCGCGGTCAAGAACGCCCTCCGCCAGCGCGAGCTCGAGACCGCCAACCTCGAGCTGCGCGCCAAGCTCGAGCGCGACTACGCCATGGTCGGCGACTCGGTCCCGATGCGCGCCCTGCGCCAGCAGATCAGCTTCGCCGCGCCGACGGGCGGGCGCGTCCTGATCTACGGCGAATCGGGGACGGGCAAGGAGCTGGTCGCGCGCGCGCTCCACGCCGGGTCACGCCGCGCCGGCCGGCCGTTCGTCGAGGTCAACTGCGCGGCGATCCCCGAGGAGCTCATTGAGAGCGAGCTCTTCGGCCACGTCAGGGGAGCCTTCACCGGCGCGACCCAGGCCAAGCGGGGGAAGTTCGAGCGGGCCGACGGCGCGACGATCTTCCTCGACGAAGTCGGCGACATGACCCTCAAGACTCAATCGAAGGTCCTCCGCGCGCTCGAGGAGCAGCGCTTCGAGGCGGTCGGGTCCGAGACGACGATCACGGTCGACGCGCGCGTCATCGCCGCGACCAACAAGCGGCTCGAGGCCGAGATCGAGCGCGGGGCCTTCCGCGCCGACCTCTTCTACCGCCTCAACGTCGTCCCCTTCGAGATCCCGCCGCTGCGCGAGCGGCTCGAGGACGTCCCGCCCCTGGTCGAGCACTTCAACCGCGAGTTCTCGCTGGCCAACAAGCGGGCGCCGAAATTGTTCTGCCCCTCGGCCTTCGAGCGCCTCCAGAGTTACGCCTGGCCCGGCAACGTCCGCGAGCTACGCAACACGGTCGAGCGCGTGATCATCATGCACGCCGCCCCCGAGGTCGAGGCCGACGACCTGCCGATCCTCAGCGGCGAGGCCCCCCCGGCGGCGAGCTACAACTTCGACTCCTACCGCGCGGCCGCCGAAGCCTACGAGCGCGAGTACATCCAGCGGAAGCTGGCCGAGGCCGAGGGCAACGTCACCCGCACGGCCGAGCTCATGGGCATCGACCGGAGCCACCTCTATCGCCGCCTCAAGGCGCTCGGGATTCTCGCCCGGCCTTGACGGAGCGCCGGACTAACGTGTTTTCTTCCGGTGTCTGCTTAGATGGCCGCGCCGTAGAGGCTCGCGGTGGTAGTCAGAATGAAATCGAAGAGGAGGTTCGACGGCCACGCCGCCGACCAGTCGCGCGCCCCGGCCGAATCCATGGTCACCTCGGCCACGACCAGGAATACCGAGGCGACCAGAAATCTGCTGAGGAATCTGTATCGGAGGTCAGGACTCCCGGCCGACGCGTCGAGTCTTTGAACTAGTCGTCTCACCCTTGGATCGCTCCCGCCTCATCCCCGAGCAGCTCGATGAGCCTGCTCACCCGCCGCGCCTCCGCCGTGCCCTCGGCGCCCGACTGCGACGAGACGAGCTGCGCGAGTAAGTCGTTGAGGGCCGCGCGGTAGACCCCCGCGGCCTGCCGCGCGGCCTCGGCCGCCTCGCCCGGCGCCGGCCCTCGGCCCTGCCGTTCCACGGCGTCGACGTAGGCCCCCCACGCCCGGGAGAACCCGCTGGCGGCACGGATGGCCCGCAACCTCAATTCGGGTTGATGAGCGCCAGCCACTGCCTGGGCGGTCATAACTCCCACCTCCAGAGATCGTCAAATATGTCGCGCGCGTCTTCGAGACTGCTGCTTGATGCGATAGCCACACGGCCTCCGTTCCCGCGATTGCTTGCGGTTGCTGGGGAGTAACCAGTGACGTCATCGCGGCAGAGAGGATTCAGTGGCGAGACAGCGAGACCGATTAGTCAGTTGACCCAATGGGAGTCGCATCCATCATGCGCCTCCCGAGGCCGGCGCACAAGTCGGGGAGGTCAGGTGGGCGGTCGCGGGCGCGGGTGGCACCGGTGGGGCGAGAGGGCACGGGCGAACTATGTCGGGGCGGCCTTGCATGGCACTTAGTGTATCTGGTACTCAGACCAGAGTGTGCTGCTGAGACTGACATCTGTTGTGAATGCCCGACTTGGCGTCATTTGTGATTGCGGAGTTTGATTCTTTGTGTGCCTATAGTGTGCCAACCTCCCCAAAACAGGCTTTTTCGAGCTTCTCAGCCGCCCCTTGTTGCATCGTTGGCAGGACATGGCTGTACACATCGAGGGTCATCTTCACACTGGTGTGCCCGAGCCGCTCGGAGACAATCGTGGGATTCTCGCCGGCCGCAAGTAACAGCGTCGCGCAACTGTGCCGAAGG
>Ga0075421_100008830_pt1 | contig 12417 bp, 10 predicted proteins | sample SoiMetdeltSBSDD5_FD_75292 | JGI IMG/M metagenome (GOLD analysis project Ga0075421, IMG submission 75292) | Bulk soil microbial communities from a Populus tree surrounding site in Tennessee, USA - Soil MetaG P. deltoides SBSDD5 | ecosystem: Environmental > Terrestrial > Soil > Tree plantation... | reverse complement strand
CCTCGAGCAGGACCTCGCGACGATGCCCGAACGAAAGGCGTGACCATGGCGATGACGATCCCGGTGCTGCCGTGCGCGTCGATGCCCGAGACGCTGGAGTTCTATCGCGCGCTCGGCTTCGAGGTCACCCACGAGCAGACCCATCCCAACGTCTACGCGGCGACCCACCGCGGCGACGTCCACCTGCACTTCTTCGGTCTACCCAGGCTGAAGCCGAGCGAGTCGTACGGCACCTGCCTCGTGATCGTCCCCGAGGTCGAGCGCTTGCACGAGACGTTCGCCGCGGCGCTGCGGGCGAAGTACGGCAAGGTCCCGCTCGCCGGCGTCCCCCGCATCACGCGGATGAAGCAGGGGCAGAGCCGCTTCACCGTCGTCGACGTCGCCGGCAACTCGATCATCTACATCCGCGAGGACGCCCCGGACGACTACGACGAGGGCGCCTCCGACAACCAGTCGCAGACGCGGCTCGGCAGGGCGCTGCGCGCGGCCGCGCGCCTGCGCGACTTCAAGAACGACGACCGGGCCGCGGCGCGCGTCCTCGACGCCGCGCTGCGCAAGGAGAAGGGGGCGCCGTTCGAGCGCGCACGCGTCCTGGCGGCCCGCGCCGAGATCGCGATCGCCACCGGCGACGCCGCCCGCGCGCAGGCGGCGCGCGCGGAGATCGCCGCGCTGCCGCTCGGACCCGACGAGCGCGCCGCGATCGCCGCCGCGCTCGCGGCGCTCGATCGCTCATAGCCCCGTCAGCCGAACAGCTGGCGGGCGCGCGCGGCCAGGCCCCAGGCGACAGAGGTGAGCTCGTCGCCGCCGGCGAGCTTGGAGGCGCCGAAGCGGGCGGCGAGGCGCTGGCGGACGGCGGGGACGAGGGAGGAGCCGCCGGTGGCGAAGACGGCGTCGACGTCGGTGGCGGCGACGCTGGCGTCGGCGAGGACGCGATCGAGGACGGCGTCGATGGCGTCGAGCTCGGGGTGGATCCAGTCCTCGAACGGGGCGCGGCGGACGGCGGCGGAGAGGTCGAGGGCGTCGACGACGACGACGCCCTCGGCGGAGGCGGAGAGGGCGACCTTGGCGTGCTCGACGGCGCGGTGGAGCGGCAGGCCGAGATCGTCGCGGACGACCTGGCCGAGGCGGCCGATGCGGTCGGGGGCGAGGGCGCCGTGCTCGACGCGATCGAGGAGGCGCAGGGTGTCGTTGTCCTTGAGGAACGACAGGTGGTGCCAGCGGCGGAGGCGCGAGTAGAGCCAGCCGGGCACCGGGGTCACCGCGCCGAGCTCGTCGCGGTACAGGGTGCCCTGGCCGAGGGCGGGCGCGATCACGGCGTCGATGATGCGGGCGTCGAAGCTGTCGCCGCCGACGCCGAGGCCGCCGGTGCCGAGGATGGCGCCGCGATCGCCGGGCGTGATGCGGGGGCCGACCCGGACCAGCGAGAAGTCGCTGGTGCCGCCGCCGAAGTCGGCGACCAGGATCAGCTCGTCGTGATCGAGGCCGGCGGCGTAGCGGACGGCGGCCGCGATCGGCTCGTACTCGAGGACGACCTCGTCGAAGCCGGCGTGGGCGAGGGCGCGCTTCATGCGGGCGACGGCGCGGGCGTCGTCGTCGGCGTCGTCGGCGCCCCAGTAGCGGACCGGGCGGCCGACGACGGCGCGGCGGCCGAGGTCGACGCCGGTCGCGGCGGTGGCGCGGCGCACCTGGCCGAGGTACGTGGCGATCAGGTCCTCGAGGGTCCAGGTGCGGCCGACGATGATCGTCCGCGTGAACGACGCGCTCGCCAGGTGCGACTTGATCGACTGCACGAGCCGGCCCTCGCACTCGTGCTCGAGGTAGCGCTCGATGGCCGGCGCGCCGGCGCACGGCGCGGCGCCGGGCTCGAAGTACAGGACGGTGCGCCACATGCTCGCCGGCGCGCCGCCGGCGCCGGGGAGCTCGGCCAGCCGCACCGCGCCGTCGGGAGCCGCCAGCCCGACCGCCGTGTTGGTGGTGCCGAAGTCGATGCCTACGTACGGATTCATGGGGTCGCCTCCAGACAGCCCATGGTGCGGATCGCGAGGCTCTTTACTAGCTGCCGCCGGATCGCTATCCTGGGGGAGCTAATAGGGAGGCGGGGAAATCGCCGGCGGCCATGGGCGGCTGCCGAGGGGCGATGGCGGTTGCGCGGCAAGCTCCGCGCAGTTCCCGGCAAGGCGTGGCGGCTTCGTGCGCGCGCGCTGAAGCGCGTTTCCGACGACGACTCAGTTCGCGTCCGGATGCCGCCTGTTGCCGACTTCCCACGTTGGGGGAGCCGTATGGCGCATGACAGGGTCCGGCTCGTAAATGAACCGGACAGACCAACACGTACCGCCGCGCGATGCCGGTCGCGGGTGGATCGCCCCCACCCTCCTCGGCGCCGCGGTCGCGATCGCCGGAGGCTGCTCCGTCGACGGCGACGGGGCGCTCGGCGAGGTCGAGCAGGCGGCGTACGTGCACGGCGCGAAGCTCTGGCGCGCGCCCTCGATCCCCGTCTGCTGGGAAAATCCCACCCCCGCCGACGCGATCGATCGCGAGGCGGTCAAGAACGCGGTTCTCCAGACCTGGGATGCGGCGTCGGCGCTGCACTTCGTCGGGTGGGGCCCCTGCTCCGCGAGCTCGCGCGGCATCCGGATCGAGATCAGCGACACCCGGCCGCTGACCTGGGGGCTCGGCACCGACCTCGACGGCCGCCGCGGCGGCATGGTCCTCAACTTCACCTTCGCGCGCTGGGGCGAGACCTGTCGCGACCAGCCGGCGCACGGCCGCTGCGTCCGCGCCATCGCCATCCACGAGTTCGGCCACGCCATCGGCTTCGCCCACGAGCAGAACCGCCCCGACAACGAGTGCGACCAGCCGCCGATCGGCGACGACGGCGATCGCACCATCGGCGACTTCGACGCGTCGTCGGTGATGAACTACTGCAACACGGCGACGTTCTCGAACGGCAGCCCGCTCAGCATCCGCGACAAGATCGCGGTGCAGCGCCTCTACGGCGCGCCGTCGGGCGCCATCGTCGGCCACGGTGCCCGCTGCCTCGACCTGATGACGGTGCCCGAGGGCGCCGAGGCCGATCCGGTCCGCCTGCGCCGCTGCAGCGACAGCCTGAACCAGCGCTGGACCTACCGCGGCTCCGAGCTGACCTCGTTCACCGGCGAGGCGCTCGACGTCGCCGCCGAGGCCGGCGCGCCGGCGAAGGGCGGCGGCAGCGGGCGGCGCTGGGAGATGCCCGACGCCGCGATCCTCGGCTGGGGCGGCCTGTGCCTCGACGCCGCGCGCGACGGAGCTCCCGCTGGCACCTCGGCGGTGCTCGCGAGCTGCGACGCCAGCGCCACCCAGCAGTGGACGGTCGCCTTCGACGGCGGCGAGGTCCGCTCCGGCCTCGATCAGTGCCTCGAGGCGCGCGGCGACGGCGTCGGCGCCGGCGTCGAGCTGCGCGCCTGCGATCCGGGCCGGCCGCGCCAGCGCTGGCGGGTCCGCCCGGGCGGCCAGCTCGAGACCGCGTCCGGCCGCTGCCTGCGCGCGCAGTCGAGCCGCCCGGGCGCCGCCCTCGCCCTCGCCCACTGCACCGACGGCCCGGCGTCGCCGAACCAGAAGTGGGCGTTCAGCGGCGCGCTCGTCGGCGCCGGCGGCCGCTGCCTCGACGCCAACGACGGCCGCTCCGAGCTCGCCGAGGGGGCGCGCCCGCACCTGGCGCGGTGCTCGGGCGACGCGACCCAGGACTGGACCTACTACCCGTGATCAGGCGACCGGGTCGATCAGCACGCCGGGGTTGAGCACGCCGGCGGGATCGACCGTCCGCTTCACCGCCGCCAGCGCCTCGGCGAACAGCGGCGGCCGCTCGCGATCGTACCAGGGGCGATGCAGCCGCCCGACCGCGTGGTGGTGGGTGATCGTGCCGCCGGCGGCGTGCAGCGCGTCCGAGGCCGCCGCCTTGATCGCGGTCCACTGCGACAGCTCGGCGCCGGCGCGGGCGGGGCCGAGGAAGGTGTAGTACGGCGCCGGCCCGTCGGGATAGACGTGGGTGAAGCGGCAGGCGACGACGCCGGCGCCGCACTCGCGGCGCAGCGCGTCCTCGACCGCGGCGGTGACCTCGGCGTGCAGGCGCGGAAAGGCGTCCCAGGTGCAGGCGGTCTCGAAGGTGTCGACCAGGACGCCGACCGAGACCAGGGCCGACTGCAGATACGGCGCCTCGAGGAAGGCGCGGCGCCAGGCGCCGGTCTCGGCGCGGCGCGCCGCCGGGTCACCGTCGCCGGCGGCCTCGGTCTCCTCCGACTCGTCGGGGCCGGCGGCGACGGCGCCGCCGTGATCGCGCGCCAGCTCGACGGCGCGCGCGATCCACGGCCCGAGCGGGTGGTCGGCGGACTCGAAGCCGAGCAGGAGGACGGCGGTGCCGTCGTTCGACACCCGGTGCAGCATCGCCTCGCGGGCGTCGAGGAGCCGGCAGTTCGACGGATAAAGGCCCGACTGCGCAAGCGCGCGCGCCGCCGCCACCGCGGCGTCCCAGGCCGCGAACTTGACGCTGGCCGACGCCCGCCAGCGCGGCCGCGGCTGCACGCGCAGCCAGGCCTCGGTGATGACGCCGAGGATGCCCTCGGAGCCGAGGACGAGCCGCTCCGGCTGCGGCCCGGCGCCCGACGCCGGCAACCGGCGGGTCGCCAGCACGCCGCGCGGCGTGATCATGTGGACCGCCTCGACGAGGTCGTCGATGTGGGTGCAGTGGGTGGCGAAGTGGCCGCCGGCGCGGGTCGCGATCCAGCCGCCCACCGTCGACAGCTCGAACGACTGCGGGTAGAAGCGCGCGGTCAGGCCATGGCCGGCGAGCTGGTCGTCGAGGACCGGGCCGCGGGCGCCGGCCTGGACCCGCGCCGCCCGCGACAGCGGATCGACCTCGAGCACGCGATCGAGCGCCCCCAGATCGAGGGTGACCGCGCCGGCGAAGTCGCCCGCGGTCGCGTGCTCGACGCCGCCGACGACGCTGGTGCCGCCGCCGTAGGGGACGCACGACAGCCGCTCCGAGCCGCACCAGTCGAGGAGCGCGGCGACCTCGGCGTCGCGGGTCGGCCGCGCCACCACGTCGGGAGCGGCCGCGAAGTCGCGCGCGAAGCCGCGGACGAGGTCCGGGTAGCCCTTGCCGTGCGCGTGGCGGGCGCGATCGACGCGCTCGAGCGAGCACAGGCCGGCCAGGCTGTCCGGAGGCCGGACACGCGGCTCCGGCACCACCAGCTCGTCGTCGCCGGGCGGCGCCGCCAGCGGGTACGGACCGCCGCCGAGCAGCGCCGACGCCATCGCCGCCAGCCCCTGCCGGGTCGACGCATCGGGGAACTTCTCCACCCAGCCCCAGCCCCAGACGCTCCGCGTGGTTCCCGGCCCGCTCGGCATGCCGCGTTGTAGCACGCCGAGGCCAGCCGGCTGGCCCCGCGGCTTCGCCCGGTGCTAGCATCGCGCGAGGGCAAGGTCGGCCCATGACGACGCGGGCGAGGCCACCGATCAGATCCTCCATCGCGGCTGCGCTCGTTGCGGCCGCGTCGCTGCGCGCCGGCGCCGCCGGCGCCGACGACGAGCCGGCGCCGATCGCGACCGGCCCCGGCCCGACCGCCGGCGAGCTGTCGGAGATGTCGCTCGACGAGCTGCTGGCCATGCCGGTGACGTCGTCGTCGAAGAAGGAGGAGGCGGTCAGCGAGGCGCCCAGCGTGGTGACCGCGCTGAGCCGCGACCAGATCCGGCGCCACCGCTGGTACACGCTCAACGACGTCCTCGGCCACCAGCCCGGCTTCGCGCCGTCGCGCGACTACGACCGCGACACCATCTCGTCGCGCGGCGTCTTCGAGGGCTGGAACAACAACCACTACCTGCTCCTCGTCGACGGCGTCCCGTTCAACGACAACCTCTACGGCACCGCCTACACCTGGGAGAACACGCCGCTGTTCTTGGCCCGCTCGCTCGAGATCCTGCGCGGCCCCGGCTCGGCGCTGTACGGCTCCAACGCCACCGCCGGCGTCCTCACCATCAACACGGTGTCGCCGTCCGAGCTCGCCGACACCGCCTCGGCCGAGGTCCGGCTCGGCACCCGCGCCACCCGCCAGGTCGACGTCGTCGCCGGCGACGAGCGCGACTGGCTGGCGACCGTCGTCGGCTTCAGCTACCAGCGCACCGCCGGCAACGCCTACGACTCCTACGACGGCTCCGGCCGCACCGACGCCACCGGCGCGCTGCGCCGCTTCCGGATCCGCGACGGCCGCGACGGCGGCTACCTGTTCGCCAAGGGCGAGCTCGGCCAGGCGCTCGAGGGCCTGAGCGTCCAGCTCCACTACCAGTTCTGGAGCTTCGACACCGGCCACGGCTGGCTGTGGCAGGTCCCCGACTTCGCCGACGCCATGCACGAGGCGCGGCAGATCGCGGTCGTGCGCTACCACCCGCCGCAGACCAGCTGCTTCGACCAGGAGTACGTGGTCCGCTACCAGCGCCACGCCCTCGACTGGAACATGCAGTTCCTGCCCGAGGGGACGGCCGGCTATCCGGCCGGCCTCAGCGAGTACCTGAAGACCCACGGCGAGGACGTCTTCGCCCGGGCCCAGGTCGGCTACGACCTGGCGCGCCACGCCCGCATCCTCGGCGGCGCCGAGACCACCGTCTTCTGGTACCGCGGCGACGACGACCACCACAGCAACGCCAACCTGTCGGGCGACTTCCTGCCGTTCCCGGACAACGCCAGCCGGCGGGTCGGGCCCTGGTTCGAGTGGATCGAGGACAAGCCGGTGGTCGACGTCGCCGCGTTCGCCCACGCCTCGTCGGGGGCGCTGCTCGGATCGCGGGTGACCGCCACCCTCGGCGTGCGCTACGACCGCGAGCAGTTCGACTACGTCGACATCACCGACCCGGCCCGTCCCGAGCGCGGCAAGTCGTTCCAGCAGGTCAGCCCGCGCGCCGGCGTCGTCGCCAAGCCGGCCGCCGGCGTCAGCGTCAAGGCGCTCGCCGGCCGCGCCTTCCGGGTGCCGGCGCCGACCGAGCTGTTCGGCGCCAACACGTACACGCTGGCGTCGAACCTGGCCGAGCTCCGCCCCGAGCTCCTCACCTCGTACGAGCTCGCCGGCGACTGGCTGCTGAGCGACGCCCTGCTCGTGCGCGGCAACGCCTACTACACGCAGTTCGAGAATCAGATCCAGTACAGCCTGCAGAACGCCAACCTGAGCACCAACCTGTACTCGCTCGAGACCATCGGCCTCGAGAGCGAGCTCCTGGTCCGGCTCGGCCACGTCAAGGGCTACGTCAACTACGCCTACGCGCGCCGACTCGACGAGGAGATCTTCGATCGCACCATCGCGCGCAGCTCGGGGCGGCTGACCTGGTACCCGGCCCACGTCGCCAACGCCGGCGTCGGCTACCGGCGGTCCGCCTTCGACGTCAACGTCGACGCTCACTTCCAGGGCAAGACCAACCGCCGCACCAGCGACCGCCAGAACCCGACCTTCGCGGCGCTGCGGCCGGCGACCGTCGATCCGTGGCTGACCCTCGACGTCAGCGCCGGCTACGTGCCGCGCCCGCACCTCGAGCTGTCGCTCCAGGTGACCAACCTCCTGGGCAGCCGCGGCTACCTGATCAAGAACTTCGACTTCCCGTTCGACTACCGGATCCCGGGCCGGGCCGCGTTCCTGTCGCTGCGCATCGGGCTGTGACCGCCTTCCTTCGACACGGAGACGTCGCCCCGCTTCGCTCGGCGACGCCTCCGGCTCAGGACGAACGGGTCGTGTTACGGTCGCGGCATGTCCGAGACGACCCCCTCGCTGGCCGCGCTCCTCGACGCCGGCGGCCTCCTCGCCAAGGCCGACAAGATCGACGACACGATGTTCCGGCTGCAGTGGGGCTCCGCCTTCGTCATCGTCGGCATCTCCGGCTCGGCGGTGGTGGCGCTGGCGCCGCTGTTCAAGCAGGTGCCGGCCGGCCGCGAGCTCGAGTTCTACCGCAAGCTCCTCGAGCACAACGCGTACATGGGCGGCATGGCGTCGTTCGCGATCCAGAGCGACGGCTGGGTCGTCCTCCACGCCGGTCGGGCGCTGAAGGGGATCGATCCCGAGGAGCTCTCCGTCCTGGTCTCGAGCGTCGGCCGCTTCGCCGACCAGTTCGACGACCAGCTGATCGCCGAGTTCTTCGCGCCGCCGCGGCAGGCCCACGACGAACAAGCCGAGGCGTGATCGACCCTGTGGCCTGGCGCCTGGGTACGAGCGATCGCCACGAACAGATCGGCCTTTGATCGTCGGACGTTGTGCCGGCGCGGAGGCGACGGCTGCTCCCTACAGCGCGCCGGCTGCACTCCCCACCCTCCGCGCCCGCCACACGCGCAGATCGCCGCGCTTGCTCGCGCCCGCGAGCGCGCCTCGCTGGCACACCGGATGCCTAGAGGAGCGCGACAACGAAGAGGGAGTCGACGATGACGACGAGACGGGAGTTCTTCACCTTCCTCGGCGGCGCGGGCGCAACGGCGGCGGTGCCGGCGATGCTCAGCGGGTGCCTCGAGCTGCCGGCGCCGCAACCGGGCGGCGGCGCCAACGACGCGTGGGAGCGCCGGGCGCAGCAACTCGAGGACTCGAACGGCGTGTACACGGCGGGCAACGAGGGGATGTGGGCCGGCAAGGCCGGCACCCACGTGCCGCAGATCGAGTTCGACACGGCGGCCGGCACCGCCCGCATCTTCAACACCCACCCGATGACCGAGGGCCACTGGATCACGACGATCTACGTCCGCGATCAGGGCGGGGCGGTGATCCACCTCGTCGAGTTCGTCGTACGCGGCGCCAGCGCGGCCACCGAGGCGACGACGACCTTCACGGTCCCGGCCGGCACGACCCAGATCACCGCCTACGCCTACTGCAACCTCCACGACGCCTGGTCGAGCGCAGAGCAGAGCATCGGCCCGTGATCGCCGGGCGCGACCCGCGCGCTGCTGCGTCCCGGGTAGTTGACCGGCCACCGCAGCGGGGCGACCATGCTGACCGTGAGCGCCAGCGACATCAAGCTGGTCGACGTCACGAGGGGCGAGACGTTCCCGCCGGCGCCGGCGGCGTCGGTGCTGTCGAGCAGCGCCCCGCTGGGATGGCGCGGCATCGTGGTCGAGGTGCATCGCCTCGCACCACAGGAGCTTCCGGAACACTACGTCGTCGGTCATGGGCTCGCCGTCGGCGTCGGCAAGCGACCGATCCGATTCGGATGGCGGGGCGGCAAGGGATGGCGGGATGGCGTCCTGAACCCAGGCGAATGCCATCTGCTCACGCATGGTGACCTCAACACGCCGCGCTGGCTGGACACCTTCGACGAGGTCACGCTGGTGCTCGACCCCCAGTTCGTCGCCGACGTGGTGAGGGACGGGTTGCCCGCGGATCGGATCGAGCTCGCGACCCAGCGCTCGATGCACGATCCGACCATCGTTCGCTACACCGAGGCGTTTCGATCGGAGCTGGTCGCCGGCTCCCCGAATGGTCTGCTCTACGCCGACACATTGGCGGTCGGGTTCGCGCTGCACCTGCTGTCCAACCATGCGATCGCGAAGCCGAGGGTCCCCGCCCCGAGAGGCAAGCTGAGCTCCTTCCAGCTTCGCACCGTCGTGGAGTTCATCCAGTCGCACCTGGACGAAGACGTCTCGCTGCTGGCGCTGGCGGAACAGGCGAACGTGAGCCCCTTCCACTTCGCCCGGCAGTTCCGGGCGACCGTGGGCGTCACGCCTCATCAGTTCGTTCTGCATCAACGCGTGCAGAGGTCGATCCGCCTCATCGAGGCCGGACGGCTCCCACTGGCGCAGATCGCCGTCGAGTGCGGCTTCCACGATCAGCCGCACTTCACGCGGACGTTTCGCAAGGTCGTCGGCACTACTCCGGCGACGTACTCGGCGAGCCGGTAGCCCGTCGATCGATTGCGCAAGTTCCTACAAGGCGCGCCGGCCGGACGTCGCTAGGGTGGACGCATCGACGTCGTCCCGCTTGCTCGTCGTCGACGAGCGAGCGGCGACCGACGCGATCGCGGCCGCGCATTGGAGCGACCAAAGGAGAAGGAACATGCAACCACGAGAGCTCTCGGAACGAGTCGCGATCGTCACCGGCGCAGGCAAAGGCATCGGCCAGGCGACCGCCATCGTGTTCTCGAAGCTCGGGGCCGCGGTCGTGCTGAGCGGCCAGAGCGAGGCGCCCCTGCTCGAAACACGTGGGATCATCGAGCGCGCCGGCGGAAAGGCACGGATCGTCGTCGGCGACGTCGCGAAGGAAGACACCGCGAGGCAGGCGGTCGCGACGGCGCTGAGGGAGTTCGGTCGCCTCGACTACGCGGTGAACAACGCGGGCGTCTCACCGTGGACCGGCAACACGGTCGACTGCACCCTCGAGACCTGGCAGCGCGTGCTCGAGGTCAACCTGACCGGGACCTGGCTCGGGATGAAGCATCAGATCCCGGCGATCCTGAAGCACGGCGGCGGCGGCGCGATCGTCAACATGACGTCCGTCGCCGCCCTGCAGGTGTTCGAGGGTTACCCGGTCTACTCCGCGAGCAAGTGGGGCGTCGTGGGCGTCACCAAGGTGGCCGCGCGCGAGTTCGCGGCGCGGGGCGTGCGGGTGAACGCCATCGCGCCCGGGTCCATCGACACGCCGCTGTTCATCAACGTCATCAACACCACGCCGCACGGCCGGGAGGACTACGAGAAGCAGACGCCGATGGGGCGGATCGCGAAGTCCGAGGAAGTCGCCGCCGCCGCCGCGTGGCTGTGCTCCGACGCCGCCTCGTATGTCACGGGTGCCGTACTGCCGGTCGACGGGGGGATGACGCTATGAGCCAGCAAGACGCGAAGACGATCTTCATCACCGGCAGCTCGTCTGGCCTCGGAAGGGCCACCGCGAAGCTCTTCGCCGCGAAGGGGTGGCAGGTGATCGCCACCATGCGCAACCCCGACAAGGAGGTCGAGCTCGCGAAGCTCTCGGGGGTCGTCCTGCGGCCGCTCGACATCACCGATCGCGAGCAGATCGAGCGCGCCGTGGTCGGCGCCGTCGCAGCGGGCGGCGTCGACGTGGTCTTCAACAACGCGGGCTACGGGCTGGCGGGACCTCTCGAAGGCCTGACCGACGAGCAGCTACTCCGCATGGTCAACACCAACCTGCTGGGGGCGATCCGCACGACGAAGGCGTTCATCCCGCATTTCCGGGCGAAGCGAGCCGGCGTGTTCATCAACACCACGTCGATCGGCGGCCTGATGACGGTCCCGTTCAACTCCATCTACCACGCGACCAAGTGGGCCCTGGAGGGCTGGAGCGAGAGCATGGCCTTCGAGCTGAACCAGTTCGGCATCGGCATGAAGACCATCTCGCCCGGCGGCATGAGGACAGACTTCTTCACTCGCTCCTTCGACACCGGCCGGCATGCGGCCTACGACTCGCTGGTCGACAAGGTGATGAGCGCGGTCACCGACCCGACGCAGATGGCGGCGTACTCGACGCCCGACCAGATCGCCGAGGTCGTGTACGAGGCCGCGACCGACGGGAAGGACCAGCTTCGGTACGTCGCCGGCCCCGACGCCAAGGCCACCTACGCGGCGCGGCTGCAGCTCGGCGACGAAGCGTTCCGAAAGATGATCAGGCAGCAGTTCTTCGGCTGACAGGGCAGGTCTGGCTGGCGCGCCTACAGGCCGACCTTGTCGAAGCGGGTCAGCTCGGTGAACGCGTCGAAGCGCTGCTGGATCTTCTCGGTGGTCAGCCCGCGCAGGCCGTCGACCGAGAACTTCTCGACGGCGAAGGACGCCATCACGCTGCCGACGATCATCGCGGTCCGGATCGTGCTCGGCTCGAAGTTGCCGACGTAGGCGAGGTAGCCCATGAAGCCGCCGGCGAAGGTGTCGCCGGCGCCGGTCGGATCGCGGACGTCCTCGAGCGGCAGCGCCGGCACGCCGAAGACGCCGCCGCCGTGGAAGAGCAGCGCGCCGGCGTCGCCGCGCTTGATGACGACCGAGCTCGGCCCCATCTGCAGGATCCGGGCGGCCGCCTTGCGCAGGTTGTGCTCCTCGGCCAGCTGGCGCGCCTCCTCGTCGTTGACGAGGAGGGTGTTGACCCGGCGCAGGGTGCGGACCAGGTCGGCGCGCTTGCCGCCGATCCAGAAGTTCATGGTGTCGGCGGCGACCAGCGCCGGCGCCTCGGTCTGCTCGACCACCTCGAGCTGCAGCACCGGATCGATGTTGCCGAGGAAGACCATGTCGGCCTCGCGGTGCTGCGGGCCGAGCCGCGGCGTGAACGTCGCGAACACGCCGAGACGGGTGTCGAGGGTCTCGCGGCTGGCGAGATCGTCGGAGTAGCGGCCGGCCCAGTGGAAGGTCTGGCCGTCGCGGCGCTCGATGCCGGAGACGTCGATGCCGAGGGCGTCCATCTCGTCGATGTAGTCCTTCGGGAAGTC
>Ga0075421_100008828_pt1 | contig 12417 bp, 9 predicted proteins | sample SoiMetdeltSBSDD5_FD_75292 | JGI IMG/M metagenome (GOLD analysis project Ga0075421, IMG submission 75292) | Bulk soil microbial communities from a Populus tree surrounding site in Tennessee, USA - Soil MetaG P. deltoides SBSDD5 | ecosystem: Environmental > Terrestrial > Soil > Tree plantation... | reverse complement strand
TCGCCAAGTGCTACGGCGGCGACATCACGCGCAAGCGCAAGCTGCTCGAGAAGCAGAAGGAGGGCAAGCGGCGCATGAAGCGCGTCGGCAAGGTCGATATCCCGCAGGAGGCCTTCCTCGCCGTGCTCAAGGTTAATGATTGAAAGAGCGCTCAGCGGTCAGCCAAACCGGCGCCCCTTTTCTGGCTGAGAGCTGAGAGCTCCAGAGCTGATTGCTATGCCCACTCGCGTGATCCCGATCTTCCCGCTCGCGCTCGTGCAGTTCCCCGGGGCGCTCACTCCGCTGCACATTTTCGAGCCACGCTACCGCCAGCTGCTGCGTGACGTCCAGGCGGCGGACCAGATTTTCGGGATCACCTGCCGGCCGGAGGATCCGGATACGGGTGCGGACGCCCCGCCGCCCGGGAGCGTCGGCTGCACCGTCGAGGTGATTGCCGCCCAGGAGCTGCCCGACGGCCGCTCCAATATCCTCTGTGTCGGCGGTACACGCTACCGGACCCGGAACTACCTCGAAGGCGAGCCGTACCTCCGGGCCGAGATCGAGATCTTCGAGGACGACCCGGCGGAGGAGGACCCGGGGCCGCAGGCGGAGCGCGCCGCCGGGCTCTTCCGGCGCGTGCTCGCCGCGAGCAAGAAGCTCAAGGAGGCGGGCGAGGAGGCCGAGGCCCCCGAGCTGCCCGCCGAGGCGCAGGCCCTGTCTTTCATCATCGCGGCGAGCCTCGACATCGAGCTCGGGGAGAAACAGGAGCTGCTCGAACTGACGAGCACGGCCGAGCGGCTGCGCCGCGTCAACGAGCTGCTCGCCGATCTCGCCACCGCCTACGAACGCCGCGCCCAGATCCACGGCCTCTCCCGGAGCAACGGGCATGGGGGCGCGCTCCCGCTCTGAGACGTCCTGCTCCTCCGGGACGAAGCAGCTATGGTGGCCCTATCTTGTGTCACCTGATTTAGGACCTGGCGAGCACCTGCTCCAGGTCGGCGGCCGCGAGGCCGTCGACGCGGACGAGCTTGTGGCGCGAGGTCGCGCCAGCAGTAATCGTCACCTGCCGGCGCGGGACGCCGAGCCTTTTGGCGAGCAGGCGGACGAGCTCCTCGTTGGCCGCGCCCTCGACGGGGGGCGCGGCCAGGCGCACCTTGAGCGCGCCGTCCAGCTCGCCGAGGATTTCGCTGCGCGAGGCACGCGGCAGAGCGCGCACGGCGAAAGTGACTGCGCCCTCTCTAACGGTCAGCTTGAGCACGGCGGGCTAGCTGAAGAAAATGAACTGGACCGCGCTCGCCGCAAACGAGAGCGCGATCCCAAGGATGAGGAATGACCAGCCGGCAAAGACCCCGCCGAACTCGAAGATGCGCAGCAGCGGCGCGATCCGGTCGAGTGCCCGGTAAGCCGCCCGGCTGAAGAGCCCGAAGATCCAGTTGACGAAGACCAGCAACATGAGCGTGAGCAGGTAGAAGATTACTGCCAGCAGGACCGTCCCGATGAGATAGCGCGTCCCCTGGAACAGTTGGCCCGTACCGAATGCGCCAAGGCTGCCGCCGAGCCCGACCAGGACGTTGATCAGGTAGCTCAGGATGAGGTAGATGACGTAGCAGATGATCGCCGTGCCGACGACCACCATAAGCACCGCCGGGTCGAACGAGAGCGCGCGCTTGAGCGGGTAGTAGAACCGCGAGCTGCGCACATTGCGCAGCAGGTTGGTCGCCGGGCGCGTGGTGTAGTAGGCGACGCGCCCGAACGGGTTGAGCCGGAACGCGTCGGAGACGAGGTGCGTCAGCAGCAGCAGCGCCACGGCGGCGAAGATCGCGCCGTAGACGTACCACGAGTACTCCCCGATGATCTGGGCCAGGGCGACGATCGAGCGCCCGACGGTGACGAGTGGAGAAGAGTCCATAACGGTAGCGGTCAGCTTTCAGCTTTCAGCTCTCAGCCGTAAGCAATTGACGCCGTAAGCAATTGACGAAGGACTATGGTGTCGACGATCAGGGCCGAGCTGAGAGCTGAAAGCTGACCGCTGACCGCTCTTCACTGTCTCGGCCCGAAGAGCGCCGTGCCGATTCGGACAAAGGTCGCGCCCTCCTCGACCGCGATCTCGAAGTCGTGGCTCATGCCCATAGAGAGCTCGCGGAAAGATTCGCCGGCCGCGCTCGAGGCGCGCGCCCGGTCGCGCAGCTCGCGGAGGCGACGGAAAAAGGGGCGCGAGCCCTCGGCCGGCTCGGTGTAGGGCGGCACCGCCATGAGCCCATGGAGTTCCAGGTGCGCGAGCGCGCCGACCCGCTCGCAGAGCGTCAGGACCTCCGCGGGCGCGACGCCCGACTTCGACCCTTCGCCGCCGAGGTTGACCTCAATCAAGACGGGCAGCCGGCGCCCGAGCTCCCCCGCGACCTGGTCGAGCCGTTCGGCGAGCTTGAGGCTGTCAACCGAGTGGACAGTGTCGAAGAGCTCGACGGCCCGCCGCGCCTTGTTTGACTGGAGGTGCCCGATGAGGTGCCACTCGACGCCGCGCGCCCCGGCCCCGGCGCCCAGCTCGGCGATCTTCCCCGCCGCCTCCTGGATGCGGTTCTCGCCGAAGCACCTCACCCCCGCCGCGACCGCCTCGCGGAGCCTGTCGGCCGTGACTGTCTTGCTGGCGGCGACGAGCGTCACCTCGCCCGGCGCGCGGCCCGCCCGCGCGCTGGCCTCCGAGATCAGCGAGGAGAGCCGGGCGAGCCTGGGGCCGATGGAGCCCGGACCCCCGGGGGCCCCCGGGTCTCCCGACTCTCGGCTCCCCGGGCTACTTCCCATCTTTCCCTTCGATGTAGCTCTGGCGGTGCTGAACGACGACGAGCTTGGGGTCGATCTGATCCCCGAGGTTCATCTTGACCTGAATCTTCCGGCGCTTGCCCTCGCGCCGTGAGTTGGTCGGGGTGTAGCCCAGGCTGTACTGGTTGCGCATGAGCGCCGAGATCGACTGGAGCGTCGCCGGGATCTCGCCGGGGAAGGTCACCGGGAAATACTTGCCCCCGGTCGAATCGGCGAAGGTCCGCAGCGTGTTCTGCGCCTGGAGGAGCGTCATCCGGTCCGGGATCAGGCTCCCGACCGGCATGCGCATCGGGTCGAGGTACTGGTCGTACTTCTTGAGGAAGAGGTTGCCGGTCCCGACGACGTAGATCGGGACGCCGCCGTTCTCGACGATCTTGCGCGCCTGGTCGTAGTTGATCTTGCTGAAGGTGTCCATGCCGGAGGCGATGAGCAGGATCCCGGTCCGCGCGTTGACCTCTTCGAGGCCGGTGTACTCGCTCTTCTCGCTCTTGTTCTCCTCGAGCACGACGCTGTCACCGGTGCCTCCCTTGATCACGAAATTGAGCGTGTCGAAGAGGTTACTCTCACTGAAAGCCGGGTTGTTGCGGAGCAGGAGGTTCATCGCCGCCGCCAGCTTCTGGGGGTCGTCCGTGAAGTCGACGATCGGCGTCGGGCGGATGTCGTAGGCGACGATCGAGACGAAATCCTTCGGCTTGACGATGGTCCTGATGAACTCGTAGGCCGGCCGCAACACCTCGACGCGCCCGTACTCGAAATAGCCACCCGTGGGAGAGCCGAGGATGTCGACCAGCTTGCTGTATTCGACCACCATGACGAGGGTCAGCGGGGCGTCAGGCGTCGCGAAGTTCTCGACGTCCTGCTTGATCCCATCCTCGTAGATTTCGAAGTTCTCCTTCTTCAACCCCTGAAGGACCGCGCCCGTCTTCTTGTTGTAGACCACGGCGTCGACGTTGACGACGTCGGTCCCGATGGCGATCGTCGCCGGCGGCGTCGCCTTGTCGACCTGTCTCTCCTCCTGCTTGCGCTGCTCCTCGGGGTCGCCGCTCGCGCTCGGGTTCTTCTTCTGCTTCTCGCCCGACTTCCGCCCCGCCTGCGCCTGCGCCCGGTCGCCGACGACGAGCGCGCTCGTGAGCAGCGCCGCGATGGCGGCGGCGAGAAGCACGACAGTCAATTTCGCCTGTGGTTTCATTTGACTACCTCGCATTCGAGCCCTTGGTGTGCCGTCCAGTCTAGCAAATGCCCCGCGCCATTGAAAGTTGCCACCGGGACAAAACCGGGCCGAAATCTATCTGCTGCTATTTCACCGCTTACCCGCCCCGTCCCGGCCCCCGGTTGCAATCCCTGCCGCCGGCATGGTAGGTTGCCTGAGTTTGCGCACGGTCCTGCAGGGCTTAATAAACTTATAATCAAAATTCCCCATACTCTGGGCCTAACTACAGAGCCAAGGAGAAGCAATGAGACCGGAGAAACACTCCCTGACCCTTCTATTCCCCCCACCGGATTCCCAAGCAGTCAGCCAATTCAAGATTCTGGATCTCACCAGGATTCCGCACCTTCTGCGCTCCTCGACCGCCGCCCTCGTCGGCGTCAGCCTGCTCGGCTGCGGCGCCGTCTACGCGGTGGCGCGCCACGGGGTGCTCGCGGCGAAGAACGGGCTGCTCCAGATGGAGAACCGGAAGCTGCGCGAGGAGAACGACGAGGTGAAGGTCAATTGGGACCGGCTGCAGGCGCGACTGGCGCTGCTTGAGACGACCTCGCGCCAGCTCGCCGAGGCCTCGGGCCTCGCCCGCCCAGCCGCCCCGGCGGCGGAGCTCGGGAGCGGCGGCCCCGCGGGCGGCGCAGAGGCGGCCGAGGCGACTGCCACGCTCGAGCGCGCGCTCAACCGGATGAAGGAGATTTTCGACGCGCGCCTGATCAAGCTCGCCTCGACGCCGTCGAGCTGGCCCGTGCGCGGCTCCGTCACTGACCGCTACGGCTGGCGCTCGAACCCCTTCGGCGGCGGCAGCGAGCGGCACAGCGGGCTCGACATCGCCGCGCCCTTCGGCACCGGGGTCGAGGCGACCGCCGACGGGATCGTCATCTTCGCGGGCGCGCAGGCCGGCTACGGCAACGTCGTCGTTATCGACCATGGCTACGGCCTGACCACGCGCTACGGCCACCTCTCGCGCATCCACGCCCGGGTCGGGGAGCGCGCACGGCGCGGCGCGCAGGTCGGCGCCGTCGGGAGCACCGGCCGCTCGACCGGCCCCCACTGCCACTACGAGGTCCGACTCTACGACCAGCCCGTCAACCCGATCAATTACATCCCGGTGGGAGGGTCATAGCCTGCGGAGACGGAGGATCGGGCGGATGATCGGCTCGATCCGCCGTCTCCGCGGGCCATCAGGCGTGATGCTCCTGGAGGCTGATGACGCTCAGCTTCTCCTGGCGCATGGCGGCGATGGCGCTGACGGCGGCCGAGGCCCCGGTGAGCGTGGTGAAGGTGACGACGCTGTAGTTCATGGCGGCGCGGCGGATCGCCCGCTCGTCGTAGAACGAGGCCCGGCCGAGCGGCGTGTTGACGATCAGGTCGATGGCGTCGCTCTTGATCAGGTCGACCACATTCGGGCGCCCCTCGTTCACTTTGTAAACCCGCTCGCAGGGGACGCCGCTCTCGTCGAGGTAGCTCGCCGTCCCGCGCGTGGCGACGATCTTGAAGCCGAGCTCGTGCAGCCGCCGCGCCACCCGGACCGCGTTCTGCTTGTCGCCGTCGTTGACGCTGACGAAGGCCGTCCCCGTGAGCGGCAGCCGCGCCCCCGCGCCTAATTGCGCCTTGGCGAAGGCCGCGCCGAACCCGTCGGCCATCCCCATAACCTCGCCCGTCGAGCGCATCTCCGGCCCGAGCACCGGGTCCACCCCCGGGAATTTGACGAAGGGGAAGACCGGGGTCTTAATGAAAAAGCTGCCCACCGTCAGCTCCTCCGGCAGGTTGAACTCCGCCAGCTTCCGCCCGGTCATGACGCGCGCCGCGATCTTCGCCAGCGGCACCCCCGTCGCCTTCGAGACGAACGGCACTGTCCGCGACGCCCGCGGGTTGACCTCGAGCACGTAGACGATCTCGTCTTTGATCGCGAACTGGATGTTCATCAGCCCGCGCACGTCGAGCGCCCGCGCGAGCTGCCGCGTGTAGCGCCGCATGGTGTCGAGGTGCTCGGGCTTGACCATGTAGGGTGGGAGGACGCACGAGGAGTCGCCCGAGTGGATGCCCGCCTCCTCGATGTGCTCCTGGATGCCGGCGATGACGCAGCTCTCGCCGTCAGCCAGGGCGTCGACGTCGACCTCGAAGGCGTCTTCGAGGAAACGATCGACGAGCACCGGCTTCTCGGGTGAGGCCTCGACCGCGCTCGTCATGTAGCCCTGCAGGCTGGCCTCATCGTAGACGATCATCATGGCCCGCCCGCCGAGGACGTAGCTCGGCCGGACGAGCACCGGGTAGCCGATCGAGGCCGCCACCCGGCGCGCTTCTTCAAACGACACCGCCGTGCCGTTGACCGGCTGCGGGATGTTGAGGTCGGCGATCAGCTTGCCGAAGCGCTTGCGGTCCTCGGCGAGGTCGATCGCGTCGGGGCTCGTCCCGATGATCGGGACCCCAGCCTCGTGCAGCCGCATGGCGAGGTTGAGCGGCGTCTGCCCGCCGAACTGGACGATCACCCCGCCGGGCCGCTCCAGCTCGACGATGTTCATGACATCCTCAAACGTCAGCGGCTCGAAGTAGAGACGGTCCGAGGTGTCGTAGTCGGTCGAGACGGTCTCCGGGTTGCAGTTGACCATAATCGTCTCGTAGCCGTCTTCCTTGAGCGCGAACGCGGCATGGCAGCAGCAGTAGTCGAACTCAATCCCCTGGCCGATCCGGTTCGGCCCCGACCCCAGGATCATGACCTTCCGGCGGTCGACCGGCGCCGCCTCGCACTCGCTCTCGTAGGTCGAGTAGAGGTATGGGGTGAAGGACTCGAACTCGGCCCCGCAGGTGTCGACGCGCTTGAAGACAGGGGTCAACCCCTCGGCCTTGCGCCGCGCGCGGACCTCGTCCTCGCCGCACCCGAGGAGGTCGGCGAGGCGCGCATCGGCGAAGCCATAGCGCTTGGCCGTGCGCAGCAGCCCCGGGTCGAGCGAGCCGAGGTCCTCGGCCGCCACCGCGCGCTGCACCTCGACGATCTGCTTGAGCTGCGAGAGGAACCACGGGTCGATGCTCGTCAGCTCGTAGAGCTCGTCAATCGTCCAGCCACGCTCGAAGGCGGCGTGGAGGTAGTGCGTGCGCTCGGCGTTCGGGATGATCAGCTTGCGCCGCAGGGTCTCGTCGTCGATCTGGCCGACCGCGGGCGAGTCGCGCCGCTCGAGCGACCGCACGCCCTTGAGGAAAGCCTCCTTGAAGGTCCGCCCGATGGCCATGACCTCCCCGACCGACTTCATCTGCGTCCCGAGCGTTGGGTCGACGCCGGGGAACTTCTCGAAGGCCCACTTCGGGATCTTGACGACGACGTAGTCGATCGTCGGCTCGAAGGAAGCCGGCGTCTTCTGCGTGATGTCGTTCGGAATCTCGTCGAGGGTGTAGCCGACGGCGAGCTTGGCCGCGATCTTGGCGATCGGGAAGCCCGTGGCTTTCGACGCCAGGGCCGAGGAGCGCGAGACGCGCGGGTTCATCTCGATGACGCGCAGATCGCCGCCGCGCGGGTTGACGGCGAACTGGATGTTCGAGCCGCCGGTCTCGACCCCGACCTTGCGGATGACGCGAATCGCCGCGTCGCGCATGAGTTGATATTCGCGGTCGGTCAGGGTCTGGGCCGGGGCGACAGTGATCGAGTCGCCGGTGTGGACGCCCATGGCGTCGAAGTTCTCGATCGAGCAGATGATGACCACATTGTCGGCGAGGTCGCGCATGACCTCGAGCTCGAACTCCTTCCAGCCGATGATCGACTCCTCGACCAGAATCTCGCTGATCGGGCTGGCCGCGAGGCCGCGCTCGGCGATCTCCTCGAACTCCTCGCTGTTGAAGGCGATCCCGCCGCCGGTCCCGCCGAGGGTGAACGACGGACGGATGATGATCGGGAAGTCGATCTCCTCGGCCGCGGCGAGCGCCTCGGGCAGGGTCCGGCAGAAGCGCGCCTTGGGCATGAGCAGGCCGATCTCGTCCATGGCCTGCTTGAAAAGCAGCCGGTCCTCGGCGACCTTGATCGCCTCGAGCTTGGCCCCGATGAGCTCGACGCGGTGGCGGTCAAGGACGCCCGCCTCGGCGAGTTTGACCGTCAGATTGAGCGCCGTCTGGCCGCCGACGGTCGGGAGCAGGGCGTCGGGCCGCTCGCGCTCGATGATCGCCTCCAGGGTCTCGACCGTCAGCGGCTCGACGTAGGTCCGGTCGGCGAGCTCCGGGTCGGTCATGATCGTCGCCGGGTTGGAGTTGACCAGGACGACCTCGAAGCCCTCCTGCCTCAGCGCCTTACAGGCCTGGGTGCCGGAGTAGTCGAACTCGCAGGCTTGGCCGATGACGATCGGCCCCGAGCCGATGATCAGAATCTTATGAATGTCTGTGCGTTTGGGCATAAATGAATCTCAAATTCGAAACTCGAAATTATTGCATGCCCGGGGGCGCTTCACCAGCCGATCAGGACACCGGAAGGGAACATGGATGACCACGGGACCGGCTCGAGGGGCTGCTGGCGACCCTGGCTCCAGGGCAAGCGCAAGAGCCACGCTGATCCGTGAGCATCCGTGCTTTTTCCGTGCTCATCCGCGGCCCATCTTCCTCACGGCTCGAGGATGTCGTAGGAGATGATCTGCCACTTGCCGTCCTCTTTCGTCCACAGCAGCTCGAGGCCCCCGCCGCTCTCTTTGGCCAGCTTGAGGGTGAAGGTGGTGAGGTAGTACTGGCCGTAGGCGTTGGGATCGCCGGCCAGCCGCGAGCTCTCGCACATGTACTCGGCCGCCTCGTCGCGCTGGATGCCGCGGAGCGCGAAGAGGCTCTTGTACTGGTGGTCGACGAAGACCAGCTCCGGGTCCCACGGCTCGATCGCGGCCACGGTCGCTTCCAGCGGCCGGCGCTTGCCCTTGGCCTTGAGGCCGGCGTCGAGCAGGAGGGCGAATTCCCGAATTGCCGTCTGGCCCGACGCGGTCTCGTTCTCCTGGTCGCCGTCGAGGTTGGCACAGACCGCCGGGCGCTTGGTCAGGTAATCGTCGGCGAGCCTGCGGTCGTGCTTGACTAGCCACGTCGTCAGGAAGTCGTGCGCCACTCCGGCGACCTCCTTGGCCTCGGCGATCTGCTCCGCCGTGAGCACGGGGGCCGGCCCCGCCGCCGTCGCGACAGGCGGCGGGGCCGCCGCGGGGCTCGCCGCCGCCGGCGCGCTCTCGGCCTGGGCTTCGTAGGCCGGGTCGACGATCACCCGCCACCAGCGGATCAGCCCGAACCACCGCGCGATGTGCCCGACGTAGTTGCTCCCTACGCGCACGTCGGAGTTGGCCGCCCGCAGGTGCCCATTGACCAGCGCCTGCGGGGGCCGGCTCGAGCGGTAGTCGACGTCGATGTCGGCGTGCGTGCCGTCCTTGGCGATCGAAATCTGGATCGTCGGCACGCGCCCGCGCTGGCGGAAGTTGGTCGGGTACTCTTTGTGAAAGACCGTGTTGTCCTTGTCGCGGAAGAACTCGCGTGACTGAGTCAGGACGTCCTGGGCGTCGGGCGCGAGCCGGACGTAGAGGCGGAACTGGAGGTCGCCGCGCGCCCCGCCGATCTGCCCGGCGATCTCGTCGAGGCCCGCCACCAGCTCGAGCGCGCTCGCCCTCAGCGGTTGCCCGCCCTCGCCCGTGAGTCGCGAGCGCGAGAGCGCGTGCGTCACCGCCTCGAAGGTCGAGCGCTGCGAGGTGGTGAGCGAGGCGTAGGCCGCGGCCGGCTGCAGGCCTGACCCATTCTTCTTGTTCTGCTCCGCCACCCACTGCTCGAAGAGCGTCGCCTGCCGCCCCCTTAGCCTCTTGTAGTTATACAAGTCCCCCTGGCTCGGCTTCGCCGCCTGTTGCGCGACGACCCCCGCCGGCGCGAGCGCCAGCGCCAGGATGAGCGAAGTCAGTCTGCGGTCTGCCTTCATTGTTGATCCCGTTTCTCCAATCAGACCCGTGCCAATCCGCCCGATCCGCGTCATCCGCGGGCCATTCCTCATCGTCTCACCAGTTGATATACTCCGGGAAGAGTAATTTGGCGATCGCGAAGAATAGCTCAGCTGACTGGCTCTTGTCATCCCCGTCGAGCCGGTTGACGTTGATGACGATGACCGCGTCCCTCTCCGGCAGGTAGTACATCTCGGTGCTGAAGCCGAAGATCGTCCCGTTGTGGCCGTAGAACCTGCCGACCTGCTCGATCCCCTCGCCGTACCTGATCCAGTCGGGCGCCCCGTCGAGCGCGAAGGTGACGAGCCGCGCCCGCTGCGACTCGGGCTTGAGCAGCGTGCCCCGCGCCAGCACCTGGGCGTAGACCCTCAGGTCCCTCAGGGTCGAGATCATGGCCCCGGCCCCGCCCGCGAGCGACGGGTTGAGCACCGTCTTGTCGACGAACCCCCCGGCGGCCGCATCCAGGCTGTAGCCGCGCAGGCTGCCGGGCAGCCGCTCGTCGACCGGGTAGAGGCTGTCGTTCATGCCCAGCGGCTTGAGAATCTTTTCGGTCACTTCGACGCTGATGTCGCGGCCGGTGACCCGCTCGATGATCAGCTCCAGGATGTTGTAGTTGACGTTGGTATACCTGGTCACCTACCCCGAGTCGACGAAGCGGTCCGCCCGGCTCGCCGCGAGCCGCATGCTCTCCTCGGCCGGATAGTTGACCAGGGGGTGGCCATAGTAGACCTCGAGCAGCTCGGCGTCGGCCGAGTCGGCGATCCCGCTGCGCATGAGCAGCAAGTGGTCGACGGTGATCTCGTCGGCGCGGGGGAAGTCGGGGAACCACTTCGACAGCTTGTCGGTCCGGGCGAGCTTCCCCTCGTCGATGAGCTGGAGGATGACGGTGGCCGTGAAGGTCTTGGTGATGCTCGCGATCCGGAAGGGCTGGACCGTGTCACGCGACAGGCCCGTGTCGCGGTTGGCGACTCCCCGGGCGGCGAGGTACTGGCCCTCGCCGGGGATCCAGATGCCGACCGCCAGGCCGGGCACGTTACGCTCCTGCACGTAATTGGCGATGAGTTGGTCTAACTGCTGGACGACAGTCGCGGGGGCGATGCCGGTCGGCGCCCCGATGGAGAAGACAAGCGAGTCTTTGTGGCGCACGGCGCCCTGCCCGCGGGCCTCGACGCGCAGCTCGTTGCGCCCCGCGACCAGGCCGTCGATCAGCGTCACCGTCGCGCTCCAGTTGCAGGTCGCGAAGTGACAGGCCGAGTTGGTGGGGCGCACGAACTTGCCGGTGATCTCGCGCCCGTTGAGGAAAGCGCGGAAGGTGGTCGGGTCGGCGCCGGGGCCGAGCCGCACCCGGATTCTGGCGACGGGGTTTGTTGAGGAGCGGCCGGCCGAGGTGTGAACCTCGGCGATGGCGAGGGGGGCGTTGGCCGGCGGCGCCGGGCCCGCAACACGGTTGAAGACGAGGTCCGGGGTGGGGCCGGAAAAGCTCCAGCCGTTCGGATCGCTATACGGGTCCTGACCGGTGAGGACGTCCTGGACGGGGAAGCCGAACCCGTTCGGGGGCGCCTGGAAGATGGCGTTGAGCGCCGCCAGGGGCGGCTGAAAGGGCTCGCCATCGTCGACGCGGACGCCCTTGATTTTGAGGAAGTAGAAGGCGCCGAGAGAGTCGCTATCCTGTTGGAGGAAGTAGTAGCCGCCCGGGTAACTGCTCATCACGCCCGGAATCGCGCAGGAGCCCTGGCCGTAACATGGAGTGTCGAGCGAGCCGTTCTCCCAGACCACCGGCGTCAGGGTCTGCCAGAGCGTCAGCTCGTAGGCGGGCCTCCCCGCCGCCAGCAGCTTGCCGTCGAGCGTCGCGTCCCAGTTGTACCTCCCCTGCGCGATCGGCAGGCCGAGCGACTCGAGCAGCTTCAAATCCTTGAGGTAGTAATCGGCCAGGCAGCCGTTGGCCAGGACGGCATTCTGGAAGTGAGTGTTGAGCTTGTCCTCGAGCGCAACTACCGTCGAGAGGATGTTCGGTTGATTTTGATTCTCGCCCGAGAAAGAGGCCGCCGCTGAGGAGGCCGTCGAGAAGATGCCCGCGATGAACGAGACCTCGGGCTGGCCCGTGATCCCGCCGATCGCCTGAACGACCCGCAAGATCAGCGAGAGGATGTTGAAGGCGACCGGGGTATTATCCTTCGAGCGGTCGCTCGGGAACTGAATCTTGCCCGAGACGATGCTCACCGAGAGGATTTGCGAGTTGTTCAGCTCGCCGATGAACTTTTCGTGGAGGGCGAACCAGTTGTTAACGTCGGCGACGTAGCCGAACTCAGTCGAGAGCTCCTTGACCACGGCCGTCCAGTCGGTCGGCGGGACGCCGGGGGGTGCGGTCAGCGTGGCGAGCTTGGTCGGGTAGGCCGAGGCGAAGTTCTGGGCCAGGGCCTGGTTGGAGTACTGGCTGCGGATGTCGGCGCCCGGCGCCCCGTCGAGCAGCTGGCTGCTGATGTAGTTGTAGGC
>Ga0075421_100008825_pt1 | contig 12419 bp, 3 predicted proteins | sample SoiMetdeltSBSDD5_FD_75292 | JGI IMG/M metagenome (GOLD analysis project Ga0075421, IMG submission 75292) | Bulk soil microbial communities from a Populus tree surrounding site in Tennessee, USA - Soil MetaG P. deltoides SBSDD5 | ecosystem: Environmental > Terrestrial > Soil > Tree plantation... | reverse complement strand
CGCGGGGGCAGGCTTGCCGGAACGCGCGCCTCGCCACGCGGCTCCCGCACATCAAGCGACGCCCTTTGCGCCGACGCTCTTGCCGTCCACATCCGGGTCGCCCGTCGACTGCGTGATCTTGGCGCCCGATTCCCTGGCGGACGTCTACCAGCGTCTCGCCGACCATCAGACGCGAACCGGGCGGGCCACCGTCGTGCGGACGCTCTCCACGATTCGCGCGACGGACCCGAGGTCGAACGACTTGGCTCAGGCGATTCGGTCGTTCTTGAAGTCGGCGCACGACCTTTGGGGCATTCGTTGGGCGGTTCTCGCGGGAGATCACGACGCCATCCCGCTCCGGCTCGTGGAGGTGCGGTTCTCCGAGGTCACGGTGATTCCGAGCGATGCCTACTATGCCGATCTCGACGGAACCTGGGACGGAAACGGAAACGGAATCTTCGGTGAGGTGGCGGACAACCTCGACATGGAACCCGACATCGCCGTCGGCCGGCTTTCGGCGGCGACCCGCGCCGAAGCGGAGGTGCTCGTCTCGAAGGCGCTCCGGTACGCCGTGTCGCCGCCGATCCCGACGCTGCAGAAGCAGTTGATCCTGGCCGAAGTGCTCTTTCCTCGAGACTGGTTCCCGGGGCAGCTCGCCCAGGTGGACGGCGGCATCGACGCAGAGTCGCTCCGCGTGCGCGCGCCGGCTTGCGCCACCGTCGATCGCCTCTACGAAAACACCGACCGATTTCCGACCGTGACGCCGCTCACGCCATCCTCGGCCCTCACCGCTTTGAACCGCGGGTACAACGTCGTCTACCACGTGGGACACGGATCTCGCTCGCAGCTCTCGATGGGTTCCGGCGTCTTGACCGTGACTGATCTGGCGACGATGTCGAACGGCGATTCCGCGGCACTCTGGGTCTCCTCCAACTGCGCGTCCGCGGCGGTCGATTTCGACTGCGTCGGCGAGCGGCTCACGCGGCGGGCCAATGGCGGCGCGCTCGCCTACGTCGGCTGCACGCGCGACGACTGGCCGGGGTCGGCCGCGAAGCTGAATCGCCGGCTCCAGGAAGAGCTTTTCGGCACCGCGGAGCGTTCCCTCGGCGAGGCGGTCGAGAACGCGCGCGCGGGACTTCTCCCCGCCGCACGCGGCGAAACGCAGGAACGATGGAGCTACTTCGAGACGGTTCTCCTGGGCTCGCCCGCGCTTCCGATCTGGCGCTGCACGCCCGCCACGCTCGTCGTCACCCGGCCCGCGACGGTGGCATTGCACACCGGTGCCTTCGCCGTGACCGTGACCGCGAGCGGCGCTCCGGTCGAATCCGCATTGGTGGTTGCCTGGAAAGCGGGGGAGGACTACCGCGCCGTCCTGACCAATGCCCTGGGGCAAGCGACCGTGCCGTTTCACCCGGCGACGTCGGGCAACTTCTCCCTGACGGTCACGCGACGCGACGCGCTTCCGTTCCTCGACTCCCTCGGGGTCACGTCGACCGCGCCGGCCCACTATGCCGCGATCGGCGTGGCACCGAACGACGCGTTCGGCGGGAATGGCGACGGTCTGGTCGGCGCGGGCGAGACATTCGGTCTCTCCGGCACGATCCGAAACAGCGGCGGAACGGCCGGCGCGGGACCGCTCACGCTCGAGATCCAAGCGCTCACGTCCGGCGTGACGGTGGTGAAGGGGATCGCGATCCTCCCGGCGCTCGCCGCGAGCGCCCAGATGGCCGTGCCCGACAGTCTTCGCGTCCTGGCACTCGCGACACCGAACGTGCCGCGCGTCGAGCGCCTCCGGCTCATCGCGCGCGACGGAGGGCGCGCCGACACGAGCCAGGTGGACCTCAACGTCACCGCCCCGTCCCTCATGATCCGGAATACGTCCTTCCTCGATCCCATCGCTCCGGGAAACAACGTGCGGATCGTGTGGGATCTGGCGAATGCGGGCGACGGGAAGGCGTCCGGCGTCTCGATCAAATGTCTGAATCCGGTGGCCGGCGTCACGTTCGTCGATTCGCTCGACGACGCTCCCGACATCGTGCCGGGGCAAGTCGTGTTCACGGGCCTCGGTTCGGCCGTGACCGTGCACCTTGCTTCGGTTCCGTCCGATCGGTGGTTCGACGTGACGTTCACCGATCAGTTCGGACATCAGTGGGTCTTTCCGATCCGGCGCAACACGACGATCCCGGCACCCGCGGGTCTTCGCGTCAAGTCCTCGGGCGTCGATCGGATCGCGATCGGCTGGGACGCGGTCACGGCGCCTCACCTCGCGGGCTACACGGTCTCCTACTTCGACCCTGCCGGCGGTCCCGTCGTAGCGATCCCGGTTCCTCTTCGACTCATCCCTCAGTTCGAGATCGCGGGGCTCCCGCCGCTCTCCAAATTCACGTTCTCGGTGGCGGCGGTCGACTCGAGCGGAACCCCGGGCGCCCTCGCCATGATCACCGCCAGCACGACGCCTCCGTCCGCCGTCGGGTGGCCCGCCGACCTCGGCGCCGTGACGTCGTCCTCCGTTTGCCTCTCTGATCTCGACGCGGACGGCCGTCCGGAGATCATCGCGGGCGCGGAAGTGCTCTACGTCTTCCGCTCCGACGGCACCGACTGGATCGACGGCGACGCGAATCCCGCGACGACCGGCGTCTTCTCCACGCTGACGCACAACCTCCCGTCGGCGCCCGCCGCTGCGGACGTGAACCTCGACGGCGTTCCCGAAATCATCGCGGCTTCGTGGGACGACATGACCGTCTCGGTCTTCAGGCCGAACGGCACGCTCCTGCCCGGCTGGCCGAAGACGGGAAACGCGCCCTTCTGGTCGGCGCCTGCGGTGGGAAACATCGACGGCGACTTAGGCCTCGAGATCGTGGTCGGATCGAACGGGAGCCGGCTCTACGCCTGGAACGCGGACGGATCCGAGGTGCAGGACGGAGACTCGAACCCGGCCACCGACGGCGTTTTCTACGTGCCGAACGGCACGGTGATCTCCTCGCCGGCCATCGCCGATCTGAATGGGGACACGACGCGTGAGGTCATCTTCGGCACGTCGTCCGGAAGAGTCTACGCCATCCACCCCTCGGGTCCGATCGCGGGGTGGCCCTTCGTCGTGCCGGCCGGGCTGATGAGCGCCTCGCCCGCGATCGGGGACATCGTCCCCGGCGGCAGTCTGGAAGTCGCGATGGCGTGCTCCAACGATTCGGTCTACGTGTTGACCGCCGCGGGAACCCGCGCCCCGGGTTGGCCACGCCCGCTCGAGCTGACGCCCGGGAACGGACGCGTGCCGTCGCCGGCGCTGGCGCCGCTTCGAAAGCACCTCGGCGATCCGTCCTTGTGCGTCGTGGTCGCCGGCGCCGACGGCCGCGTCGTCGCGTTCAACGGCACGGGCGGGATTCTGCCGGGATGGGAAGCGGTTCAGCTTGGCGCGGCAACCGAGGCGAGCCCCGCCGTCGCCGACTTGGACGGCGACGGGGCGCTCGAGGTCCTGATCGGCGCCGAGGACCGGCGGCTCTACGCGTTTCGCGCGGATGGAACGGGCTTCAGCGGATTTCCGATCGAGATCGGCGCGGAGGTTCGGAGCACACCGGCCGTGTGGGACGTAGACGGCGACGGCGCCTGCGAGATCCTCCTCGCCGGCTGGGACCAGAAGGTTCACGCGTGGCGCTACCCCGGCACCTTCACGACCGCGGGAATGGCGTGGCCGATGTTCCGCCACGACAACTGGCACACGGGCGTGGCGACGTTCCCGGTTCTCACGTCGGCCGATACGCTTCCGACCCCGGAGCCGACGCCGGCGACGCCGGCGGCGCGGGCGGCCCTCCATCAGAATCGGCCCAACCCCTTCAATCCCGAAACGCGGATCGGGTTCACGGTGCCCGGCACCGAGCCGGCACGCGTGCGCCTCCGCGTGTACACGGTGGACGGCCGCCTCGTGCGGACCCTGGTTTCGCGCACGCTCGATCCCGGCTATCATGAGGCCCGCTGGAACGGCCGCGACGATCGCGGGGGGGAAGTGTCCTCCGGCGTCTACGTGTGCCGTGCCGAGATCGGTTCCGAGAGCTTGACGCGCAAGATGGCGCTCCTCCGCTGAGGCAGGGCGGCAGCGCCCGCTACGTATCCCGGATTCCATTCCCGCACTCAAAGGAGATCGAATGAGCAGAGCGGTCCGCGTGCGATTCGCGCCGAGCCCGACCGGTTACCTCCACGTGGGCGGCGCGCGCACGGCGCTCTTCAACTACCTCTTCGCGCGCCGGCACGGCGGCGTGTTCGTGCTGCGCATCGAGGACACCGACCGCGAGCGATCCACGAAAGAAGCGGTCGACGCGATCTTCGAAGGCATGCGTTGGCTCGGACTCCGCTGGGACGAGGGACCCGACATGGGCGGCGCGCACGGTCCCTACTTCCAGAGCGAGCGGCTGCCCCGATACGCCGAGGCCGCGGAGCGGCTCTTGACCGAGGGGAAGGCGTATCGATGCTTCTGCGATCCCGAGGACTTGAGGGCGCGCCGCGAGGCCGCGCTCGCCAAGGGGGAGCCGCCCAAGTACGACCGAAAGTGCCTCGCAATCCCAGCGGCCCAGGCCGCCGCCCGCGGCGCGACCGAGCCCCACGCGATCCGGTTTCAGATCCCGGAGGGCGAGACGTCGTGGGACGATGCGGTACGCGGCGTCGTGACGTTCCAGAACGCCACGCTCGACGACCTCGTGATTCTGCGCACCGACCGACACCCGACCTACAACTTCGCGGCGGTCGTCGACGATTCGGCGATGGAGATCTCGCACGTCCTGCGCGGGGACGATCACATCTCGAACACGCCGCGGCAGATCCAGGTCTACCGGGCGCTCGGTCTCGCGATGCCCGTCTTCGGTCACGTCCCCATGATTCTCGGGTCCGACGGCACGCGCCTGTCGAAGCGTCACGGCGCCACGTCCGTCACCGAGTATCGGGACGCCGGTTTTCTGCCCGCGGCCATGGTGAACTTCCTGGCACTCCTGGGCTGGGCGTTCGACGGCGAGCGCGAGATCTTCACGCTCGAGGAGCTGACGCAGGTCTTCTCGCTCGATCGGATCTCCAAGAATCCCGCGATCTTCAATCACGAGAAGCTGGAGTGGATGAACGGCGAGTACTTCCGCGCCCTTCCGCTTTCGACGCGCGTGGATCTCGTCGTCGCGCACGTGCGGAAGATCGGGGCCCTCCCCGATTCGGCGCTGGCCGACCGGTCGATGCTGGAGCAGGCGGTGACGGTCGTGGGGGACCGGATGAAGCGCCCGGAGCACTTCCTCGACTACGCGGCGTGGCTCTTCGTGGATCGCGTGGAGCCGGAGGCAGCGCCGTGGGCCGACCTTCTCGCCAAGCCGCTCGCGGCGGCTCGGCTCCGCAAGCTCGCGGACACGATCGCGACGGTCGAGCCGTTCGAGCACGACGCGATCGAGCAGGCGGCGCGCGGCCTCGCGACCGACGAGGGCGTGAAGGCGGGCGAGGTGATCATGCCGGCCCGGATCGCACTGACGGGGAAGAAGGTGAGCCCCGGCATCTTCGACGTGATCCTCCTTCTCGGGCGCGAGAAGACCGTGAAGCGCCTTCGCGACGCGGCGGACCGCCTCGAAGCGGCCGCTTCCGCGGCGACGGCCTGACGCGCGTGACCCGTCCCTTCGGCTCCCTCCGCGTCGCGCTCGTGCACGACTGGCTGAACGGCATGCGCGGCGGAGAGAAGTGCCTCGAGGTCCTCTGCGAGATGTTTCCGCACGCCGACCTCTTCACCTTGGTCCACGAGCGCGGCTCGGTCTCTCCGGTCATCGAAAATCGCCGCGTGATCGAATCCTGGATCGCGCGCCTCCCGTTCGGCCGGCGCGCCTATCGTTGGTTCGTGCCCTTCTACCCGCTCGCGATCGAATCGTTCGACCTGAGCCAGTACGACCTGATCGTCTCCACGAGCCACTGCGCCGCGAAGGGCGTGGTGACGCGCGCGGACGCGCTTCACGTCTGCTACTGCTTCACGCCCGTCCGCTACTTCTGGGATCTCTACGGGGAATACTTCGCGCCCGGACGAAGCAGCGGCCTCGCGCGCGCGGTGGCCCCTCTCCTCGCACATCGGTTCCGGATGTGGGATCGCGTGAGCGCCGACCGCGTCGACCTCTTCGTCGCCGACTCGAAGCACGTCCGCGATCGGATCGCCAAGCACTACCGCCGCACCGCACCGGTCGTCTACCCGCCGGTCGACACGACATTCTTCACGCCGGACGCGGATCGGCCCTCGGGGCGCGAGGGCCACGGCTCCAGCGTGGCGAAGGGGGCCTCCGCTCGGCCGCTCCTCGTGGTGTCGGCGCTCGTGCCGTACAAGGGGGTCGAGCGAACGATTCGGGTCGCGAATCGCCTCGCCCTGCCGCTCCGCGTCGTCGGCACAGGGCCGGACCGCGAGCGCCTCGCGCGGATGGCGGGTCCGACCGTTCGTTTCGACGGATGGCTAAGCCAGGAGGCCCTGCGCGAGGCCTATCGAGATTGCCGCGCCCTGATCCAGTCCCACGAGGAGGACTTCGGAATCGCGCCCCTGGAAGCGATGGCGTGCGGACGGCCGGTGATCGCGTTCGCCCGGGGGGGAGCCGCCGAGGTCGTCGCGCCGGAGACCGGCGTGCTCTATGGGGACGAAAGCGACGACGGGCTCGCGGCCGCGATCGCGGAATCGGAGCGCCGTGCGTTCGACGCGGCGACCCTTCGAAGGCACGCCCTCGGCTTCGCGCGCGAGGAATATCGGAGCCGGATGGACCGGCTGCTCCGCGATGCCTGGACCGCGTTCGAAACCCGCAATGGTGATCCGTGGCGCCTGGAGCGTGCGGCAACACCTTCCCTTACGGAAGCATCTGTGCTATAATCGTTTATGTAGTCGGACCGAGCCTCCTCACATCCACCCTGGATTCTGGCCCATGGCGCTCTCCCGGAGCCCGAGCGGCCGCGTCGCCGGCCGCGCTTCCGTGCTTCACTTCGCGGGAGTCCTCTTCCTCGTCGCGTTTCTGGTCGCGCTCCTTTCGCCCTCGATCCGTTCGTCCACCATGTCGGTCCCCGATTTCACGAATTTCGAATCCCTCCCGGTCCACCCGCTCGCCATGACACCGAATGGCGCGCGGCTCCTCGCGCTCAATCTTCCCGACGCAAGGGTCGAGGTGTTCGCGATTCAGGACGGCTCCCTCGCGAGCGAGGGCGAGGCGCTCGTCGGACTCGATCCGGTCTCGGTGGCCGCATGGGACGACTCCACCGCGTGGGTCGTCAACCAGGTCTCCGACGACGTGAGCATCGTCAATCTCAGGTCCCGGAGCGTGGTCGCGACGCTTCGCGTGGGAGACGAGCCGACCGACGTCGTGTTCGCGGGATCGCCGCGGCGCGCCTTCGTCTGCGTCAGCGGCGAGGACGCTGTGAAGATCTATTCGGTGAACGGCATCACCGGCATCACGCTCGATCTCGTCCGCCCCATCTTCGGGCGGCACCCCCGCTCGCTCGCTGTGCGCGGCGGCGAAGTCTACGTGGCGGTTCGAGACGCGGGAAACCGGACGACGGTGCTCAGCACGGCGGAGGTGGCCGCGGGCGGGGGACCGCCGGCTCCGAATCCGCCGAAGAAACCGGCGCTCCCGGATGCTCCGGCGGTCGGGCTCATCGTCCAGAAGGTCGGGCCCGATTGGGTGGACGAACGCCCGGCCTCGGCGAAGACCTGGAACTCGGTCATCCCCTACGACCTCCCGGACAAGGACGTCGCGGTTCTCGACGCGTCGTCTGGCAACGAGTTGCGGACGGTCTCCGACGTCGGCACGACCCTCTTCAACATCGCGGTCGCGCCAGGGTCGGGCGACCTCTACGTCACCAACACCGAGGCCGTCAACCGAACACGATTCGAGCCGAACCTGCGCGGCCGGTTCCTCTTCAATCGCGTCACGCGGGTCGGACAGGGCGGGACCGGGACCGTCACGCCGTGGCACCTCAACTCGCACGTCGTCTACGACACGCTTCCCGGCCCGGCCGGCGAGAAGGACCTGAGCCTCTCGGCCCCGATGGACATCGCGGTGAACGCGGCGGAGACGAAGCTCTACGTCGCGGCCCTCGGATCCGACAAGGTCGGCGTGGTGAATCCGGGGACGGGGCTTGTCACGAATCGGATCGCGACGTCCCTCGGGCCGAAGGATTCGCGGAACGGGCCGGCGGGGCTCCTGCTCGACGAAGGGAGGGGACAGCTCTACGTCCTGAATCGGTTCTGCAATTCCGTGGCGCTGATCGATACCGGTGCGGAAGCGTTCGTCGAGGAAGTCCCGCTCGCGTCGGGATTCGATCCCTCGCCGCCCGAGATTCTCGCCGGACGAAGGTTTCTCTACGACGGCACGCTCTCTGATCACGGCGACTTGTCGTGCGCCTCGTGCCACGTCGGAGGCGATACCGATCACATCGCCTGGGACCTGGGGAACCCGCAAGGGTCGATGGAGCCGGTGCCGCCAGGACAATTCGCCGGCCTGCCGCCGTTCCATCCAATGAAGGGCCCGATGGCGACTCAATCGCTGCGCGGGCTGCGCGACGCGTCACCCTTCCATTGGCGCGGGGATCGGCAGGACCTCTCCCGGTTCAACCCGGCGTTTCGAAGTCTCATGGCGAACGACGACTCGCTTTCGTCGGCCGACATGCAGAAGTACATCGACTTCCTCATGTCGGTCGTTTACCCGCCAAACCCGAATCAGAATCTGGATCGGACGTGGCCGGACCCGGCCGCTCCCGCCGCGAGCGCTACGCGGGGGAGGAACGAGTTCGAAACGAAGCCGCACGACGGCGGCCCCTGCTCGGCGTGCCACTCGCTTCCGACGGGGACGAACCGACTGATCATTCCCGGGTCCGTGCTCCAGGAGAGCCAGGCCTTCAAGGTGCCGCAGCTTCGAAACATGTACCAGAAGACCGGATTCACCGACGCGGCCGGCGCGGTGAAGCGCGGATTCGGCTTCCTGCACGACGGGTCGATCGACAACCTCTTCAGCTTCCTGAATCTGCCCGTCTTCAACTTCGCGAACAACCAGGAGCGGAGGGATCTGGAGGCGTTCGTCCTCTCGTTCGACACTGGCATGGCGCCTTCGGTCGGCCGCCAGGTCACCGTGAACGGCACGACGAAGACGACGCCGGTTGTGGTCGCCCTGCTCGATTCGCTCTACGCGCAAGCCGTCACCGGGAATTGCGACCTGATCGCGCATGGACGAATCGAAGGGGTCGAGAAGAGCTTCGTGTACGAAGCGAACGCGTCCGCGTTCCGAAGCGACTACGACCCGGAGGGGACGATCGAGCGAGACGCGCTCCGTCTGAGCGCGGAACACGGCGGCGAGATCACGTATCTCGGTGTTCCGCCGGGGTCCGGCGTGCGGATGGGAATCGACCGCGATCGCGACGGCTTCAAGAACCGCTATGAAACGGCCCTCGGGAGCGACCCCGCCGACCCGGCAAGCGTGCCGTACGTCACCGCCGTGGGCGAATCGCCCGCGGCGAGACCGGTGCGGCTCCTCCCGAACCGGCCCAATCCCTTCAATCCCGCGACCCTGATTCCGTTCGAGTTCGCCAAGGCAGGGCGCGTCTCGCTGCGCGTCTACAACGTGAACGGCGCGCTCGTCCGTACGCTCGTCGACGGACCGGGGATTCCGGGCCGGTACGAGGCGAAATGGGACGGCCGGGACGATGATGGCCGGGGCGTCGCGAGCGGACGGTACTACGTGAAGCTGACCGCGGGCGGCGCGACGCTCACGCGGAGCGTGACGCTGCTCAAGTAGTAGGGTGGCCGGCGAGAAGGGCTACTGCGGCGGCTCCGTCAAGTCTCCCGCCACGATCAGGTGCATCTTGTCCGGATGGAGGCGAGTCCGGATCACCGCGTCCGCCTGAGCCTTCGTCACGGCGCGAATCCGCTTCGGGAATTCGTCCAGGTAGGACGGACCGAACCCGAACCGTTCCGCGGTGCAGAGCGCCGTCGCGACGCCGGCGTTCGTGCCGAGGCGCACGAGATAGTTGCCGGCGAAGAAGCTCTTCTGAGTCTCCACCTCCGCGTCGGTGATCCCTTCACGCCGATACTTGTCGATCTCCTCTTTCGTCGAGCGGAGCGCCTTGGCCAGGTTCTGCGGGGCGACGGCGACGTCGACCATCCAGACCCCGTCCAGGTAGTCGGTCGAGAGGTAGCGGGAGAAGAGCGTGTAGGACAGCCCTTCCGTGTCGCGAACGCGCTTCCCGATGCGGGAGGTCAAGCTCGACTGTCCGAGCGCGGCGTTCGCGATCAACGCCGCCTCGTAATCGGGGTCGGCGCGACGGAGCGAGCTCGCGTGCCCGAGAACGAAGTCCATGTTCGCCTTTCCCTTCATGGTCTCGACAGTGCTGACGGCGGCGTTCGGTTCCGTGCGCGGACGCTCGTACGCCGGCCGCGCGCCCTTCGGGATGGCGCCGAATAGGGAATCGACGAGCGACAGGGTGGCTTCCGGGTCCACGTCGCCGACGATCGCGAGCACGGTGCCCGCTCCGACGTAGCGCTCGCGCCAGAAGGCGCGCAGATCGGCCGCGGTCGTGGCGTCGATGCTCGCGAGCATGGCGTCTTTGCTGGGCGCGCGAAACGGATGGCCGTCCCCGTAGACGAGCTGCGTCAATCGATCCCGCGCTCGCTGGCCCGTGTTGTCGCTGGCGCGGAGCACGTCGGCGCGGAACTCGGCCTTCGTCTTGACGAGCTCGGAATCGGCGAACGCGGGGGTCCGAAGCTCCTCCGCGAGGATGCCGAGCACGAGACGGAGATCGCGCGCGAGGCCCGATCCGAAGATGCTCACCTCGATCGCGTCGGCGCCGATCGTAAGCTGCGCCCCGACGTTGTCGAGCGCGGCGCCGATCGCCCGCTTGTCGCGCGCGGTCGTGCCGCGCGTCAGCATCATGGCCGTGAGTTGGGGCACGGCCGTCTTTCCGGCCGGCGCATCCATGCGGCCCGCGAAGATCGTCCCCTGGAGGGCCATCGTCGGGACGGCCGGGTTTCGCACCACGTCGACGATCATGCCGTTCGAAAGGATCCGACGGACCGTGCGCGCGCCAAAGCCGGAGCCGGATGCCTCCTCCGACGCGCCCCCGGCGCCTCGCTTCTTGGACTTCGTCGCGGTCGGCTTCGTGACGGCGGGCGCGGCCTCCTCGGGCGGCACGAACCAGCCGACCGTGGCGTGATCCGGCACGAGGTACGTCGCGGCCACGCGCTTCACGTCGTCGGGCGTGACTTTTTTCAAAACACCGACGTATTCGACGAACCACTTCCAATTCGCGGAGGCCACCGCTTCGCCGAGTTGCGACGCGAGCTGGTACGTGCCGTCGCGGCTCCGGATCACTGTCACCTCGAGCTGGTTCTTGGCGCGCTCGAGCTCGGTCGCGCTGACACCGTCCCGCCCGATTCGATAGAGCGCGGCTTTCAGCGCCTCCTCGACCGCCTCATGCTTCGTTCCCGGTGCGATCGTCGCCTGGGTCACGATCGGATACGGGTCACGGAGCGTGTTGTTCCACGACGCGATGTCCGTGGCAAGCCCCGTCTCCACGAGCTCTTGATAGAGCCTGGAATTCACGCCGGACGAGAGGATCGTGGAGAGGAGGTCGAGCGGAATGAAATCCGGGTGGAGGGAATTCGGCCGCATGTAGGAAATCTGGACGATGCCCAACTGGCCGGGCCGCCGCACCACGACGCGCCGCTCTCCCTCTTGCGGGGGCTCCTGGGTGATGACCGTCGGAACCGGCGACTTCGACTTCGGGAACTTGCCGAACTCGCGGTCGAAGAGGCGCAGGGCCGCCGCCGTGTCGAAGTCGCCGACGAGGATCGCCTCGGCATTGTCCGGATGGAAGAAGTGTCGATAGTGCTCGCGGAGCGTCTCGGTCGAGACGCCTTCGATGTCGGACCGGAACCCGATCGTGTTCCAGTGGTACGGATGCGCCACGATGGCGGCCGAGGTGACCGACTTGTCGAGCGCGTTATAAGGGCTGTTCTCGCGGATCTCGTACTCGTTGCGCACGACCGACATCTCCGGGCGCCGTTCCTCGTCCAGGATGAGGGCGCGGCCGAGCCGGTCCGCCTCGATCTGCATTGCGAGATCCAGTCGGTCGGACGGGAGCGTGGAGTATCCGGTCATCCGATCGTACCAGGTAGTCATGTTCGACGTGGCGTAGTCGGCGCCCGCCTCGTAGAGCACTTCCTGGAACGTCTTCTTCTTGTTCGCCTTCCCGAAATTCGCCGTGCTCTTGTTGAAGAGCATGTGCTCGAGCAGGTGGGCGGATCCGGTATTCCCGGGCGCCTCGTTCCGCGAGCCGACGTGGTAGACGACCATGAAGGTGATCACCGGCGCGGCGCGATTCGGCGCGAGAAGGATCCTCATGCCGTTCGATCGGAGGCGGTACTCGGTGATGCCGGCGAGGGAGTCGAGGCGCTCGACGTTCGCGGGGACGGC
>Ga0075421_100008823_pt1 | contig 12419 bp, 6 predicted proteins | sample SoiMetdeltSBSDD5_FD_75292 | JGI IMG/M metagenome (GOLD analysis project Ga0075421, IMG submission 75292) | Bulk soil microbial communities from a Populus tree surrounding site in Tennessee, USA - Soil MetaG P. deltoides SBSDD5 | ecosystem: Environmental > Terrestrial > Soil > Tree plantation... | reverse complement strand
AACACTCTCACTGGGAGGAGCGTTTATGTCACTCGACAGCAAGCCTCATCTGTCCGATGACCCCGACCTCAGCCCGCCCGTGCGGGTCGCGGTAGTCGGCGAGTACAAGCCGGACTTTCCACCTCACGACGCCGTCATCGCCAACATCGCGCAGGTGGCTGCGGCCCGCGGCGTTGATGTCCGCACCGAGTGGATAGCCACGGACGACATAGAACGTGTCGGCGCCACTCGGCTCGCGACCTCCGACGCGATCTGGATATCACCAGGCAGCCCGTATCGCAGCCTGTCCGGCGCGTTGTCGGCGATCCGCTACGCGCGCGAGGCTGGCGTGCCCCTGCTCGGAACGTGCGGCGGCTTTCAGCACGTGGTGCTCGAGTATGGCCGCAACGTGATGGGGTTGGACGCCCATCACGCCGAGACGCATCCCGACGCGCCCGTGCTCCTGCTGACCGCACTGACCTGTTCGCCGGCGGGCCAGACGATGCCGGTGACTCTCGATGGTGCGTCGCGCGTGGCCAGTTGGTACGGGACGACACGCATCACTGAGCGTTACTACTGTAACTACGGGCTCAACCCGGACTACGAAGCGGCCGTCGAGGCGGCGGGACTTCGGATCGTCGGCTGGGATGATGGTGGTGAGCCGCGTGTCGTTGACTTGCCCACTCACCCGTTCTTCATCGGCGTGCTCTTCGTGCCGCAGCCTTCGCCAGATCCGGCGACACCTCACCCGCTCGTCGCTGCGTTCATCGAGGCGGCAAGACTCGTCCCTAGCTCTCAGGGACTTTCTGGTCGGTCGGTAGGCGAGTCCCGCCACCGTAATCGCGACGAAGCGTCGCCGGCGTGACGCCAAGGAACGACTTCAGCACACGCGTCATGTGACTCTGGTCGAAGAAGCCCGCCTGCATCGCGACTTCCGTGAGCGGCACCGACGTCTGCGTCAGGAGCTCGCACGCACGGCGAACGCGCAGGCGCCGCACGTAATCTCCCACCGTGCAACCCAGATGGTCTCGAAAAGCGCGGGCAACGTGGACCCGATGTACTCCCGCGATACCGGCCAGCGTACTCAGCTCCGGAACCCCGGCCAAATCGCTCGCCAGGTAGTCCTGCAGGTGGCTGAGCCACGGCGGCGAATGCCGCTCCGCACGACGCCGCTCCCACCGCGCGCTCTGTGCAAGCACCTCGAGCGCGATGCTCTCGATCACGAGCCCCGACACCGGCCGCGGCGACTCCGTCCGCATCTCCGTATACACCCGCTCGGCGAGCTCGATGATTCGCTCGTCTCGAAAGATCGTCGGCTCCCTCGGGGAGGGAACGCGGTCCTGAGCACCCAGCGTTGGCAGTGGCTCGATGACGAGGCACCGGCCCCCGGCGTTGCCATAACAGCATGCGTGCCCATCGCCGACCGGAGACACGCGGACGTTCGGCGCCACACGCCAGACACTCGAGCTGGCGCGTCGCTCCTCGAACGCGCCACACCAGAGAAAGCAGATGTGCGCTGTATCCCGATGTTCCGCCTGCGTTCGCACGTTCTCCGGCCAGTCGTGCTCGACCAAACGGATCCGACCCCGCGTGAGGTCGGCGGTTCGACGAAGGGCTGCTTCCTCAGCTGTAGCCGCGCGCATCCGGATCACTCACGCGCCAGAGGCGCCGTCGTGGTGACCTCAAGAAAGCAAACGGAGGGGACCGGGCCAACGCGCGGGTGACGAATGGTGAAAATCGAGGCACCGGTCGCGAGATGCAGCGACGGTTCGTCCCAGACGGTGGACTGGATGCCAGGCAGCTGACGACGAATCCTGGCCGCCGGACCTAACGCCGTCAGTGCGCGGCGGCGGACCGTCCAAGCTCGGCCAGCACGACGCGGCGCCGATCGCGAGCGACGAGGACCATCGAGCCGTCGTTGAGGGTCAGCGAGAGCCGACCGCCGGTGAGGGCGCGAACGGATCGGACCCGGTCGGCGTTCACGAGCCGACCTCGGTGAACGCGCAGAAATCGATCACTCCCGAAGTGGCTTGCGAGGCGCGTGATGGGCACTCTGCTCTTGACCACGGCACCGCCTTCGAGGTGAATCCGCACGTAGTTGCGCGCTGCCTCGACGAACGTGACGTCGTTGACGCGGACGGCCACCTGCCTGAGCCCCGCCTTCACCAGGACTACGCCAAGCGCGCCGCGGGCGGCAGCCTCCGCAGTCAACGGTGTCCGAACGCCCTGCAGCCTCGGTTCCGGTCCTGATCGGCCCGGCGAACTGGGACCGTCGCCGAGGCGGTGCGCGAAGACGTCCAGTGCACTGTCGGGCCCCGATGCGGAGCGAACGTCAACGCGGATGTTCAGCAGATCGCGGCGGTACGTCATTGTCTCCTGGCGGGACCGGCACGGGACTCCAGTGGCTCTCTGAGAGCAAAGGATGCAACCACGTCAGGCCGCCGTCTTGTACGGGCGTAGCACGCAACGGCCAGAAGTGGGCTGGCGCGCGCCCACCGTGTGCGGACCGCTGGATCATGGCAGCGGCGGCTGATGCGCGGAGCGCACGCCCGTTACGCCGACGCGGGCGGCCGCACCCCTCTTTCCCGTCGGGCAGTGCCGAGCTCGCGCTTGAACAGGTGCAGAACGCAGCGGACGCCGCCGTTCTCGCGGATCTCGCGCGGGGGCAGGCCGGTGTAACGCACCAACATGTTGCGGAGCGCCGTCCCCGACGGAAAGTCGAGGCGAAGCGCCGCTTGCTCGAGCGTGTAGATCGGTTCGTCGAGGAGGCGTGCCGCCACGATGACCCGGCACCAGCCTGCGACTCGCCTCGGCTGCGGGAGTCCGCAGCGCTCGAGACGCCGCACGAGGGTTCGGCGGTCGAGGCCAAGGGCGTCGGCAGCGCCGCGAACGGAGATGGGCCCGTGAGCGCGCGTTAGGCAGTACGAGACGAACGGCCAGGCATCGGACGCGACGACGTGCGCGAGCTCATCACGGATGGTGCTCGTGGCGCTCGCCGCCGTGGCGTTTGCGAGGGCGGCCCCGAGTGCGAATCCGACGTCATCGACCCCGGCACGGACGAGGTCGTGCACCCCCGCGCGCGCCATTGCGAGGATGTCGCCCGACGTCGCGCGGTCGTCCGCGATGTAGGCGATGACAGCTACGGAGGGCATGCCCGAGCGGAGCGCGACCACGACCTCGCTGGCGTCAGCGCCATCGCGATCACGCGGTTCGACGATGACGGCGCTCGCGTACTCGGAGGCAGCCAGCGGGATAAGCTCGGACCGCAACTCGCAGAAGCGAACGTCTGCGCGCCCGGAGAGCGCACCCCGGACCTGTGCCCGCGCGCGCGGACCGAGAACGAGCCCGACTACCACGAGTGGTCCAGTCAACGGACTTCCCCGCGGCACGTGATCCTGCCCCCGGCGATGTCTGTCCGGAGTCTCGCGCGGCGGTATCGGTACACCAGGCATGACGCCAAGCGCGCCATGTCGCGCCTCCTTCGTTTGGTCATGCTGATTTCGCCGCTCCATTGTTTGGGCGTGTGCCCAGAGTCGACGACTCGGCCGCTGCGTCGCAGACCAACGATATCAGTCGGACGCGATCAGTTCCCGTGAAGGCGCACACTGACGGGGTATGTGATTGGATCACCCCAAGGCTGTACTGGCCGTCACACGTTCGGTCGAAGGCTGACCGTACCCAGCTGTCCCTTCGCGATTGGTCTGGTCGGCGCGCGGGAAAGCGGACCGCCGAGGGGCGCGATTGTCGCGGGAACTCTACTACTCCTGGGCGCGGCATCGTTGGCTGGGAGCTGGCTCCCCGCAGGATGGCGGCAGCAGTCGAGCCCCTCGTCTCACTCGGGATTGAATTGGCGTGGGCGATAGCTGGGTATCCCGCAACGCCGAGCCGATCGCTACCTATAGACGGAACGGCTTTCGTACCATGGATTCCAGAGAATGTGCAGGACTCCACTTCGGGATCGATCTATGGCACATGTCACGTTGAATCGAGCAGGCGCCGCGCTCGCCTCGAGCATCGTTTTGGCGACGTCCCTCGGCGCTCAGGGAACTCCGGCGCCTCCGAATCCGAGCCGGCTGACCGTCGAGCGCATTTTCGCGTCGGCCGAGTTTGCCTCGCGCGGTGCCGGACAGCTTCGCTGGCTCGATGACTCCACCTATACCGCGCTTCAGGCCAACCCACAGCTCCAGGGCGCGGCCGAGCTCGCGCGCATCAATGCGCGCACGGGTGCGCGTGAAACTCTCGTTCCTTCGGCCTGGCTCACACCGAATGGGGCAAGCGCGCCGCTCCAGATCGAGAATTACATCTGGTCGCCGGACAAGCGGCGCATGCTCGTGTTCACGAGGTCGGAGCGCGTGTGGCGCGAGAACACCCGTGGTGATTACTGGGTGCTCGATCTCACGTCGCGAGATCTGAAACAGCTCGGCGGCGACGCACCCGCGTCCTCGCTCATGTTCGCGAAGTTCTCGCCCGACGGGCGCCGGGTCGCATACGTGCGCCAGAACGACCTCTATGCCGAGGACGTGGAGCGCGGCGCCATCACACGCCTGACGCGTGACGGGTCGCGCACGATCATCAACGGCACCTTCGACTGGGTGTATGAGGAGGAGCTCGCCCTTCGCGATGGTTTCCGATGGAGCCCGGACGGACGGTCGATCGCCTACTGGCAGCTCGACGCGAGCGGCGTGCGCGACTTCGCGCTCATCAACTACACGGACTCGCTCTACTCGTTCGAGATTCCCGTACAGTATCCCAAGGCTGGTACGACGAACTCCGCGGGTCGCATCGGCGTCGTTCCGGCCGAGGGCGGCGAGACCCGCTGGATGCAGATCGACGGTGACCCGCGCAACCAGTACCTCGCGCGCATGGATTGGGCGGGACTCAACAGCTCCAACGAGCTCCTGATCCAGCGCATGAACCGGCGGCAGAATCAGATCGACGTCCTGCTCGCCGACGCGCGCACCGGTACGGTGAAGACGATCCTCGTCGAGCGCGATTCGGCATGGGTGGACGTCGTGAACGACGTGCGGTGGCTGGACCGGGACAGCCGGTTCACCTGGATGAGCGAGCGCAACGGGTGGCGACGCATGTATGGCGTGTCGCGCGATGGTGCGACGGTCCGCGCGCTCAGCGCCGACTCGATGGACGTGACTCACCCGGCGTTCGTCTTCGGTGCACAGGCCGTGCTCGGCACGGATGCGACGAACGAGTACGTCTATCACTACGCGTCGCCCCAGAATCCTACGCAGCTGTACCTCTATCGGACGTCAGTGCGCCGGCCGGGCGTCACCACACGCGTCACGCCTAACGACCAACCCGGCACGCACTCGTATTCGATCTCGCCGAACGGCCGGTACGCGGTGCACAGCTGGTCCTCGTTCGCGTCGCCACCGACGATCGAGATCGTCTCGTTGCCCGACCACCGCCGCGTTCGCGTCCTGCAGGAGAACGGCGAGCTGCGCTCCCGGGTGAACGCGTTGGAGCAAGGCCCGCGAGAGTTTTTCCGCGTGAACATCGGGAGCGGCGTACAGCTCGACGGATGGATGCTCAAGCCGCCCGGCTTCGATCCGTCGCGCAAGTACCCGGTGCTGTTCCACGTCTACGGCGAGCCTGCGTCGCAGACGGTCACCGACTCGTGGGGCGGCGCGACCTACCTGTGGCACCTCATGCTCTCGCAGATGGGCTACATCGTGGTGAGCCTCGACAACCGGGGCACTCCCGCGCCGCGCGGCCGAGCGTGGCGGAAGTCGATCTACAACAAGCTGGGTGAGCTGAACAGCGCCGATCAGGCGGCCGCGGCGCGCGAGATCGCGAAGTGGCCGTTCGTCGATGCGACGCGGCTCGGCATCTGGGGGTGGAGCGGTGGCGCCGCCACGACGCTCAACTCCCTGTTCCGCACGCCCGACGTGTTCAAGATGGGGATGGCGGTCTCGCCGGTGACCGACCTTCGCTTCTACGACACGATCTACCAGGAACGGTACATGGGGCTCCCGCAGCAGAACCCCGAAGGCTACCGCAACGGCTCACCGGTCACGTTCGCCGATCGGCTCCGCGGTGACCTCCTGGTCGTGCACGGCAGCGGCGACGACAACGTGCACTATCAGAACACCGAGGCGCTCGTGAACGCGCTGGTGAAGGCGAACAAGCCGTTCACGATGATGTCCTATCCAAACCGGACGCACTGCATCTGCGAGGGGCAGGGAACCTCCCTCCATCTCTACTCGCTCCTGACCCGCTACCTCCGCGAGCATCTCCCAGCCGGAGAGGCTGGCCGGGTCAGTCAGTGAAGCAGCGCGCTGGTTACTGTGAGCTGGAACTGGTTGACGCGAACAGCGTCCAACTGCGCTGCAGGGTGAAAACCCCCGGGACGTCACTCTCCCGGAGAGGTCTCCCGTGATTCTTCCGTCGACCAGCCACCCAGCGCCAGCGAGCAGCACCAGCGAGCAGCGTCAGCGGGCAGCTTGCAGCGGCAGCGAGCAGCAAACAGCGCTGGTTGTCGGGTCGTCAGTGGATGGTCAGGGCGCTCGTCTTCGGTTGACGCCGCGCTAGCCAGGGGCGACAATCCGAGATGGACCGCAATCCCCCCCGCGAGCTTCGCCTCGACCCCGGCGGCCCGCTCCGCCGGGCAGGCCGCACCGCTCGCATCGTCATCGGCGTCGTACTCCTTCTCATCTTCGCCGTCCCGCCGGGCATTCGCTTCGGCACCAATTGGCTCTGGTTCAGTGAGATCGGGTTCGAGTCCGTTCTCATCACCGAGCTCACGACGAAGCTTCTCTTGTTCGCGGTCGTTGCGGCGTTCGCATTCGCCGTTCTCTGGGTGAACCTTCGCCGGGCGCGGCGAAGTGTCGAGCTGTCCGCCGTCCTGCTGCCAGACGTTCCCCCTACCGCGCTCGAGGTCATCAATCGGCTGGGGCGACTCGTCACGCCGATTTCGGTGGTCGTCGCGGTGATGTTCGGCATCTCAGCCGCAGCGGGGTGGCTGAACGTACTGCAGTTCATCCACCGCACGCCGTTCGGCGTGCTGGACCCGGTGAATGGCCGAGACGTCGGCTTCTATGTCTTCGTGCTGCCCACCATCGGGCTCGCCCTGTCGATTCTGATAAGCATCGTCGTGTTCTCGGCGCTCTTCTCGGGATTCCTCTACTTTCTCGGCGGTGAGATCGGCGTTCGGCAGACAGGGTTTCGCATGACGCAAACGGCCGGTGCGCATCTGGGGACATTGCTCGCCGCGTATCTCGCGCTCACCGTCGTGAACACGGTGCTCGTCGAGGTCCCATCGCTCCTCACGTCCGACGGAGGGCGGTTCGTGGGGGCGAGCTATGCCGATCTCCACGCGGAACGTCCGGGGCTGTACATCTCGGCGCTGACGGCGACCGCCGGTATCGTAGCGGTGGTCATCGGGATCGTTCGCCGCCGCGTGCTGCCTTACGGGGCGATCGCGATCGCGGCGTACGCGGGCGTGGGGATCCTCGCGCGCGTCGTGTTTCCGGCGGCGATGCAGCGCCTCGTCGTTGCCCCGACCGAGCTCACGAGAGAGCGGCCCTACATCGTGAATCACGTCGCGGCCACGCGCCGAGCGTGGGGCCTGGACAGCGTGCAGACGCGCGACCTCGATGGCGCCGCGACGCTCACGCTCCAGAACATCCGCGCGAACGCGGCGACGATCGAAAACGTCAGGCTCTGGGATCGGGAGCCGCTGCTGCAGACGTTCGGTCAGCTCCAGGAGATTCGCACGTACTACGACTTCGTGTCGGTGGACGACGACCGGTACTGGATCGACGGGCGCTATCGGCAGGTGCTGCTCTCGCCGCGCGAGCTGAACGTCGCGTCGCTACCGACACGGTCGTTCATCAACGACCATCTGACGTTCACCCACGGCATGGGCATCACCCTGGCGCCGGTGAACCAGGTGCAGGGTGAAGGGCTGCCGGTGCTGTTCGTCAAGGATTTGCCGCCGGCGTCGAGCGTGTCGCTCCGGAACACGCGCCCGCAGATCTACTACGGTGAGCTGACGAACGAGTACGCGATCGTCGGCACGCGTCAGCGCGAGTTCGACTATCCGTCAGGCGAGGCGAACATCTTCGCCGAGTACAAGGGCTCGGGCGGTGTGCGCATCTCGTCGTTCGCGCGTAGCTTGCTGCTCGCCTGGCGGTTTCAGTCGCTCAAGCTACTCCTCTCGGGCGACATCATGCCGACGAGCCGCATCCTCTACCACCGCAACGTGCTGGAGCGGACACAGAAGGCGTTGCCGTTCGTTCGGATAGACGACGACCCGTATCTGGTCCTCACCGATTCCGGCTCACTGCAGTGGATCGTCGACGGGTACACGACGAGCTCGCGGTACCCGTACTCGCAGCGGTTGACGGACGGCACGTCGTACATGCGAAACAGTGTCAAGGTCGTCATCGACGCGTACCACGGGACGGTGAAGGCCTACATCGCGGATGCGTCGGACCCGATCATCCGCGCGTACTCCAGCGCGTTCCGCGGCATCTTCGCGCCTCTCGATTCGATGCCGGCCGATTTGCGCCGGCACGTCCGGTATCCGGAGGACCTGTACCGCGCGCAGACGGCGCTCTACACGATCTACCACCTCACCGAGCCCGAGGCGTTCTACCATCGTGAAGATCAGTGGCAGATCCCGGTACTGGATCAGCGCGAACGAAGCGCGCCGTTCATGCGGCGCATCGTGATGCGCCTGCCCGGCGCGGACAGCGCGGAGTTCATCTTCATGACGCCGTTCACGCCGCGGCAGAAGGACAACCTGGCGGCGTGGATGGTGGCGCGCAGCGATGGCGAGCATTACGGCAAGCTGCTCGTCTATCGCTTCCCGAAGCAGAGCCTCGTGTTCGGACCGAGGCAGATCGTGAATCGCATCAATCAGGATACGGAGATCGCGCGTCAGGTCACGCTCTGGGATCAGCGCGGCTCCGAGGTGATTCGCGGCGAGTTGCTCGTCATCCCGATCGAGGAGTCGCTGCTCTACGTGCAGCCGCTCTATCTGCGAGCGGAGGGCGGGCAGATCCCCGAGCTCAAGCGCGTCATCGTCGCGTACCAGAATCGCGTCGTGATGGAGGAGACACTCGACGCGGCGCTCACGCGTCTGTTCGGTGGCGCGTCCCCAGGCACGACGCCCACGGAGCCCAGGGTGCCAACCGACACGACCGAGTTCGTGCCGTCGGGAGCGTCGAGTGCGGGGTCGGCCGCGGCGACGGCCGAGCTGCTTCGTCAGCTACGCGACCATTTCGATCGCGCGACGGCGGCGCAGCGGGCAGGGAACTGGGCGGAGTACGGCGTACAGATGCAGCGGTTGGGCGAGCTGCTGCGCCGGCAGCCTGCGGCGCCTCAGCCACGTTAGGTTGGCGGATCAAGGGGTCAGAGTTGTTGAAATCCGATCCGGATTTCAACAACTCTGACCCCTTGATCTGGACGGCCCGCGAGCGGATGAGCTAACGTATCCCCTCCCTCACTCGCGAGCTCCACTCATCGACACTGTGACCAGCGCGCCGCCCACGCTCGACGCGATCTCGACCGCCGCGGCATCGTCTCCGGCACCGGAGGACCGGCCGCCCGTCCTCGTGATCGCGACGGCGAATGAAGACGCTGGCGCGCGGCATCTGCGGAGCCTCGCGTTCGAGCTGAAGGACATCGTGGCAGCGCTCGAGCCGGCGCGAGCGGCGCGGATCTGTGACGTCGTCACGCTGCCGGACGCGACGCCGGAGCAGGTGGTGGCTGTCTTCCAGACAGAGGCGTACCGCGACCGCGTTGCCATCCTGCACTTCGCGGGACACGCCGGGCCGCAGGGATTGCTGTTCGAAACGGGGGCCGGCGACACGGCCGTGGCTGACGCCGGAGGGCTGGCGGCGTTCCTCGGATGCCAGCGCGGCCTGCAGCTCGTAGTCCTCAACGCGTGCGCGACGCAGACTCACGTCGACGCGCTGCGAGACGCGGGCGTCGGGGCGGTGATCGCGACGTCACGCACCGTGGAGGACGCGATCGCGCACCAGTTCGCCGTGCTCCTCTACCAGGGGCTCGGCAGCGGCGCGGGCATCAAGCGCGCGTACGATGAAGCGACGGCCGGGGTGCGCTTCAAGCACGGCGCGGTGGCGCGCGGCGCTACTGCTGAATCGATGCATGCGTCTGCGGTCGCCGCCTCACGGTCGGATACGCCGTCCGCCCCGGCGGACGCCGGGGGAGGCGCGGCAGGGCCGTCCACGCGCGATATCGGGCGCGAGCAAGACGCCGATGTCATCACCACCGACGACGGCCGCTGGCCGTGGGACCTCTACTTCCGACCCGGGGCACAGGAGACGGTCGCACCGTGGGCACTCCCGGAAGCCGCGGGGAACCCGCTGTTCGGGCTCCCGAAGGTGCAGGAAGGCAGCACGCCGCTCACCGAGCCATTCCGTCATCTGCGCCCTTTTACCCGCGCCCACGCGGAGCTGTTCTTCGGGCGCGGGAAGGATATCCGTGAGCTGTTCGACAAGGTCACGAGCACGGCATCGGAGCCGGTCGTCCTGCTCTACGGCGCGACGGGGGTCGGGAAATCGTCGCTGCTCGACGCGGGGGTACTGCCGCGCCTAACGAGCACGCACGAGGTGCGATACACACCGCGCGACCGGTCGCTCGGCCTCCTCGGTACGCTGGCGCGCGAGCTCGGCGTCGACACGGTCGGTGCCGGCGAGGCAGCAGCCGCCGCCGAAGCGTGGCGAGCGCTCGAAGCACGCTGCGGACGTCCACTCTTCCTCGTGATCGACCAGGTGGAGGAGGCGTACACGGGCGAGGATGCGGGCCGAATCCCCCCCGGCGCCGGCACCCGGGAGCTCGACGCATTCGCGGCCGCCATCTCGCGGCTCTTCACGAACCCGGCCGACCGCCCGCGCGGGCGTCTCGTGTTGGGCTTTCGCAAGGAGTGGCTGTCGGAAGTAAAGGCGGCCCTCGAATCACACCGCGTCGCGCGCACGGAACATCGCCTGGACCAGCTCACGCGTGCTGGCGTGCTCGAGGCCATCAGCGGACCAACGCGCCTGCCCGCGCGGCGGATGCCGACGCGGCTCGAGCTCGAGCCAGGGCTCGACGTGCTCATCGCGGATGACCTCCTCGCGAAGCGCGCGTCACACGTCGCGCCGCTGCTCCAGATCCTGCTGGCGACCATGTGGGCCGAAGCGCCCCGGCGCGACGATGTCGTGCGTTTTGATTCCGATCTGTACGAGTCGGTGCAGGCGAAGGCCAAGCAGCTCGACAAGTTTCTCGACGAACAGCTCGATGCGCTCCGGGCCTGGCATCCGGACGCCGTCGACTCGGGGCTCGTCCTCGATTTCCTTCGCTTCTATACGACGCCCAAAGGCACGTCCGACGAGCACACGGTCGAGGAGGAAGCGACGCGCTATCCGCACGCGGGTGAACCGTCGCCCGGCCTTCGCGCGATGTGCGCGCGACTCTTCCTGCTCGTCGAGCGGATCGACGAGTCAGGCGCCGCGGTTCCCGCGCGGCCAGCACGACTCGCGCACGACACGCTTGCCCCCATTGTGAGGGAGCGCTTCGACCGCTCCGATCTGCCCGGCCCACGCGCCAAGCGCGTCCTCGACGGCCGGTCGGCCGAGTGGAAGGACGGAAAGGCCGGTGTCCCGCTCGACGCGCAGGACCTCGCAGTGGTCGAAGCAGGGCAGAGCGGGATGCGTGTATGGAACGACGAGGAGAAGGCGCTCGTCGCGGCGAGCCGCGTGGCACGCGACAAAGCGCGGCGCCGCCGCGCGTGGGTGATCCGCGGGGCGATCGCCGCGGTCGTGCTCATCGCGGCGTTCGGCGTTGGGAGCTGGGTACTCTTCCGCCAGTCGCAGACACGGCTGGCCGAAAGCCAGTCGCGCGAGCTTGGCGTCAGATCGTTAGGCATGCCGGCCGAGCGTCGCGATGTGGCGCTGCTGTATGCTGCCGCCGCGTACGAGCGGACGCCGACCTTCGAGGCCCGGCGCGCGCTGTTCACGCACCTCGCCGGCAACCCGCAGCTCTCCCGCGTGCTCTGGTTTGGTGCGACGGACGTTCGGTTCGGCGCGGACGGTCGGACTTTGAACGTGAGCGGAACCGACTCCCTCGCATTCACGCACGTGACCGTCGTTGACATCGAACGCGGTACGGCGATGCGCTCGATGCGGATCGCGCCGGATTCGGTGAGCCCGGAGTCAGTGCGGCTCACGTCAGGCGGCACCACGTACACTGGCCTCCTGCAAAGCTCGGGCGGCCAGCTCCCATCAGCCGGTGTGTGGAGCATCGAAGATGGTCGGCGAATTGGTGCTGTACCGGTCGACACCACCGGCGGCGGACCGGCGGATTGGCTCGTTGGTCCAACCACCCCGGCGGGCACTCCCGTTGCAATGGCCGGCGCGGCCGTGACGCTGTGGAACGCAGAGAGCGGCCGCCTGGTTCACCGGCTCGGTGGGCAGACG